>WNGI01001569.1_pt1 | contig 19189 bp, 15 predicted proteins | sample 5400621 | NCBI WGS metagenome assembly WNGI01 (sample SAMN13153374, study PRJNA577476) | soil metagenome | isolation source: 20 cm soil or saprolite under Garry oak tree replicate 1 | place: USA:California | collected 2016-06-15
CTCGATTCGAAGTTGGCAAGCTCGGCCCGCTGTTTCTCAATGGCGGCCTGTGACCAATCGCGGATACCACTAGGTCGCTCGATTCGGGGCACGTCATCGCCGGTGAACGGCCGATGTTGGGCGCGCCAGATCCAAAATTCGTTCGAGAGTTTCTGAAGGGCTTCTGGGCCGGCATTTTCACCGGGCGACTGCCCATACGCTTCTCTACAGCCCACAAGAAAGATCAGAGAAAGCATCACCCTTTTCGTCATTTCAAGCCGGAGGTTATGAGTGTGCGCACTCCGGAAAAGCAAAATCGCGAGTCAATCGTCCGTCGTAGACCGAGGATTCTTGCTTTGCGTCGCGGGAATTTTTATACCGCTCCGATGCGCATCGGAATTAGGTCTCGAGTTTCAGTCTGGTTTTTCGTTTTTCTTTCAATCTTGAAACTAGGCGCGCTCGCGCTTAGCGCGAATGATCAAGTCGTCGCACTGAAAGCGGCGCGGCTTTTCGACGGCAAATCGCGCACGCTCGTGCAAAACGGCATCGTCATTGTTCAAGGCGATAAGATTACCGATGTCGGATCGAATGTTACGATCCCGGCCGATGCAAAGGTGATTGACCTTGGCGATGCAACCCTCTCGCCAGGATTCATGGACGCGCACACCCATATCACGCTTGACTACACCGACTACAAAGCGACCCGACTGAGAGAGCTGCAATCGTCCGCTTCGACTAAGGCTTATAATGCGATTCCGGCGGCGCGGGCAACGGTTGAGGCCGGATTCACCACGGTGCGCGATGTCGGCGCTCGGACATATCGCTCCCATGATTACGTCGATGTGTCGCTGCGTGATGCAATCGCGAAAGGAATTGTGGTTGGGCCGCGTATGTTCGTGGCGGCGAACGGCATCGGGGCGACCGGTGGGCATTTCGATGATAGTGCCGGGTACCGGGACGGTCTTTTCGGACCAGAGCCCGATTTTGCCGATGGAATAGCCGACGGCCCCGACGCAATTCGCAAAGCCGTGCGCTTCGAAGTGAAGAACGGCGTAGACGTCATTAAGGCGGCAGTATCAGGTGGCGTTCTTTCGCTGTCAGACGAAGTCGATACGCCACAACTGACGCCGGCGGAGATGGCGGCTCTGGTTGATGAATCGCACCGGCTGCGGAAAAAAGTAGCGGTGCATTGTCACGGTGATCAGGCCGGGCGTGAGGCAATCGAGGCCGGTGTCGACTCCATTGAACACGGTTCGTTTTTCAAACCCGAGACGCTGACCTTGATGAAAAACAAAGGGACATTTCTCACGCCTACGCTAATGGCAGCCGAATACATCAAAGGAAAACTGGATGCTTATCCGCCGGCGCTTCAAGCCAAAGGAATTGCCGCTTACAATGCGCGCTCGGAAATGTTTCGAAACGCGTTGAAAATCGGTGTCAAAATTTCGTTTGGGACCGATGCGGCGGTTTTTCCCCACGGCGAAAATGCGAAAGAATTCAAATTGATGGTCGATTTGGGAATGCCGCCGGTCGATGCGCTCCGATCTGCCACCTCGAGCGGGGCCGAATTAATCGGGGTCGCGCAAAAACTCGGCACGCTCGAGAAAGGCAAATTAGCAGACGTGATCGCGATGCCGGGAGATCCCACGACTGACATCACGGCTACCGAACGGGTGTGGTTCGTGATGAAGGAAGGAAAAATCATCCGCAATGGCCCGGCGACTCCGCCGCCACCGCGAACGGCGGCTCAGACGGTTTCGACTGATCTCGGCGCCGATTTTTAGATCGTTATCTGCGCGTCACCACCGCGAGCATGACAGAGTCGCAGCTTGATTGACCGATATAGTAAAGAGCGACACCGCCCGCGGCATAGACCGGGTAAAGTGTGTAAGGAACATCATCCAGGAGAACGGGATTGTGCCAGTCAATGCGAACTGGCCGCGCGTAAACGTGCGACATAATTGAGGTGTATTCGGGATCCACCGGTTCCCAATCCGGAACGCGGACGCCGCGATAAGTCGCATAATGGATGCTGGTTCCCGCGGGCTCGATCATTTCCACCTCGGGACGGCCGACCTCGACAATATCGCGGGACCGGAATGTGAAGTCGTAATCTGGACCGCCCCAGTAGCTCAGATTGACTGGATGACCGCACGAAACGTTAACGATCTCAACGTTTGGTCCTTGGGATGCGAAGGCCTCGCGCTGGACCGGTGCCGGAATTCTGGTGGAGCGGCTCGCCTCGTAAGCTGCGGCCTCGGATTGCGAAACAACGAGGTTAGAAGTGCGCAATGATTGAATGAGCGAATCGCTCGCTCCTTGCGATTTGAGTGTCGCCTCTTGTTGCGGCGTGAGTGCGTGCATAAGTTTCCGTTCCTTGGCATCGGCAATAATCGATGGCTCGGGTTCGTGGGCCCGAACGAGCAGGGAGAGCTCGGAGAAATCGAGTGGTCGGGCCAATGCGGTGGTGAGAGAGCCGGCGAGGAGAGCCGTTATCACTAGGAGTGTTCTGTAGGGGTTCATGCTGGTATTTCTAGCAATTCGAGAAGCTCTTTGGCAATCCAGAATTTTCCCCTTGCTTCCCTTGACAAGCACAGGTTTCACCGCTTACTTGCGCGCCCACTTCGAATTAGCATGAGAGCAACCGCTCGCTGGGACTGCAAGAAATTATGCCACAGAATCGCAGCAAACGTTATCGCGCGTCCGCCGAGCAGGTGAATCGCAAAAAGTCCTATAGTCTCAATGAGGCCGTGGCCACGCTGAAGAAATTTCAGCCAACCAAATTCGATCAGACCGTAACGGTCTCATTTCGTCTCGGCGTCGATCCAAAACAATCCGATCAAATGGTGCGCGGAACATGTCCTCTTCCGCATGGCAGCGGGAAACAGGTGCGAGTTCTCGTTTTTGCCGAAGGTGCGGCGGCCAAAGCAGCCAAGGATGCGGGCGCGGAATATGTAGGATTTAAGGAGCTGATTCAAAAAATACAGGAGGGATTTCAAGATTTTGACGTCGCAGTCGCGACACCGGCGGCAATGGCAGAGGTCCGCAAACTCGGGAAAGTGCTTGGGCCGCGTGGACTCATGCCAAATCCAAAAACGGGAACAGTAACGGAAGACACGGCCAAAGCTGTGCAGGAAGTAAAAGCCGGTCGAGTTGAGTTCAAGCTGGATAAAAATGGGAATGTCGCGGTACCAGTCGGAAAATTTTCATTTGCCGAGAATCAGCTGGTGGAGAATGGAAATGCAGTGATTGAAGCGGTGGTGCGAGCGCGGCCGGCGACGGCGAAGGGGCGATATCTCGAGGCGATGACATTGAGTGCGACGATGTCCCCCGGTGTTCACGTCGATCTGTCGCCATATCTTAGTGTGTAATTTTCATGAGACCTGAAAAAGCCAGCATCGTTTCTGATCTTGTCGAGAAATTGAATCGGTCGCCATTCCTGCTCGTCACCGATTACCAGCGGATGAATGTGGATCAATTCGGTGAACTGCGAAACCGCCTCGGCCCCGTCGGTGCCGAGCTTCGGGTGGTGAAGAACAGTTTTTTGAAACGCGCCATGACCGATTCTGGAATGCCGGATGTCGCCGACAAGCTCAGCGGTCAAACGGCAATCGTGATGGGCAAAAATGATGTCGCGCCGGTGGCGAAAATCCTGAAGACGTTCGCGACAGAGTTCAAGATCGCGACGCTTAAGATCGGGGTAGTCGACAGATCGATTCTGTCGACACAAGAGATTGAAACACTAGCCGAATTGCCCTCGCGCGAGGTGCTTCTGGGGCAGTTGCTTGGGCTACTCTTGTCACCGGCGACGAAGCTGGTGCGGCTGCTGAACGAACCGGCTTCGGCCCTGGCCAGATTATTGAATGCAAAAGCGCACGAGGAGGGAAAACCGGTGGAGGCGAGCGCATAAGGTTTGTAATCTCGCCTGCATGAGACGCCGAGCGCGGCCCATAAAGGTGGCTACGAGAAGAAGAAAACGAAATGTCCGAGCCGATGGCTATCGGCTTTAATTTTCCGAAGGCTTTCGGAAGCGGCAAACCGAGGAAAACAAAATGGCGGATACTGAAAAATTGGTGGAGCAACTCAGCGGGCTAACCGTTCTGGAGATTGCTGGATTGGTAAAGCAACTCGAAGAGAAGTGGGGTGTGAGCGCTGCGGCTCCGGTTGCGGTAGCGGCGGCGCCAGCGACTGGCGGTGGTGGTGCCGCGGCGGCTCCGGCAGCTGAGGAGAAGACGACCTTTGAGGTGATCCTGAAGGAGATGGGCGCGAATAAGATCGGTGTCATCAAAGAGGTCCGCGGCGCGGTTCCGGGCCTAGGTCTGGCGGAAGCAAAAGCCTTGGTGGAAGGGGCGCCAAAGACCATCAAAGAAGGGGTGACCAAAGCTGAGGCCGAAGAGATCAAGAAGAAGATCGAGGCGGCCGGGGCGAAGGTCGAAATCAAGTAACCTAGGCGGAGGGACGACCTCTGTGTCGTCCGGCGCGATCGAGCACGACTCCATTTCGGGCACGCAGGGTTTTTGGAGGCCGCCTGGGACTCGTTCGCGAGCAGGCGCACCAACTAGGACGGGGGAGAGATTTTTTCTCTTGCGTAAAGGCTCTTTCCATGACAAGGGTTGTTTTCGTTAAGAGTAAGCAAATTTATTTTTAACCCGGCGGACGACGGACAAAACTTAATAAGGCAACGAAACGGTGGTCAAATTTGACAGACTGCCGATTCGGTGTCATTTTTGTCGTCTTCGGATTCGGCTGGAGCCGTCGTAAGAATTACCCAGAGTACGCACGGCGTGTCCCCCTGACGCTGCCGAGTTCCGATCGTTAGCAAATCTCATTTATTTTTATGGCAGAACGGGCAGAGCGCATTCACTTCGGAACGATTGAGGAAGCCATTGAACCACCGAACCTGATCGAGGTTCAGTTAAATTCGTATATTGATTTCCTGCAGAAAGATGTCCCGCTTAACAAACGCAAGAATTACGGCCTCCAAGCGGTGTTCAAAGAGGTTTTTCCGATCGAAAGTTACGACGAAAAAGCCACGCTCGATTTTAGCCACTACGAAATCGGTGAGCCGAAGCTAACGGCCCTCGAAGCACAGCGCGAAGGTCAGACCTATAGCGCGCCTCTACACGTCACCTTCCAGCTCCGCGAAGAGAAAGGAACGAAAGAGGAAAAAGTTTACATGGGCGAGATCCCGCTCATGACGCCGCAAGGCACATTCGTAATCAACGGCGCAGAGCGCGTCGTCGTTTCGCAACTGCATCGTTCGCCCGGCATCGCCTTTGAATCATCGATCCACCTGAATGGCAAGGTGCTTTACAGCTTCCGTATCATTCCCGATCGCGGCTCATGGATCGAGGTGCAGTTCGATACCAGCGATCTCCTTTATATTTATTTGGATCGACGCAAACGGCGGCGAAAATTCTTGGCGACGACTTTCTTGCGTGCGCTCGGCTACGGGTTGGACGAGGAAGTGATCAAGCTGTTTTACAACATCGAGACGCTGAAGCTCAGCGATAAGCTCGACGAGGAAATGCTCGCAACCAAAGTGCTAACGGCCGAAGTGCGGGACGGCGAAGTGACTGTGGCGCGGGCATTCGAGCCCCTCACCCTCGCGACCGTGCGTCAGATCATGGCGCTCGGCGCCAAGGAGGTGAAGGTCATCGACATCTCCAAGGACGATACGGTCGTTAAAGCGCTGAAGAAAGATCCGGCGCACGATCAGGAGGAGGCCCTCAAGGATATCTATCGTCGCCTCCGTCCGGGAGATCCGCCAACCGTGGCTAACGCCCGAGCGTTGCTGAAGCGGCTCTTTTTTGATCCAAAGAAATACGATCTTGGCCGGGTCGGCCGCTACAAACTTAATCAGAAACTCGGGATCGACGTGGATCTGAGCGAACGCATTTTGACCGACCGAGATTTCATCGCCGCGATCAAATATCTGATCAATCTGCGCCGTGGCGAGGGCACGCTCGATGACATCGATCACCTCGGAAGTCGGCGGGTGCGAACAGTGGGCGAGTTGCTCGCCAATCAATGCCGGGTCGGTCTGGCTCGGACCGAGCGACTGGTCAAGGAGCGCATGACGTTGTTCGACATCAATGTCGATGGGATGACGCCTCAAAAGCTAATTAATCCGAAAGCGCTCAGCGCGGTCATCCGCGATTTCTTTGGTCGTTCACAGCTTTCGCAATTCATGGATCAGACGAATCCGCTTGCCGAGCTGACCCACAAACGGCGGTTGTCGGCACTTGGTCCAGGCGGCTTGTCGCGTGATCGCGCTGGATTTGAAGTGCGCGACGTCCATCCATCGCATTACGGACGAATTTGCCCAATCGAAACTCCGGAAGGGCCGAACATCGGTTTGATTAGCTCGATGTCGACCTTCGCCCGAATCAACGAATTTGGTTTTATTGAAACGCCCTACCGCAAGGTAACGAACGGTCGCGTGACCGATGAGGTCGAGTATTTAACCGGCGATCGAGAGGAGAATTATCTCGTCGCTCAGGCAAACGCGCCAATCGATGGGCGGGGACATTTCACCGGCGAAAAAGTTTCTGTCCGTTATCGCGGTGATTTCCTAGAAGTCGAGCCGTCAAAGGTCCACTACATGGACGTTTCACCGAAGCAGCTCGTTTCGGTTGCGGCCGGATTAATTCCGTTCTTGGAGCATGACGATGCTAACCGCGCTCTGATGGGCTCGAACATGCAACGCCAGGGCGTACCGCTGATTGTTAATGAAGCACCGCTGGTCGGGACCGGCTTGGAAGGCAAGGTCGCGCGGGATTCGCACGCGGTCGTGCTTGCGGTCGATAGCGGCAAAGTCGCCTCGGTCACGGCCGACCAGATTGTCGTGACGAAGGACGGCCAGATGCCGGAGAGCCGCAAGAAACTCAAGAGCGATCCGGAAGAAGGCATTCACATTTACGAATTGCGCAAATTCATGCGCTCAAATGCTGGCACCTGCGTCAATCAGAAGCCAATCGTGAAGAAGGGCCAGCACGTGAAAAAGGGCCAGGTGATTGCGGACGGTCCGAACACCGATCATGGCGAACTCGCTCTCGGCCGAAATGTGCTCGTCGCGTTTATGCCATGGAATGGCTACAACTTTGAAGACGCCATCATGATCTCGGAGAAGGTTGTGAAGGAGGACATCTATACCTCGATTCACATCGATGAGTTCGAGATCGGTGCCCGTGATACCAAACTCGGTCCGGAGGAAATTACTCGTGATATTCCCAACGTCAGCGAAGAAGCGTTGCGAAATTTGGGACCAGATGGAGTGGTCCGGGTCGGCGCAGAAGTAAAACCGGGAGATATTCTCGTCGGCAAAATCACGCCTAAATCGGAGACCGAACTCGCGCCAGAAGAGCGCTTATTACGGGCGATCTTTGGGGAAAAGGCCGCGGACGTGAAAGACACGTCGCTGACCGTTCCTTCCGGTACTTATGGAATTGTGATGGACGTCAAAGTCTCGTCGCGACGCGAAGTTTCACGCGAGAAACTGACGCCTACAGAAACGAAGCGCCAGCTCAAGGCAATCACGGAAGATCATCGCAAAAAGAAGGAGGAGCTGACCGAGCAATTAACCGATTCACTCTCAAACATTTTGCTCGGCGAAAAAATTCCGCTGGACGTGGTCAATGCCGAAACGGGCGAAATCATCATCCCGGCCAACCGCAAAATTACCAAGACATTGCTGCGGAAGCTGGCGAACGTTTACGACCATATTGAAATCGATCCGAGTCCGATCCGGAACAAGATCCGCGAGATCATTGCTTCCTACGAACATAAGTTCGCCGAGCTTGAGCTCGAACGTGAGCGGGCGATGGATCGGGTAGAGAGCGGAGACGATATCGACCCTGGCATCATCAAACAGGTCAAGGTCTATATCGCGAGCAAGCGCAAGTTGTCAGTCGGCGACAAGATGGCCGGTCGGCACGGGAACAAGGGCGTGGTGGCGCGCATTGTTCCGGAAGAAGACATGCCCTTCCTGGCCGATGGGACACCGGTCGAAATCGTTTTGAATCCACTGGGGGTGCCGAGCCGAATGAATGTGGGTCAAGTTCTTGAAACCCATCTTGGCGTCGCGGCAAAAGCGCTTGGGTTCAAGGTTGCGACGCCAGTTTTCGATGGGATCTCCGAGTCCAAGATTCGCGAGTACTTGAAAGACGCGAAGAAACAGGAGGGATTCAGCTGGGTGCAGGAAAATGGCAAGGCCCGTTTGTTCGATGGGCGCACCGGTGACGCCTTCGATCAGGAGGTCGTGGTTGGCCACATCTATATGATGAAGCTTGGTCACCTGGTGGCCGATAAAATTCACGCCCGCGCAGTTGGCCCCTACTCGTTGGTTACGCAACAGCCGCTAGGCGGTAAAGCGCAATATGGCGGTCAACGTTTCGGCGAGATGGAGGTTTGGGCACTCGAAGCCTATGGCGCGGCCTATACGCTGCAGGAATTGCTCACGGTCAAGTCGGACGACGTCCAGGGTCGCACACGGATTTACGAATCGATCGTGAAGGGTGACAACTCGCTCGAAGCGGGGACACCCGAATCTTTCAACGTACTGATCAAGGAAATGCAGAGCCTCGGTCTCGACGTGAAAGTCGGTGGGCAGGCGCCGAGCAGCTTCCTCGATGGTGCGACTCCTTAATTTCAAATTGGTTAGCGGTTTCTACTATTAAATGAACGAACATTCATGGCGTGAGTTGGTGGGCGAAGAGCGCACCGTAGGTTTTGATCAGGTCGCAATTGGCGTCGCTTCGAGTGACACGATGCGATCGTGGAGCAAGGGTGAAGTTAAGAATCCGGAGACGATTAATTATCGGACTTTCAAACCGGAGAAGGGCGGGCTTTTCTGCGAAAGAATTTTTGGTCCAACGCGGGACTGGGAATGCTCTTGCGGCAAATACAAGCGGATTAAACACAAAGGTGTAATCTGCGACCGTTGCGGCGTGGAAGTGACGCTCGCGCGCGTTCGTCGTGAACGAATGGGTCATATCGAGCTGGCGGTGCCCGTCTCGCACATCTGGTTCTACAAGTGCATGCCGTCGCGACTCGGACTGATGCTGGACATGAGCGCCCGGCAGCTGGAGCGCGTCATTTATTACGAGGACTACATCGTGGTCGATCCCGGCCAGACGCCATTGCAAAAAACACAGCTCCTGAACGAAGTGGAATTCCGGGAAGCGCAGGAACAATATGGCGACGCATTTGTCGCTGGTATGGGCGCGGAAGCGGTGAAGAAGCTGCTCGCCGAAATCGATCTGCACAAGCTCAACAAGGAACTGGAGCAGGCGATGGGAAACACGAAGAGTAAACAGATTCGCAAGAAACTCGCGAAACGTCTGAAGCTGGTGCAGGGCTTCATCTCTTCGCATGCCCGACCGGAGTGGATGATCCTCGAAGTATTGCCAGTCATTCCGCCGGACTTGCGTCCGCTCGTTCCTTTGGAGGGTGGGCGATTCGCCACCTCCGATCTGAACGATCTCTATCGACGCGTCATTAACCGCAACAATCGGTTAAAGAATCTGCTCCAGCTCAAAACGCCCGATGTGATTATCCGCAACGAGAAGCGCATGCTCCAGGAAGCCGTCGATGCCCTGTTCGACAATGGCCGTCATGGCCGCGCTGTTACGGGTGCGGGCAACCGTCCACTGAAATCACTCTCCGATATGCTCAAGGGCAAAGGCGGCCGATTCCGCCAAAACCTGCTTGGCAAGCGTGTCGATTACTCAGGGCGCTCAGTCATCGTGATCGGGCCGGAGCTGAAACTGCATCAGTGCGGTTTGCCGAAGAAAATGGCGCTTGTTCTGTTCGAGCCATTCATTATTCGGCGCCTCAAAGACTTGGGCTATGTCCATACGGTGCGGAGTGCGAAAAAGATGATTGAACGTCAAACCCCTGAGGTTTGGGACATTCTCGACGAAGTTACGCGTGGACATCCCGTCCTGCTCAACCGCGCTCCGACCTTGCATCGACTTTCCATTCAAGCTTTCGAACCACAGTTGATCGAGGGCGAAGCGATTCGCATTCACCCACTAGTCTGCACCGCTTACAATGCCGACTTCGACGGCGATCAGATGGCGGTGCATGTGCCGTTGTCGGTTGAGGCACAGATGGAAGCGCGCATGCTCATGCTGGCGCCCAACAACATCTTCTCGCCTTCGAGCGGAAAACCAATCACCACACCTTCACAAGACATTACGCTGGGCTGTTATTACCTCACTCAGAATCCGCGACGTGCAGCCGGCAGCAATGGCGACGCACGTTTGCCGCTCTTTGCCGACGCAGTCGAAGTCGAATTTGCGATGGCGGAAGGATCGGTCAAGACGCACGATCGAATTCGATTCAAGAATCCTGATGTCGGTCGCGACACAATTTACGGCGACAAAGATTTGCGTGTGATCGAGACAACGGCAGGTCGCGTTATCTTCAATCAGATTTGGCCGAAAGATATTGGCTTCTTCAATAAACCGGCGGGCAAAAAACAGCTCAGCGATATTATCTGGCGTTGCTATCAAGTGGCCGGCCAGGAAGGAACAGTCGATACGCTCGACAAATTGAAGGAACTCGGCTTCCGCGAAGCGACGAAAGCCGGTGTCTCGATCGGAATTTCGGACATGATTATTCCGAAAGAAAAAGAGATCGAGCTACAAAACGCTTACAAACAAATCCGAACGGTCGAGCAGCAGTATCGCAAGGGCATCATTACGGACGGCGAGCGTTACAATAAGATAATCGACATCTGGACACACGCCGGCGACGAGATTTCCAACGTAATGTTCCGGACGCTGGAGCACAACGACGGGCGCAAGGAACTAAATCCGGTTTACCTGATGGTGGATTCGGGTGCGCGCGGCAATCGTCAGCAAGTCCGTCAGCTCGCGGGGATGCGTGGTTTGATGGCAAAGCCTAGCGGCGAAATCATCGAGCGGCCAATTACCTCAAACTTCCGCGAAGGTTTGAGCGTGCTCGAGTACTTCATCTCGACACATGGTGCTCGAAAAGGCCTTGCCGACACGGCGTTGAAGACAGCCGACTCAGGTTATCTCACCCGTAAGTTGGTAGACGCTGCCCAGGACGTGATCATCAATGCGGAGGACTGCGGCACGGTCAATGGCATCATCGTACGCTCGATCTACGAGGGGGACGAAGAAGTTGTTGACCTTGGCCAGCGAATTATCGGTCGGGTCAGCTGTGAGACGATTGTCGATCCGGTTGACAAGAAAAAGAAGATCGTAAAAGCCAACCAACTGGTCGACGAACAAACCGCGGCCAATCTACAGCGAATCGGGGTGGAACAGTTAAAGATTCGCTCCGTACTCACCTGCGAATGCGGTCGAGGTGTTTGTGCGATGTGTTATGGGCGCAATCTCGCTACCGGCCAGTTCGTTAAACTGGGCGAGGCGGTCGGGATCATAGCCGCCCAATCAATTGGTGAACCCGGCACGCAGTTGACCATGCGGACCTTCCACATCGGCGGAACGGCCAGTCAAACGTTCAAGCAGCCGATCATCAAGGCGAAAAACGACGGTCATCTTCAGCTCAACGACCTTCGCACAGTCCAGGCGCTCGATGGGAGCTGGATTGTTCTGAACAAGAACGGCTCGATCGGCGTGCACAATGCCGAAGGTCGCGAACTCGAACGTTACAATGTCGTGATCGGGTCCGTTATTTCGAAGGCGGATGGAGGCGAGGTGAAAAAGGGCGAAACCTTTGTTCAATGGGATCCGTACAACGTGCCGATCCTCACGGACAAGACTGGCAAAGTCGAATTCCGTGACATGATCGCGGGTGTGACGATTAAACGAGATGTTGATGAAGCGACGGGCCTGATGGGCACCGTCATCATCGAGCATAAGGAAGACCTGCATCCGCAGATCGTGATTGTCGGTGAGAAAAAGGAGGTGCTGGCGAGCTATTCCATTCCGGCCGGAGCGCATGTCATTGTGGAGGAAGACCAAAAGGTTCGTGCTGGCGCGCTCCTGGCCAAAACGCCGCGCAAAGTGGCGAAAACGAAGGATATCACCGGAGGGCTGCCACGAGTGGCAGAACTGTTTGAGGCGCGGCGTCCAAAAGATGCCGCTGAAATCGCCAAGATCGACGGCACTGTTGAAATGGGCGGCACCGTGCGCGGCAAGCGCCGTCTCATCCTTAAGGACGTGGAGACCGGCTCAGAAGAGGAACACCTCATTCCATTGACGAAACACATTATCGTCTTCAAGGGCGATTTTGTGCGGAAAGGGCAACAGCTCACCGAAGGCCCGGTCGTACCACACGAAATCTTGGAAGTGTGTGGACCGCAGGACTTGCAGGAACATCTGGTTAACGAGGTGCAGGAAGTTTACCGGCTTCAGGGCGTGGAGATTAACGATAAGCACATCGAGATCATTGTGCGGCAAATGCTGCGCAAGGTGAAGATTACCGATCCCGGCGACACAACGCTGCTGTGGGGTGATCAAGTCGATAAACTGGACTTCGAAGCGGAAAATAAGAGCGTGGTCGAGCAAGGTGGTAAACCCGCAGAAGCGGTGCCAGTATTGCTCGGAATTACCAAGGCTTCGCTCGAGACCGATAGCTTCATTTCGGCCGCATCGTTCCAAGACACGACCCGAGTGCTTACCGAAGCGGCTACGCTCGGAAAGGTGGATCGGCTTCGTGGATTTAAGGAAAATGTCATCATGGGTCACCTCATTCCGGCCGGCAGCGGGTTTCCTAAACACCGCGAGATCCGGCTCATCGAAAAAGGCGAGCCCATTGGTGCGCCGGTGATGGAAGAGCCGGAGGCGCAGCCGGCGATCGGATAACGCACCGAGCGCGAATCGCAATGTTGGTAGGGCGAGATTCTGTCGAGCCGATGGCTCCGGGGAGCGTTCTCCTACCGTGTTGAATCGAGATGTCGATCGCGACGAAGACCGGCGACAAAGGGCAGACCTCGCTCATGTACGGACGCCGTGTGGGAAAGAGCGATCACCGGGTCGATGCTTACGGATGTGTCGATGAGTTAAACAGCGCTCTTGGGCTGGCACGCGCGGTGGCAACGGATGATTTCGTCCGCGATGAAATTCTAACCGCGCAGAAGGAGTTGATCACGGTCATGGGCGAACTCGCGACGATGCCAGTGGATCTTGAGCGTTATCATAAGGACGGTTTCACGTTTACGACCGGTGCCATGGTTGACCGAGTGACCGGGGTAATCGACAAAATCGAAAGCAGCGAAAAAATGAAGTTCAAAGATTGGGTTCTCCCTGGCAGTTCGCTGGAAACGGCCACCCTTGATCTTGCCCGGGCGACTTGCCGGCGCGCAGAACGGCGGGTGGCGTCACTCGCGGCCGAGACTAAAGATTTTAATGCTGAAATTCTCCGCTACCTGAATCGATTGTCCGATCTGTGCTGGCTTTTGGCGCGACAGATTGAGCTGACGAATGCGCGGTCGAAGTGAACATTCAGTTTGCCTTTAGCGCGCCGCTGTAGCATCTTCCCTGTCCGCTCGCCCAGTGGCGAGCGCTCTGATTTTCTATGGTAAATACAAGCGAACTCGTCCCAGAGCTTTTGGAAGCGGGCGTACATTTCGGGCATCAGACCAAGCGCTGGAACCCGAAGATGCGACCATACATTTTCGAGCAGAAGAACCAGATTTATATCATCAATCTGGACGAAACAGTGAAGCAGCTGCAGCGCGCGACTGAGTTTCTGCAGGAGGTGACGCGACGCGGTGGGAAGATTTTATTCGTTGGTTGCAAGAAACAGGCGCAGGAGGCGGTGAAAGAAGCGGCGCTGGCTTGTGGACAATTTTATGTGAATCAGCGCTGGCTTGGGGGAACCCTGACGAACCTTGCAACGATTCGCAAAAGCATCGGACGATTAAAATACATTGAGCAGATCGAGCAATCGCCCGAATTCAAAAAAATGGGCAAGCAAGAGATTGCGGCGCTGAATCGCGAGGCTGCGAAATTACGCCGGAATCTCGACGGCATCCTCGACATGGCCCAATTACCGGATGCGCTCGTAGTGGTCGATACCACGCGGGAGCAAAATGCCGTGAATGAGGCGCGCCGGCTCAACATCCCAACGGTTGCGATTGTCGATACCAATGCTGATCCGGAAATTATCGATTATCCGATAGCGGGAAATGACGATGCCATTCGTGCCATTCGCGTGATTTTGCAGAAGTTGGTCGATGCAATTGTCTCGGCCACGGGCGATTCGCCGGCGGCAGCGCAGGCGGAGATGGCTGGCGTTTCCGCCTAGTCCTGCTGGCGGAAACATTCGACCATGCAAATCAGTCCGAAAATCGTCAAGCAACTCCGCGATAAGACCAATGCCGGTATGATGGATTGCAAGCGGGCCTTAGCTGAGGCACAGGGGGATTTGACGAAGGCGGAGATGATTTTGCGCACCAAGGGCATTGCCACGGCGAGCAAAAAAGCGTCACGCGTGACCAAGGAGGGTATCGTTGCGTCGTATATCCATCTCCAAGGGAAGGTTGGGGTCCTCGTCGAGGTAAACTGCGAGACTGATTTCGTCGCGAAAAACCAAATTTTTCGCGATTTTGTGAAAGATATCACGTTGCACATTGCGGCGGCGCATCCGCTCTACGTGAGCCGGGAGGAGGTTCCGGGATCCTTGATTGAAGCCGAGCGGGAAATTTATAGAGCGCAGGTGAAGGGAAAACCCGATGGGGTGATGAACAAGATCGTCGATGGAAAGCTCGATAAATTCTACAGCACGGTATGTTTGCTCGAGCAGGGCTTCATAAAAAACCCGGACCAGACGATCAAAGAATTAGTAAATACAAAAATCGCCGAATTGGGCGAGAATATTGTGATTCGGCGATTTACTCGGTACCTCGTGGGCGAGCCGATCGCCAATGAAGCCTCACTGGTTTCGGCTGAAGAAGTAGCAGCTTGAATTTTTGCTTTTTGTTTTGGGCACGCGCAATCGCGCGGGCGAATCCGTTTTCTTTTAGCGCGATCCTGCACGGCTCGCGCCGGGTTCGGGGAAAGTTCCGGAGCCTGCTCCACACAGCAACCCAACACAAAAAGGATTATGAAATTAGATTCACTGGAAACACTCTATGTCGAGGAACTGCGCGACCTTTATAGCGCGGAGAACCAACTGGTAAAGGCACTTCCGAAAATGGCCAAACGGGCCAATTCAGAGGAGCTGAAACAAGCCTTCGAGGAGCATCTCGAGTTAACAAAGGAACACGTCGAGCGACTCGATGAAATCTTTGAGAACCTCGGTAAGCCGGCTAAAGGCAAGGCTTGCAAGGGCATGAAAGGGTTGATCGAAGAAGGCTCGGAGGTATTGGAGGAACACGGCGAAGCGTCGGTCATCGACGCCGCGCTCATCGCCGCGGCTCAAAAAGTCGAGCACTATGAGATTGCCACCTATGGCACCGTTCGCACCTGGGCCGAGATGCTCGACCAAGACAATGCCGTCGATCTCCTGCAACAGACGCTGGATGAAGAAAGCGAGACGGATGAGAAACTCACCGAGATCGCGGAAAGCACGATCAACGCGACTGCGGCAAACGAATAAATTACGTAGCGAGGGGGTAAAGCCGTCACGTGGCCTTGAGTCGTCGTGGCGGCTTCTGCTTTATTAAGGCTGATGGGACTCGCGACTTACCGGAAAAAGCGAGACTTCGCGCTCACAGCGGAACCGAAGGGGAGCGGCAAGCCGTTGCCCAAACCGGTCCGGGGCTCATCCCGGTTTGTCATTCAAAAGCACGACGCCAGCCGGTTGCATTATGATTTTCGGTTGGAGATGGATGGGGTTCTGAAATCGTGGGCGGTTCCGAAGGGATTACCATGGACGCAGGGACAAAAACATCTTGCGGTAGAAGTGGAAGATCACCCCGTCGAATACGCCGTCTTCGAAGGAATTATCCCGGCGGGACAGTACGGCGGCGGCACTGTCATGGTCTGGGACCGTGGTAACTATTACGTTTACGGCGAGAAGCCACTGGAGTCGTGGCGTGAAGGGAAACTGCATCTCGTCCTCGACGGCGAAAAAGCCAAGGGCGAATGGACGCTGATTCGCATCCGGGGGAGGGATGAGAAGAATCAGTGGTTACTGCTGAAAAGCGGCAAGAGTGTCAAACCGATTTCCAAGAAACGGGAAGATCAGTCGGTAAAAACGGGCCGGACGATGAAGCAAATCGCCTCAGCGGCCGATGCCGAGTGGCAATCGAATCGTGTCGAGCGCAGTGATCCGTTTAAGCTCCGTGTCGCCAGGGCCATAGCGAAGCGCAAGCCCGTTCCTAAAGCGAAACGCGCCCGGCTTCCTCAGGAAAGTTCCCTTCCGGAATTGTCGGCCCTTCCCAAATCGAGCCCGCGATTTATGCAACCGATGAAGCCCCGTCTCGTCAATCAGCCGCCACCCGACGGGAATTGGATTTACGAACTTAAGTTTGACGGCATCCGGGCAATAGCAATCAAATCGAGCCGGAGGGTGCGTCTAATTTCGCGGAACGAAAAGGAACTAAACGGCCGGTTTCCGGAAGTCGTGCGCAGCTGCAAGGGCATAAAGGCGGATGAGTGCGTGATCGATGGCGAAGTTGTTGCTCTCGATGATAAAGGCCGCTCATCCTTTCAATTGCTTCAACGAGGAGAGCTCGAAGGCAAGGACGCACCGCTCGTGTTTTACGTTTTTGATCTGCTGCAACTGAACGGCCGCAGCACGATGTCGCTGCCGCTCTTTCAGCGGAAAGATTTACTGGCACGATTGCTTCCGGGTTCGGACGACGCCATCCGTTTCTCGGGCGAGCTAGGCGGCAGCCCGCGACAGTTGTTGGCTGAGATCAAACGCCTCGGTTTGGAAGGTATTGTCGGCAAACAGCGCGATTCGGTCTATGAACCCGGCCGGCGTAGTGGCTCCTGGATAAAACTCAAATGTGTCAATCAACAGGAATTTGTTATCGGTGGATATACGCCGCCCGCGGGCGCGCGGAAATATTTCGGGGCGCTCCTCGTTGGTTATTACGACGAAGACCACCTGCTCTTCGCCGGTAAGGTCGGCACGGGCTTTGACACGAAATCACTCGCAGCAGTTTATAAAAAGCTCCAGACGCAAAGGCGTGATAGCTGTCCTTTCGCTGATCTGCCATCCAAGCAAGGCGGCGAATGGGTCCAGGGGATCACCCCGGGAGAAATGCGAAAGTACAACTGGGTCAATCCAAAATTCGTCTGCCAGATCAAATTCGCGGAGTGGACGCGTGATTTGAAATTGCGCCAACCAGTTTTCCTGGGGCTGCGCGAAGACAAGAATCCGCGCGAGGTTGTACGAGAAGCTTAAGCGTGCGATCTAGATTGGTCGCGTGGTGAGGATGACCTTGTCATCCTGAACTGAAATTGTCCTGATGTGTTTCAGCCACGAATTCCCGTCACGTCGACTTTCGGAGCGGCGACGGAAGCTTTGGCTGAAGCTCCGGCTGAAGGATCTTTCGAAGTCGGAACTCACGATGAAGCTAGGAATTTGCCGGCCATTCGCCTCGACCGATTTTATATCAAAAAGGAAGTCGTCATCGACGTAGCTCATGCCGAAATGGATATTGCCGTTGAACCAACGGCCGCGAAACCGTGTCCATTTCAGAGAGTCCAGCGGCGCGCTGAGGTCGAGCGAAACGATTGAGTCAGCAATTCCAACACGGAGCCGGCCGCGCGCTTTTCGGAAGTCGGGATCAGTCGCAATCAGCGCATTAAGATCATCGGCGGTGAACTCGACTGTCGTCTCCTGATGATTCCTGATCGCGGTGCGCAATCCTTCCCATTTCGCTTCGGCTGCCTGTGCTTCAGCCGGAGTGGGCTGTCGCACTTCGACCATGGCAGGTTGTGTGGCGGTAAACCTGTCAGCAAATCGGGTCAGGACAAACCACCCGCCGCAGAGGAAGATGATGACCAACGCGACCGCGGCAATGATGAGCGTGAGACAACCTTTGGCGAAGCAGCCCATTCCGCGGTCCGGCGCTTGCGGCGGCAACGGTGCCGGTGGCGGTGAATCCATGGATGGCGACAAGTAGCCGCCGGAAGAACGTTTTGGAAGGAATTTTTCGACCGAGAACGTCGTTGTCGGTCGAGCATTGCGCTCGTAGATTTCGCCGAATGAAAGCCAGGGTTGTAGTTACGCCCAAAGCAGCGGTGCTGGACCCACAGGGAGCCGCCGTCAAAGAAGCAATGCAGCATCTCGGAATGCCTGAAGTCAAAAATGTTCGCATCGGCAAGTACTTGGAGATTGACGTGAATGGTGACGGCGCAGAAATGGAGCAGCGCCTGCACAAATTGTGTCGCGACTTGCTTTCAAATCCAGTGATTGAGGACTACCAGTTGCTGAAAGAATGAAGGCGCTTCGATATTTTTTCTGCGTGATTTTTCCGCCCCTGGCGGTGCTGCTAACGGGACGTATCGCGAGTTTTTTTCTAAGCCTCATTTTAACGTTACTCGGATGGATTCCGGGCGTCATTCACGCCTGTCTCGTGGTCAACGATTATCACGAGGAACAACGGCTCGCCCACGTGGCACATCGATGAAATTCGCCGTCGTTCAATTCCCTGGATCAAATTGTGACCAAGATTGCCTTCGCGCGATTAACGGACTCGCTGGACTGAGCGCACAATACATTTGGCATAAGGAAACGTCGTTGACGGGATTCGACGCCGTTGTATTGCCTGGCGGTTTTGCCTACGGCGATTATCTGCGGTGTGGTGCGATCGCGAGATTTTCGCCGATCATGAACGAGGTGATACGTGTCGCAAAAGAAGGACGGCTGGTTCTCGGCACCTGCAACGGATTTCAGGTGCTGTGCGAAGCTGGACTGTTACCGGGTGCTCTGGTTCGAAATCGCGGCCTCCGCTTTATTTGTGATATGGCGACACTCCGGGTCGAACTACCGGACTCAGCGTTTACGCATGGATTTGCCCAAGGAACCTTGTTGCGCATGCCGATTGCACATGGGGAAGGGTGCTTTTTTGCGCAAGCCGAAACACTGCGAGAACTGAACGACCATGGACAGGTGGTCCTGCGCTACTGTGATGCCAATGGCAGGGTTACGCCCGAAGCGAATCCGAACGGCTCAATTGAAAACATCGCGGGGATTTCCAGCCGAAAGGGTAATGTTTTCGGACTGATGCCTCATCCGGATCGTGCCTCGGATCGACGACTTGGCGGAACTGATGGCGCAAAGATTTTCCTTTCGATGGCGCAATCGATCG
>WNGI01004988.1_pt1 | contig 19187 bp, 17 predicted proteins | sample 5400621 | NCBI WGS metagenome assembly WNGI01 (sample SAMN13153374, study PRJNA577476) | soil metagenome | isolation source: 20 cm soil or saprolite under Garry oak tree replicate 1 | place: USA:California | collected 2016-06-15
CGCCGAGGAGGCCGCGACCGACCCGGACCTGCTGCACCGTGCGCCGGTCACGACGCCGGTCGGCCGCCTCGACGAGGCCCGGGCAGCCCGGCGCCTGTCTGTGCGCTGGGAGCCGGGTGCTCCCTGGCTCTCCGAGTAACTAGAATCCGGCCGACAGGCCAAGCGAGTACCCGCACCGAGCCGGCCGGGGGAGCCCGATGATTCCACCGTACTCGAGGACGACGTATGCCCGCCGCCGGCGCAGGCGGCGGCTCGTGCGCACCGGCATCCTGGCAGCCATCCTCGTGCTGGTGGTCGTGTTCGTCTTCGTCAAGCCCTTCTCCGGATCCAACGGTGGCGGCACCAGGAGCGTGGGGACGACCGGCGGCCGGCCCGCGGCGACCTCGACGCCCACGGGGGCGGCCTCCTCCCCGACGCCCACCGCGCCCGTCACGTCGACGCTGTCGACCAACCCCCCGGCGTTGAAGGTGGACGCCATGGCGAAAGGCCTGCGCACGGCGATGTCGAGGGCCTCCGCGGTGGCCGACGGCCAGACGATCCTGGTCCTCGGCGGCCTGGCCGGAGGGAGCTCGTCGGCGTCGGTCCAGCGCTTCTTCCCCGTCAGCGACACCGTCACGCCGGCCGGGACGCTCGCGGTCGCCACCCACGACGCCGCTGCGGCGCCGTTCGGCACGAGCGCGATCGTCTTCGGCGGCGGTGAGGCGGTGACCATCGACAAGGTCCAGACGTTCGCCGCGCAGGGGTCCCAGGTCATCGGGAAGCTCCCGCAGGCCCGTTCCGACCTCGTCGTCGCGACCGTCGGGGGCCGGACCTACGTCCTCGGCGGCTACGACGGCAAGAGCGACCAGCCCGACGTCCTCGTGACCACCGACGGCGTCAGCTACAAGGCCGTCACCCAGCTGCCCACCCCCGTCCGCTATGCGGGCGTGGCCACCTCCGGGACGACGATCTACCTCGTCGGCGGGGAGCACAACGGCGCCCAGGTCTCGCAGATCCAGGCGGTCGACGTGGCGGCCGGGACCGCGAAGGTCGTGTCGAACCTGCCGGTCCCGCTGTCGCACGAAAGCGTGTTCATCCTCGACGGGACAATGTTCATGGCGGGAGGCCGGTCCGGTGGCGCGGTCCGCAGGCAGGTGGACGTTATCGACCCGGCCACGGGGGCCCTGACCCGGGCGGGGCTCCTGCCCCAGCCCGCCGCGGACATGGCCATGGGCCAGATCGGCAACGACGTGTACCTCTTCGGCGGCGAGTCCCCGACGCCCCTGTCGTCGATCGTGCACATCGGGACCGCATAGGGCTGCTTTGGAGGGGCGGGGGGTTATAGGCTGCCCCCCGATGAAGAAGCTGATCAACCACCCCGAGGACGTCGTCCGGGAGGCCCTCGAAGGCCTGGCGGCCGCCCATCCCGACACCCTGCGGGTGAACTTGCGGCCTGCCTACGTCGTCCGGGCGGATGCGCCGCTGGCGGGCAAGGTCGGCGTCCTGTCCGGTGGCGGCAGCGGCCACGAGCCGCTCCACACCGGGTACGTCGGCCGGGGGATGCTCGACGCCGCGTGCCCGGGCCCGGTGTTCACCTCGCCGACGCCCGACCAGGTGGCCGAGGCCACCGCGGCGGTCGACGGCGGCGCCGGCGTCCTGCACATCGTCAAGAACTACACGGGCGACGTGATGAACTTCGAGATAGCGGCCGAGATGGCGACGGACGACGGCATCGAGGTGGCGGCCGTCGTCATCAACGACGACGTGGCGGTCACGGACAGCCTCTACACCGCCGGGCGTCGTGGCGTCGGGGCGACGGTCCTTGCCGAGAAGATCGCCGGGGCCGCCGCCGAGGAGGGCCGCCCGCTCGCTCAGGTGGCGGCGATCTGCCGGTCGGTCAACGACAATGCCCGGAGCATGGGCATCGCGCTGACCTCCTGCACGGTTCCGCAGGTCGGGCACCCGACGTTCGACCTGGCCGAGGACGAGATGGAGGTCGGCATCGGGATCCACGGTGAGCCCGGGCGGAGCCGCTCGATGCTGCGCCAGGCCGACGAGATCGTCGAGATGCTCGCCGACCCCGTCCTCGACGACCTCGGAGCCGCGAGCGGCGACCAGGTCCTCGCGTTTGTCAACGGCATGGGGGCGACGCCCCTGCTCGAGCTCTACGTGGTCTACCGGCGGCTGCACGCGTTGCTCCAGGAGCGGGGTCTGCGGGTCGTGCGCCGCCTCGTCGGCTCCTACATCACCTCGCTCGACATGGCCGGCTGCTCGGTGACCCTGCTGAAGATGGATCGGGAGCTACTGCGCCTCTGGGACGCTCCGGTGTTCACGCCGGCGCTGTCCTGGGGCTGACGTTCCCTTGCGGTGGGGATCTCGGCCAGCGATGCCGCGGCCTGGGTCCGTGAGTGCGCCCGGGTGCTCGCGGCCAACCGCAACTACCTCACCGCCCTCGACGCCGCCATCGGCGACGCCGACCATGGCGCCAACATGGAGCGGGGCTTCGCGGCGGCGGTCGAGAAGCTCGACGAGACGCCGGCCGGCAGCGAAGTGGGCGCCGTCTTCCGGCTGACGGGCATGGCCCTGCTGTCGACGGTCGGCGGGGCGTCGGGCCCGCTCTACGGCACGTTCTTCGTGCGGATGGGCAAGGCTTCCGAGTCGAACGCGGAGCTGGGCCTCCGCGACTGGGCGGACGCCGTGGACGCCGGGGTGGAGGGGGTCGTCTTCCGCGGCCGTGCCGAGGCCGGGGACAAGACGATGGTCGATGCCCTGCTCCCGGCCCGGGACGCCCTCCGGGATGCCGCCGCGGCCGGGGCGGATCTCGCCTCGGGCCTCGCGGGCGCAGCGGCGGCGGCCGAGGAGGGCATGCGGGCCACGACGCCGCTGGTGGCGAAGAAGGGCCGGGCCAGCTACCTCGGCGAGCGCGGCGCCGGGCACCAGGACCCGGGGGCCACCTCCGCCTACCTGCTGCTGAAGGCGGCAGCCGACGTCTGGGGCTAGCGGTGGCGTCCTACGTCGGGGCCCTCGACCAGGGCACCACGAGCAGCCGGTTCATCGTCTTCGACCGCGAGGGCCGCGTCGTGGCGGTGCAGCAGCGTCCCCACGAGCAGATCTATCCGTCGCCGGGATGGGTGGAGCACGATCCCATCGAGATCTGGCGGCGCTGCCGCGAGGTCATCGCCGGGGCGCTCGAGCAGGCGGGACTGACGGCCTCCGATCTCGCCGCCGTCGGCGTGGCGAACCAGCGGGAGACGATCGTCGTCTGGGACCGGGACACGGGCGCGCCGTTGTGCAACGCGATCGTGTGGCAGGACACGAGGACCCGTGCGATCTGCGAGGAGCTCATCGCCGGGGACGTCGCCGGCATCGACCGCTTCCGGGACCTGACGGGCCTGCCCGTCGCCACCTACTTCTCGGGGCCGAAGCTGCAATGGGTCCTCGACGAGCTCGATCTGCGGATGCACGCGGCCCGCGGCGAGGTGCTGTTCGGAACCGTCGACACCTGGCTCATCTGGAACCTCACCGGGGGCCCCGACGGTGGCGTCCACGTCACCGACGTGACGAACGCCAGCCGCACCATGCTCATGGACCTCTCGTCCCTGCAGTGGGACCCGGGGATGCTCGGCCGGTTCTCGATCCCGAGCGGGATGCTGCCGGAGATCCGGTCGTCGTCCGAGGTGTACGGGAGGGCAACCGGCATTCTGTCCGGGGTGCCGGTGGCGGCGGCGCTGGGGGACCAGCAGGCGGCCCTCTTCGGCCAGTGCTGCTTCGGCGAGGGCGACACCAAGAACACCTACGGGACGGGGTGCTTCCTGCTTGCCAACACGGGGGAGCGGCGCGTCGCCTCGTTGTCGGGGCTCATCACGACGGCCGGGTACCGGATCGGGGACGCCCCGGCGGTCTACTGCCTCGAGGGGTCCGTCGCCATGGCCGGCGCCGTCGTGCAATGGCTGCGGGACAACCTCGGCATCATCGCAACCTCCGACGAGGTGGAGGCGCTGGCTGCCAGTGTCCCCGACAACGGGGGGGCCTACCTGGTGCCGGCCTTCTCGGGCCTCTTCGCCCCCTACTGGCGCAGCGATGCCCGGGGTGTGATCGCCGGCCTGACCCGATCCGTCACCAGGGCCCACCTCGCCCGGGCATCGCTGGAGGCGACGGCGTTCCAGACCCGGGAGGTCGTCGATGCGATGGCCGCGGACATCGGCGCCGGCCTCGGGAGCCTCAGGGTCGACGGGGGCATGGTGGGCAACGACCTCCTGATGCAGTTCCAGGCCGACCTGCTCGGTGTCCCCGTCGTGCGACCTACCGTCGCCGAGACCACGTCGCTGGGCGCTGCCTTCGCCGCAGGCCTGGCGGTGGGGTACTGGAGCTCCCTCGACGAGCTGCGGCGCTGCTGGACCGAGGACCGCCGCTGGGAGCCGGCGATGCCGGGCGAGCAGCGGGAACGGCTGCTGGCCGAGTGGAAGAAGGCAGTGGCCCGAAGCTTCGACTGGGTCTCGTAGCCAGGTGAAGACCGAGGTGCTCGTCGTCGGCGGCGGGGCGACGGGGGCCGGTGTGGCCAGGGATGCCGCGATGCGTGGCTTCGCCGCCCTGCTCGTCGAGCGGGGGCCGCTCGCCTCCGGGACTACGGCCAAGTTCCACGGCCAGCTCCACTCGGGCGCCCGCTACGCGCTTGCGGACCCCGTGTCCGCACGGGAATGCGTGCGTGAGTCGTCGATCCTGCGGCGGATTGCCCCCGCGTGCATCGAGGAGACGGGCGGGGTGTTCGTGCTCCTGCCTTGTGACGACCCCGGCTACCCGGGGAGCTTCCTCCCGGCGTGCCGGGCGGCAGGGGTGGAGGTCGACGAGCTGGACCCCGCCGCGATCCTGGAGCGGGAGCCCGGCCTCACGAGGGACGTGGTCCGGGCGTTCGCCGTCCCCGACGGGACCCTGGATTCGGTGCGGCTCGTGCGGGCGTGCGCGGCGTCGGCGACCGCCTCGGGGGCGCGCATCCTGACAGGGCGGTCGGTGACCGGCCTGCGGCTCGAGGCGGGCCGGGTGGTCGGGGCCACCCTCGAGGACGGCACGAGGGTCGAGGCCGAGGTCGTCGTCAACGCTGCGGGGGCATGGGCGGCGGGCGTCGCCGCCATGGCGGGGTGCCGGGTCCCCGCACGGTTGAGCAAGGGTGTGATGGTGGCGGTGGTTGGCCGCCTCGTCCACGCCGTGGTGAGCCGGTGCCGCCTGCCCGCGGACGGCGACATCCTGGTGCCGCTTGGGGGGTCCACGGTCATGGGCACGACCGATGCCCCGGTGACGGATCCCGACGACGGCGTGGCGGACGATGCCGCCGTGAGGGCCATGCTCACGGCCGGCGACGAGCTGGTCCCGGGGTTCTCCTCTGCGGGGTCGGTCCGGACGTGGGCGGCGGTGCGGCCCCTGGTCGGCGATGTTGGCGGTCCGGCTTCGGCGTCCGAGGGACGGCAGGTGAGCCGCTCGCACCGGGTGATCGACCACGCCGAGCACGACGGCGTGGCCGGCCTGATCACGATCACCGGGGGCAAGGCGACGACGTTCCGCCTCATGGCGGAGGAGGCGGTCGACGCCGTGTGCGTCGCGTTGGGGTCGCCGAGCCCGTGCCGGACGGCCCTGGAAGAGCTGCCCGCCGAGGGTGGTCTGGATGTTGCTCGCTGAGCGAGCAATTTTCGGACCGTTTTTTTACACGGCGCCTTGAGGGGCGCCTCGGGCCCGCTAGCGGCCTGGGCTCACGGTCACGATCTCGGTGAGAGGCTTGGCGGCGATCCCCCCGGCGAGGTACGTCGTGTTCCCGATGGTGCCGGCCGCCGGGTCCGCCACGGGCCCCGGAAGGTTCCCGGCGGGGGTGAGGCGGCCGGTGCGGGGGTCGAAGCGTTGGATCGCAGCGCTGGGCCCGCTCGGTGTCGAACCGCCGATGACGAAGACCTGGTCGCCGACCGCGACGGCCCGGGCGTGGGCGAGCGGGGAGGGAAGGGTGCCGACCACCTTCGAGAGCCCGGTGGAGATGTTGTAGCTCTGGACCGAGGCGCTGAATGTGCCGGTGTAGTCCGGGCCGGACACGACGCCACCGAAGACGTAGACCGTCGTGCCGACGACGGCCACCGCGGGGGCCCGGACCGGCGTCGTGAGCTTGCCGACGGCGTGGAACGAGGAGCCGTCGGCGGTGGCGAGGATGTCCGGCACGGCCCCGGTGGCGTCGAAGCCGCCGAGGACGACGATCTCGTTGCCGACCTGCGTGGCGGCTGCCTCGGTCCGTGGGTGCGGGAGCGGCCCCGTCTGCGCCGTCCCCCCGGTGGCAGGGTCGAAGAGCTGGACGAGGTTGAGCGGTGCGCTCCCGGGCCCGGCCGCCCCGCCGAACAGGAGGATCTTCCCGCCCGATGCCACCGCGCTTGCGCCGGAGGTGGGAGTGCTCAGGTGGCCCGCCAGCGTGACCTTCGAGGTGGCCGGCTCGACGCGCTCGACATCGCTGGAGGGGGCTCCGGTGGCGTCGAGGCCGCCGAGGACATAGAGATCCCTGCCGATGGCGGCGCCCGCCGCGGCGTACCGGGCGACAGGCAGGGACAGCGAGGCGGCCCTGCTCTGGAGCGACGCCACGGCGGTGGGCGAAGGCGTGGCAGGACCGGTGGTGGCCGTCCCGCTGGCGGGGACCTTCGGGGTGGAGGAGCCGGGCGAGCTGGCGGGGCGATCCGACTTCCCGGAACACGCAGCCAGTCCAACCGTGAGGAGAGCGGCAACCGCAACAAGGCGACGGAGAGCGGGATGTGAGGCACGCATGGATACGCCGGGAGCCTAGCGCGGCGAGGGGGGTCCAGGGGGGAGTAGCAGCCCGGCGGAGCGAAGCGGAGCCGGATGAGCTGCGAATTCCCCCTGGCTCGTCGGACGCTCCGTAAGGAGCGGACCACGAGTAGCCTTATCGAAATGGTCGGGCTCGTCGTCGTCTCCCACAGCTCTCGCCTCGCCGAGGGGGTCGTCGAGCTTGCCCGGGAGATGGGCGGCGCCACCGTTGCCATCGAGGCGGCGGGAGGGCTGGAGGCCACCGGCGCCCTCGGGACCAGCGCCACCCTGATCGCAGCGGCCATCGAGCGGGCATGGTCCGAGGACGGCGTGCTGGTGGTCATGGACCTCGGCAGCGCGGTCCTGTCGGCGGAGGCGGCACTGGAACTGCTCGACGAGGGCCGCGGCGACCGGGTCCTGCTCTGCGACGCTCCGCTGGCCGAAGGAGCCGTCATCGCCGCCGTGGCTGCCGGCTCGGGGGCGTCGCTGGAGGCCGTGGCGGCGGAGGCACGGCGGGCCCTGGAACCGAAGACGAAGCATCTCGACCGGGGCGCCCCCAAGCCGGGGTCAGATGATGCGGCGCCCGAGCCGGCCCCGGCCCCCTCCCTCACCGAACCCTTCTGCCTCAACGGGATTCCGCGCCAGACCTGGCTGCCCTCCTCGATCCCTCGCAGGTCTTCGGCGTGGCCTGCGCCGCAGGGGGCCCGGCCTCGTACGGCGCCGGCCTCGCCCGCTCGAAGGGCATCCCCGCCGTCACCGGGCTTGGCGAAGCGGTCCTCGGCGTGCCGGAAGGGATGGAGCTGCTCATCGACGGCGAGGCCGGCCTGCTCTACGGCGAGGCGTCGCGCGAGATCGGGGCCGCCTACCGCTTCCGGGCCTCCGACCTCGAGGCCACCGCCAGCCGGGCGCGGAGCCGGGTCGCCGAACCGGCGGTGACGAGCGATGGCGAGCGGGTGGAGGTCCTGGTCATGGCGGCGGGCCCGGCCGGGGCGGGGGCCGAGGCAGCCAGCGCCACGGGGGCGGACGGGATCCGGTCCGTCCTTACCGACCCCGAGGAGTTGCCGGCGCGGCTCGCCAAGGGAAAGGGCCGTCCGGCAGAGGCAGAGATCCTCGTGGCGAAGGCGGCCACGGTCGAGGAGTTCCGGGCCGTGAAAGAGAAGGACGCTGCCGGTGCGGAGGAAGGCGTCCGCCTCGGCGCCGTGGTGGCGGTCCCGGCGACCGCCCTGCAGGCGCAGGCCCTGGCGGCGTCCGCCGATTTCCTCTCCATCGACACCGACGGCCTGGCCCACCACGTCATGGCCGTGGGCCCGGAGGGCCAGGCCGACTACCTCGAGCCTGCCGTCCTCACCCTGATGGCGCGGGTGGTCGAGGCCGCCGAGGCACCCGGCACGCCGGTCGGCGTCCACGGGCGGGCCGGGGGCGACCCGGCAGCCCTGCCGCTGCTGGTCGGCCTCGGCGTCCGCCAGGTGACGGTGCTGCCCGAGGAGGTTGCAAGGGTGAAGGAGTCGATCCGGGGATTCGACGCCGCGGGGGCCCGGAGCCTGGCCGCCACCGCGCTCGGGCTCGGCTCCGCCGAGGAGGTTCGCAGGCTCGCTTCGGGCTTCCTCGGGGCCGACGCCGGGGCCCGTCGCCCCCAGATGGGGACGCGCCAGATGCCGGAGACGGACGGTGTCGCCGGCGAAGGCTCGGACAACGGGGGAGGAACTCAGCGTTGAGCCGCGAGCAGATGCGTGGCTCCGGACTCCTCACCAACATCACGTTCCTGCGGATCATCCTCGTCCCGTTCGTCATGCTCCTCGTCCTGGCCGGGCCCCGGCACCGCTTTGCCTATGCGGGGGCCGCCGGCCTCTTCGTTGTCGCCGCGGCGACCGATTTCGTCGACGGCTACCTGGCCCGGCGGTGGCGCCTGACCACGACGCTGGGTGCCTTCCTCGACACGACCGCCGACAAGCTGCTCGTGTCCGGCGTCCTCGTCGCCCTCGTCGCCGTAGGACGGGTCTCGGTGTGGATCACCGTCATCGTCATCGGCCGGGAGTTCTTCATCCTGGGCCTGCGCGGCGTGGTCGTCGCTGCCGGCACGCCCTTCCCCCCGTCGATCTGGGGCAAGCTCAAGGCCAACGCGCAGTTCGCCGGCATCCTGCTGGCCATCGTCCGCTACCCGCACCTGCTCGGGCCGATGTACATCGACCAGTGGGTGATGCTCGCCGTCGCCGCCATCACGCTCGCCTCGGCCGGGGAGTACCTGGTCCGGTTCTGGGGAGAGCTGACCGGCGGGGCTCGTCCGTGAGCGACCGGGCTCCGGCCGCGCCGGGTCCGCCGGATCCGCCGCCCGCGGCGAAGGTCTTCCTCACCGGCGGGAGCGGGTTCGTCGGCCGCGGGGTGCTGGGGGCGCTGGTGAGCGAGGGCCGGGAGGTGGTGGCCCTTGCCCGGTCCCCGGCGGCTGCTGCCGGTCTCGAGGCGCTCGGTGCGAGCCCCGTCCCGGGCGATGTCCTGGACGAGGATGCCCTGGCGTCGGGGATGGCCGGCTGCGAGGTCGTCTACCACGTTGCCGGGATGAATGCGTTCTGCCTGGCCGATCCCTCGCCGCTGTTCCGCGTCAACGTCGAGGGCTCGCTCACCGTCGTGCGGGCGGCGGTCCGGGCGGGCGTGCGCCGGATCGTCTCCACGTCGTCGGCCTCGACCCTCGGCGAGGCCCCCGGCACCGTCGGACGGGAGGATGCCGTCCACCGCGGCGTGTTCATGTCCGCCTACGAGCGCTCCAAGTTCCAGGCGGAGCTCGCCGTGCTGGGGGCGGGGCCGGAGCACGGCGTCGAGGTGGTGTCGGTGAACCCGTCGTCCGTGCAGGGCCCGGGGCGCACCGGGGGCACGGCCCGCCTCCTGATCGACTACCTGAACGGCCGGCTCAAGTTCTTCGTCGACACGACGCTCAGCCTCGTCGACATCGCGGACTGCTCGGCGGGCCACGCCCTCGCCGAGACCCGGGGGGTGCCGGGGGAGCGGTACGTGCTGAACGGTGCCTGCCTCAGCAGCGGGCAGGCGCTGGAGCTCCTGTCGAACGTGGCGGGGGTGCGGCACCGGGTCCGCACGCTGCCCGCGGGGGTCGCGCTGGCCGGCGCGGCAGCGGTCGAGGGCGTGGCGCGCCTGCTGCGGAAGGACCCGCCGGTGTGCCGGGAGCAGGCCCGGGCAATCGCCCATGGTCACCGCTACGACGGCTCGAAAGCGAGCCGGGACCTCGGCCTCGTCTACACCCCGGTCGAGGAGACCTTCCGCCGCACCGTCGAGTGGTACCTCGACCACGGCTACGTCCGGATCCCCGGAAAAAGCGGCTCTTTTTGATTAGGCAGGCTTCGTCGCCGAGAGCAGCCCGATCATCCAGAGGTTGCGCTGGTAGGCGGCCCACTGCAGCCTGGCGCTGCGGAGGTTCGCCTGCTCGACATCCGTGCGCAGGTGGAGTGCCTTCAGGAGGAGGCCGCCCGGGCCGAGCCAGACGGCGAGGCGGTGCAGGCGGCGGATGGACTTGAAGGCGAAGGGTGTGATGTTGCGGAGATCGACGTCACCGAAGCCGGCGTCGCGGCTCCAGCCGGTGATCTCGTCGGTGGTGGCAAGGTCGTCGATGGCCCAGCCCTCGAGCCAGTCGTGCATGAGGGTCTCGTTGTCCGCCGTGTACGGCCGGGCGATGCGGAACCAGTCCTCCATCAGCATCCGGCCGCCCGGCTTCAGGACGCGGTTGGCCTCCTTGAGGAAGAGTTGCTTGGCGTCGGCCGGCACGTGGCAGACGCTCTCCTGCGCCCAGACGACGTCGAAGGCGCCGTCGCCATAGGGCAGCGCCGTGAAGTCGGCGATCTCGAAGCGCACGAGGTGCTCCAGCTTTCGCCTGGCCGCGTACTTCCGGGCGCGTGCGAGCTGGACCTCGGAGAGCGTGACGCCGAGCACCTCGACGCCGTAGGTCTCGGCAAGCCAGAGGGCCGGACCGCCGACGCCGCAGCCGGCGTCGAGGACCCTCATCCCCGGCCGGAGCGACGCTCGCTCCGCCAGCGCCCGGGTCATGTTGGTGAGCGACTGGGCGTGGTTGCGGGTCTGGTCGTCCCAGTAGCCCCAGTGCATGCCAAGGCCGCGCATCCACACGACCCGGTAGTCGAACCACGTGCCGTCGTAGTACTTGACGATCGGCTCGACGTAGGCGGGCTCGCCGGAGGGGGGTGCGGTGTCGCTCTGGGGCTCTGCCATTGCGGGCGAATCGTAGCAGGAGGCCCCCGGCGGCCGGTCCCGCTGCTCTACGCTTCGGGGCGAGCGGCGGCGGCCAGCACGTCGGCATAGCAGGCGTGGACGAGGGCGCGGTCCTCCGCTTCGGGGACCGCCTCGTCGACGGCCCGGACGATCATGCCGGCCTGCCGGACGAGGACCGCCTGCCGGGCCGGGTCGGCGGTGTACTCCATCACCCTCGCGAGGGCGTCCACCTGGCGGATCGCCACCGCCGGCATGCCCCGGCCCGCCTGGCGGACCTTGTCGAAGGCGCGGTTGACCATGCGGGCATAGCTCGGCCCCGCCTCGATCAGGCGCACCCGTCCGAGCCGGTCCCGGTAGACGCCCTCCGAGAGCCTCCGTCCCGAAAGCTTGCAGAGCCCGTCGCAGAGCCAGTCGATGCAGGTGAGGGCCGTGAACGTGTCGTTGACCGCCGGGGACAGCGCCCGGATGGCGATCTCGACGAGCTGATCGATCGCGAAGACGGGGTCCTGGCTGAGGGTGCGATGGGGGCCGGTCGCGTGGGCCGTCTCGAGCGCCGCGGCCACCGTCCTCGCTGCCTGAGGTGGGTAGACCGTGGCGAACGGCCTGCCGGCGACCACGAAATGCCCGGGCCGGTGGGCCAGCAGCACCACCGCGCCAGCATCCTCCGCAATCGCGGCCAGTTCGGCGTAGCCGACGAACTGCAGGTAGCCGCTCTCCGTGGCGGGCACCGGGACCCCCTCGTCCCGGATGTGGGCGACCAGCTCCTCGACGGTGGGTCCCTCGTGCGGTTCGGGGCCTGCCTCGATCCCGGGATCGGGGAACTCGGCGTCGATGGCGCGGCTCAGGTCGGCCGCGATCCCGGCGATGACCTCCGGGAGCTGGATCGACTCCGCGATGTGATGGATGAAGTAGATGAGCACCCCCATGTCGGCCACCATCAGGACCAGAGCGACCGTGATCGAGATGTGGGGGACGAACTCGCCCCGGCGACCGTTGGTGATGGACCCGAGCGCCATGACGGCGTAGACGAACGTGGCGACGAAGGCTCCCAGGGTGAACTGGGTGCCGCGGTCGCGGATGAAGTTGCGGAGCATGCGCGGGCCGAACTGCTGGGAGGCCAGGGTGAGCGCCAGGATGGTGATCGAGAAGACGACCCCGACCACCGTGATCACCGCCGCAGCGATGGCGGTGAGGATCTGGCGCCCGGCATCCCCGCTCCCCGTGAGGATCCACCACGGCAGGGTCACGGTGCCGTGGTAGACGGCCTCGTCGAGCGCGTACGTGAGGAGGAACGCGAGCGCCGCCACGGCGACGAGCACCGCCGGGACGAACCACAGGGTCGTCCGCAGCGACTCCCACCGCCGGCTCGGCAGGCCGGGACGCCGGCCCTTCGCGGAGGGCGCCGGGTACAGCTGCGGGTGACGTCGTTCCATCGGGCCGGGCGCCTCCGATCGCGTGCACCAGATGCCGACCAGGCTTCCCGGCTCCCCCTGCGACAACTGTACCGGACACACCGAGGGCCGGCCGCGGGCTACCATGCCTCCCGCATCGAACGCCAGCGTGAGGGGAGACCATGGCAGGCACCGCGCAACAGATCCGTGACCTCCTGGCGGCAGGGAAGACCATCAACATGCCCGGCGTCTACGACGCCCTGACGGCGCGCCTCGCCAGCGAGGCCGGGTTCGAGGTCGTGTTCATCTCGGGCTACTCGGTCTCCGGCTCCCGGCTCGGCCTCCCGGACTTCGGCTACCTCACCCAGACCGAGATCACCGATGCCGCCCGGAGTGTCTGCGCCGCCACGGCCCTGCCGGTCATCGTCGACGCCGACACCGGCTACGGCAACCCGCTCAGTGCCGTGCGGACCGCCCGGCTCCTTGCGGGGGCCGGCGGTGCGGGGATCTTCTTGGAGGACCAGGAATGGCCCAAGAAGTGTGGGCACTTCGCCGGCAAGCTGGTCGTCCCGGCCGGCGACTGGCTGGCCAAGCTCCGGGCCGTCCTCGACCTGCGGGCGGAGGGGGTCGACCTCTTCCTCGTCGCCCGCACCGACGCCCGGGCCGCGGTGTCGCTCGACGAGGCGATCGACCGGGCCAGGGCCGCCCGGGACCTCGGCGTCGACGCCGTCTTCGTCGAGGCCCCCGAGGGCATCGACGACCTCGAGCGCGTGGCGAAGGAGGTGGAGGGCGTCGTCCGGGTCGCCAACATGATCGAGGGCGGCAGGACACCCCTGTTGACGCCGAAGGAGCTGCACGATCTCGGGTACGACCTCATCGTCACGCCGCTGTCGGCGATCTTCGCCGCCGCCAAGGCGGTCCGGGAGGCGTTCGCGGTGCTCCGGCGGGAGGGGACGCTCCGGGACCACCCGGAGCTGGCCCTGTCGTTCTCCGAGTTCGAGCCGGTGGTCGACCTGGCCGGGCACCGCAGGCTCGAGGACCGTTACCGGTCCTGACCGCGAACGGCAAATCCGTCCCGGACACGCGACCATAGACGCCATGGCAACAACCTGGTCCCCCGAATCGTGGCGGGAGCTGCCCGCCGCCCAGCAGCCGGAGTGGGACGACCCCGGCGCGCTGGACCTCGCCCTGAAGGAGCTGCGGAACCAGCCGCCCCTCGTGTTTGCAGGGGAGGCGCGGGCATTGAAGGCGGCCCTCGGAGCAGCTTCCCGGGGCGAAGCGTTTGTACTGCAGGCGGGAGAATGCGCCGAGTCGTTCGACAACCTCTCCGCCGACTCGATCCGCGACCAGCTCAAGATCATCCTGCAGATGGCGGTGGTGCTGACCTACGCGTCGGGGCTGCCGATCGTCAAGGTGGGCAGGATCGCCGGGCAGTTCGCCAAGCCCCGCTCCTCGCCCAGCGAGCTGGTCGACGGGCTGGAGCTGCCCGCGTTCCGGGGCCACATGGTCAACGACATCGACTTCGACGCGGCCTCCCGGCGGCCCAATCCCAAGCGGCTCCTGCGCGCGTACCACCAGTCGTCGTCGACGCTCAACCTCCTCCGGGCCTTCACCAAAGGTGGGTTCGCCGACCTCAACCAGGTCCACATGTGGAACCAGGAGTTCGTTGCCGCCAGCCCGCAGGGGCGCCGCTACGAGGACATCGCCAACGCCATTGACCGCGCCCTGCGCTTCATGGCCGCCTGCGGCATCAACCTGACGTCGGATGTGACCCTTCATCAGGTGGACTTCTACACGTGCCACGAGGCCCTCATCCTCGGCTTCGAGGAGGCCCTCACCCGCCAGGACAGCCTGACGGGGGACTGGTACGACTGCTCCGCCCACCTGCTGTGGGCGGGGGAACGGACGCGCCAGCCCGGCGGCGCTCACATCGAGTTCCTTTCGGGCGTCAAGAACCCCGTCGCCTGCAAGCTCGGCCCGAGGGCGACCCCCGGCGAGGTGCTGGCGCTCTGCGAACGCCTCGACCCTGCGGGGGAGGCCGGCCGTCTGACCTTCATCACCCGGATGGGCGCCGGTGCGGTCGGGGAGGCGCTGGCCCCGCTCGTCCGGGCGGTCCGGGACTCGGGCCGGCGGGTGCTGTGGGTCTGCGACCCGATGCACGGCAACACCTTCGTCACCGGCGGTGGCGTGAAGACCCGCCGCTTCGAGGACATCCTCGCCGAGATCAAGGGGTTCTTCGCGGTCCACGAGCAGGAGGGGACCTTCCCGGGCGGCGTCCACCTGGAACTGACGGCGGACGAGGTGACGGAGTGCCTTGGTGGTGGCGACGAGATCCTCGACGACCAGCTCGTGGCCTCGTACCGGTCGCTCTGCGATCCGCGCCTCAACGGGAACCAGTCGCTGGAGCTGGCCTTCGAGCTGGGTGAGCTGCTGCAGGCCTGGGCAGCGCCCGTGAGGATTGACTAGGCTCGCCAGCGGGCCATGGCCATCGGCGACCCCCAGGGCGATCCCACCCTCGCCTCCGACGCAGATCGGGAGATCATCTGCGCCCGGCTCCAGGAGGCCCATGCCCACGGCCGGCTCACGCTCGAGGAGCTGTCGCAGCGACTCGACACCGCCCTCAAGGCCCGGACCCGGGGTGAGCTCCTCCCGCTGATCCAGGACCTCCCGGCTCCACCCGGCCCGGTGGTGGGCCCCCCGCCGAAACGCTGGCATATCGCGTTGATGGGCTCCACCCGCCGCCACGGGCGCTGGCTCGTGCCGGCCGAGAGCTGGTGGACCGGGGTGATGGGCGGGTGCCACCTGGACCTCACGAAGGCCCAGTTCGAGGCCCAGGTGACGACGATCAACATCGCCCGGGCGATGGGTAGCGTCGAGGTGCGGGTTCCGAAGGGCTACGAGATCCACCTGGAGGGCACGTCGCTGTTCGGGGGCAAGCGCGTGCGGCTGGACGGCCCGCCCCCGCCGCCGGGAGCCCCGGTCATCCGGATCCGGGTGCTGTCCGGCCTGGGTGCCGTCAAGGTCACGGACCGGGAGAGCCTCCGCTCGCGCCTGCGGGACGCCGGTTTCTGAGTCGGCCCTCTAGCCTGCCCGCCCGCTGGCCCGGAGGGTGGCATGGATTTTCTTCGCCTGGTGAACAACTTCTCGACCGAATAGCACAGGATATGCTTAGCTACACATATGAACGCATCAGAACAAGCGATTCTTGCCCTCGCCGGGAGACAACATGGAGCAATCACCCGCCAGCAGGCCCTGAGTCTCGGCATGTCTTCCCCGACGATTGTTCGTCGCGTCTCGGGAGGTGAATGGGTTCGGGTGTTCCCGGGGGTCTACCGCCTCGCAGCAGCGCACTGCACCTGGGAGCAGACGGTCATGGCCGGCTGCCTCGCGGCAGGCCGAGGCGCGGTGGCATCGCACCGGTCGGCGGGGACGCTGCTCGGAATGCCGGGAGTTCCGAGATGGGTCGAGGTCACCGTTGCGCGCCCCCGGGTCGTGTCCGTCACGGGCATCATTGCCCATCAGGCGAGGGTGTTGCCTGGCGAAGACGTCGGGAACCTGAGCGGCATCCCGGCGACGACGCCGGCACGCACCATCGCCGACCTGGCCAGGATCTATCCGGCGACGAAGGTCGGCCCGATGCTCGACTACGCCCTGGCCCGTCGCCTCGTCACCCGGGCACAACTGGAAGCTCGCGCGACGGGCCGAAAGCACGACGACGTCCTGAGGGAACTGCTGGACGAGCGGCCAGCTACGCTCCGGCCCATGGGAAGCGAGTTCGAGGCGTGCCTCTTCCGGGGGCTGCGGGATGCCGGCCTGCCGCTGCCGGTGGCGCAATACCGGGTCCTGATGGACGATGGCAGCGAGGTCTTCCTCGACTTCGCCTACCCGGACCTGAAGCTCGCCATCGAGGCGGACAGCTACCTGTGGCACGCGTCTCTGGGGGACTGGCAGCGCGACCGCGCCCGCAACAACGAGCTCATCGTCCTCGGGTGGTCGATCCTGCCGCTCACCTACGATCTCGTCGTCCACACTCCCGCGGAAGCGGCGCGCCAGGTTGGCCGCGCGCTACAGACGCGCTCCGGGGGCCGGGGATAGGCTCCGCGGCGTGGCCGAGGTCGTGCGGAGCCGGCAGGTCGGGCGGGTGGCGGTGGTGGAGCTGCACCGGCCCCAGGTCCGTCACGCCATGGACACCCACCTGCTCGATGAGCTGATCGCAGCGCTGCGCAGCGCTGGCCGGGCCGGGGACGCCGACGCCGTCGTGGTCACCGGGTCGGATGGCTGCTTCTCGTCCGGGGCCGACGTCTCGGAGGACATCGACCGGGACGCCGCCCAGGCCCGCATGGGCAAGTTCGCCACGCTCTACGAGCTCGTGGCGACGTACCCCATGCCCACCGTCGCCGCCATCTCGGGGTGGTGCATCGGCGGCGGGGCGGAGCTGGCATCGGCGTGCGACCTCCGCGTCGGGACGCCGAGCGCCTCGATCCGCTTCCCCGGGGCCGCCTACGGGGTCCCGGCCGGGGCTGCCCGGCTCCCGCTCCTGGTGGGGCTCTCGCACGCCAAGGACCTGCTCATGACCGCCCGCACCGTCGGGGCCGAGGAGGCGTACCGGATGGGCTTCCTGAACCGCCTCGTGGCCGAGGAGCAGCTCCTGGGGGAGGCGGCGGCGCTGGCGGTGGTGATGGCATCGAACCCGGGGGCGATCACCCAGAAGCGGGCTCTCGACGAGGTGAACGGCGTCTCGGAGCGGCTCTACGCGGAGAACCGGGCGCTCAGGCGCTGGCAATCGGAGGCCAAGGGGCTGATGGGCTGACCGTCAGGCGGGGGGGAACTCTCACCGGCTGCAGCCAGCGCTGAACAGAAAAGGCGCCTTGGGCACGAGGGGAAGTCCGGCCCATGACACCTTTTCCACCGAAAGCCTACCTGCAGCTCGCACGGTTCGCAACGCCCGCGGAAATCGGCGCCGGCGCGGTGGGCTGATGTCCAGGGAGGGCGCGTATGCTGGGGAGACGGCGGAAGGACCGCCCGGGGACCGGCAGGGCGGAGGAGAGACGATGAAGCGGCGAGGTGTCCGGCTCGGCAGGATCCTGGGGGTAGAAATCTTCCTCCACCCGTCCTGGTTCCTCCTCGCGGGGCTGATCGCCTTTGTCCTCGGCCAGGGGTTTTCGACCGGGTCGCCCAGCTTCTCGGGAGCCGGGGCGGTGGTGCTCGGCCTCATGGGAGCCGTCCTCTTCTTCGCCTCCCTCCTCGCCCACGAGTTGGCGCACTCGGTGGTGGCGCAGCGCAAGGGGATCCCTGTCCACCGCATCACGCTCTTCCTCCTGGGCGGAGCCGCCCAGATCACGAGGGAGCCCGCCACGGCGGGCGACGAGGCGAAGATCGCCCTGGCCGGGCCGGCGCTGTCGGTCGTGCTCGGCGTGCTCCTGCTCGGGCTCGGGTTGGTGGCGGACCAGGTGGGTGCCCTGGCGGGGGCGGCGCTGTTCGGGACGCTCGGCGCGATCAACCTCCTGCTGGCTGCGTTCAACATGCTTCCTGGTTTTCCCATGGACGGCGGACGGGTGCTGCGGGCCGCGATCTGGGCCGGGACCCACGACCTCGCCAAGGCCACCAGGATCGCGGCGACCGCCGGGCGGGTCATCGCGATCGCGATGATCGGCGGCGGCGCGAGCCTCGCTCTCCTGGGCGTCTTGCCGGTCAACGGCATCTGGCTGGTGCTGATCGGGTCCTTCCTGTACCAGTCGGCTCATGCCGCCTACCGGCAGGCACCGGCCGCCGGGCTGGCCGCTCATGTGGGCATGACCGTCGGCCAGGTCATGACGCCCCGGCCGGAGTGGGTCCCGACGTCGCTGCGCCTCGACGAGGACGTCCACCGGCGCCTCGGGGCGGTGCGCGACCGGGCGTTCCCGGTTGTCGGGCCCTCGGGGCGGATCGAGGGCGTCCTCACCCTCGAGGGCCTGGAGGCGATCCCTCGGGAGCGCTGGGCGATGCTCACGGCCGGCGACGCCATGGTGCCGATGGCGCTGGAGATGGTGGCGAGTGCCGCCGAGCCCTACGAGTGGGTGGTCGCCCGGGTGGCAACGAATCCCGCCGGGCGCTTCCTGGTCCTCGACGGGGGCCGGCTGGTCGGGGTGCTGAGCTGCCGGTAACGGGCTTCGAGCCGGGGGAGCGGGTCCTCCTCCTGGACGACCGTGGCCGGCGGTACCTGATCACCCTGCAGCAGGGCCAGTCGTACCACTTCCACCGCGGGATCGTCGCCCACGACCTGCTGATCGGCCAGCCCGAGGGTGTGACGGTCCGGACGACGAGTGGCGCCGCCGTCATCGCCCTGCGGCCGACCTTCGCCGAGTTCGTCCTGAAGATGAAGCGGGGTGCGCAGGTGGTCTACCCGAAGGACCTGGCGATGATCGTGCTCCACGGCGACGTCTACCCGGGGGCGAACGTCCTCGAGGCCGGGGCCGGCTCGGGGGCGCTCACGATGGCGCTGCTGCGGGCGGTGGGCCCCGAGGGCCGGGTAGTCACCTACGAACTGCGGGAGGACTTTGCGGCGCTGGCCCGGGCCAACGTCGAGGCACTCCTGGGGAAGGCCGAGAACCTGGAGATCAAGATCGGGAACGTCTACGAGCCGGTGGAGGAGACGGGTATCGACCGCATCGTGCTCGACGTCCCGGAGCCCTGGCGGGTCCTGGAGGGCGCCGGGCGGGCACTGCGCCCCGGCGGGATCTTCGTCGCCTACCTCCCGACCGTGCTACAGATCCACAGCCTCGTGGAGGCCCTGCACGAGGATCCGTCGTGGACCCTGGTGTCGTC
>WNGI01003992.1_pt1 | contig 19185 bp, 18 predicted proteins | sample 5400621 | NCBI WGS metagenome assembly WNGI01 (sample SAMN13153374, study PRJNA577476) | soil metagenome | isolation source: 20 cm soil or saprolite under Garry oak tree replicate 1 | place: USA:California | collected 2016-06-15
GACCATTGCACGCGTGGTCTTTCCATCTGGCAATGGGCCAGCAATGCAGACAGCATTGAGCCTGATGTCGTGCTGGCGTGTGCCGGGGATGTCATGACCATGGAAACCGTTGCTGCGGCCTGGTGGCTGCGCCATCACCTGCCAGAATTGAAGGTGCGCGTGGTGAACGTCGTCGACCTGATGACCCTGTACCCGCCAGATGTCCACCCGCATGGGCTCGATGACGCCACCTTCACCGAACTCTTCACAGCAGACAAGCCCGTCGTGTTCGCCTTTCACGGCTATCAGAGAGCCATCCATGCGCTCATTCACGGACGCCCCAATGCCGCTCGTTTCCATGTGCGCGGTTTTAACGAACAGGGGACGACCACCACTCCCTTCGATATGGTCGTGCTCAATCACGTCAGCCGGTATCACCTCTGCATCCTGGCCATGCAGCGTGCAACACGCCTCCACCATCTGACGCCGCCATTCATTCAGGAGTGCAATGATATGCTGACCAAACACCATAGCTATATACGAACCAATTTCGAAGATATGCCAGAAGTACGTGACTGGGTGTGGACGGACTAGCAGAAGGGTCGAACATCGATGAAGATAGTCATGTTCAATGCGGGCTCAAGTAGCCTGAAAAGCAAGCTGTATGAACTGGCTGAAGAACTTCCAGAGCAACCACCCAGGCCGCTCTGGGAGGCGAAAGCCGACTGGGCTGAGCACCGGGGGGAGACGAACCTGAAGGTGACGACTGTTCATGGCGAAACAGTGGCAGAGACACTTCCAACAGACTCCCGACGGGAAGTCATCGAGCACCTACTGGTAAATTCACTGAAGGGTGGACCGATTTTGCACTGAAAGGTGGAAATTTGCACTGAAGGGTGGAACTTGACACTCTGATGCCTGGAAAAACCGCTCCATGCCTGGGGTATCAGCAAAGAATGTTGTAAATAACTTGCTCGCAAGTCTTTCGATGAGAAGAATATTCCAGTTACAGAACAAGAGGTAGGCCCAGGATGTAAATTTGGGAAATAAGCTGGTGGAATCTTGCCAATTATGCTGGTGACTCTCGGTTCACTCTCTCTTTCATTTGCCTCTAGAATGGCTCCACAGGACAAAGAAGGAGAGATGCTTTCAACAGAGGAATGGCAAAGAATATTTCCCAAATTTACATCCTTTCCTGCCACTCCCCTTTCCAAAAGTGCAAACATAGAGTTCATTTCGGAACCATATCTTTTCGCTTTTCCGTGGTGATATGAACGGAGAAGAAGAGCAAGAACACCTTTGGATGTTCTTGCTCTTCTTGGGTGGAGACACTTAACCAATGCTCTTGCATGGGGTACGGTGGCAATGGAAGTGGAGGTTAGGCGACAACCCGCAGGACAATCTTGCCGCGCACGTGACCACTGCCAGCTAACTTGTGCGCCTGCGCCGCTTCCGCCAGAGGCAGAATGGTGGAGACCACCGGCTTGACCGCGCCCGTGTCGAAGAAGGCAGCGATCTCGGCCAACTGTGCACCGTTGGGTTGGGTCAACATCCCAGTTCCACGCACGCCCCGGGCCGCGGCTGTCTCTGGATCGATCTCTGCTGCCGTGGTGACTAGGATGCCGCCTGGCTTGAGAACTCCCCACGAGCGCTCGATGACCTCACCCCCGACGAGGGCCAGCACGACATCGACGTTACGGACCACCTTCTCGAAGCGGGTCGTGGTGTAATCGATCACCGACTCCGCCCCAAGCGAGCGCACCAAGTCCAGCTTGTCACCCGCAGCCGTCGCAATCACCCGCGCGCCCTGAGCCTTCGCGAACTGCACTGCCAGAGACCCAACACCCCCGCCGGCTCCGTGGATCAGGACCGTTTGGCCCGCCTGGAGACCGCCTATCGAGAGCGCTTGCCAGGCGGTGAGTCCAGTCACGGGGACGGCTGCGGCCTCAACAAAGTCCAACGACTGCGGCTTGTGTGCGATCTCGGAGGCACTGATGACGGCATACTCCGCATCGGCCCCTTGCCGCATCATGTTGGAATACCCAAAGACGGCATCCCCAATGGCGAAGCCTGTCACGTTCGGGCCAACCTTGGCGACAACGCCGGAGAGGTCGAGTCCCAGCGTCCAGGGGAACATGACGGGGATTTTGTTCTGGAAATGGCCGGCGCGAGTGGCGAGATCAACCGGGTTAATCGAGGTGGCATGGACCGCGACGAGCACCTCGTCGGCAGCGATGGTCGGAGGCGACGCGTCCTCATAGCGGATCACCTCTGGGCCGCCGTAGCCGTGAATGCGGACTGCTTTCATGATCTTCTCCTCTGTTCTTGTTTCAACGAAAAGATGCTCAGACCATTCCTACGTGTAGAAGATCGCCTGATGCAAGGAAAATTCTTCAACTCCCCAAGCACGACTCACTGCTGGACAACTACGACTCTTTAGATGGTAGGAATCTGCTGAAAGGGCTGCGACACCGTAAAATAGGTATTCGCCCATCTGCTCATCATCTGACTATAGGCATCAGAGTTGACCAGTTCGATCATCATCTTGGACCAGGCCTCCATATTGGCATCGCGCGTCGTCCGCAAGGCTCCAAATGGATCGAGCGGATTGAGAGGCTCTGGTTGTTTACTACTCATGGCAACTTTTCTCCTTTTCACCTTCAGCAGACGGTTCCTTCTGCCGAGTTTGTTTTCAGAACATGAGGCGATCAGACACTGTGACAGGACTGCCTTTCGTTAGATGAATTGCAACGTCAAACGACAAGAACTTCATCTGACGAACCCGAGGCTATGAGCCGCCAGTGCGTTCGAGATACCGTGGATTGGCGATGCGTACCTTCTCCTCTACAGCCCAAGTCGTGTAATCGAGTACCTCACGGCGCCAGGGACCTGCGTCTGCCTCACCCTCCCGGATACGCGAACAGAGGGCTTGCTTGCGGGTAACGATGTCCTCTCGCAATGTGTCAAGCGTTCCTGGTGGTTCGGTCTGGTCTGAAGGCGTTCCTTCCAGTTACCGCTTTTTTGTACTGCTACTTCGTAGTAGAGCTAAGATATAACTATGGTGCCCGCCGTGTCATGATTGTTGGAATTGGGCCAATCTGCAAGTCGTGACCTTTGAGAATATAGCCAACTCGGTCCAAGCCTCCATAATGTTCGCCCCGTCCGATGATCGTTCTTTCATGGTCATTGTCTCCTCGCAATCCCTGCCCCACCGCTCACACCTGATCTGAGCTCTGGGGCGGGAGTTCGGCTTTCTGCCGTTCGATGATTCCCTGTTCAGCTTACGCTACGTTCTCGATAACCACAGCAATACCTTGCCCGCCACCAATACAGGCCGAACCGATGCCGTACTTGAGATGATGGCGGCGCAGCTCATATATCAGGGAGATGGTGATACGAGCCCCCGTTGCCGCCAGGGGATGACCCAGGGAGATGGCGCCGCCATTGACATTGGTCTTGTCGCGATTCAAGCCCAATTCCTTCTCGACGGCCAGATACTGCGCCGAGAAGGCCTCGTTGACCTCAATACGGTCCATCTGCTCTAAGGTCAAATCGGCGCGTTTGAGGGCCTGGCGAATGGCAGGGGCCGGTCCGATGCCCATGATCTCGGGTGGGACTCCAGCTACCCCCCAGGAGACCAGCCGGGCCATCGGCTTCAAGTGATGTTGCTGTACGGCATCAGCGGTGGCCACAATGACACAGGCACCTGCATCATTGATGCCGCTAGCATTGCCCGGGGTCACGACTCCTCCCTTGCGGAAGCGTGCTGGCAGCTTGGCTAAGGACTCCATCGAGGTATCGCGAATGCCCTCATCTTGCTTGAACTCCACCGGGTTGCCCTTGCGGTCCTTGATGGTGACGGGGACGATCTCTGAGGCCAGCCAGCCGGCTTGTTCGGCCCGGCGAGCGGCTTGCTGGCTGCGCAGGGCATAGGCATCGACCTCCTGGCGTGTCAGCCCATACTTCTCCGCCAGATTCTCAGCCGTAATCGCCATGCCACAACCGGTGTAGGTGTCGATAAGGGCCTCCCACAAACTATCCTCGAGCTGAGGGGCCTGGCCGAATTTATAGCCGGAGCGTGCGCCACGCAGCACATGGGGAGCCTGCGTCATGTTCTCGGCTCCTCCAGCCAGTGCAATCTGGCCATCTCCCAGCAGGAGCATCTCGGCGGCCGTCACAATCGCCTGGAAGCCGGAACCACACAAGCGATTGACCACTAAGGCCGGCGTCTCGATGGGTATGCCGACCTTGAGTCCGATATGGCGCGGTAAATAGACCGCATCCTTACTCGACTGAATGACGTTGCCCATGACGATTTGGTCGATCAGATTCGGATCAACGCGGCTGCGCTCAATCGCTCCTTTGGAGGCAATGATGCCAAGCTCAATAGCGCTGACATTGGAAAGTGATCCCTGTAATAGGCCGACGGGAGTCCTCGCTCCGTCAATAATATATACGTCTTGCATCATGTTTTCCTCTTAATGGCTAGTGGTGAAACAGAAGTGGAGGCCCATTGCTTCACGTAAGGCTGTAATGACCTGGTGTCGGAGCCTGATTACCTCTTCGTGAGCATCCCAACTGCCAGCATCGCCTCGCCCAATTGCTCCTCAAGTTCCCTGGTAGCCTCTGTTTCAACGATCACTTCATCTAACGGTCCCCTACGCTCCAGGATGACCTGATAGGCCTCATTGAAAGCCGCTATGATTTGCTTGCCTTCCCGAAGGTCCGCATCTTCTGAGCGAACTCAATGAAATACTCCATAGCTTGTGGGTTATTCAGCGCGTCCATACTGATTGCTTTCTCGATCGGCATTCCCATCAAGAGCTTCTTCACGGGGACTTCAAGCTTTTTGCCACTCAGTGTTCGTGGAACTTCCTCAATCGCAATGATCTCATCAGGCACATGGTGCGGCGAGACGTTGGTGCGCAGCTGCTGCTTGATCTTGGCTTTGAGGGCATCATCCAACTCCACTCCCTCACGCAGCACCACAAAGAGTGGCAGGTAGTATTTCCCACCTGGAAGCTCAACGCCTACGATCAAACTGTCGAGGACCTCTGGGAGCGCCTCGACCACACGATAAATCTCACTACTGCCCATGCGAATGCCCTGACGATTGATAGTGGAGTCCGACCGACCATAAATGATGGCGCTGCCCCGTGGAGTAATCTTGATCCAATCGCCATGTCGCCATACACCCGGGTACACGTCGAAGTAGCTCTCCTGGTAGCGTGTGTTCCCTGGATCGTTCCAGAAGTACAGGGGCATCGAGGGCAATGGCTCAGTGAGCACCAATTCGCCTACCTCATTGATGACAGGGTGGCCTTGCTCGTCAAAGGCTTCCACCTTCGCTCCCAGCGCGCGGCACTGCAGTTCACCTGCATAGACCGGCAGCAGCACCGAGCCCCCCACAAAGGCCGAGCACACGTCCGTACCACCGCTGATCGAAGCCAGCCAGATATCCCGCTTGACATGCTCGTACACCCACCCAAAGCCTTCCGGCGGCAGCGGGGAGCCGGTCGAGCCAATAGCCCGCAGCTTGCTCAGGTCATAGGTCGTGCCCGGCTCCAGGCCCGCTTTCATACAGGAGGTAATATAGCCTGCGCTGGTGCCGAAGAACGTCATGCCACTCTCCTGGGCCAACTTCCAAAGCATGTTCAGGGTCGGGTAGGCTGGGCTGCCATCGTAGAGGAGGATCGTGGTTCCCACCAGCAGCCCTCCAACCAAGATGTTCCACATCATCCATCCGGTCGTCGTGTACCAGAAGAAAATATCTCCCGGTTTCAGATCCAGGCTCAGCCCCACACTTTTGAGATGTTCGAGGACAATACCGCCGTGTCCTTGCACGATGGCCTTTGGTAAACCAGTGGTACCTGAGGAGTAGAGCACCCACAGGGGATGCTCAAAGGGCACCTGCTCAAACGTGAGCGTGGTATCGCTCGACAGGAAGTCGTGCCAGAGGACCATCGAGGTCTCGCCCTCTGTATCAGTATCCTTGGATAGATAGGGGAGCAGGACCGTCGTGTGCAGCGTGGGCAAGGCCTGTTGCAGTTCGGAGAGCACCGAGCGCCGGTCGACCTCTTTGCCGTTATATTGGTAGCCATCCACGGCAAAGAGCACCTTGGGCTCGATCTGTTGGAAGCGTTCGATCACGCTGCTCGTGCCAAAGTCCGGGGGGCAGCTCGACCAGACCGCCCCGATGCTCGCACAAGCCAGAAATGCAATCACCGTTTCCGGGAGATTGGCCATGTAGGACACGACCCGGTCCCCCGGCTTTACCCCAAGGGCTCGCAGCGCATTGGCCACCGAACCCACGTTGCGCGACAATTCCTCCCACGAGACTGCACGAAGCGGGTGCCGCTCGGATTGGAAGAGCAGAGCAGGATAACCAACAGAAGCGTTTCGGAAGACCTGCTCGGCATAATTGAGCTCAGCCCCTCCGAACCACTGGGCACCAGGCATCTTCCTGTCCGCCAGCACCGAGGTATACGGCCTGGAGGCCTTGACGGAAAAGAAGTCCCAGATCGAGGCCCAGAAGTCCTCGAGGTGGCTCACCGACCAGTGCCACAGTTCCTCCTGGTCGCGAACGTACAGCCCTTTTTCACGTTCGAGCCACTGCATATATCGTGTGAGCGTGGCTTGTTGCTTCAGTTCCTCTGAAGGTTCCCACAGGAGCGTCTCATCTCCAGATGCAGTTCCCATGCTTCGTGCTCCTTTTCCAGGCGGCTGTGTCCTAAAACACTAGTAATTGACGGCCTCACGTCCTTTGAGGCCAAGCATTGCTCGTGCCTCATCCGGTGTTGCGACCTCGCGCTCGAACTCATTGGCCAGCCGTACTGCCTTCTCGACCAGCTGCACGTTGGTCGCCAGGACGCCACGCCGCACGAAGATGTTGTCTTCCAAGCCGACGCGCACATGCCCTCCCATCATGATCGCCATCGCTGCCATATTGAACTCGGCCGGATAGCCGACGCCGATGACCGACCAGCGATAGTTATCGGGCCCAAAGAGGCGATCGGCCGTTGCCTTCATCACCAGGAGGTCTTCCGGTGTGACCGCCAGGGCTCCCAGCACGCCGAGCACGAACTGGATCCAGTGCGGTGCCTTGACGAGGCCGGAGCGTTGCAGGAAGCGCAGATTAGAGAGGTGACCGACATCGTAAGCCTCGAACTCCGGTCGCGTGTTGTTCGCCTGCATGGTTTGAGCGAAGGCCTCCATATCGCCAAAGGTATTGCGCAAGATAAAGTCTTTCGTTCCCTCGACGTACGCTTGCTCCCACTCGAAGCGGTAGTCTTCGGGTTTGAAGTGGCGGGCCGCCGGATGCATGGAGAAGTTGATCGACCCCAGGTTAAAGGAAGCCAGTTCCGGCTGAAAGAGCGGAACAACCCGCAGACGTTCTTGTGGCGTCATACCCATCGCGCCCCCAGTCGTTAGCCCCACGATGACATTACTCTCCGCCTTGATGCGCTTGACGACCTCGCCAAAGAGTTCCGGGTCAGACGTAGGGTGACCGTCCTGGGGGTCGCGCACGTGAATGTGAACCGCGGTAGCACCTGCCTTGGCACAGGCGATGGCATCGGCGGCAATCGCCTCGGGGGTATAGGGGAGATACTTGGTCTGTGTCGGGACCGTGATGCTCCCGGTCAACGCCGCCGTGATAATCAGCTTCTCCATAGAGAAAGACCTCCTTCTGGTGGTTGGTATCGTCTTCTAGTCCGAAGTACACTTGCCTGGGCAGCACGTGAATCGTTGCTCGCTCAGCTCTCCTGAGCTGAGCGAAGCAGGCAAGCTTGACCAGCTCTACAGCGGAGAGCGCGGATCCCCGAGCGGAACGCGCGGGTCTATGGGGCCAGCTGGTGGAAATTCGCCGGCATAGGCACGCCGGTGGAGTTCTGCGAATGAGGCCCCCGCCTTGCGTGCCGCAATCATCTGCTCGGGATCGACGGGCGTACCAATGGGATCAGCAGCGAACTGCGGCGAGGTCCGCATCCACTCGCTGGACTGCTCCCAATCCCCGAAGTTGTCGACCTGCAACTCCACGCTGTTGCCGTCGGGATCCACGTAGTAGAACGAGGTGGTCATGCCGTGATCCACCGTGAAGTGCGGCACGATCCGCAGACCCTTCAGTCGCCTGTAGGTCTCTAGCAGCTCGTCGATCGTCGTGTACTCGAACGCGCTATGATGGATGCCGGTGTGAACCAACTTGTCTGGATCATCGCTCATCCGAGGTGAGGTGAGCAACGCGAGACGGTGATTGGCTGCGTCGTTGGTCAGCCAAGCCCCGCCCGGAAACTGGAAATTTGGCGCCATGCCCACCACCGTTGCGTACCAGTCAATCATCTCCTGGAGGCGCGTGGTCTTCAGGTTGACGTGGTGCAGGGTGGGCCGAGTGATCACATTGCCCTCAGTTACCTCTGACATTTATCTCCTCCTTTGGTGTTGCTTGGGTGAGACTCACTTCTTCGATGCATCTCGCCTCTGTGCAAGACACGCTACAAGTTCCTCTTCTCACCAACGACCGCGCATTACCGGGTTGCGGATGCGGCCAATGCCTTCGATCTCGACTTCCACGACGTCACCCTCCCGTAAAAAAAGGGGAGGAGTACGTTTGAACCCCACGCCCGATGGCGTCCCCGTCGCAATGATATCCCCGGGCTCCAGCGTCATAAGGAAACTCAGGAAAGCGATTGAAGTGGCCACCGAAAAGATCATGCTGGCGGTACTCTCGTGCTGCACTACCTGCCCATTCACTCGTGTGGTGAGCATGAGCGTTTGCGGATCGGGTATGTCGGATGCCAGGACCATCCCGGGTCCCATCGGTGCAAAGGTATCCAGAGCTTTGCCAGCCGTCCACTGACTCGTCTGGAGTTGGATGTCACGAGCGGTCACATCGTTCATGATGCTATAGCCAGCCACGTACTGCAACGCCTCCGGCTCAGCCACTTCTTTGCAGCGCGTGCCGATGATGACGGCTAACTCCCCTTCATAGTCGATCTGCGTGCTCACCCGGGGTAAGAGAATGGGACTACTCGGACCGATTAAACTATTGCGGAACTTGGCGAAGAACAGGGGAACGGCAGGCAGTTCCTGCTGGGCTTCAGCGGCATGTTCGCGATAGTTCACGCCTAGACAAAGAATTTTGTCGGGATCTGGGACAGGCGGTCCAAGCTCTAGCATGTCGAGAGGGATGAGATAGCTCTTGGCCTCGAACTGTGCTCTCGCCCAGGCAAAGACCTCCTCCATATACGGTCGCCCCCGTTCAAACAGCGTACGCACGGAGAGACCTGCTTGCCCAACAGCAGTATCTGCACGACTCAACGGATACGCGCTCGCGTCAACGAGCGCTTGCTCATGCACGATACCGGCGTGCCAGGGACCGTCCGACCCACGAGGCCGGTAACTTACGAGTATCATCAGCTACACTCCTTTATGTATGACTGGCAGTACTACATCTGGCAGATCGGTGAGTCAACAGCAGAACGCCCGTGGGGCCGGTATGTTGGCCCCCAGAGGCAGTTACTCGGCACGGTAAAGCTTGCGCTGGAAAAGATGATTCGATGAATGCATCCAGCGGAGTCCGCGCTGGTGGCTCAGGACTGCTTGTGAGCCTCTACCGCGATCTCGATCTTGATGATGTCGCCGACCAGGAAGCCCCCTGTCTCCAGAGCCACATTCCAGTTCAGGCCAAAGTCTTTGCGATTGATCTGCGTCCTGGCCTCGAAGCCGATGGTCTCCGGCGCACCAGGCATGGGCATCTTTCCACGTCCGGTGAGTTGGGTATCCAGCACCACTTCGCGCGTGACTCCTCGAATCGTCAGGTCTCCGATCACCTTGGCGTGATCATGGCTCTCTGGCTCGACACGGGTGCTTTTGAACGTCATGACGGAATAGTTCTGGATATCCAGGAAGTCGGGGGACTTCAGGTGGGTGTCGCGATATTCCACGCCCGAATCCAAGGTCGATGCGTCGATCTCCACTTCCACCGAGGAGCGAGACGGGTCAGCCTCCTCAAGAACGATGGTGCCGTTGACGGTCTTGAAGTGGCCCTTGACCGTCGTAAACATCATGTGTTTGCCTGAGAACTCAACCAGGGTATGATTCGGGTCGAGTTTCCAGATGCTGCGGGTGGTGGCCGCGGGTTCGCTCTGCGTTGTCATGTTCTTTCCTCCCTTGACAAGATACTGCTGGCGAACTCCATGTTCGTAGGGGTGAACTCTCACTGTGAGCGTGAAAGTTGGTTCGCATTCCCCACCATGAGGCAAAAACGCCCTGTTTTGGCGATATCTTTCCCCACTTTTTGAGTTCGCCAGCAGTATCTTGACAACTACGGTTTTTTTCCGTTGGGGAACGGAAGCTCTTCCGTTCCCTCCTTATCTTACTTTATGTAAGGACCTTTTAGGCCCGCTGGCGAAATTCACAACGCGAAGCTCCCAATCGGCTTCACAGGCCGACGAAGAGGAAAGGTTTCTTTGCCCTGGACGGTTCCTAAGCGGCCATTACTCGCATCTTTTATCTTTTCATACTTCTTTTTCATTCTCGACACGGGCTTACCGTTGCAAATTTCATCGGTGGGCCTAATGGGCCATGTTGTTCTACCGGCTGGATTGCTCACTTCGATTGAGCCAGGGGTAACGGGCGGTATCGGCTCCAGCATAGTCCGGGTCGAGGTAGATAAAGAGGCGCTCTATCTTGAAATCGCCGATCTCGAAGACATCGCACCAGCGCCCCGCATGCGAGACTCCGGCTTGCCACGGCGTGCCATCCGCAGTCGTCCCAGACGAGGTTCCCTCCACCACTACCATATTCCCCTGGAGAATATAGTTGAAGTAGGCATAGTCGTGGCGGATCGACTTCAAGATAGCGGCGACATTGCTAAACAGTTGCTCAATCTCTCGCCGCCCGTTGGCCAACCCCCACTTCGGGAAGTACACTTGTGCATCATCGGCGAACAGGTCGAAGAACTCCTCACCGCGATCCAACCGCTTCAAGTAATCCAGCGCGACAGATTTGCGCTGCTCATCGGTCATCGTCTGTTGTAAGACAGCCATCGTATTCCCTCCAAAGATCTCTTCTTGAGCGAGCCAGGTGAACAAGGGTCGCCGGGCTGACTCGCTTTCTCCAGTTCATGTTCTCAGCGCGGTATAGTCTGCCGCGGTGGGTCTGCCGAGCACCTGCTGCATGACGTTGATCAGTTGGGAAGTGGGGTCAGGCCCGATGCGAGGTGTCCGCCAGGCGACGTGCCGATCTGGACGGACGAGGACGCACCCATTGGACTCAATCTCCCTCAGCTTCTCCCAATCCGCGTAGACGTCGAGGATACCGTCCCGCGAGCCGATGATATGGACGTCGATCCCAATGCCGGTATGCTGCGTTGCGGCCTGCGCAGCCTCGATCCACGGTTCTCCGCCGATTCCGGTCAGCAGTGCGAAGTCGGTGCCATTGACCAGATCGAGGGTGGAGATCAGGGTGCGGTCGCGTTCGATCCAGGCGTGGGGCAGATGGGCGCCAGACCAGGTGGTTGGTTGGTAGTAGAGCTGCGAATCGCGGTTGGAGGCCGGTTCTGAGGTGCCGTCGGGAACGATGGCGCCGGCCCGGTAGCGATAGCCCACCTCGACGTTGTGTGCGTTGAACTGGTAGTTGGTCAGCTCGATCGCATCGCGCAGGGCCTTGCGTCGCCGTTCGCCCTCTTCCCCTGGCGCGTAGAGGCCAGCAAGAGCTGCCCACCCCTCACTCTCTGATTGGCCTGGGGCAAACCCAAGGGCAGAAGGGATTGCCGCCATTTCCCCGACGCTGGTGATGGCCCGGTCGACCACTTGCCGTCCGACCGGTTGTCGCTCGGCGGAGTAGGTCTCCAGCAGCGACGGTGCGGCTCGTCCGTCGAGGACCAGGGCGAGTTTCCAGGCGAGGTTGAAGGCATCTGCGATCGAGGTGTTGAGCCCCAACCCGTTGGTCGGCGGGTGTCGATGCACGGCATCACCCATACACAGCACACGCCCGGCGCTGTAGCGAGGTGCCACCTGGGCGTTGATTTGCCACAGGGCAAAGCCCTTCAGGGTCACCTCGACCGAGCTGTCACCGATCACCTTGTGGACCCGGCCGACGAGGTAGTCCTCACGGTCACTGATGGTTTCGCGGTTGGGGTCGTACATGATCACCATGACGAACTCGCTCCATGGCTTGTGACAGATCAACGTACCCGCGCCGACCATGAAGTCGGTGCCAGGGGAGACGTTCCAGTACAAGACCCCGGGTCGGTAAGAGAGATACCTGGTCAAGTCAGCAGCGAACCAGATATTGGCCGCTTCGGCCAGCCCGGCATCACCCTCGACAGTCAGTCCTGCCTGATCCAGCACCCGACTGCGGCCTCCGTCAGCGCCGACGAGGTACTGGCTGCGCACCGTCAGGTCTTGGCCCGCCGAGCGGTCCCGGATAGTAGCAGTCACTCCGCTGTCATCCTGACGCAGTTCGAGGAATTCATGATTGAACCGCAGATCGCAGACACCTGCTTCGATGATGGCCGCCACCAGCAGGGGTTCCAACACCGTCTGGGGACAGTTGGTCATCGGGCTAGGGCTGGCCTTGCGGTAATCGGCTGCGCGGTCGGGACTGGTACCCCATGTCTGCAGCCGGGCCACTTCAAGGCCAGCAAGGCTGGTTGACCAGACGTTGTTGCTCATCAAGTGCTGTGGAGTGCCGACTGCCAGCAGCCGGTCCTCGATCCCCATGTGCCGGAAGATCTCGACGGTGCGCTGGTTCACGATGTGTGCCCGTGGCGTGTGCGCAGTGCCAGGGTACTTCTCCACGAGCATGTGTGCAACGCCGTAGCGAGACAGCAGCAGCGAAGTAGCCAGCCCCGCCGGCCCAGCACCGACGATGAGGACGGGGACGCTAATCTCGTTCACGATACCCTCCTTGAGGCATTGAAGCCTTCGAAAAATTTTCCGTCGCACATTTAACATTTCAAGTTCATATATCTTAAATTAAGGATATCTTAAATTAAGACATTTGTCAAGAGTTTGGAGGGGGAATTTTTGTGAAAGCTGACATCTCCTCAAATTGGACTTGCCAGAATCGAGACCGGTTTAGAAGCACAACGAGCTCTCATCACGGCCTTCTCACCACGAGGCTCGTGAAGTCACCTCCTCCACGAACCTAGGAGTGGATGGCAGCTAGTTGACGAACTCGATTCCAAATCAGGAGGTCAGCAGAGAGAACGTTAGGGATTGCGGTCAAAGCCTTTTTGGGCTGCGAGACCCAGTTTTTTGAGCAGGTGAGCAGCCTGAACCTGCTCTTCTGGAGTCAGACCACTCACGGCCTGGTGGATGGCCTCTGTATGTTTGGGGAAGATAGCCGCCAGGAGATCGTGGCCCTGTGGCGTCAGTTCCGCGAAAATGACGCGTCGGTCATGCGGAGAGGGTCTGCGGACCAGCAACTGCTTTTGCTCTAACTTGTCAACGGAATACGTAATATTGCCGCTGGAAATTAAGACTTTCTCGCCGATCTGCTGGAGCGGCAGAGCTCCTTTATGATAGAGGGCCTCGAGAATGGCAAATTCTGTCGGGTTCAAGCCATGGCAACGGGCATCGCGCTCCGCATAGGCAGAGACCCAGTTACTTGCACGCCAAAGCACAACGAATAGTTCCAACGCAGGATCTTTTTGAGGAGTGTCTGACATAATTCTCTCAGCTCCAGTTTCTGACCAACAATCTCTAATTTAAGATAATTATATCCAAGAAAGAGAGCTCCGTCAACTATACTAGCAACTTGGTGATCACTTTCAGCCATCGCTTTGGTTCCTCTCAGATGGCTGCCTCGCGGCAGTACTTCGCCCATCATCATCGGCAGCGATCGCTTTTCTGCTTACTGAGTGAGGCGACCAGCAATAATTCACAGACCCTGCCCTCCCCTCTTGCAGAGATTTTCTTATCCCGTTATACTGTTTTCACTGTCAATAATACTAATCTGACTACCGATATCTAAATGAGCAGGTCGTGGGAAGGGTTGTCTATGCAAAAAGATAGTTAGCCTGGACAACGCAGTGTAAATTTGGGAAATAAGCTGGTGGAATCTTGCCAATTATGCTGGTGACTCTCGGTTCACTCTCTCTTTCATTTGCCTCTAGAATGGCTCCACAGGACAAAGAAGGAGAGATGCTTTCAACAGAGGAATGGCAAAGAATTCAACAGAGGAATGGCAAAGAAATCAGCAGCTTATTTCCCAAATTTACACCCAGGATACGTGTAAAAATCTATCACTATGAGCGATTTTTACACGTATCCTGGGCCTACCTCAACAAGCAGCGATGCAGCTCAAAAGCGGGAACTCTGGTACGCCCAACTGCCACTCGACTTTTGCCGCCTTATCTAGTAACCTTGCTGGTATCATCGGTGAACAATAAAGACGAACTCTAAGCCAGAACGGTCGGGGGCATCTCGAACTGATTCTACCGTTAATTGAGCATGGGAGAGTGTCTCAGCAATCTCTGATCGGGTGCGGAACCTTAAGGTTGACTCGGACGTTATCACGTTCCCGTCCTTTCGGAACATGAATGTGTAGCGAAAAGAGACCAGCGGCAGCTGCACGTTCATCAGCTCCACCCAGGACTCGACCGTGCCGATTCCGGGCGCTTCAATTGTCTGGTAGGACTGTTCTCGGTTCCAGCCTTTCCATGCTTCCTTGGTTGGATCACGCACCTCAAAGACAAGCCGCCCATCCGGGCGAAGCGCATCACGGCACGCACGAAGAGTTGTCATCCACTCCTCGTCCGCAACGAATACTTGTGCCACATTGCCAGTCATGGTGATGAGATCGGTATGCAATCCTTTGAGCTGCGCCGCTGTGCCGGTCATCCAGCGAGGCTGCAGCTGGGTCGATGCCAATGACCTCTTTCCCGAGCGCTGCTAGACGACAGGCAAGCGTACCGGTTCCGCATCCCAGGTCAATGACAGAGTGGGCGTGGAACTCGTCTGCTATGGCTAGATATGGAGCGAGGTCTGGTCGGTCTGGACTGTCGAGGAGGTCATAGATTTCGGCAAGTTTGGGCTCGGCAAATAGAGCGTCAGGCATCACGGTAACTCTCCTTATCAGCTGTTCATAGAATAATATGCACATTGCTCGCGATGTCTATCACACCTCGTGATTTGAGATGATTTCTTACCCACTGACAACATTCCAGTCCGTTTCCCCTTTCTCCCTGACCCACCGTCGTCCGGTATTGGGAGTGTTCATTTTGCGTTTGTCGTGCGATTTGAAGCGCAGAACTCCACCGCTTGGAGAAAGAGTCCATGCTCTCCCACAGCCGGGACACTCCACAAGCGCAACACCGCTCTCTTCAAAACGCTGGAGGGAAATTTGAACGACCCCAGAAAACGTGCATTTGACCGATGCGGCAGGTTGCGACACCGCCTTCTTCCGAGATCGTGCCCCAGGTGCCTGTTCTGTAGGGGCCGAAGATGGAATCTTTTGCTCCTCCTCATTCGGGGAAGAGACCTGTTCTGCTTGCGTCTCACTCGTCTGCTCTGACTTTGCGCTCGATACCTGATCTGCTTCGACGCTAGGGAAGGCTCCATCAATAATCCGTAGCGTATCATGGCGTAGCACGAGCAGCTCTGCAGCATGCTCCAGCCACTTAGCTTGTACATCAGTAGCCTTTGCCTCATACGACCATTCCAGAGCGGCGATCACGAGCTTCATTAGGTTGTCCATCGTCACGCGGCCTGAGTGGGTGGGGTCGAGGGCTGGTTGCGTTAGCCACGCGTAGATAGAATTTGTCCATTGGCGTAAGTTGAGCTGCGGCAAGAGTGGCTGGTAGACCTGCTCCAGGGTAGCCAGGATGTCGCGGACTTCCTCCGAGGTGTGGCTGGCAATGCGGCAAAACGGTTGCAGCGAATCGAGCCGGCGGCGCCATTGGAGCCAGGTAGGCTCAGGTTGGTCTAACGTCACCTTCAAGGGAATCGTGTTGCCACGCCCTGCCGCAACCAGACACAACCCAAGCGGATGATCGTACGAGAGCCGCCCCTGGTCTGTCACTTCCTTGAGCAACATCAGATGAGGCATGGAGAGATCATGGGCATCATCCACAATGAGGCACTCGGTCCCATATTGGTGGAGGTGTCCCATGAGTTTCGGCTTGCGGGTGCGCCAATGCCCTCGCAGCGGGAGTCCTAACGCCGTAAAAAACTGGTCGCCTAATGCCTGCTCATCTTCATTGTTTTTCGGAGCCACGACCGCGAGAACGGATCGTCCGCCAGCCGTTTTCAGCAGATCGCGTATGCTCATGGTCTTGCCGGCGCCCGGATCAGCAACGATCACATGCCAGGTACGATTGTCCAAAGCGGAACGCAGCATCGCCTGGAACCTTCGAGCGAAGGCGGTCTCGATGAACATGTCCTTTCTGAAGAGGGAATGAGTCATCGTTATGGCTCCTCTCGCTGCACGTAGCGAACAGGTAAGACATGTACAGGACGATCAGGTTCGGCATCCGGGCGTGCCGGCGGTAGCTTCGGTGGGGCAAGTTTCTTGGCCTCGATACTCGCTAAGTGCTCAGCCACTTCGGCTGGATGAATGTCCTGGCGTTGGCGATCCCATTGACGTGCTTGCTCACTTGCTCGAATCTCTGTGCGCAGGCTCCGGCGAGCTGCCCCCGCTTCGTTCTGAATACGAGCACGGACTGGCAGCCCTTGTTCGCGGGCGATCTTGACCTGCTCCTCGTCGTATTGGCGCATGGCTCTGGCCTCCCACTCGCTGACGCGACCTCCCATGAGTTGTGGGCAGTAGGCTTCGCCAACATATTCGCCGTCGACGAAGATGTAGAGCACGCCCACATCCCTCCTGTCGTAATACAGGTCAAACTCACGGCCCTGCAGTCGTGAGAGGAGTCCGGGGCAAACATACCAGCGACCCTGAAACGAGAGTCGGTTGCCGTTTTGCACGCGATACCTATGATGGGGCGTTTTGCGATTGACTGCCTTCATGAGCAACAATTTCAGATCATCGGGCGAACCCAGGTACTGTGGCACCCCAGATGCCGCCACCGCCTGTTCCCACAGCACACTGGGGCGTTGCCGTCGAAGGCCGTCGAAGGTTTGTTGATAATCATCAACGATGGCTTGATAGAAACAGCGCTCTAGCGCTTCCAGGGTCATCCCCCCCGCTTGCGCCGCTGTTTCGGCATCGTGGACGCCGTACGACGTGTTGGGGAGTCTCTTTTCAAAACGTTCCGTCATCCACCTGAAGAGTGATTCAACCGTTCCTTTTGCGGATGGAGCGTACGGGGGAGCTTGTTCGGTAATGATCTGCAGGCGATCCACTAAAACCTGCCGCGCCCGCTCGGAGGTAAAGATCTTCCCTCGGTCATGAAAGATAATCGCGGGCTTGCCAAAACAGGGCCAGGAATGCTCGCACCCATTGATTCCGACCACGTGATCTTTCCTTTCCAGGCTTTGCTTGACCAGGCGCATATAGTCCTCCTCTTTGAGTGGCCCCAACGCCAGAACCGCGCCGAGGATGGCCGCTGTTTTGACACAGATGAGCACCGCCGCATGCACACGACTGGCAACTGTCTCACCAGAGGGAGTGACGACGTACAGGTCCATCGTGTGCTCATCGACCTGGGTCAGCAGGGCAGGCGATGGAATGGAGAGCACAAAGGACTCGGCAGACTGTCGTTCACGTGGAACTGATTTGGCTCCTTCGCGCACGGCCACCAGCTCCGGCTCACTTTTGAGTCGATGCACCTCCTTGCGCACCTGAGCATAGGAGGGAAGTTTCACTGGCTTGCCCTGTTTCTCCGACAAACGCATCGCCACTAGCTGCATTTCGGTATGCTCCCGGATCGCAGTCATGGACAGACGAGTAGGCAGCAAATACAGCCGCCGGATACACTCCTGGAAGGCCGGGGGCATGGTCGTTTTTCGGGTGTAGCTGCCATAGGGCACACAGGCGACGGTGCCCAGCAACTTCGTCCGTTTGACGAGGCGCGAAAGCGTTGAGCGTGGGATGCCTGCATCTTTGGCGACCTGGGTTTGCTGTGCCCCGGCCAGCACCTGCTCCACGGCCCGCAGATTGCGGTGAAATTGCTCTCGTTGAGGTGAAGGCAACGCGCTCGCATCAAACGTCGGTCCCGGAACAAGCTGGGGAGATTCAGACGAGATGGTTGCCAGAGGCTGTGTATCCGGTTCAGGCAGGAGCGTGTCAGGGAGCGGATCAGGAACAAGAGGGGAAGCATCAGGTGGAAGGAGAGCCAGAGGAAGGGTGCGAGAGAGCGTGAACTGCTCCAGATCAACCAACAGATGTCCCTGCACCGCGCTGTCTCCCACCACCTTCCAGATTGCCGCTTCGACCAGATTGGCTGGAAACGTGTGTTCAAGGCGGCTTGCTACCTCGGAGACCGTGACCATTTCTCCCCACGGCCAGACCTCGGCTACTGCGGTGGCGATATCAGCAAAGGCGGGAAACGTCTTGCGTCTGGCATGCAAGTAAACCAGATTGTAGTGGCGACGTTTGGTCAGGGTGCGCTCAGTCCCAATCCAGAAAACGCCTCGTTGCAGGCGTGCAAGCCTTCGTGCGGCTTCCGCTTTGGCGAGATTACGATCCCCTCGTTTGTCATCCTCCATGCCCGCCTCGGCGATGAACGGTTGCCCGTTGGTCAAAGTGCCCACCGCATCGGGCAAGTAGTGATGGGGCTTGTCCTCAAACGTGTAGCCGATGGCGAATGGCGCGTGTTTTGGGATGGGCAGTCGATAGGTCTCGGCAAACTGCGGGCCAATGTCGCCACGCGCGTAGGAGGCGACCAGTGGATGGTATTCGAGCCACATCAAAAGGCGTTCTTCAAGCTGGCTACAGAATGGCTGTCTGACAGTGGAGCCTGTTTTGAGGCTGGGAATCCATCCTGAAATGGAGCGGCCCGCTATTTTGAACAGATCAATACCTTCGACTGCCGGTGCGACCATGAGCGACCCCGCCTTACTTCAGGTGCGTCTGTCTTCCGCATTCCAATGGTTTGTCAAGCTCTCGATGAGGAACACAATTTACATATTCAGTGAAAAGTATACCTGATGGGAAGGGATTTTTCCAGGCATCGAAGTGTCTAATTCCACCCTTCAGTGCAAATTTCCACCCTTCAGTGCAAAATCGGTCCACCCTTCAGTTAATTTACCAACAACAACGTGAAGAGGGACGGCCTGACCCCGAAGAACTCCTGCGGCGCTA
>WNGI01003442.1_pt1 | contig 19183 bp, 21 predicted proteins | sample 5400621 | NCBI WGS metagenome assembly WNGI01 (sample SAMN13153374, study PRJNA577476) | soil metagenome | isolation source: 20 cm soil or saprolite under Garry oak tree replicate 1 | place: USA:California | collected 2016-06-15
TCAGCGCCACCATTCCCGGCGATGACCGCGAGTGGATCGCCGCCGACCAAGCGACCAAGGTGTGCATCTCGTACCACGACATCGTGACCTTCAACATCGACGTGAACTGCAGCTTCGACGCGGGCGCCAGCTTCACCCAGCTGGGTTCGGCGATCGACCTGGCACACGCCTTTTTGATCGACGATAACGAGATCGGCAACCTGACGATCGACCCCCGGAACCATGTCATCTACCAGGTCTTCAGCGGCATCGCCAACCTTACCGAGGCCGTGCTCCCGAGCTCGTTCCATGCCGTCTGGATCGCGGTCTCGAGCGACGGCGGTCGGACGTTCACCGATCATGCCGTCTATGTTAATCCGAACACCGCGGTCGCGTACGGGCACCAGTTCGTCAACGTGAGCGTGGACCGAGCCGGGACGGTTTACGTCGTTTACAGCGACAACCACAACCTCTTCTACAGCTTCTCGACCGACGGCGGGCAGACCTGGACCGGGCCGATCCAGGTGAACCAGGCCCCGTCCGCTACGGCGATCATGCCGTGGAGCGTGGCCTGCGACCCCGGCCAGCTGAACATCGTGTGGTACGGGACGTCGTTCTACAACGGGACGACGGCGCCGGACAACTATCCCGCGTCTGCGGCGTGGTACGTGTTCTTCGCCCAGAACCTCAACGCCGCCGCGGCCGGGAGCACGTTCACGCAGGCCGCAGCCACCCCGATCATCCACTACGGTGGGGTGTGCGAGAGCGGCGTGGGTTGCACCGGCAACCGGGACCTGTACGACGACTTCGGCGTCGCCGTCAGCCCCACGACCGGCCTGGCGTCCATCGTCTACAGCGACGACCAGCCCGGGAACACCGGGTCCGCTGACCACACCGCCATCGCCACGCAGACGGCCGGTCCCAAGATCTGCGCGGGTCCCTGAGCCGGCAGCGGATTACGAGCACCTGAGGGGATGACGAGGCCCCTCAGGCGCTCCAGTTGTAGAACCCCTTCCCCGTCTTCTTTCCCAGCTCCCCCTTCGCCACTTTGTCGCGCAGGATCTGCGGGGGCTCGAACTGCGGCTCCTGGAGTCGCAGGTGCAGGTACTCCGCGATCGCGAGCCGGACGTCGAGGCCCACCAGATCCGTGAGCTTCAGCGGGCCCATCGGATGGTTGTAGCCCAACTCCATCGCCTTGTCGATGTCTTCCGCGGACGCCACCCCCCGCTCGAGCATGCGCATCGCTTCGAGGCCGAGGGCCAGACCCAGGCGGCTGGACGCGAACCCCGGCGAATCCTGCACCACGATCGGCTCCTTGCCCAAGGCCCGCGCGATCGCGACGGCCCGCTCCACTGCCGCCGGCGCGGCGCGCGCGTGCGTCACCACCTCAACGAGCTTCATCGCGTGCACCGGATTGAAGAAGTGCATGCCCACCACACGACCGGGCTCCTGCACGGCAGCGGCGATGTCGGCGACCGAGAGCGACGAGGTGTTGGTCGCGAGCAGCGCGTCTCCGGGCGCGGCCCGCTCGAGCTCGGCGAAAAGCTGCTGCTTCACGCCCAGGTGCTCGTGCACCGCCTCGATGACGACGTCGGCGCCAGCCACGGCGGGCGCGAACTGGTGCTCCGCGTGCAACCGGGCCGCGGCGGCAATGCGGTCAGGCTCGGCGAGCTTTCCGCGCTTCGCGGCCACTGCGAGCAGATCGTTGAGTCGACCGAGGGCGAGCGGAAGCACCTCGGCCCGGCTATCGGTCAGACAGACCTCGAATCCCGCCAGCGCCGCCACGTACGCGATCCCGTGACCCATCGTCCCCGCGCCCACCACGGTCATCCGGCCGCCGCTCACGCCGCCCCCTGCAGCGCGTCCACGGCCCGGCGTCCGATCTCGGGCCGGTTCGTGCAGATCGCATCCACGCCGAGCGCCAGCACCCGCTCCATGTCGGCCGGGTCGTCCACGGTCCACACGATGACCTGCATGTCCGCGTCGTGCAGCGCGCCGACCAGGGCCCGGTCCACGAGCGTCCGTTCCTGCCACAGGATCGTGGCGCCGGCGTCCTCGAGCGCGACGAGCGGTCTCACCGGGTAGGAGGCGCTCAGCACGCCCCGGCGCAGGGCGGGGGACTGGACCCCGAGCCGCTGCACGATGCGATGATCGAAGGCATGAACGGCGTAGGCGTCGGGGTTCGGACCCAGGCGCAGCGCGTCGAGCAGGCGATCGTCGAACCTCGGGGGGAGCGACTTCACTTCGACGAACACCTGCAGGCGCGGCCCGATCGCCTCGAGCGTCTGGGCGAGGGTGGGGATCGGCTCGCCGTTCGAGAGCCGCAGCTCGGCGACCTGTTGCGCGGTGAGCTGCGGGATGCGTCGGCCCGCGATGGCCTCGTCGTGGTGCACGACGAGGGTGCCGTCCGTCGTGGCATGCACGTCCAGCTCCACGGCGTCGGCACCGAGCTGCACGGCGGCGCGGAACGCGGCGAGCGAGTTCTCGAGCTCGCGGGCCGATGCGCCCCGGTGCGCGACGACGAGCGGCCCGGGGAGGGGGTGGCTCACTTGAGCAGGCTATCCGCCTTCTTCGCCTCGATCCAGCCCGGCTCCTTTTCGATGTCGTGCACCGTCTGGTAGTGCTCGGGCTGAGGGAGAACCGTCTTCAGGTACGCCGCGTACTTCTCCGCATCGTCGATCGGCTGGCCGTCCACGGTGTAGCGGTGATGCGCGTGCACGCCGATCTTGCGGTTGAACTTCGTGTCCGGCATCCGCAGCCAGCGGTCTCGGTCCGGAATGAACATGTTCAGCCGCTCCACCAGCTTGGTGATCTCCTGGCGGTACAGGTCGCGGCTGAGCTCGTTGAGTTTCGCCTTGTCGGGCTCGGTCTGGTGCTCACGCTCGTCGTAGCGGCCCTTCAGGCCCCACACGTAAGCCCAGTGCGCCGACGACGAGTTGTCCGTGCCGAACAGATCGAACGCGGTGGGGATCCACTTGTAGAAGAATCGCTGGATCACCTCGGGCGGCATCTTGCCGGCTTTCACGATCCGCAAGAGCCCGTTGTTGCCGGTGCCAAGGTGGAAGGACTCCTCCTTGAGCATCGGGTTCATCGAGCGCGACAGCGGATCGAACGCCGACACCGATAACATGGTGAGCTGGAACTTGCCGTCGCGATCGATGAACTGCGTGTAGGTGAAGAAGTCGAGCCAGTTGTCCACCAGCTCGTTGAACGACCCGAGCAACCGCTCCCCCTCGTCGGCCCGGCGCTCGAGCAGCTTCGCCGCCTCGCGCTTGCCCTCGTCGCCGAAATGGCTGCAGAGGAGATACGACATCTGCCAGCCGTGGCGCATTTCCTCGGTCATCACCCGCATCAGCGCGAGCAGATCGTAGTCCGACGGGGCGTGCGTGAGCAGGTTGCGCTGCTGCTCCACCGAGGCGAACTCCGTGTCGCCCTGGTACACGATCAGGTTCAAGAGGGCGTCGCGAATCCGCTGGTCGGGGATGTGCATCACGGTCGGCCATTTGCGCTGCCCTTTGTAATGGCCGAACTCGATATGAGGCACTTCCTGCTCCCCGAACTTCGCCTCGAACTTGAATTTGCGGATCTCGCCCTGGGGCAGGCCGATCGAATCCTGCCAGGAGCGGAAATAGTCGATCCATTCGTCGAAGTTGTTCAGCTTGCGGACCATCAGTGGCTCCTCTTGGCGGGTAAAGCCCCCGCGATGCGCTGGCGCGCCTCGGGACTGGCGAACAGCTCGTTCTGCTGAGTGATCTCGAGATCGAGCATGGAGGCGAGCGAGCTCGCCTCGCTGCGATACAACGCTTCCTTGGCCCGGCGGACCGCGCCGGGCGGCTGGCCAGCCCATTGCTCGGCGAGGGAACGGGCGGCAGCCGGCAGGTCGGCGTGCGGGACGACGTCATCAAACAGCCCTATGGCCAGCGCCTCGCCGGCCGGCACCATGCGCGCGCTCCACACCAACTCGAGCGCCCGCGACGTGCCGACCAGCCGCGGCAGGAAGAAGCTACCGCCCCAGTCTGGCACCAGGCCGAGTTTGTGGAATACCTGGCCGATCGAGGCCTGGTCCGACGCGATCCGATAGTCGCAGGCGAGCGCCAGATTCGCCCCGCCGCCGGCGGCGGGACCATTCACGGCCGCGAGCACCGGCTGCGGCGCCGCCCGCAGGGCGAGCGCCACATCTTTGCCCGCCGCGACGAGCGCCGAGCCGTCCCTGTCCAGCACGCCCAGGTCGGCGCCGGCGCAGAAGGCGCGGCCGGCGCCGGTGATCACGATGACGCGCACGGCGTCGCTTTGGGTGAGCAGAGCGAGGGCTTCGCGCAGCTCGTCGCACAGGGCGCGGTCCAGCGCGTTGAGCTTCTCCGGCCGGTTGAGTGTCACCGTGCCGATGCCCCCCGCGATTTCCACCAGCACGCGCTCGTACGCCGCCATTACGCCCGCTCCACGATCATTGCGATCCCCTGGCCCACACCGATGCACATGGCACATAACCCGTAACGGGACTTCGTACGGTGTAAGGCGTGTACCAGAGTCGTCAAAAGCCTCGCACCCGTGGCGCCCAGAGGGTGACCCAGCGCGATCGCCCCGCCGTAGATGTTCACCTTGGCCGGGTCGAGCCGCAGCTCGCGGATGCAGGCGATCGCCTGCGCCGCGAACGCCTCGTTCAGCTCGATCAGGTCGATCTGCTCGATCGAGAGCCCGGTCCGCTTTAGCACTTTCTGTGTGGCCGGGATCGGCCCCAAGCCCATGCAGCTCGGATCCACGCCCGCCACCGCGGTCGCGACCACCCGCGCCAGCGGCTCTATGGCGCCCTTGCCGCCTGTGCCGCCCGTGACGAGCAGTGCGGCGGCCCCATCGTTGATCCCGCTCGAGCTCGCCGCGGTCACCGTGCCACCGTGCTTGAAGGCCGGCTTCAGGTTCCCCACGCTCTCGAGCGTGGTACCGGCCCGCGGATACTCATCCCGTGCGAACGTGGTGCCGTCGAGCAGGGCGACCGGCACGAGCTCGTCCGTGAACACGCACGCCTTGAGCGCTGCCTCGGCCCGGCGCTGGCTCTCCACGGCGAAGGCATCTTGCTCGGCGCGCGTGATCTTGTAGCGCTCGGCCACCAGCTCCGCCGTTTCGCCCAGCGCGATCGTCCATTCTTTCTTCATCCGGGGATTCGTGAAACGCCAGCCGACGGTCGTATCCGCGGTCTCGGGAACCCGGCGGCTCCACGCCTCGCCCGCTTTGAGCGTCACGTAGGGCGCGCGCGTCATGTTCTCGACGCCGCCCGCGATGAACACCGCTCCCTCGTCCGCTTTGATCGCCTGAGCGGCGCTCGCTACCGCCTGGAGGCCCGAGCCGCACAACCGATTCACCGTCTGGCCCGGTACCTCCACGGGGAGGCCCGCGAGTAGGAGGGCCATGCGCGCCACGTTGCGGTTGTCTTCGCCGGCCTGATTGGTGCACCCCAGGATCACGTCGTCGATCAGGTGCGGATCAATCCCGCTGCGCTCGACGATCCGTCATCGACGCTCGCCCTGCCATTCCGCACTCCGCATTCCGCATTCCGCACTCATAGACCTACCCAGACCGTCTTCGTCTCGGTGTAGTTCTGCAGCGCTTCTTTCCCGAGATCCCTGCCGAACCCCGAGAACTTGTAGCCCCCGAAGGGCGCGGCAGGGTCGTAGAAGTTGTACGTATTGATCCAAACGGTGCCCGCCTTGATGGCGCGCGCCACCCGATGCGCCTTCTGGACGTCCTTGGTCCAGATCCCGGCCGCCAGTCCGTACATCGAGCGGTTGGCGAGCTGGATGCCCTCGGCCTCGTTCTCGAAGGTCAGCACCGAGAGCACGGGGCCGAAGATCTCCTCATCCACGATCTTCATGCCCGGCTTCGCGCCGTCGAACACGGTCGCCTCGACGTAGAAGCCCTTCCCATTCACTTTCGCCGCTTTGCCACCGGCCACCAGCCGGGCGCCTGCTTTCTCTCCCGCGGCGATGTAGGCCAGGACCGTCTCCTGCTGCCGCTTCGATACGATCGCCCCCAGCCGGGTGTTCTTATCGAACGGATCGCCGGGGGTGAGCTTCTTGGCGCGCTCCGCGAGCTGCTCGACGACCTGATCGTGCACCGCGCGCTCCACGAGCAACCGCGACCCAGCCGCGCAGACCTCACCCTTTCCATAAAAGATCCCGTTCTGGGCGCCGCGCACGGCGGCCGCGAGATCGGCATCGGCAAAGATGATGTTGGGACTCTTGCCGCCCAGCTCGAGCGTGACCCGCTTCACGGTCCCCGCGGCCTCGCGCATGATCCACTGGCCGACTTCCGTCGACCCGGTGAAGGCGATCTTGTCGACGAGCGGGTGACGCACCAACGCGGCGCCCGCGGTCGCGCCGGGGCCCGGCACCACGTTGAGCGCGCCGGACGGCAGCCCCGCGGCGACCGCGATCTCGCCGAGCAGCAGGGCCGTGAGCGGCGTCTCGTGCGCGGGCTTCAACACCACCGTGCACCCGGCCGCGAGCGCCGGAGCCACTTTCCACGAGGCGAGGTTCAACGGGAAGTTCCACGGCACGATCGCCGCCACCACACCCACCGGCTCGCGCAGCGTGTAGGTGAAGAAATTGCCGCTCACGGGCAGCGTATCGCCCGTGAGCTTGTCGGCCCAGCCGGCGTAGTAGCGGAACGTTTCGACGGCCATCGCGACGTCGATCTTGGACTCGAACAGCGGCTTACCGTTGTTCTTGGTCTCGACTTCGGCGATTTCGGGGGAGCGCTGCTCCAGCAGCTCGGCGATGCGATACAGCAGCTGGCCGCGCTTGCGCGCCGGCAGCTCGCGCCACTCCTTGGAGTCGAAGCAGGCGCGCGCGGCCTCTACCGCCGCGTTGATTTCCTCCTCACCCGCCTCGGCCACCTCGGCGAGCGGCTCCTCGGTGGCCGGATTGGTGAGACAGTAGCGCTTCGCGGCGCTGCGCCACTCGTTCCCGATCAGCAGGTCGGTCTTCACCGGCCCTTGAACTCCGCCACACGCTTCTCGACGTATGCCGCGATCCCCTCCTTCGCGTCCTCGGACTGGAACAGCTGCTGCTGCAGCTCGCGCTCGAGCGTCAGCCCCGACTCGAACGGCACCTCGGCGCCCGATTGGACGGACCGTTTGATCAGCCCCACGGCCTTGGACGCCTTGTGGGGGGGTGTGAACTGTTTGGCGTACAACATGGCCTGCTCCCAGAAATCGTCGGCCGCGAACACCTCGTTCACGAGTCCGAGCTCCTTCGCCTTGTCGAAGGAGAAGGTCTCACCCTTGACCATCATCTCGATGGCCCGTGGCTTGCCGACGATGCGCGCCAGCCGTTGCGTGCCGCCGGTGCCGGGCAGCACGCCGAGGTTCACCTCGGGGAGGCCGATCTTGCCGGCGTTCTCTTTGGCGAGCCGGATGTCGCACGCCATGGCGATCTCGAGCCCGCCGCCCACCGTATGTCCGTTGAGGGCGGCGATCGTGAGCTTGGGGGTGTGCTCGAGCCGGTTGAGCGTCTCGTTCGCGTGCAGGCAGAAGAAATACTTGAAGCGCGGGGTCACGCTGTTCAGCATGCTGATGTTCGCGCCGGCCGAGAAGAATTTGTCGCCGTGGCCGCGCAGGACCAGCACGTGCGCCGTGTCGTCGAAGCGCGCCTTGAGGATCGCCTCGTCGAGCTGGCGCATCATTTCGTGGGTGTACGTGTTGGCCGGGGGATCGTCGAGCTCGAGGATCGCGACGCCGCTTTCGACCATGTAGTGCACGAGCGTCTTCTGCTCGGCCTTGGGTTCCGTCATCGTAGCCATGAGCCATCAGCCTCCGTGAACCGTGGAACGCGCCTCGGCAAAGCCGCCGATGAAGGTGCGCGCGATGAGCTCCGCCAGGCGGTCGGGATCGATCGCGCCCGCGGGGTCGTACCAGTTATAGATCCAGTTCATCATGCCGAACAGCATGTAGCTGGCGGCGCTGCGCTCCACCGCCGGCTCTTCCGGTGCCGCGTCCTTGAGCAGCCCCTCGAGCAAGTCCACGTAGCGCCGCTTGATCGCGTTGACCTTTCGCTGCCGCTCGCCGGTGAGGGAAGTGGCTTCATGCGACAGCACCTTCATCTCCGCCATATGGGCGGCGAAGAACGTCACGTGGTGCTGGATGAACGCCTGCAGCCGTTCCCCCGGGTCGGCGTCACCCAGCGCGACGAGCGCGCGCTGCGCGCCCGCCAGGACCCGCATGAAGCAGCGCTCCTGGATCCGGAACAGCAGCTCCTCCTTGCCGCGCACGTAGTAGTACATGCCGGCGAGCGACATGTCGGTCGCCGCGGCCAGATCGCGCATCGTGGTGGAATGGTACCCCTGGTCGGCGAACAGCTTCGCCGCCCGGGAAAGAAAATGATCGAGCCGCTCGTCGTAGGGGCGCATAGTTCGAACGATCGTTCGAAATTGGAAGCTAGGGGCGGGTCCTGATGAATTCAAGGGCGGTAATGGACGGTACCAGGCGGTAGCGGGCGGTAGGTTACCGGTCATTACCGCCCATTACCGTCCTGTACCGGCCGTTACCGCCTTAATTTCACCGTCACCCCAACGTCCACCGTACCGAGCATGCCTCCCGCCGAGCCCGTCGCCGCGGTTCCGACCGATGCCGCGCTGATCGCCGCCTGGCACAGTGGCGACGAGCCGGCGGCGGCCGAACTGGTGCGCCGTCACGCGCGCGCGCTCGCCCGCTTCCTCGCCGGTGCGGGAGCGCTCGCGGCAGATGTGGACGACCTGGTGCAGGAAACGTTCATCCGGGCGTTTCGCGCGCTCGGGCGGTTCCGCGGCCAGTGTCAGTTTCGCACCTGGCTGATGACGATCGGCGGCAACGTATTGAAGGACGCGCACCGGCGCTCCCGGCACGCGCGCGTCGTGCCGCTGGGCGAGGACCTGCGGGACACGCAGGGCGACCCGCATGAGCGCGCGGTGGCCGGCGAGGCCGAGCAGCGGCTGGCGGCGGGGCTCGAGCGCCTGACCCGCATGCAGCGCGAAGTGTTCCTGTTGCGGGCACAGCAAGGACTCGAGTACGAGGACATCGCGGCCGCACTCGGGACGACCCCCGGCGCAGCGCGCGTGCACTATCACCACGCCGTCAAGCGATTGAAGGAGCACATGTCTTGAACAGTCACGAGTTGTCAGACGCCAGGTTGCAAGAGGTCGCGCAGCGGCTCGGGGCTCGCGCGGCGGAGCGGCTCGACGTCGAGCGTACGGCGCAGGCGGTGGTGGCACGCCTGCGCACCGAGCCGCGCGCCGAGCTCCGCGTGCTGGGATGGATCCGGCCGGCGTGGCTGCGGATCGCGGCGCTGCTCGTGATCGTCGTGGGCGCGGGAGTCGTGGCGCTCAACGTACGGACCCCGCCGCTCACGACGCCCCTGCCACTCGCGTCCGCGGTTGGCGAGCTGAGCGAGCTTTCGGGAGACGAGCTCCGGGTCGTGCTCGAGGCGCTGGGTCAGCCGGGTGGTGAGCCGCAGGCGGTGTCCGCGCAGGATGTGGGTCTTGAAGACTTGAGCGCGCTGGAGCTGCGAGCCTTGCTCGAGTCGCTGGAGGGTTAATGAAGTCGCTCGTATGGGTCTTGCTGCTCGCGACGACGCTTCCGCTCACCGCGCAGGAGCCCGAGGACACCGCCGCGGCGCTGTCGCCGAACGGGGGCGGGGCCGAGGCGCAACAACTCCGCAAGCAGATCCGCCAGCGCTGGAACGAGCACGTACGCTCGACGCTGGGGCTGAGCGATGACCAGACCGTCAAGCTGCAGACGACCGAGCAGCGTTTCGAAGGACAGCGGCAGCCGATCCGGGCGCGACAGCGGGAGATCAATCAAGCGCTGAACACCGAGCTGGCGTTGGGCACGCCCAACCAGGACCGCGTGCGGCAGCTCGTCAACGAGCGCCAGGACAACCAGCTCAAGCTGCAGCAGGTGAATCGCGACGAGGCTCGTGAGATGCAAGGGTATCTCACACCGGTGCAGCACGCGCGCTATCAAGAGGAGCGCCGTCGGTTTCAGGAGCGCGTAGCGGACCTCGTGCGACACCGGCGCGAGGCGCGGCGGCAGATGCCGGGGCCGGGGGCGGGGGCAGGGGCGGTACCGCGCGGCCGGGTCCGAAAGCTGCCGAGGCCGTAGCGAGCGTCAAGGGCAGGCGGGGCAGCCTCTCCTCGCCTGCCCTTGGTGTGCTCAGCTCAGCGCTTTGCTCAACTGCTCGCAACGGCCCAGCAGCGTCGCCTCGCCCTTCGGGGTCCCGTCGGCGTCGGTGAACCCGGCGAAGATCCACGGATTGCCGCCGACTCCACCGAGTACCGGCTGTTTCGGGAAGGTCAAGTTCAAGCCGGCCGGGATGACGGTGACATTGCGCGTCACGTCGGCTTGGTGCGGCCCGCCCACCGGGTTGTCGTTGTTGCGGAAGATGATCCGCGCGGACATGCCCGCCATAGTCACCCCGCTGGTGAAGCTGATGTAGGGCCCGGGGCTGTTCGCACAACTTTCCACGGTGAACGTCGCATAAGCCGAAGCGGTGGTGGCGGCCGATTGGGTCACGTGCCAACCCGCTCCCTGGACGCAGCGGCCGACGAAGATCTCCCCGCTCAACGCGGCCCCGTTCGCGCCGACGAACTGCACCCAGATGAACGGGTTGCCACCCGCCCCACCCAGAACGGGCTGCTTCGGAATCACGATCTGGTCATTTGCAGGCATGACACTCAGGTCGACCGTGTGACCGTCCGTGTAGCTGTGGGTGCCGATCATGTTGTTGGTGAACGTCATCTCGACGCCATACCCGCCGAGGTACGAGCCTCCCGAGAACGTGATCTGTGGTCCCGGATTGTTGCTGCAGTCGTACGCCGAGAAGTCGGCGGAGATGGAGACCGGGATCGGAAGGGTGGTGTTGTTGATGTGCGGCAACGACGATGACGATGCGGCGAACGACGGCGACGTGATGGGTGCATTCGACGATCCGTCGGTACACGCGCCAGCCAGAAACAGCGCGCCCAGGAGCGCTGCCGTTTTCCGGAGTGTTCCGGTACACATCCTTGCCTCTCTTTCCCTGAGAAGTGGTTGCCGACTACGATGACGTGACGGGCCCCTCCGACTGGCACCGAACGCCAGGACCCGCGTGTGTCGGGGCAAGAGGCGTACCTGGGAAGGCGGGTGCGCGAATGCACATTGTGCACGCGCGCGGTTGCGGCAGACGCACGACAAGACCGTGGCACGTCGGCAACCACGGAAGTTTTGGTCAAACTAGGGAGCGTTACCGCAAGTCGCTGCGAAGCGTCTTTACCTTTTTGTCCTTCACGGCCGCAGGCCGAACGCCGTGGCGAGCGCGCGTAGCGCCACCGCGCGGGCGCGCGCCAGCGCTCCGCGCACCGGTCGGCCCGGCAGCACCTCGAAGGCACGCCACGGCGAATCGGACCAGGCGACCGCGTACACGGCGCCGCAGCGGCGGCAGCGCAAGGTGGGCGCGGAGTCGATCAAGGGACTGCGCTCGCAGCAACTAGGGCAGACGGCGTACTTCCCATCCTCCACGGCGGCGGGAGGCGCGTCGTCGGGCCGGCGGCGAACGAGCGACCACATTGGGGGGCGAAGCGGCAGGATCTGCAGGAACTTACGCGGGACCCGCAGCAGCCGGCTGTTGACTTCCAGAACGGTTTCTTCGGGGGCGAGCTCCACCACTCGGTACCAAGCGCCGCGACGCAGCGGGCAGTCCATCCCGGCCCGCACTCGGGCCCAGTATTGCACCTGCGGCATGCGCGCTCTCCGAGCAACGGTCCACCAGTGAATTCCGGAGCGTCCGCGCGACCGGTGGTCGCGCGTGCCATATCATGTCGGCTGCCAGCGGATCGGGACTGTGACATCCGACACAGGGCGGGCAGTTCACATGCCGGCCGAACGGAGGGGCGAGGGTCCCGCCCGCGCAGTCGGGCGGCTAAGTTAGGGGCTCACGGGAGGCGGAGCATGTTCGGTATCCCCGATTGGGCCGTCGGCGTGGCGTTCATCATGTTGGCCATCTCGATCGGCAAAGCGCTCGCCGGGCGGCTGGGGCCGCCCGATCGGCAGGGCGGGCCGAGGGGGCGGCGCGACCTGGCGCGGGCGGTCGAAGAGCTGCAGAAGCGGGTGGGCGGGAGTGACGATGTGCAGACGCGACTCGACTCGCTCGAGGACATGCAGCGACGACTCGCCGACGTCGAGGAGCGGCTGGATTTCGCTGAACGCATGCTCGCGAAACAGCGGGACGCCGAGCGGATCGTTCCGCCCAAGAGTTAAGCGAGCGCCCGAGTGGCGGAATGGCAGACGCAGGGGACTCAAAATCCCCCGGGGGCAACCCCGTGAGAGTTCGACTCTCTCCTCGGGCATAACGAGCTACACGATTGGTGCGCACCGCCGCTGCGCCGGCTCGATCCGCGCCTCCTCGCGTAACTGACGACCCCAGCGATACATGTGCCGCACCCGGGCCCAACACGTTCGGGGCCCGCTCTTGCGCTCCAGCGTGAGGTGGGGGGATATGGGGGCCGCTCTTCCACCACCGCCCCCAGGGGGATCGCATGGCCGTCCTGTCCGCTCGTCGTACGCTGCTCGTGCCCGCGCTCGTCATCGTCGTCCGCACGGCCGCACTCGCGCAGGCCGCCACGGCTCCCGCGCGCCCCACAGCCGTCGCGTCGGGCGCGACCGCGGCGTGGACACTCAAGCTGACCGGCGACATCCGCTGGCAGCAGGTGACACCGGCAGGTGCCTTGCTCGTCTCGACCGACGCCGCGCTCGCCGGCGTCGATATCGACCGCGGTCAGGTCATGTGGGAGAAGCCCGAGCTCGGCGGGTTGCCGGCCGACAGCGTCCGCATCATTGAAGGATCGCTGCTCGTGGAGGCAGCCCGCCCCGGTCTCCTGGTGATTCTTGACCCGGTCACCGGCGCGGTCGTGTTCGATTCCCGGCGGCCGGGCCTCACGCAGATCGTCACCCGTCGCGTGCTGCCACAGAGCGGCACGCTATTGGTCCACGGGCGACGCGCCACCGGACCTGCGGTCGTCGCGCTGTACGATCTCGCGACGGGGGAGCAGCGCTGGGTGAACGACGCGCTGTTCGAGCAGACCGAACCGAAAAAGAAGGGGCTGGGCGGCCTGATGCAGGGCCTGGTGCGCGCCGCCTCCGAGGCCACCGCGCTCGAGGTCTTGCAAGCGGGGCCCGACATGATCGTCGTCCACACGCTCATGGGTCTGCGCGCGCTGGATGCGCGCTCGGGCGCGGTGCGGTGGTCCGCGACATTGCCCACCGCCCGCGCGGGCAACCCCGCGCGCCACGTGCGGCTGTTTCCGTCGCTCGACAAGACCGACCGCATTTACGTGGGCTTCGACGACCGGCTCATGGCGTACCGCCTCGCCGACGGTCAGGCCCTGTGGTCCAAGCCCCCGACGATCGAGGGCTGGGTGCACGGCATCGTGCAGCACCCCAACGGGATCATCATCCTGCCGGAATCACCGCCCGCCAATCAGGCGACGGGCAACGTGCGCATCGTGAACGGAGTCGTGCAGACGGGGCTCAACGTGGCCCGGTACGAAGACGGGACGACGATCGCCGACAAGCCGCTGCGGATGCGTGGCACCGTGACGGACGCGCTGATCGCCGGCGGCTCCGCGGTCCTCGCCGTGGACGCCGAGTCGCGCACCTTCGTGAACGTGCTGGACGTGGCCACGGCGACCGTGCGCCTCAAGAAGGATGTGAAGATCAAGGGCCAGCTCGCCTACGCCGAGCTCACGCCCGGCGGGGGAGGGGGAGGCCTGCTCTACATCTCGCAACCCGATGCGGCGACCAACGCCGAAGTGAACGTCATCGACCTCGCCTCGGGCGAGCCCAAGTTCAAGGACGCCATCGAGAGCGGCAAGCCGCTCAGCTCGGGCGACTACAATGCCGCGCGCTACTCGCTGCACCACGCCGTCGAGGGGACGACGCTCTACGTGTTTGCGAGCCACGACCACCGGCTGTACGCGGTCGATCGCAACGCCGGCACCTTCCAGCCACTCGGCGGCGAGATCAAGCTGCAGGGCGGAGAGGATCCGGTCGACATGGAGATCCGGCCCGCGGGCCTCGTCCTCATCGCGCCGCAGAACCTCGTGGTCGTGGCGCGAGACGGGCAGGTGAAGCAGCAGGTGTATTACCCCGCGCCGCAGCTGCCGGGGCTCCTGCGCGCGCTCTATCGAATCAACGCAGTGCGGGCCGGCCTGTACGGCGCGGCGGCCTCGGCGTACGGCGATGCCTTCGCCCAGGCGTCACGCAACGCCACGGATTCCACGGCGCGACGCATCACCGGGCAGCTGGCGACGGCGTATACCCAGGGCGGGGCGCAGCTCGCGGGCTATTCGCACCAGGCGGCCGCGCTCGCCACCAAGCGCTTCAAGGCCTCGCTCGCCGTCCCGGGATCGGTCTTCATGCTGACCCGCGCCCCCGAAGGGAACGGCAACGTCCTGCTGCAGATCGACAAGGACAGCGGGCAACCGCGCTCGCGTGTGGATCTCGGCAAGGAGCGCGAGCCGGTGTACGCGGTGGACGACGTGGCCAACATGCTGTTTCTCCGCACCGCGTCGGGCACGCTCGTCGGCTATCGGCTCTGATCGGGGGCGGTGGCACCCCGGCGCTTCCCCGGGGGTAACCCTGTGAGCGTCGAATGTTGTACTCTGACCTTCCCATCGGAGCCGTGATGCACGTATCCAGGTGGACAACGAGCTTCGTGTGCGCCAGCCTGCTGGGCGCGCTGGTCCCGGGATGTCGGTCTCGCGAAAACAGCTTTCGCGCCACCCGCGTCCCGGTGACGCGTTTCGACTCCGTTCTCAAGAGCGCCGACAGCGTGCGGCTGCCGCTCGCCGACGCGCGGCTGCTGCTGCAAGTCGCCGCCGACAGCGCGTTCGCCCTGAAAGCTCCGCACGACACCATGACGATGACGGACATTCTGGCGTGGGCGCATGCGGAGCAGGCGCGGAAGGCCCAGGTCGATGCAGCGGCGCTCGCGGCGGAGCGGGCCCGTCAGGACAGCGTCCGGAAGCTCCTCGACCCGTTGCTCGTCGTCACGGTGGTCAAGAAGACCTACCTCCCGAGAAATCCCGACTCGGAGCAGTACGAGGACTACATCTCGCTCGGCTTCGCGTATCAGAACAAAGGGGAGAAAGCGATCCGCGCGTTCCAGGGTGACGCGACGTTCCTCGATACGTTCGGAGACTCCATCTACAGCGCCCACCTCAAGGTGGATCTACCCCTCACCGCCGGACAAACACGACGCGAGCCGGCACGGATCGTTCGAGTCAATCCGTTCCGGCTCGCGCATCAGCGCCTGCGGGACACACCGCTCGACAAGATGAAGCTGGTGTGGCAGACGAGCGACGTGGTCTTTGCCGACGGCAGTCGGCTCAGTCTCTCCGCTCCCTAGACACTCCAGCCGGATTTCCGCGCGACGTCGTGCAGCGCTTCCCAACGGGGGGCGACGGCGCTCGCGATCAACCCGGGGTTCGCGGGGCAAAACGCGCCCGTCACCGGCGGCACCGGATAGACGGCTCGCTCCAGCCGGGGCCGCGTGAAGTCCAGCTCCAGCGCCAGATTGTTTGCCGTCCGGTCTCGCACGCTGAGGGGCTCGAGGTTCCAGCGCCATTCGATCATCCGCAAGACCGAGGTATGGTCGTACAACGTGTGCGCGGTGTGCCCGCGGCGCGCGAACGGAGAAATGAGCAGCGCGGGGGTCCGGAAGCCGCGGAGCCCATCCGTGTCGCCGGCGGCGCGGGTGGCGTCCGGAATGGCCGCGGCCGGGGGCGGCACGTGGTCGAAGAACCCGCCCCATTCGTCGAAGTTGATGAACAGGACCGTCCGCTCCCACGCCGGGCTCGCCGTGACGGCCGCGTATATCCGATTGAGGAACGCCTCACCGGCCCGGATGTCGCCGAACGGGTGGTCGTCCGGACCCGTCCCGGTCGCTTCCGAGAGGAAGGGCCCGTCGACGAATGCCACCTGCGGCAACGACCCTGCACGGCAGTCGGCGAAGAATTCGTCCAGCGGCCGACTGATCGGGAGATACTTGGCGCCCCATAGCCCGAGGAAGGGCACATCGCCGTAGTAATAGCGGCCCTGGAGGCCGCGCCCGGCCAGCCGATCCCAGATGGTCGGCAGGGTCGACAGCGCGGGTGTGTTGCTCAGCCGGTCGGTCTGACCGGCATGCTGGTAGATCCGGTTCGGAAAGGTGGGCCCCAGGATCGCGCAGAAGTAGCGGTCGAACGATGTCCACTCGGGCACCGCGCGACCCAGGAAGGCGAGGTCCTCCTGGCGGTAGTAGCCGATCGAGAACGTATCGTTGACGCGGAGCCAGCCGTCGCAGCTGCCGCCGTTGTACTCCACACGCCCGCCCTCGTACGAATGGTCAGGATCCGCGTGACCGCATCCCTGGAAATCCGGAGCGAGGGCATAGGTTGGGTGGCCCACGCCGGCCGAATCGAGGTAGCTGAGCCCGGCCTGCCGTCCGTCGGCATCCGGCAGCCATCCGAGGAAATGGTCGAACGAACGGTTCTCCATCATCATGACGACGACGTGCTCGATCCCGCACGAGCTGGGATCGAGCGGCAGCGAGCTCGTGGCGCGAGACAGCAACGGGACGCCCACGGTGCGATCCACACACGCGAGGGCGAAACCGCCGGCTGCGGCTGTGGCGGCGGACAGGAACGTACGGCGCGGCAGGACGGGCATAGGTCTCCTCCGAGAGTGGCTGGTTCGCCGCACGCTCACTCTCCCTTGTAAACGTTGCATCACACATTGGTTCGTGTCCTGTAAACCTTGGGCCTGTCGTGCGCGCGCAACAGGACGCGGTCGTCATTTCGGCGTTCCTTGCCCCCGCGCGCGGAGCGCTCCATGTTCGTCAGTTCCCCGTCACCGGGACCGACCGCTATGTGCTCGAGCCTGCCTGTCCTCCTCGCCATCATTACGCTGGCGACGCCGCTCGCCGGCCAGGCCCCTCCGGGACACGTCTATTGGACCGGCTTTTATCAGGCGCTGCCCGGGAAAGCGGCGGCGTACAACAAGGCGCTCACCGACATCGCCGATCCGGTATTGGACGAGCTGGTGCGGCGCAAGCTGATGGTCTCCCACGTGCAGCTCGCCCAGTACTCGGGCGCCGGCGAGAACACCAACCTCGTGATCCTGGAATTTCCGAACTGGGCGGCGCTCGACAGCTACGAGGCGAAGCTCGACGAAGCCTCGCAGGCGGTGCTTCACAAGCCCTGGAGCGAGGCGGCGGCCGGGTTCCCCGAGCTGCGCCGCTTGCTGCGCATCGAGCTCTATACGCCGGCCGGACGGCGGCCGTAGGAGGTGGGCGTGATCCCGTACGGCGGAGAAGGCCTCCGCGGCGAGCCCTGGGATTTCAAGATCCCCCGCACCGGGGACCGGGACCTGGCGTTCCGCGGGTGGCTGTTGAGCCACGCCGAGGAGCGCGGTCGTCACCCGGGCGTCGCGTATGGCGTGGACATCGATCTCTATCTAACCATCCGGCTGCGGCTGGTAGCGCACCTGTGCCGCTGGTCGCTGCGTGAAGGCGAAGGGCTGAGCGAAGACCACCGCGTCGCGACCCACGACTCGGCGGCCAAGTTGATCGAATGGTTGAAGCAGGAGAACGCCGGCAGGCTGGATGCCCCCACCAAGCGGGCCTGGGTCCGCGCGTGTCAGGCCTGGCCTGGGCTCAAGCGCGAGGCGGTCGAGCGGGTGGATTGACGCCTCGCGCGCCGCGCACCAGCGTATGGGCGTCCTCGTGCGCGAGGTCGTGTCCCCGTGCCGGCAGCGTTCCAATGGGCCCGTCTGAAGGCAGACGTGAAGTGCGCGCTCCGCAAGGGCGCCTGGTATCGCATCCTCAAGCTGACGCCCACCGACGCGGTGCTCGACGTGAAAGGAAAGCCGCTCTCGGTGCCGCGAGGACAGCTGCAGCTCTCGCCCGAGCCGGCGCTGCGCTGGTCCGTGGTCGCGAGTCCCAAGCACACGGCCCGCTTCCCGGCGACCTGGGGGACGCGCTATGCCGTCTGCCCCAACTGTCGCGACCGCGCGCAGCTCGAAGGCCATCCCGCCAGCATGCGCTGCCGCCGTTGTAACGGGTCTTTCGAAATCGCCTGGAGTGAATCGGACCGCGCCGCGGGATAGGTGATCGCGACGCAGGTGAGGTGGTTACGGCGCGAAAATCGTGAACGAGGTGCTCGACGCGTTGCTCGCGCCCGGTGCAGCGGCCTGGAGCACGTATCCCGCGCCCGACTGGCTGATGACCAGGTCGCCGAACACCGCGATGCCGTTGACTGGCGCGACGGTCAGGGTGCCGGACAGGCGGCCGCCGACGGGATTCACGCTGATCGACATGGTGATGCCGCTCGCGAAGCTCGAGTCCGGGTTGCCGAGACTGTCCCGGACCAGCACTTGCATGGCGGGCGTGATGATGTTGCCCGCGGTGGCGCTACTGGGCTGTACGGTGAAGGCGAGTCGATCGGGACCGGTTCCGCCGCCGCCGCCACCCCCTATCGCAAACCCGCCGTTGGTCGTGAGCAGGTGATCATACGGGCAGGCGGCCGTTAGAAGCGCCGCCAGACCGGCAGTCACGTACGAGAGCTTCATGCCCATGTAGACGTGCTCCTACCCCCCACTGTTGCGGAAGAGTTCCAGGACGAACGGCCATCACGTCAGGCCTTTACATCATTGTAAAACGCTCCGTACGCCGCAAGAGCCCGGGCGACCCCTTTGTCCACCTCTCCGGCCACGTATGCGGCGAGGTTCCCGGCCCGGCTCGCGATCGCGACAGCCCCCCCAGGGGCACCGTCCAGCTTGAGCCCGCGATAGTGGTCGGTGAGGCCGGCCGCGACGGCTTCGAGCACCCAGGGCTTCATCTCGACCGTTGCCTTCGTGACGACGACGCCGCGCACGGCGCCCTGGGGGGTGAATCCCACCGCCACTTCGATCGGGCCGTGGGGCGTGTCCACGCGTACGAACTCGAGCGCACCAACCGCCGCTGACCCCGCCTTGCCCGTGTAGAAGGCGAGCACACCGTCTTCAGGACTCCAGTCCACGGCCTGGTGCAGACGATGAGCATCCGCTGCGCTCAGGTGCACCTCGCGGGCAAAGTAGGCGTCAGCTCCCGGGAGGAGAGCCTGCACGGCGTCCGGGCGCTTGACCAGCACGACCGCCGGAGTGATGTGGAGCAACGCGGCGACC
>WNGI01001573.1_pt1 | contig 19180 bp, 15 predicted proteins | sample 5400621 | NCBI WGS metagenome assembly WNGI01 (sample SAMN13153374, study PRJNA577476) | soil metagenome | isolation source: 20 cm soil or saprolite under Garry oak tree replicate 1 | place: USA:California | collected 2016-06-15
TCTTATCGGTAGCAACGCTCGTCCCTTTCACTGCGCAATCGCAGCAGCAACCAGGCACCCTCGCTGGGTTCCTTTCCGGACAAGGACTCGTCGGGGTAAAACTGGAGCGGCGATTCGGTAATCATCTTTTCGTTCCAACGTCTATTAACAACAAGCGCGCCGCCCTGATGATCGACACTGGGGCGCCCGTCACGATTATCGACAAAAACAGCGCAGGGACATTTGGGCTAAACGTCGAAAACACCACCGTCAATGTAGGCAGAATTTTTGGCAAAAGATGGGAGCGCTATGGAGTGAGTGTGGCGAAGAGCATCGCGCTGGGCAGTTGCGTGGTCACCAATGTGCCGGTCGCGCTGGCCGATACATCCGACATGAACGCGGACGCCCCCGCCGCGGCCACGGGAACGCATATCTCGACAGTCAATCGGTTGCCGCATCTCAATGGTCTGCTCGGTGCCCGAGAGATGAGTAAATTCGGGATGATTATCGATTGCGCTCGTCAGATGCTTTACATTAATCCAAACGGTCCGAGTGGCCCAGTCAGTCAAAAGCTGGCAGGGTTCCTTTCCGGCCGAGGATTCACTCGAACTGCAATGCGGTTGAACTCAGGCAATCATCTCGAAGTTCCGGCCGTGCTCAATGGCCACCCCACGCGAATGATCGTAGATACGGGTGCCGCGGTGACGACCGTGGACAAAACGATGGCGAGCCAGGCGGGGGTTAGTATTTCGGGAACCCGGTTTGTAGAGGACGCAGGCGAGGGTCGGGTTGAGCATCTCGGCGCGGGCGATATTAAGGAAATGACGATCGGTGACTTTACCATTCCTAACGCGAACGTCAGTGTGGTCAACGTATCGGGCGAGATGTTGCATTCAAAGAGTGCGGAGGAATCGGATTCGGGATTAATCGGGGCAGAATACCTCGCCTGGAACTTCGCCGTGATCGATGTTGGCGGCATGGCGCTCTATCTGCGCCACCCGGATTCCCGGTGAGTTTGAGATTTGTCAGACCGCTGCGGAAGCGAAGTGGGGCAGCGATTTTGACCCAACTGGTGAGATGATACAGCGCCTCCTCATCTTCGACTGGCACCGGCCGCGCCATCGGCATGCGCAGTCATCTAAGGAACTTGGACTTGACCGGGCTAACCCGGCCCTGGCCCGGTTACCCCGGCTATGTTTAAACGTAAGCGATTGTGCCATAATTATTTATATCGGAAGGTTAAACTAATTTTGCGGTGAACTCTCCGGACGGCCTGTCGCTGGGAAAAAAGATAAAATAGTTGTAGTCAAAACCGCGGGCACTGTGATAATTTCCATAATTACTAATGTTACTAGGCAATGGGACGCGTGCTAAAGCCGGGTTTACACTTCCAGAAATTGTCGTCGCGACAGCTATGGTTGCGGTATTCTTTTCTTCCATCTTCGAAATCAACGCCCTCTGCTTGCGATACATCTCCGCCAGCAAGGAAAACGTAGGCGCAATTGAAGCCGTTAACGACCGCCTCGAGCGGCTGCGCAACACAGGCTTCGGCACCCTTACCTCCGTCAGCTCAATGAAGAGCCTGCTTGCCACCCCGGCTAATTCGTCGCCTCTGGCTCAGCAAGTAGTCGAGACCGTTACCGTCAGCGATTATCCGAGCGGCAATCCGACGATAACCTATACGCGCATCGCCAATGGAACAGTTACTTCGGTGCCGTCTACGGCGGATTTCTCGAACTCAAGTCTCGTGCAGGTCGATTTAGCAAACCAGTGGCCGGCAACTTTCGGCAATCGAACGGGCACCGCGCAAACCTCAACAGTTATTTCAGCAGGAACAAAAAAGTGAAGCTTATCAAAAATCAGAACCGGCAAGGATTTACATTAGTCGAGCTCATGGTCTCCGTGGGCTTGGGAACGATCATTCTCGGGGTTATCATCACCGCCTCAATCTCTCTAAACCGGAGCTTCTCTGCCGTCGACAAGTTCTTCTCCGCCCACGTGCAGCAGGTCCGGATCCTTGATTACCTGAACCGTGACGTGAAGCGGTCTAACATCGCCGAGATTTCGGCCGACGCGCAGACGATTTATTGCTGGGTTCCGAAATATGTCATCCAGCCCGGTGATAGTGATGCTACCACGGACAACATAAATACTCGCCGCACCCCCACCGTCACTAAAAAGGGCTCTGGCTATCAGGTGGATTACTATCCATCCACCAGCCCGAACGGCCCGGGAGGCACCAGTACCAACAGTTCGGCAGTCGTCTACTCTATCAGTGGGCAGTCCATTTTGCGCACTGAAGACGGCGTAGTCACCACTGTCGCCTCGAGTACTGATCAGCTTGTTGACCAGGTCACCGATATCAACCTGGCTAATAGCGGTTATCTATCCACGGTAGTTAGTTTTCTTCCTGTCTTCACCTCCAGCGGCGCCAGCATGGAACGCGCCAGCACCACGGTGTATTCTACGGCCTATCTGCGCAATCTGCGTCGGGGCAACTAGGAATCATCGCGACTCAGCAATCATCCAATTATGAAGACCTACGTACAGAACGAAAACGGCAGTGCCATTATCTGCGCAATGGGCACAATCCTGATCATCTCCATCATAGGCGCGAACGTGCTTATGAATTGCACTACTCGCTACAATGTTACTTCCAAGCAGGTGAGTGCCTGTAGAAACGCTCTCGCCGCCGCTGAAGCGGGCGCGGACATAGCCTACGCGGAGACGCGCAAAACGTTTGCAAATCCGGCGATGCAATTCACCGGGACAGGTTGGAGCAGCCCGAATAGTTCCACCGGACCGTGGACTTATACCATGCCCACTCCCATCGGCGGGTCCGGCAACCTTTTGGCGACCGCTACGGTTGACAATTTCACCACCGTGGACGGTTATCGCTGTTACCGGATTCGTTCCATTGGCACGGCGCGAGTATCGGGATTACGCCGGACCGGCATGGACGATACTCCAGCGCGAGTTGGCGCGAGCTTCGGGCTCACTGGCGTGCGCGGCGGTGGGGACAGTCTGGTTCGTAAGATAGATTTTAACTTCGATCACTTTCTCGCCACTTACGGTGACGGTGACGGCAATAACACACATGTTGTCAATGTTCCGAGCGACGCGAACGGCCAGCCCATTGCCCAGGTTGCGCGGCGCGTCGAGTTGATTGCGGTGCCAATCGTCCTGCCCAGCAGCGGTGCCATTACGACCAGCGGTTCCTTTTACGGCCCCGGTTCCGCGGGTGTGATCGACAGTTTTAACTCGACCAACGGCCCTTACGATCCAAACGTGGCCAAAGGCGGAAACCCATTACCGCAGTTCTATTCCGACTCGCGCGACGGAAACGTCATTTGCGGCAGCTCAAGCTTTACCAGTCTTACCGGCGAAATTTATGGTAACGTTACTACGGACGGAGCAACTCTCCGCACCACCAGATACATCTATGGTACCGTCGACAACAACGTTCCGGTTGTCGTAGACCCGCAACCGGCCGTTACCCCTCCGCTTTCGAGATCATATGAGGCGAGTGCACCCGCCACCATCACCCCGCCATTGAATAATCCTAAGAGCGGCGGGAATTCACCAGATTCCTGGGCAAATGCGCCATGGTATCTGTATAGTAATGTTCAGGACGTCACGATTAATCCCGTCACAGTAAATTCCAGCCCTCGCGAGACCTATGTCAATATTGTGGTCAACGGCGACATCAAGACTAACCTCGTAATTAATAAGGGGGTGAACGTCAGGTTCTACTTCACTGGAAACGTAGATATTAAGGTGTCCAACTTTAGTAACGGCAACGTGGACGGATCAGCTCTCCTCAACATCGACGGGACCACTTCTACTAATCATAGCGCCTCCGCGCACGTGCAGTTTTACGGGGTTAGTCCAACCGCCCCGGGAGCTACCCAAACGGTCAATCTCGATGCCAATGGCAAGCCCACCATCGAGGCGCTCTGGTATGTTCCTGGTGCTGATTTCGTAAGCAAAGGCAACATTATGATGTACGGCACTGTGGTTTGCAAAAGCTTCTACGCAAATGGCGATTGCAATTTCCATTATGACAAAGCTCTCGCCAGTTTGATGCCGCCGAAGGATTACCGAATCGCTAGCTACGTCGAAGACATCCGATAGAAGTTGCGAGCGTGAAGGCCAGACGGCGCTCAGCCCATTACCGGGGCGACAGGGAGTTCGAACGTCCCGTCTCGGCGTTGCCACCAAAGCTCGTAGACGTGAAGGTGGTTAATTTCGACATAAACCACATGTTGGGTGATTTGGGCGGCGAAAATGTAACCTTTCAGCGGAGCGAAATCCGATAGCGGCGCACCTGTATTGCTCAGGTCGTTGTGATGCCAGCCGGCGGCATCCCACATCAGCTCGTGGATGTGCCCGCTCGAGTTCGTATAGATGACATGTCTGGTGCAGGTTGCATCAAACGCGTACGCGGACAAGACCCCGTCGCCAGGCGCTTCACCTGCGGCCGCACTCGGATCTTCCCAGTGCCATGAGCCGTCCCACCAAAGCTCATGGATGTGGCCGTCAACCCCGATGTAGTTTACATGCTGAGTTCCCGCGCTCGCGAATACGTAACCTACAGGTGAAACCGCGGCCGCCGGTGCACTAGCGAGCGCGCTTAGGTTGTTATGTTTCCAGCTACCATTCGCCCATACGAGGTCGTGGATGCAGCCGTCCGTGCCGAGGTAATCCACGTGCTGTGTATTTTGAGTCGCAAATACATACCCCGCAGGTGAAGCCTGTGCCGCCGCGGGAGCATTAGTCGCGTCACTCAAATCATGATGGTGCCAACGGTCATTACTCCACCAAAGTTCATGAATATGGCCATCGGCACCGACGTAGTTTACATGTTGCGTGTTTTGGCCGTCGAAGGAGTAAGCTCCGGGCGGCAACTGAATCGCGAACGGAGCGCCGGTAGCCATTGTTAGGTCGTGGTGGTGCCACCCGCTCGAATCCCACCAGAGCTCGTGGACGTGTCCGGTACTCTGGTTTTCCTCGCCGACGAAGATCACGTGCTGGGTACCCTGAGCGGCGAACACATAACCAACAGGACCGTTCGCCCTGTTGCCACCGGAGAGCGCCGGCGCTCCACTAGCATTGGTTAGGTCATTATGATGCCAGCCGCTCGAGTTCCACCAAAGTTCATGGATGTGCCCGTCGCCGCCACCGTAGTCGACGTGTTGGGTACCTTCTTGGTCGAATACATACGCCGTGAGGGGCGTTATCGCTCCTGGGGCGTTAGCGGCTGCGCTCAGGTCTCCGTAATGCCATCCCATAAAGACATTTCTTTCGCCTCTTACCGATGGGTTCGCATGAGCGACTATTACCCCAGCCGAATGAGAACGTTGCGGGTAATGATGTCCATTGGGTTCCAGCGGTCGTCCTGACTTAGCCCCAGTGTCCAATCGATCGTCGCCGCGTCGAAGACGATCCCCCGCATCTCGTCGAATCCGTTGATCGGCGAGAAGAGACCCATTGTTGCAATCTCGTTACCTTGATCGCTTACACTGGCGAGCCGGTGAAAATTGGATGGTGAATCCGACACCTGCGCATCGGTCTCGTTTCCGACGACGGTCAGGGTCGGGCTATAACGGCCGAATGTGTCGCCGGCAACTAAACCTGTATTGGCAAAAACCCAATGACTCGCGTCATCGACCACGAACTCGAATCCAGCATCGGGTGCGGGATTTCCAGCGTAGCGCACGCCGGTGAGGCGCGTTTCAGGCCGTTGGAGGTACGGCTCTTTCCAATTCACCGTTTTCTGCTTTTCGTTAGAAACAGGATCAAAGTCTTTCTGCTTGTAGCAGACCATCGTGTCTCCATCATCCTCGAACCGCACCTGCCACCAGCAGGTGTTGCCGGAGAATATGGCGAGGTTACCTCCGTTTTTGACGAAGCGCTCGACTTGGTCGCGCATCAACAGCGACCAGTACTCCGAGTGCCCGACGATAACGAGCAGCCGGTATCCCGACAGGATGTCGCCGTGGAGATGTAGATCGCTCTCGGTGCAGACGTCGACCTTGATTGCCTGGCGGTCTAGCCACTTTAGAAAAGGAAGCTCCCACTTTTGCCACTTCTTGCCGTAGCCATCAAAGTTCGGCGCGGTGCCTCGGAGAAATGAGAGGCGGAAACCATAGGGTGCGCGATACGGGCTCGAGGACGGATACACCCATGTATGTGCGCCTCGTCGCCCGAAGCCATAGACGCTGCGCCCGCCAAAGAAGCTGTACGCTTCGTAGGTATTGTCGGCGATTGCAAAGAGAATGCGCCATTTGTGCTGCGGCCTGGCGCGTATGACAAACGGAATGTCGAGCGATGGTCCGCGAAAGCCGCCGAGCCGCGGCGGACGAGCTGCAAGGCGAGCATAGGCGGTCGGCGGATTCGGGTTGGCCACCTCTCCCGGAAAAATCAACGGCGCTTGCACCCGTCCGACATACAAGCCGCTTGCACAATTGGCTGGAAGCTCGAAGCATCCAACCTCGGGCCATTGTGCTCCGTGCTTGTAGGCAGTGCGCGAGATTGGATAGGCAGCGGGTGGAGCGAGGTTTTGTACTGACCCGATGTACGTCTCGTGCTGCCTGAGCCGGTAGATGCCGATTGTGTACGCACCGACCTGGCTGCTAACGTGAAAACCAATGGTGTCGCCCGGCATATTGCTGCGGCTCGAGACGTAGCCGGCGAATGGCTCGATCGGCGTCGGCTCCGGCGGCTCATACAGGTAGAAATCGCCGCGCCCCTGGCCCGCACTATAAAATAGAAGGTCGCTGAAGCCGCCGTCGTCGAAAAAATGGTCGTCCGGATCAGACATCCAAAAATTGCCGACGACGATCACGTCCCAGTTCAGTCCCCAGTTGTAGGTATCCAGTGTGACCCATTTGCCTGGTGGAACATCTGGGTCGGGACCGGGAACTTCCTGTGGATCAAGGATTGTCGCCGCACCGGTGGTGGCGTCGTAGAACACAAGGTCCGTCGGACCGGTTCCGCCGAAGCTTCCAGGGCATATGTGGGTCGCATTAGGCATGTCCACTTGCCCGCCGAAAAGGGAAATGCCGCCGTGGCCGTCGCTCTCGTACGTCTCGCAGAAGCCGGTCGACCCTTCGTAAAAGAACAGGTCGTCTATCCGCGGTTCACTCCAGTCCGCATGATTGACAAACTCACCGGCGACGATTCGCGTCCAGCTCGTTCGCCAGTCCGAGTATTCCGCAAGTCGCTGGATGCCGCCATGCCCGTCAGTGGCGTAAAACTGAGCAAAGCCTGCATTCTGATCGTAAAAAAGGAGGCTGGATCTGGGCGACTTGGTGAACTTCCCGGCGATAATTTGCGTCCAGGTCGTGCGCCACTCTGGCTGCTCGCGCAGAAGGACGATGTTTCCGTGTCCATCAATGTCGTAGAACGCTCCAAATCCGGCGGACTGGTCGTAGAGTAGGATGCCTTCGCGTAATGATTGGCCAAAGAAGCCCGCTACGATGTGGGTCCACGACTGCCGCCAGCCTTCGTGGTGCTTGAGAAGGCTGATCCCGCCTGCGCCATCAGTCGAGTAGAATTCGGCCACGCCAGTACTTTGTTCGTAGAAGAGAAGCGCGCTGTAAGGAGAGTCGGTGAACTTCCCGGCAACGATGTGCGTCCAATCACGACGCCAGTCCGTGTGCGAATGGAGAAGCTCCATCGGTGAAGGGTTGAGAGGTGGTGGCGGAACTTGGAAGACTCCGACATTCAGCGGAACGACGTCTCCGTGCCTTGGAAAGGGACCTGCCATCTTCGCCTCCAGGATGTGTAGTGCCGTCGCACCTGCAGCAGCAGCATGCCATACATGTTAAAGGCTGCCCTGTCAAAGATAGCAAAAGTGGGGACTCAATCCCTGTTTCTTTTGCTTTTGAGCGAGCGCGTGCGGGTTACCAGGAATTGACCCACCGTTGGCCGCTTGTTGGACGGACCGAAGGGCCTGCCAGGTGAATCTGTGTCGCGGTGTCTCAAACAGAAAACGCTCCACGCCTTGCGACGCGGAGCGTTGCTAAATCAACAAACTATTACTCTAGGCTGTAGCCTCGGCCGGGGCCTTCGACATCGACGATGTGCAGATATCTTCTGCGCCGGCGTTCTCAAAGATTTCTTTCGCGCCATCCTCTTCGTCGCCATCGCGCGCGTGAACCGCGATAAGATAGTTACCGCCCTTGAGTTTTCCTTCGTAACGTTTGGCTTCGATCTCGGGAATTCCCAATCCGATCAAGCCGCCTACGACTCCGCCGGTTGTCGCTCCGATTGCTGCGCCGCTCAGCGCAGCCATGATCGGACCGGCCGCGATAAACGGCCCGACACCCGGGATAGCAAGCGCGCCGATACCTGCAAGCAGGCCGAGCACTCCGACTGTCACGCCACCTGTGGTTGCACCGGTGGTAGCGCCTTCAGGTGCCTTGGTGGCTTTGACATGTCCAATGTCATGCTTGCCCTCGTTGTCGGGCAATAGAATGGAAATTTCAGAAACCGAAAAGCCGGCCTCCTGCAAGTCCTCCACGATTTGTTCTGCTTGTGAGAGAGATTTGACGATACCGAATACTGATGTTTTTGACATATAGTTCCTTTGTTTAGTTGCGTTATTTCGAAGCTTTCAGTTCGAGTTGGTTATCGATTTTTGCGTTGCCGGCGGCCGATTGGGCCAGCTCAGCGATTTTTGCTTTCTCCGCCTCGTTTTGCACCGGACCGCGCAAGGTGACCGTTCCATCGGCGGTGATAATCTTCACGTTCTTTGCGGTCGCGGAGAGTGAATCTTCCTTGAAGACGGCGCTACGAATAGCCGCGGTGATTTTTACATCCTCGGAACTATTTGATTGATCGCCGGGAGTCCTTGTCTCGCCGGAACGGTCGCGTTGGTTCTTGCTGGTATTGTCCGCCGCCGGTGGTTCCTGGGCGATTGCGGACAACGTGAAGACAGCAACGGAAAGTAAGGATAGAATGATCTGTTTCATAGAATATTAGGTGCGTCGCGGGGCTTAGTGCCTGAAAATGAGGCCCAGCACGAAACCGACGCCGAGCGCAGTGAAAACCGCTTTCATCGGATTTTCGCGCACATAATCCTCGCCGTCTTCTCGAAGCGTGCGCACGCGCCGTTTCGCTTCGTCCAACGCCTTGTCGGCTTTGTCAGTATAATCCTGCGCCACTGCCGTCACCGTCGATTTCACATCTTCAGCTGCGGGGTGCCACTCCTCCCTTTCGCTCCGCGCCCGTTTATTCTGCGGATTACTTTCACCCACTCCGCTCCCAATCATATTTTCATTAGCCATTTTTCTCCCTCGGTTTTGATTTTCAGAAAATCCTTTTTGCGAGACAAGCCGCGCAGGAATCGCTTTACGTAGATGCAGCTGAGGCGGCCCACAATCGGGCTACACACTGATTTCGTAATAGGACAAAGTCCTAATGCCTTGAAGAAACAGCAACGGACACGCCCTGAATTTTCAGGCGGGATTTTCTCCAGCGCCAGCACGGGGTCTGATAGGGGTCAGTCCTCGTTTTTTTTGCACTTTTGGCGTCATCTTTCGCCAACAACTTGGATACACGAACTCCAGCTTTTCATCCTCAGTCGTAGCGCAATCCACACAACTCTAGGGTCAAATCTTCGATTGCGCTACTCAGGGCGTTAAGTATGGGATCTCAAATGTTTTGCCATCGCTCTCTTCTTTTAGGGGTTAGGACATTCGCGGTGGTGCCATCGCTCGTACTCGCGCTTTCTTCACCCTGGGCCAGCGGACGCCGAGGAGAACTGTTCGTCGCGTGGTCCGCTGATGACCCTTCCTTGAGAACGCGAATCGCGGCACTCTCCCCGACCGTCAGTCCGGAAGAGGCTCGCCGAGTCGCATACACTGCCTACATGACCGGACGCGACCTGCACCGCGAGTGGCGCGTGGCATGGCTACCCGGCATTCAGAACTTCCTTGTCAATATTGGAAAGAGAAAAGGAGGACTCTGTTTTCAGTGGGCAACAGAGCTTCTCCTCCGATTGGATGAACTGAAGCTGCAAACGCTCGAGCTCCACTGGGCCGAGTCGGGTCCCAACACCAATGCCGAGCATAACGTCATCGTAGTCACGGCCAGAGGCCAACCATTCGGAGAAGGCATTCTGCTTGACCTCTGGCGGTACTCGGGAAGTCTCGTTTGGACACACGTCGGAATGGATCCGGATTATCGCTGGATGGAAAACAAATCCGAACTCGCCCGCAGATTGGGGAGAACAGGGGATGTAGCTTCGAAGCAAGTACGCTCTACGACGAAATCAAACTGAACTATGCCGAACTACTTGGGCTTTAAAACTGTCCCGAGTATGTTGAGAGCGCGATCGAGCGTAAATCGGTGAGGAATCGAGCACGATCCCGTTAGGGGCATTAAATTTCCCGCATCGAGCGTGAGCGCCTTATCAATGATTCGGCCGAGCTACTGCTCTTCTGAACTTAAGGCGAGGCCACCGAAAGCTCCGCAAGAGAAAAGCCGGGCGTTATTGATGGCGTAAACCGCGCCATCGGGTCCAATGACCGTAGGTGTGTAGGCTTCGCCGGTGGGCGGGGCGAGAGTCAGGCCTGGAGTAAGCGTATTAGTGTCGAATCTCCATCGGTAGACACGGCCATCTTCGCTATTGACCACTGCGCAATGGTTCGTTGAATCAATGGCGGCCGAATTGATGCACCACTCGCGCACGCCCCCAAGCTCGGGATCAGGAGTTGGGCCGAGAATCTTGCGCACAACTTTCATGACTGTAACGCCGGTAATCGGATCTCTCATGCTGACATTCGGATCTACCAGGGCAACGTAGTTCCGACCATTGCCGCCAGCCTGGACGTAGTTATTATACTTGGTCAACAAAAGGTAGGATGAAGGTCCAAGATAGAACGGCACAGCAGTGACCGGAACTACCGAAGCGGTATCGTCCCATCCAAACGCACTCGGAAGTTTCGTAACGGTTAGCTGCGCATCGAAATGCAGTAACCAGCCACGATCGTGGTTGCTGGTAAAATCGGTTTCGAGTACTCCAAAGTAAACGTCGCCATCAGGGCCAACCGTTGGTGTGCTACTTGCGGAATCGTAAGCCAGTGCTGCCAGCGGATTATTGGCAGTCGATCGCGGATCAATCAGCGGTGCGCTGGCTTTGCGGCGAAGCGTCGTGCTATCAAGCGCGCACAAGTAGGCGGAAGGGAAAGCGTGTATTTCAACGGCGACGCGATTGACTGCCACGTACAGCGTGTTGCCATCCTGGGAGAATGCGGGCGTGCAATTATAAGCCACCTTCTGGATGAGATGATCACCGGACATCGCAATGGCGGAGGTGAATTTGCCCTGTTCGTTCTTCGCAACGCGAGCTAGACCACTGCGAATGCCGTTTGGATAACCAGGCAGCGGCTGGCCATTAGAAACAAAGCCGAAATAGAGATTTCCATCTTTGTCGCTGGCAATGGGAGTAGAGATTTGGATCGCGCTTCTAAAGGCCGCGGGATTCTGGTTGTAGTTACTCAAGCCATAAAATGCGAGGCGTGTCGGTTGAGAGTTTGTTGCAGCATCCGGGGAATTGCGCAGCAGGACAGTGCCGCCAGCTCCGGGGATCGCCACCGCCTCATCATTTGGCGTCAACGCAATTCCGCAGATTGGTGTCCAGAGGCCATTGTGCGGAGGTAGGGAAAAGTCCGTGTGAAACGACCAGAGCAGCACGCCATCACTGCCGCGGTGCGCTTCTACCCGGAAGCCACCTGTAGCTCCAGTCTTAACCGGAACGATAACGGTATTATCGGCAGTTATTACCGGCGAGCCGTAATGAATAAATAGGTCATTGCCGCTGTATTGAGGGTTAAGATCGACGGGCGTGGACCACCGGATAAACTGTGGCTTCTGTGAAGCGACCGAGCTAAGGCACGAGTGCTGCGAGTCGTGCGCGTACATCGGCCACCCTTCGCTCGCGTGAGTGAGCTGCGGACGAAGGAGCGCCAAGAGGGCGATCGCCAGAATGGAAAACGCCTTAACCTGCTGATTTAACGGCTGTGAATTCTTCATCATCCTCTTTTCTTTGTTTACGTTCCTACCAGACAACGACCCAGAACTCTAGCGATGATGGGTTCGCCGGCCTTCTTAATCACGTCATTTATTCTTCTGACTTCGGAGTTTGGAAGGTAGAGAACTCTGTTCGACCCGAAAGTATGATTTGTTGTGTGAGTCTTGGCTGACCTGCCTGCGCTAACCGCGACAAACCTGGCCAGCCGTTTGCATCCAATCTTTCCGATGCGGATCCTGAAAGCGTGCTCTCTTCAGCAGAGCTTCCGGCGCAGGAAAGCCAAGCCGATGAGAGAAAGTGCAAGCAGCGAACAGGTCGTTCCTGTGTCTGGGACAGCCTCGGAGGCGGCCGCTTTGTCGTTGAAGGTCGCAAAGACAGCGACGCCTCCAACTGTCCCTACCTGAACAGATGTGCCATCCGCGATGGGAGAAACACCACCACCGGGCAATGGATCGATTGTAAGATCGCTTGTAATGGAGGCGGCGCGCGTAATGTCGGTGCCAAAACCGACCAAGTTCACCAAATTAGAATTTTGCGGCTCAGTCCACGCCTGGCTACCTCCTACGGAAGTATTAACAAAACCTGCGGGGAGTATAAAATTCCAACTGTCTGAACTAACAAAATTGAGTGTAAGAGATACCCCGTCGTAGGTGACCGAGAGAGTCGTAGACGAGTTTTCGGTCAACACGAATTGATGCACGGCCCCGCCGAATACTGGCTGGGTCGCCCACGCGGCGGTGATCGCTAGCATTAGCGCTGGCAATATTTTCAGCGTCGAGATGGACATTATTTTTTTCTTTCTTGTTAGGGATTATGCATCGAAGCAGTCTCCACTCAGAGCGTTCTCGGCGGGTATGTCAATTCTAATAACTCAAATTTTCTTGGGAAATTTGAGCAGCATCGCGATGACTGCTTCGTAGCACGGTGGTTACTTTTCCGTTTTGGTCGCGCACGATCAGATCTGGATTCACCGTTTCCACTTGCTCAGCTACTAGGCCAAACTGAGGTATACATTCGGAGCGATGTCACAACTTTTCCCGCCAGCGGAATGATACAATCCCAACTTCGGGAAAAGAGAAGTGTCCTGAATGTTGTCGCTCTCGGTCTAACTGGCTCATGCCGGTAATGTTACGAGCGAGAAATCGCCTAGGTACAAGATATGCCAATGTACCGGCGAGAGAAATACACCCATTAACATTCAACATGGAGGCACCATAAATGAGAAAGACAATTGTCACCCTTGCCTGCTGCGCACTGATTGCGCCGGTGGCATTCGCGCAGACGCGCAAGAAACAAACGGTAACTACAGAACAACCGATCACGGTGACGGGAAAGGTCGTTAAAACAACAAGTGAGGACGGTGCGGCCGCCAATTATCAGCCGTTCAAGACTCTCGTCGTTCGCGAAGACCGCTCGAATCGTCCCGGCAAGTACCTGCTCGAAGGACCGGGTCACGTTGTGAACCGGAAGGGGGAGTTGGTCCAAACCGCGATCAAGCCCGGCACTCGCGTCCATGTTTACTTCGTGGATACGGGCAATTCACGTGTGATTGATCATGTGGTTGTAGACTGAGTCCGCGGTCTAGCTAGGGAGCTGAAGGGCCCAAATGATTTCGGAAGTCGTGCGGCTCTTTGGGGAGAATGCGGTCTGGTTAAGTTATAGCGAGCGCGGGCTTTCCTACGCGCGCGATGCGTTACCGTTGTCGGAGAACGGATTCCTGCTGGCCGAAGCAAGCGCAGTTCAGTATTGTTTCCGCGCCCATTCGCTCCTCGTTCCCGAAATCCGTCTTTTGATGCGACGCTCTCGGATCATCTAGTTACGATTTTCGTCTGTTTGTCTAAATCCGGGGCTGGAGAAAAACGAGTCTTATGCGTAATGTCTGGCATGAGATCAAGACGCAGCTTCGGCACCAAGGCTCTTCTGATCCTTGCTTTTGTGTGTGCAATTTCAACCAGCATTGTTGCCCAGGCGAGTCCTGCGCTTGGTCGCGTGGTTGTGAAAAGAGAGCCGAGCTTCGGATGGAATCTGGCTTTCCATCTGCGGATCGATGGCAGGTCTGTGGCGACAGTCGGAAAGGGTCACCACTACGACGCTTGGCTACCAGCAGGGCGCCATCTCCTAACAGTGGAGACCGCGTCCGCCGTGGGCTTGCCCCAGCCGACTTCGATAACAGTGCACGTTGAACCGGGGCGGACCCATCTATTCACTGCGATATGGGATTCAGACCTGATTTTTCTCCGCCCATCAGGAGTCTGGTTGACCCCCGGCAAGGATTGGGAACTGAGACCTCATTAACAGCCATTCAGCCTTCGCCCGCATAAAATAGGGGTCAGTCTAGGCTCTTTGCGCTTTTTATAGATCGCCCTTGCGTCGCCGCTCCAACTCTGCCTCGCCCCAGCCGAGCTTCTGTCGATAGAAAGTACAAAAAGTGAGGACTGACGCCCGATCGGATTCGTTGCGCGACGGCCGACTCGAGTCATACTAACTTCGCATGCCCATTCATCGGCCGATTCCACCGGTTGATTCGTTTGAACCGTTCGACCTATCTTCTCTGACGCTACTACCGCCTGATTTTCAACTGGTGGGCGGCGTGCAGAACTGGCGGGCGAACTGGTCCGTGATTGTAACTGGGACGTGGTCCAATTCGCCCTTCAGCGGGCTGCTCTGCTACGAGCGCGACAGTGGAGTCGCGGCGTTCTACGAGACGGATGGAGTGGGAGGAATCCAACTACTGCAGGAATACTCAGACTGGCGGCAATCCTGGACATTTATCGTACCGGGAGTCTTTGGAGATTCGGGATACGATGGACTACTGTTGTATGATCAAGAAGCTGGATTTGCCGCCTTGTACGACACGGATGGACAGGGCAATCTGATCCTGCTCCACGAAGACTCCACCTGGCGCACTACCTGGAGCCACATCCTAGTTGCGCCATTCAGTGATAGTCCATACTCGGGAGTGCTTCTCTATGATCAGTCCGCAGGATTTGGAGCCATTTACGCAACCGATGGAAATGGTAAATTGAAACTGCTTCGGGAGTATTCTGACTGGCGCACGACGTGGACGGCGATTCTGGCGGGACAAATGTCCTTCAAACAATCCGCGGGCGGTGCTCTTTTCGCTGACTTGTTCTTCTACGAGGGGTCCACCGGTTACGCCGAAACCTACGCGACGGACGGCAAAGGCGGCATTAGGATGGTGGCTCAGCAGGGAGGATTCGCGCCAAACAGCGATGTGTTCTCCGGCAATTTCGGATGCATTGGGAACGGTCAAGAATGGACGAACCTGCTCTTCTTCAATCGGACAATGAACGTCGGCACGATTTACGCGTTCGGTTTCACCGAAGACATACAGCCGAACGTGTTTTGGAAGCCAGTTGAGACGATTCGCCCCTCGGCTCCGGAACCCATCCGTGTCAGCATGCCCAGAATGGACGGACGTTCGGTAGTTCGCAACCCCATCCTTCCGAGCCGACCTTGGAGCGTGATCGCTACCGGAAACTTCTGGATGGTGGATCCTAATGATGAATACTTTGGGAGCAACGGGAAGTATCCCCAATATAGACTCTTCTATAATGGCGGGTTTACGGATCTCTTGTTCTACGACCGTCAAACCGGCTCGATCCAATTTTATCTAAAAGAACCCCAGGAAACTACTCCGCAAGAACCCCTCTGTGGCTACGCCTCCAGTAGAAGTGTTGTGCCGGGAGACACGATCCAGTTTCATATTAGCAGCCAAATAGGCAACTACCGCATTGATGTCTACAGACAAGGTGTGCGGCGGGTTTTCATGTCCAACGTGCCGGTCAGTGGTCCTGCGCGCCCGTACCCCATCAGGCGAACAGCTTATCGAGATGGAGCGGGGTGGCCGGTCGTTGCCAGCCTCACCATCCCGGCGCAATGGCCGAGCGGCCTGTATCTGGCACATGTGTCGTCGGCAATCGGACCTTCTCCGGGCTCGGAGGTCGCGGACGCGGTTTCCGGCGCGCTAGCTCTTGGGCGATCACAGGTTTCCGCCTCCGCAACTCCGTCCGGTGAGGCCCGAGCCACGCGAACGCGGCCTGTACCCATCGCTGGCGCCAGTTACGACATTCCGTTCGTCGTGCGCGCAGTCTCTCCCGGCACGCGAGCGCGCATTCTGTTAGCTGCGGCCGACACAACCTACGAGGCGTACAATTATTGGGGTGGCCGATGCCTGTATGGATACGGATGCAGCGGACTGACTAACACCGGTGAGCCCACAATCAATTTCTTCTGGGAGAACCCTGGTTCGGGTGCGCCTCGGTCGGGTGGGTTTTTAAGGGCACTATCCGTTTCCTTCCTCAGACCATTTGCCTCCGCTGTCGCTAGCTCGCTGCCTTGGATTGCTCGGATGCAGACTTTTGAGGTACCGCTGATCCAGTGGTTGGAACGTAATGGGTTTAGTGTGGATGTTTGCGCGGCCAGCGACCTGGACCAGCACGGGGATCTGCTCTCGAACTACCAAATGTTCGTGAGCGTGGGCCATGACGAATATTGGTCGGAAGGAATGAGGAATGCAGTCGAAGAGTTCATCGAAAATGGAGGAAATGCCGCATTCCTTAGCGGCAACACCTGCTGGTGGGCCATTCGCCTTTCATTCGATGGCAACACCATGATCTGTTGCAAGGACGAGACATTGGAGCCGAACACCATACTCTGGAACGACCTGGGCCGGTCAGCCATGAGCATGATAGGGACGGACGACTTCAATGTGTGGCCGAATGTTCCGCCTCAGGCGCCTGATCCAATGCAATATTTCGTCGTGGAAGACGAGTCGCATTGGGCTTTTGAGGGAACCGATTTGGAGAATAACGACACATTCGGGGTCTACCTCCGGCCCGATGGAACCTTCGTCTGCGTAGTGGGAGGGGAAACGAATAACGACGGACAGACTGGAAAGCTCGCCACCGCAACATACATAGACTTCAACGACAATAACCGTGCCTATTTCGGAACTATGGTGTCCTTCCAAAAAGGGGAACGGGGAGGCACCGTCTTTAATGCCGCAAGTATCAATTGGGTGACGGGCCTGAGCCAGCAGGAAGGCCTCTGGAACAGCGCCGATCAGATTACGTGGAACGTGTTCAACCGCCTATCAGGTGGGCCTACCGGTGAGTTAGTGTCGGTACCGGACGTCTTCGAGTTGTCAGCCAAAGTCGCCGCGAATCTCATAGAAGCTGTGGGGCTGGTGCCGAAATTTACCGGAGTGAACCAAACGCGTTCTTGGGTGTCCAACCAGTCTCCTGCGGCAAGGCGGCTTGTAGCCAAAGGGAGCACGGTCACAATGGTTCTGCGTACGGGACCTGTACCATGAGCTTTGGGTTGGCCTACAATAAAGACAATAAATGACTCGAGCTTCCCATTCTCAGCCGCTGCGCAATCCACTTTGGGTTGACTGAGATGCGGCTGCGCACTCCTTGGCCAGGCGCGCTTTCTCCAGGTCGCCGTTCCGGGGCTGCTCCAACTCGCCTCAGTTAGGCTTCCGTCAATTGTGCAAAAAGTGAGGACTGGCCCCTATTTGTCGAATGAATGTTTGGTAGCCGCTTATCTCGATGCGATCGACACACTGATCTACGCGCGCGAACTGGCCGAGCAACATGCCGCCGCAGTGCAGTTAAAAGCTATCGCCCCGCTGGCGTCGGAGTAATTGTCGGCGTGCTGTAGCTTTCGTCAGCAACTGGTTGGTCGCCGCGCCGCTTTTCTTTTCGTCGTTCCTCCTTGCTCGCTTGGCGTTCCTCTTGCTTCATCTCGCGGCGCTCTCTTCGAGAAAGGTCAGGCGGTGCAACTGACGAATTTAGAGTCTGGGACGCCGACGAACTTGGCGAAGCCGATGCGGATGGCTCGACGGTCGGCCGCGGCCGCTCTGCCCGCGGTATCGGCGTCGCACTCGGACTCGGCGATGCGGATTCTGTCGCGGCAGCTGTCGAACTTGGCTTGGGCCTCGAACGCGATCTTTCAACGGGCGATCGCGCGGAAGTTGGACTCGCTGCCACCGATGGCGCGGGACTAGCAGTTGCGCTGGGTGATGCTGATGGCGACGATGTCGATCTTGCGTTTGGTCGCGGCATCAATGTCGGACGCGGAGTGGTTGTTGCTGTTTCAACCGGCGTCGCCGTCGCGCGTGCTGTTGCTGATGGAGTTGCAGTCGTCTCTGGCGTCGCGCGACGAACTGGTGTGGCGGTCGCCGCAATGGTTGCAGAACTGGCCGGAGTCGAAGTTGAAGTCGCGCTTGCGGATGGCACGGCAGTCGCCGGCGAAGATGTCGATGTTTCGGCGGCAGCCTCCGTTGGTTTCACAAACGTTTTCGGAGGCCCATTTGACGGCGGAGTTGCTTCCGCTTTCATTTTTACACGGACCTTTTCTGTCGCCTGCCGATCACCGGTGTTTTCCCAGCCGCGATCAACCACGACATTAGTGACGGTTTCCTTGACCCTGCGCGGACGCTCGACCGCCTGGCCGCGCGCAATCAAAGGCGCGGGGACGACAATGGCTTGACCTCGCACAACCGGCCGCGGCTCGCCTGCGTTGATGTTAATATTGACTTCGCGTTCGAGTCGCAGGCGCTCGATCGGTTGCTGCGTCTGCGTGCGAATTTCGTCGTAGCTCGGACCCTGGTTCACAATCGTGGTGTTGTTGTAGGTGATGTTGGTGACGTTGGTCGTTTGAGTGACGATGGTCACGTTGCGCTCGGACGGAACGACCGCGTTTTCGAGGCGCGGCGCGCCAAATTGTTTTGTCTCGACGAAGCAATATTGGTCCGGACCGACGTCGTAATAACTGTCCGACCAATTGTGGATGCCGGTTCCGCGATCGAAGCGCGCTTCCGGCGGCAGCGGGGCCCAACCGACGTAGTCATTACTCTTGCGCCAGGAAACCCACGCCGGCGCCCATTCATCGCCGGGCACCCAGACCCAGCCGATATTGCGCAGGCGCGTCCAACGTCCGTAGTGATATGTCGCCCAACCGAACGGCTCTTCCGAAACCCAAGTCCAGCCGACGTCGGTGTAAACCCAATGGCCGTCGGTGTACGGACGCCAGGTGCGCGATTGCGCCTGGCGCGGTTGCCAGACGTAACCGTAATCGGAGGTCTCGCGCCAATCGCCATACCGGTCGAGCTGGGTGTAGAACGTGTCGTATGAT
>WNGI01002025.1_pt1 | contig 19170 bp, 20 predicted proteins | sample 5400621 | NCBI WGS metagenome assembly WNGI01 (sample SAMN13153374, study PRJNA577476) | soil metagenome | isolation source: 20 cm soil or saprolite under Garry oak tree replicate 1 | place: USA:California | collected 2016-06-15
TCAGTTCCTCTCGAAACCAACTGATCGGTGCTTGAGGCGATAGTGGTGACCACGCCATTCTCCGTCCTCACGATTGACTGCCCGTTACCGGTCACGGCATAGACCACCGTCGTCACAGGTGCAATCGACACCTGCACATTCGGTTCTGTGGCCGTGGCGGGGCTAGACAGCGTCACCGTCGTTCCGCTACCCACTGCCACGATGGTAGTGGGCATGGGACTGTCTGGAATTCCGTAACCTGCGATGATGCTGCCAACGTCGGCCGAGGTGAAATTCGCCAATGCCGAGGTGAATATGGCTGAATCTTTGGTAGTAGCGCCCGTTGCCAGCCGGCCGTAATCGACTCTCTGGCCATTGGGAGTCGACACCACTACTGGAGTCCGTCGGATACTACCGTTTAACAAATTTGGAATGGTGCAGGTCACGGTCTGCTGGTCGGTGGAGGTCTGCGTTATGATGGACCGCTTCACATCGCGGCAGAGGTAATCGATGATGCGAATTTGCTGGATGTGGGTGGAGAAAAAATGATCGGCCGCGGAAAAGCTCTTCTGAAGTCCGACAGAGGCGGTTACCGTTGCCGCTAGTAGCAGAAGACCAATGCTGATGGAGACCATCAGTTCCACGAGGGTAAAACCTTGTTTGGATGGCGAGCGTGCCAGGTTCATTTTTTTACTCCGGTAGAAATAATTGTCTCGGTTTGTTCGATGCGGGGGCGACCGCCAAAAGTCATGTTCCAACTGTACTTCACATTCACTTTCAAAAGCGTGGTCGCGGATGCCCCCGTAGTAGGAAAACTTGATCCTCCGCTCCAGACGACACCTGGGGTTACGGAACTCCCAGGAGCTCGGGTATAGGTGACGCTCGGTGTACCATTCGTGTAATCAGTTAGAGTGACCGTTTCGGTCACTCTCGGGCCAATAAAGGAGCTATCCGATGGCGCAGTGAGCAACGTGGTCAGATAGCTTTGCGACTCGAGATCGGTGAAAGCGAGGCTGCGCAGGGTTTCGATTCGATCATGGACTCCTTGGAGCGCGCTGACACTTTCCTTGCTGGCGTTGATGTAGCGAAGACAGATGGCGTTGACCTCGAAGATCCCGGCGAAAAATGCTGCAATGAGAGTCGCTGTGATCATGATCTCGGGCAGGGTAGCTCCGGAATGTGGGGAAGCGGGTCGGAAGTGCACGGGTCGGTATGGAAATTATAAGCAGATGTTATGCCGGTTTTGCCCTCAAAAGCAGCCTCGTGCCGCCTTGCTTTTCCCTCTCCGCGTGGTAGTTCCTTGGCCTGTTCTTGCCACGGGCTGTGGCTCAGCTTGGTAGAGCGCTGCGTTCGGGACGCAGAGGCCGTGGGTTCAAATCCCACCAGCCCGACCATGCGCGCATCCGCGTTCGTGAGCGCAACGGTTCTGACCACGATCGTACTGACCGGATTTAGCGCTGCATTTTTCAGCGGTCATTCCGGGCTGTAGTGTCCGCTGTCTCAGCGGATGACTCCCGCAACATTTCGGCTGGGGGAGGCCGACGCTACAATGGAAGCGCGGCCAGCCAAAAGATTCCCGAGCGATTCAAATCGTTCATCTGCGCGGAGCCAAGTAGAGACCAAATCTTTGGCTGCCTCTGTTGATTCCAGTTCTGATGACCTTTCTGGAAAAATGACCTTCGCGATTTCGCAGCGAAAGCGTTTGCCATCTCGGACAAGCGATGCTTGGGTTGCGCCTCACTTGCACGACGGACTGATACTCCAGCTATGGGTTCCTTAAAGAAACGACGCAAGGCGAAAATCTCCAAACACAAGCGTCGCAAACGCATGAAGGAGAATCGCCATAAGAAACGTCTCCGTTACAAGTCATAGCTCGAGCGGCGGTGTTGCCACCACCGACGCTCACCGATAGGTTTAGGATATGATTCCGCGGAAGCATGTTGCTTGTCTTGCACTGCTGTTCACCGCTTTCGCCGGCATCGAAACGACGTTCGCCGCGCTTTCGCCCACCAAGGCTCCGCATTCAGGCAAGCCGACGACGGCGCGCGAACCATTAAAGCGCAGTAGCGTAATCGACGATTCGATCGCTCTTCCGTCGGCGAAAGATCTCGCGTTGCGCAGCGATGGTGTCCATAAGGCGGATGCGCTCGCGCATTTCGTTCAGGGGGTCGATTACGAAGAGAATGGCGAGATGGATAAGGCGCTGGAAGCTTATCGTCAGGTATTGAACGTCGATCCTGGCGAGGTGGAACTTGCCGTTCGGGTAGCAGCGCTACTCGTTCGCGAAGATGAGTACCCGGATGCGATCGATGTTCTGAAAGACGCCGTCAAAGCACGCCCGAACGCGCCCGAGCCTTATCTAAGCCTTTCGTTTATCTATGCGAAATACCTGCGCAAAATCGATCAAGCAATCGCGTTCGCAAACAAGGCGATCGCCTTAGATCCGCAGAGTATTGACGGCTACCAGCGACTTTTTGAAATCGAAATCGCGTCTGGCGACGAAAAGCGCGCCCTGGCGACACTCGATCGGGCTGCAAAGATTCCGGCCGCGAGTCCCTCCTTTTGGATCAGGCTGGGCCGGCTTTATTCCTCGGTCTTTTTAAAACCGGACGCACATCCGTCACCTGAACAGACCGCCTGGTTAAACGAAATTTACAAGACTGCGGCAATGAAAGGTCAGGATGATACAGCCGTCCTGAAGGAAGCCGGCGACTATTTCGCCTCGACCGAACAGATTAAAGATGCCCTTCCACTCTACCTCCGCGTACTCGAATTAAAGCCGGACGACGCGAATGTACGCGAAAAACTCGCGACCGCTTTTGTCCTCACCAATCAGCGATCGCGCGCAGTAGAGACGCTGGATTCCATCATCAAAGAACACCCGGAAAAATATCAGCCCTACGAGCTACTCGCGCAGTTACATGATGACGAAGCTCGTTCACTCGCCCGCGCAAATCAGCCGGAGGCGGCAAATGCCGAATTCAAGAAAGCGGCCGCAAATTACGAACAAAGTTTGCTAATTAATCCAAATCATCCAACAACGTATTTGCGCCTGGCCGAATTATTCCTGGCACCTCTCAAACAAGGCGATCGCGCGGTAACATTGCTGAAGGAGGCGCGCCGCCGATACCCCGACGCACCTGAGTTTGCCTATTATCTTGCAATTGCCCTGCGTGAGTCGAACAACCCGAAGGAGGCGGTGATTACCTTCGAGGAAGCGCTGAACGAAGCGCAAAATACAAATGCCGAGCTGTTGACGGCGCGATTTTACCTCGATTACGGCGCAGCCGCAGAGCAAACTGGATTGTACGACAAGGCGGCCGAGCTGTTCCGCAAGGCGATTGCGATGGACCCGGCGAATGCCGCTGAACCCTACAATTATCTCGGCTACATGTGGGCCGAACAAAACACTCACCTGGAAGAGGCGGAAGACGCGATCAAACGCGCCCTCCAGCTTGACCCTGGAAACGGCGCTTATCTCGACAGCATGGCCTGGGTCCAGTATCGACAGGGAAAATTCGAACAGGCCCTGGAAAACTTAAAGCGAGCTGTGCAGAATCTACCGCGGGAAGACCCCGTGGTCTTCGACCATCTCGGCGATGCCTATTTGAAGTTGAACCGAATGGCACAGGCGATCGAAGCTTGGCAAAAAGCGCGTACGCTCGATCCGTCAAATAAAGGGTTGGCGGCGAAAATCGATAGCCACAAAACGAAAGTTAGCAAGACCGAGCCGGTCCGAGCAAAGCCATGAATTCTTCTCCCCACTCACGATATCCGAATGAGTGGCAACGAAGAGCGATCTGGTCGGCCTTGAGCGCCTTAGCAATTTGCTTTCTCATTTTCATGATCGTGGCGGTGATTTGGATCATGGCGAATGTCGTTAGTTTTCTACAACCGATTCTGATTCCGGTGGCCATCGCCGCGATTCTTGCCTACCTGCTGGACCCGCTTGTTACGCGGATGAGCCGCCATGGTCTAAGCCGAACAAAATCAGTTCTCCTGCTTTTTGCTATCGCCGGATTTGCGATTACGGCACTAGGAACATGGCTCCTCCCGGTGATCTGGTACCAAAGCACCAGTCTCGCGAAAGAACTTCCGCAGTATACCGTCAAGGCGCGCGACCAGGTGGCGGATTTAATCTATCGTTATGACCGTAATTTCGGCAGCGGTGCCAAATCGAAGAACGGAACCAGTGGGGTAATTAGCTGGCTTCTCGGTTCACCGACACCGGCACGGGCAACACCGACCCCGGCGACGACGGAAGAATTCACACCGGCAGCACCAACTCCTCGAATGGAAGAAATTGCACCGGTTCCGGCCAAGGTCTCTTCGGCCGAGCGCCAGCGGATTCAGGAGTATTTTGAGAAGCAATTGCCTAACGTGGAGAAGCAGCTTCCCAATCTTCTCGATAAATTCTGGGCGATCTTAAAAAAGAGCATTGGCGGATTCCTCGGCTTTACCGGCTTCCTGCTCAGTCTCATTCTGGTACCGATCTATCTCTTTTTCTTGTTGAAGGAACGGCCTGGCATCCAGCGGCACTGGAAGGAGTACCTGCCGCTTCGTGATTCGCCGCTCAAAGACGAAGTCGCGACCGTGCTGATGCAGATCAACAGCTACGTGATTGCTTATTTCCGCGGACAGCTGCTGGTCTGCCTCGTCGATGGTATCCTCATCGGAACCACCCTTTCCTTCCTACCGCGACCAGGGTTGAACTTTGCCCCTCTGATCGGCGCCCTCGTCGTCGTTTTAACAATGATTCCGTACATCGGAATCGTGCTCTGCTGGATTCCTGCCGTAATCATTGCGGCGGCCCAATGGGGTGATTGGACACACCCGCTGCTGGTCACACTAATTTTCATCGTCGTCCAGAATCTGGAAGGCCTGTTCTACGCTCCGCGCATCGTCGGCAATTCGGTCGGGCTTCATCCCATGACTGTGATCGTTTCCATCTTCGTCTGGGGTTTGCTCATCGGCGGATTACTTGGCCCGATCTTAGCCGTGCCGCTGACCGCCACAATCAAAGTGCTGCTCGCCCGCTATGTTTGGGGCCGGCGATTGCGTGAAGAAGCAGCCGAAGAAGTGGAAGACGTCCCAGTTGTTCAAGAGGCGGAAATTCAGACAGCACGCGCTTAGCTGCAGTTGAAATCGCCGTGCGCCATGCGGATAGAACTCCGATGGCTGAATCCAGAACGCATGTTTATCGCCGGCGTCGCGCGAAACGCGGCCGCTCCCGTCCACCAGACAGGCCGAATCGCACTATCCTTCTCGTCCTCGGATTGATTGGCGGATTCGCTCTCGGGCTGCTCGTTCTCGCCGTCGGCCCAAAAGCTGTGAACGCTTGGAAAAAGTCGCACTCCGTCAGTCGCGCGGAGGAGAACCTGAAACAGGGAAAATTCAGCGCTGCGATTGATTCCGCACAGCAGGCATTACGCTTCGATCGCGATTCGCTTGCCGCCTTTCGCATTCTTGCCGAGGCGACGGAGAAACAAAATCAAGCTGAGACGGTCAGATGGCGAGCCGAGATCGCTCGACTGACCCCGCGCGAGATCGATAGTCAACTCAATCTCGCGTCCGCCGCCCTGCGCTTTGGGCAACTCGATGTTGCACGCAGGGCACTCGAAAATGTTCCTAAAGAAAGTCGCGACAGCGCTGCTTACAATGTCGTTGCCGGCTGGCTGGCCCGTGCGCAGGGCGATGAGGCGGGCGTTGATCGGCATTTCGCCGCCGCCGTTGAAAAAGAACCGAAGAACGAACTTTATCAATTCAATCTGGCAGCGTTGCGCATCAAATCGGCTGATCCGCAGAAGAGCGCGGCCGCGCGCGAATCGCTCGAGCGCCTGGCGAAAGTCGCCCCCTTTCGCGCCGGTTCGCTACGTGCATTGTTGAGCGACGCCGTCGCGCGACGTGATCTTGCGGCGGCAGAGCGTTACGCGCAGGAACTCCAGATGACCGCCCAAGTCACGTTCTCCGACTACCTGCTTTGCCTCGATTTTTACAAAAAACTCGACGAAAAAAAATTCACAGCACTACTCGACAAAGTGAAGCCAGTGGCGGCGCGGCTGTCATCCGACCTCGCTCTACTTTTAGCTTGGATGAATGATAACGCTATGGCGACAGAAGTACTCCGTTGGACGGAAAAGTTGCCGGCCGAAAAAACAACGAACCCGCCTCCGGCCATCGAAATCGCCAACGCGCTAACTTTGCAGAAGAACTGGTCCCGTCTTCGTCGTTGGACCCGTAACGGTTCGTGGAGCGAGTACGAATATCTGCGTCTCGCCTACCAGGCGTACGCGGTGCGGCAAACGCGTCAGTCTTCGGCCGATGCTGAATTTGTCTCTCTTTGGCACGCAGCCGATCGCGCCTGCGAGGAAAATCCGGAGCGCGAAATTCGCCTTGCTCGTCTGGCGTCAAAATGGAATCTGCCGACCGAGGCGGAGCAGCTCTGGTTGCGGGTTGCGCAGAATCCCCTGACGCGGCGGGAAGCGCTCGACGCTTTGTTGGAGATCTATCGCGCGACCAATGACCTTCCGAACCTCTACCTCACAGCGATGCGCTTGCACGAAGCCTCGCCCGATGAGCCTCTTCTGGCCGCCGAATACGCGCGGCTTTCACTCGTGCTCGATCGCAATGCGAAGGAGGGACAGCGGGTTGCACAAGAGGCATTCGAGCAAGCGCCGAGTGAGCCACTCTGCGTGTCCGCGCAAGCGCTCTCGCTTCATTCGCTTGGACGCGCCGCTGAAGGCATCGATCTGCTCAGGAAACTGCCTCCGGAAAAATTGCATGAACCGCACAATGCGGTTTATGTGGCCGTCCTTCTGCTCGACCAGGGTCAGGTCGATGCTGCCCGCGAATTCGTTGATGCGGCGAATGCCGGGTCCGTTTACCCGGAGGAAAAAAAACTACTACAAGACGCGCTCCAGAAGACTCAATCCATTCAATCCACCGCGCCCTCGACTCAAGCACCCGTGCCGTCGCCTTCCGCGACTGCGAATGCGATGCCGTCCCCGACGCCGGTCGATTTGTCGCCGCGATAATTCGGAATCCGGCGCACGGTAATCCGGCAAGCGCCAGACCGTGGCTATAGTTGTAGCCGCCTCGCTCAGTCAAGGCGCGACGATTCTGTTTTGCTTCTGAACCCTCGCTGCAGTTATCGCGACAGGTCAAATGGAGGGACGGGCGCTCCGTCGCTTCCGATCTAATTTATTTATTCAGGAGAGCAGGAAGCGATGAAATTTCTGCTTTGTTTGTGGTTCCTCATTTCTTGGTTTCCTGATTAGTATTTTCTTCTGAATTGCAGCCGGCACGGCTGTCTCCACAATTTGTGGTTGTTTCTAGTTGCTTGTTTCCCGCGTCCTAATTCATTCTGCTAATGATCCGTTTCCTGGACTTCTGGTTTCCCCATCATCGCTTTCCGCAGGACGAGATCGGCCAGATTTTGTGTCGCGTGGTCAAGGGCAGAATTCGCGCGCTGTAATCGCGCAAGGTTTTGACTCGAAGCTGCTTCGAGCACTTCCCGCACGGCTTGGGCGATCAGAGCGTGTTCCTCGTCGCTAATCTCGTTTCCCGCGACTGGCAGTGCCGCCTCGATGGCCGCCACCATCTCATCCGTTTTCACCTTTGCTTCCACCCAGGCGCGCTCGCTCATATCGTCAAACGCATGCTCGAGTGAATCAGCCAACATTCTTTCCACTGCCTCCTCCGAGACATCGATCGCGCTGGTCATCTCCAGCTTTCTTTCCGCACCTGTTTTCGTGTCCCGCGCCAGCACGTGCAGAATACCGTTGGCGTCGATTTCAAATTGTACCCCTACACGCGGCACGCCTTTCGGCGCGGGCTCGAACTCAATCGCGAGTTGCCCGAGAAGCCAGTTGTCCTGCGCCATCTCGCGCTCGCCTTGCAGCACTTTGATCGACATCGCGCGTTGATTATTCACCGCCGTGGTAAACATTTCGCCCGCCTTAATCGGAATAGTCGAGTTCCGCGGAATAATGATATTCATGAGCCCGCCGAACGTTTCAATTCCGAGCGACAGTGGCGTAACGTCCAGGAGCACGACGTCGCGAAGCGCACCCGCTAAAATCCCCGCTTGGATGGTCGCGCCCACCGCCACTATTTCCTCCGGATTTTGCGAAATATTGGGTTCACGAGCAAAGAATTCGCGGACAAATCTGCGCACCAGCGGCATCTTCGTCGCGCCACCGACCAGAATCACTTCGTCGAGTTCTTCAGCTGTTAGTCTCGCGTCAGCCAGAGCGCGCGCACAATGCCAGCGCGTTTTTTCAATTATCGGTTGAGCGATTTTCTCCAACTCTGCTCGAGACAATGGAATTTCCAAGTTTCGTCCGCCAACGAATGGCAGGCGAATCGTCGCGTTTTCCTCAACCGACAATCGATGCTTGGCATCAATTACCACCTCACGCAGTCGCGCGACATCGCCAGCTCCGATGGGGACACCGAATCTTGCCAGCACATATTCGATAATCGCGTTGTCAATATCGTCCCCGCCAAGCTGGGTATTGCCGTTCGTCGCCAGCACCTCGAATAGCCCATGGTCCAATTGCAGAATCGAAATGTCGAATGTGCCTCCGCCCAGATCGTAGACGCCGACCCGCAATTTTGTTTTCGATCGATCAAGTCCGTAGGCCAGCGCGGCTGCGGTTGGTTCGTTTACGATTCGTTCGACATTGAAGCCGGCGAGTTCGCCGGCACGTTTCGTCGCCTTACGCTGTGTGTCATTGAAGTAAGCGGGCACCGTAATCACAGCCCGATCGACGGCGCGACCAAGGGCGCGTTCAGCCTCGGCTTTCAATTTCCTCAGAATCAGCGCAGAAAGTTCTTCTGGCGAAAATTCACGGTCTCGAACGCGAACCCGAGCGAGTCCCTTTTTACCCGCTGCGATTTCATAATCAACATTGAGCTTTTTGATTTCATCGCGCCGCGTTCCCATGAGCCGTTTGATCGAATAAATTGTCGTGCTAGGCGCGAGCGCCCTGGCCCGCAAAGCCGCCCGCCCAATCATGGGCTCGCCCGCCTCCGGAAAATGCACGACTGATGGCGTGAGACGTTCGCCATTTTCATCCGCGACCAAAATCGGAAACCCCGATTCCATTATCCCGATAAGGGAATTGGTCGTGCCGAGATCGATGCCAACAATATGGCTCACCGTTTACTTTACCGGCAATCCCGCGGCCTGGGCAATTGGCGAAGACGAAATTCTGGTCGCTGTGAGGCCGATTCTCAACCGCACGATCCCATCAAATAAGAGCGATTATCTTTCTCAATCGCCGCTGTCCAAAGCGCAATATCCTTCTCCGTCATCGTCGTGCGCGGCTCAAGTCGCGCATCATTGTAGCCGCGCTCGTTCACATCGGGCAAAAATTGCGCGCGCGACAAAAATGTGCCGCGGCAAATTCGGTCGTGAAACGGAACGATCTGCTCATGCGCCAAAAGACGCGTGAGTTCGTGGGTAAGATGCGCCGGCACACGTTGGCGTTCCGATGGGTAGATGTAGCCAAACAAAACAAGAAAACTGAGTAAGACGCGCCAGTCTGCTCCGAAACGTGTGCGCAAATACGCCCAGTCGATTGATTCAGCGCAGCTTTGGATCATGTGAGCAATATCGGCACCGTCGAACCGTTCACGTTCTTGAATAAACGCTTTCATCCAGATGATATCTTCCGGGCCCATTACCTTCACCGGAAGCCCGAGTAGTTCATCATCTCGCCCACGCGCAAACCAGGAATCATCGACTAAACCCAGGCCATTGCCAGCCGCGTAGATCAAGTCGATGATGTTTTGCCCGAGATAAACCTTTGCCAGCCAGTGTGGGAAAGTTTTCTCAATCCGACATCCATTGTTCTCGAAAATCGCGAGAGCACGATCGCGATCGGCCGCCCGAATAAAGAGATCAACGTCTTTGGTGTGTCGCGCTAGACCGGTATAGACGCAGACCGCATAAGCGCCGCCGAGCAGGAATGGTATTTCGTTTTGCCGAAGCAACTGGATCGCGCGCCTGTAAAACGCAGCACACTCGGCGTCAAAGCCTGCTGTTTTTCCGTCATTTTCCACGGTAATGATACGCGTCTGCCAGAGGACACGGGTGCATCGTTTCACCACGATAAACGTCCGGCACCGAACGCGCTTCCGTTTCGTAATCGATGGGTAAACTTCGCGTCGCGGCCACGGCCGATCTTCATTATGGGAAACATTCGCGCGGCGTCATGCACGACGCCTTCGCTGAAATTTCGCGGCGAGCCGATCTGCTGTTGCTTTGCGGGGACATGACCGATTACGGATTAGCCGAGGAGGCGGAGGAGCTTGTTGCCGATTTACACTCTGGCTTACGCATTCCGGCGCTCGCTGTTCTTGGCAATCACGACCTGGAATCGGGCGAAGGTAAACTGATCGAGAAGGTCTTGGACCAAGCCGGCGTTGTTTTGCTCGACGGAGGGGCGCACGAAATTAATGGCATCGGTTTCGCGGGCGTGTGCGGCTTCGGGGGCGGCTTTGGCCGGCGCATGCTGAACGCATGGGGCGAGCCGTTGATCAAACAGTTCGTCCAGGAGGCGATTGATCATGCGGTGCGGCTGGAGCAAGCATTGTCCAAACTGCAAACCGAGAAAAAAATTGTCGTGCTCCATTATTCCCCGATTCGAGCGACGGTACAGGGCGAAGATCCGGAAATTTTTGCCTTCCTCGGATCAAGTCGTCTGGAAGAGCCGATCAATCGTTTTCGGGTCAATGCCGTTTTTCACGGACACGCCCACAACGGCACGGCTGACGCCGCCACGGCCACCGGTGTGCCCGTTTACAATGTCTCGGCTCCATTGCTTCGCCGAGCCGCGCCGGGTCAAGCGCCCTTTCGAATCGTAGAGTTCTGAGTGGCGAGCAGTTTCCATTCTCGCACGTCATCCGCCGTTTTGGTCGGTGATTTGCAACGCATCGCACGAATCTTCTCGAAACGGACTTTCAAAAAGGGCAATTGGATTTCCTTGGCTAATGCGCATTTCGTTTTCGCCGGCAGCTTTTTGTAAATCAGGCTGAGATGAGGATCGATTTGGTATTGCTCAGACCCACCATGCGATTTTCGGAGCGCCTCGACTAAATCCAGTAATCTTTGATTCCGCTCAAACCGGATGAAAAGCGTTTCGGTGAATTTCTCGCTCCAACCGATTTCACGTGCGACCAGCACCAAGTCGGGCGACGGAATTTCGCGCAATACTTCCCCGGGCGGCCGGGAACCTTCTGATGCAACAAAAAGTGTGAGGTGCGGCTCGAACAGCGGCGCACCAAATCGCATCCCCAATTCGCGGATGGTCCTCTCGAAAAATTTGCGCGCGGCACCGGCCGGCATCGACCAATAGGCAATGGCGTACGAATCCATCCATCAAAGCTTCGCCGGAACGACAATGGTGCAACGAACCAAAGCTGGGCTTATCGTCCACGCATGCCGACGAATGTTCTGGGAACGGAGTTACAGTGTTGCTGTCAAGATCCGCTTACCGGATTTTATCGGGATGGCTTCTGCAAGACCGGGCCTGGCGACGTTGGGCTTCACACGGTTTGCGCACGAATGACGCGCGAGTTTCTGGATTTTTCGGTGTTGCAGGGAAATGATCTCGTCACGCCACATCCAGACTGGGAATTTCCTGGCCTGAAACCCGGCGACAAGTGGTGCGTTTGCGTGACGCGCTGGAAGGAAGCGCTTGATCATGGAATTGCGGCGCCGGTCGATCTCGAATCTACGCACGCGTCCGCGCTCGAATTTGTCACGCTGGAGGAGTTGCAAGCGCACGCGCTCAAAACCTGAATTAGCCATTCACCAGGCTAACGATTCGCGCGACGAGGAATGCGACGGGCAGAAGCGTCGACGGAATGGCCGCGTAGAATGCCGCCGTTTTTCATAGCACGCGATTCCGCGATTGATCCGATCGGGTCGACAGCTCAGACAGTTCAGCGCCGTCCGTCGCGATCTCGCAAACGCGGTGAAACGTCTCGTGTCACTTTTTTTAACGTTTGGACTTCGGCCCACTTTCCGACAACCGTTACACGCTTTGAGTCTGCCATTCAGCTTTTTCCTGGCGCTGCGGTACCTGAAACCGAAGCGCACTTTTCTCTCCATCATTACGCTTATCTCCGTCCTGGGAGTCCTTCTCGGTGTGACCGTTCTCATCCTCGTTATTTCCGTGATGACAGGTTTTGATCGAGAGCTGCGACAAAAAGTAATCGATTTCGACGCTCACATTCTCGTCACCACCGAAGATGTGCTGACTAACTGGCGCCAGTTAGATGAGAAAATTCGTTCTATTCCCGGAGTGGTTGCGACCGCGCCCTATATTCAAGGTCCCGTCATTGTGGAATATCAAAATCGACGGCTCGCTCCCATGATTCGCGGTGTTGATCCGGCGCAGGAAGAGAAGGTCATTCCGCTGCGGAAATTCATTAAACGTGGCACGCTGGATTTAAGCGGTGATACGACTGTGCTCGGGGTCGAGCTCGCCCGTAAGTTAAATGTCCATGTCGGCGATAAAGTGACTGTTTATTCGCCGGGTAATCTTGGTCAAATCCTCGATGGAATTAAGAAGCTCGAGAACGCCAAAGGCGAGGAAGAGAAAAAGGCCATCGATCAGTTGCGAGAAATTGTATTGCCAAAGGATCTGACCATTACTGGCATCTACGAGACTGGGCATTACGTACATGACTCGGAATTTCTGCTCGTACCCATTTTTATTGGACAAGAACTATATGGACTCGGCGATGCCCTCCACGGAATCACGGTCAAGACGGTCGATCCGTACGCAGCGGAGCGCGTAAAAGAGAAGATCGAACCTTTGCTTTCCGTTCCCCAATTCGCTCAAACCTGGATCGATATGAATCGACAGTATTTCGAAGCGATCCGGCTGGAACGAACGGTGATGTTTTTCCTTCTCTTTTTCATCATCGTAGTCGCGGCTTTTGGCATCATGAGCACCCTCATCACGGTGACCGTGCAAAAGCGCCGCGAGATTGGAATCATGAAGGCGCTGGGCGCGAACATTGCTCAAATCGTCTGGGTTTTTCTGGGACAGGGAATGGTGGTTGGTCTTTTCGGAACGCTGACCGGCCTTGGTCTGGGCATGACACTGATTCGTTATCGGAACGAATTCAGCCATTGGCTCGCCAGCACGCTGCATATCGAGATTTTTCCGCGCGAGGTCTACCAATTCTCCTCGATTCCGGCCGAGATCATTCCAATCGATGTCGTTAAAGTTTGCATCAGTGCGTTTTTGATTTGCTCAATCGCGGCGTTGATCCCGGCGTATTTTGCCGCGCGACTCGATCCGGTGAAGGCGCTGCGCTACGAATAAAAAAGGCTTACGACTGCGTTACAATTAAGCGGACCTTGTGGCGGCCGCAAAACTCCGATGAGGAACGACGCACGAACTTCGCCTGAAATGGAAGCAGAAGCGTGTCGCGTGCCGGAATATTTCGGACGACCACTGTGCGTTGTAGCGTCCGCTGTCTCAGCGGATCGGCCAACTCTTCAGCGTCGTCATGGCCCCTCGCGACTGAAGCTGGTCGAAAAATCCAGCCAGATCGGCTGGACCTGCCTTCCAATAAAACAAGAAAGGCGGTGACCACCCGCGCCACCGCCTTTCCGTCTCTGCACTCCGACGCGATTTATTTTTGTTTCGCGTCGTGCAATTCTTTCCTCGCATTCATCATGTCCTGATGGGCCTTGACGATTGCGTCGAGTTTGGTCTGCTGTTCCGAGGTGAGCAGCGGCCGAATCTGCGAGACCGAATCATCGATTACGGCCTTCGCCTTAGTCATGGCGTCCTGATGGATCGCTTGTAGCTGCGGCTTCGCCTGGTCGATGATCGGCTGAATCTTTGTTTTCTCCGCATCGGTGAGATTGAGCGAGTTGCTCAGCTCTTCCAACGGGTTGTGATGCCAGCCGCCGTGCGGTCCCGCGGGAGGCTGCGCTTGCACGAAATTCAGCGCTCCGAGCGAGATCGCCGCGGCCACTGTCAATAATGTTCGTTTCATAGTTTCCTGTTTCCTAGTTTGCTGTTTCCGGGCGTTATTGCGCCCATGTCATGAATGACCAAAGGACCCGGTTCGCGGTTACAGAATTCTTGCTGGCCCCGTTTTTTGTAACCGGAACCGCTTGCTTCCAGTCAATAGCTTTGGTGTGGATACGCTCCTGTACGCATGGATGACGATGAGCACGCTCGCGCACTGGTCGATCGCGCACGCGGCGACGACGGTGTCGCGGCCCGTGAACTTATCCAACAGCTCTATCCGCTGGTGGCAAAAATTGTGCGGGCGCACCGGCCGCAGCGCGCCGCAGAGGAGGATCTTTGCCAAATGATTTTTGTAAAAGTTTTTCAAAACTTGCATCAGTATTCCGGTAAAGTCCCGATCTCGCATTGGGTTTCGCGGATTGCGGTAAATACCTGCCGCAACGCTGCCGCGGCGGAAAAAGCGCGTCCGGAATTGCGTCACGCTGATCTGAGTGAGGAACAAGTGGCGATCGTTCAGAATCTTGCGACCACTTCGAAGGAGGTGGCGCCCGATCGCAGGCTGGCCGCGCGCGATCTCGTGGAAAAATTGCTTGCCATGCTAAAACCCGTCGAGCGTCTCATTATCGATATGCTTTATTTGCAAGAATGCAGTGTTGCCGAAGTGCAACAATTGACCGGGTGGACCGCCGCCAAGGTCAAGGTAACTGCTTTTCGCGCTCGTCAGAAATTGCGCAAACAGCTTGGAGGTTTGCTATGAATAATCGCGACGAAATGCTCAACCGTTTGTTTCGTGCCGCAGCGTCCCACGATACCAGTCCGGAAATGCCATTCGGATTTGACTCGCGGGTGATCGCGCTGGCGCGTGAAAGAGGACAAAACAGCTCAGCTATCATCGCTTTGCTTGCTCGGCGCGCTGCCGTGCTCGCCATAGCGATAATCGTGATCTCGGCTGCCGGGGTCTATCGGCTCTCCAATTCGACTAATGATTTGCAAAGCGAGTACACGATGGCAGACAACGCGATCGAAAGTAATCTCGGCGAATGAATAGCTCGTTGCGATGGAAACTGATCCTCGCCTTCGTTCTCGTCTTCTTCGCCGGAATTGCCTGCGGGTTCTTCGGGGCGTTTCGCGGGGCGCCGTGGATGTTTGGCCATCCACATCATGGATCGGTGGCGGAGCACATGAAGCGCCATTTGCGGACAGAACTGAATCTGACAGCCCAGCAAATGGAGCAGATCTCGCCCATAGTTGATCGCGCCGCTTCCCAGCTGGAGGCAAAACGCGAGCAAACCATGCGGGAGGTCCGCAGCATCTTTGAAGAAACGCATCGCGGTATCACGCCCTTCCTCACGCCCGAGCAGCAAACGAAACTTGGCCAATTAGAGCAACGCCATCGCCAGCGACTCCGCCGGCACGGTTTCATGCCTCCGCCGGGACCGCCGCCGTAGTACCTCAATCAAAATTCCAGCGCTTGGGCAATTTTTGTTTGAGAGCATTTATAGGGTCAAACAGATCGCCAAATTTATCGACCCGCTTCAACACCTGATCCGGGACGAACGCAAGCAGTTGCGGATCCTTTTTTCTTATCGCGCCCTCGACTTCTTTCCACGTAATGGGCGTTGAAACGGTCGATAATTCCTTTGCCCGTAATGAATAAACATTGACCGTCGTCTTGTGTTCGTCGTTTTGGCTCCAATCGACAAACACCTTGCCTTTGCGCAACGCACGCGACATTTCCGAAAGCACGAGCTTGGAATGTTTACGCTCGAGATGTCGCGCGATATCGCGGGCCAGCTCCTTCGTCTGGTCGAAAGTCACTGGTGTGTTCAGTGGCACGTAAACCTGCATTCCCTTCGACCCGCTTGTCTTCGGAAAGCTCTTTAACCCCAATTCCGCCAGCAAATCTCGCAACCAAACCCCTACTTCGCCGCATTGGACAATGTTCGCGGGCGGTCCCGGATCGAGGTCGAAAACCATCATGGTTGGTCGCGCGACATTCTGTTTCCGCGCCAGGGAAGTGTGCAGTTCGAGGTCAGCGAGATTCGCCGCCCAAACCAGCGTGGGCAAATCCTGCACCAGGCAGTAATGCATATCGCGTTGATTTCCTTCGCTCCAGACTTTCGCCGTTTTCACCCACGAGGGGCGATGACTCGGGCAGTTCTTCTCGTAAAAAAATTCGCCCTCCACTCCATTTGGATAGCGCTTCATGGTCAGCGGCCGGTCCTTCAGGTGAGGAAGCAATACCGGCGCGACGCGAACGTAATAATCGATCACCTGTCCTTTGGTGAAGCCGGCTTTAGGATAAAGAACCTTGTTGAGATTCGAGATCGAAAGCTTTTTTCCATTAACAACCAACTGGGCTTTGTCAGGCATGACAATTTGGGATTCGGACGGAGTTAATACCGTGCGTTGCTACTTTATGCTCACACCTCGAGAGCTGCGAGATTCTTGTCGAGTTCACCGGGTTCGGCAGGACTTCTTCCTCAAGCGAAGAATTTTTCCGACGAGAGCAGCGGCTGCGGCTTGCAAATGCGGGAAACACATTGTTCCCAGGTTTCGTGGCCGCTGAGGATTTCTATTTCCACCCGTAAGAAAAAAATCGGCACTTCTGTTTTTCCCAGCAGCGGAAAACGAACGGCGTCTTTTTCCGTGGTCACGATCATCTCCAGATCACGCCGGATGCAGCGGTTGATAAAACTTCGCAATTCCGCCTCGGTGTAACGGTGATGGTCGATATAGCGCTTGGCGATCTCGATCCTGGCGCCAAGCTCTTTCAGCCCCCCTTCAAAACTGTCCGGAGCGGCGATGCCACAGATCGACCCAATAAAGGCGCCGCTTAACTTATCGAGCGAAACAATTTCGCTGGTCGCGACATTTTGCAGATGCAACGGTTGATGTGCGCACTCAATAATTTCTGCTGTGCGATTGTATCGGCGAATGCGTTTAATGAGTTGATCGTTCGATTGGCCCGTACTTTTTGTGATAAAGACATAGCTCGCCCGCCGCAGGTTCCGTGGCGGTTCGCGCAGTGTTCCACGCGGCAGCAAAAATTCATTGCCGAAAGGCGCTTGCCGATCGATCAGCACGATATCGAGTCGATGTTTAAGATGCAGGTATTGCAGGCCATCATCGAGCAAGAGGGTGTCGACATTCATCAGCTCAATTGCAAATAGCCCGCTTTTGACTCGATCCTTATCGACTAGCACGACGACGTTCTTGAGGTTTTGTGCCAGCATGTAGGGCTCGTCTCCCGCTGTTAGCGAGTCGAGCAGCAGTGATTGGCCGTCCGAAACAACGCGCGGCGGCACTCTTGTAACCACGACTCAAAATCGCGACCCGGCGGCCGCCGCCCTGCAGAGCGCGAGCAAACTTCTCTACAATCGGCGTCTTGCCCGTGCCGCCGACGGTCAGGTTGCCGATGCTGATGACAAGACAGCCGAGCGCCCGTTCGCGAAACACGCGCTTCCGATAAAGCCAAAGCCGAAGCTGGACGCCGCGCTCGTAAATCAGCGATAATCCGTAAAGCAACGAGCGGAGCAGCGCTGCACGCACTCCGACGCGCCGCTCGAGAATGACATCAATCGCAAATTGTTCGAGGTTTTCCAGAGAGCGACTCACTTGAGTTGGGATTGTCGGAGGCGGCTTGCGGATTTCAGCAAACGGACGCCGCGATTGTCAGCCTTGGTCATGATCACGCGCGTCGTCTGCACACTCGCGGAGGCCTGCATGGCGCGGGCAACTTTCTCGGGATCGTGCAACGTTACTGCGCAAATGCTGGAACCCGATCCGCTAAGAAATGCGCCGAGCGCTCCAGCATCCTCCGCCGACCCGATCACATCGTCTAAGAAAGGAACGAGTTTTCGGCGGTACTGCTGGTGTAATCCGTCGCGAAACGCGCCCCGCAGTTTTTCATAATCGGCAGACGCGAAGGCAGCGACAATGAATGCGGCATTTCCAGCACTCATAACCGCATCGGCTCGCGGAATCTCTCCTGGCAACAGCCGCCGGGATTTTTCTGTTTCAATTTCAAAATCAGGAACGAGCAGGACAAATTGAAGCTCAGGCCGGATCTCGAAGCGCTGCGTTTCCACGCCGCGTACCACGTTTAAGCCGCCAAAACTCGCCGCTGCTGCATTCTCGGGATGACCTTCCAGCGCTGCACTGAGAGCGAATAGATCGGTACGGCTAAAATTACTGCCCAATAGTTCGTTGATGGCGTGCATCAGACCGAGTCGAATCACTGCGCTGCTACCAAGACCGCGTGAAATGGGTATGGCACCGTCGACTTCACACGAAAAATCAAAGCCGCGACAGTTTGCCGCCGCGAAAAACTTATTCGCTGCATTTCGCATCATCGGGGTCAAGCGAGTGTGTTCGCCACGCCGGACCGTGATCACGTTGTAAAGACGAAGCGCAATGCCCAGGCAATCGAAACCGGGGCCTAGATTCGAGGTGCTTGCCGGCACCCGGACTATTACCTGCTGTTTCACCTCCGAAAACGATCTTATCGCACCCAAGGGAAGCGGCAAGAGAGGCAATGGCGCACGAATCAAGAGAGAATCCCGCTAAGTGAGAACGAGCGGCAGTTGGATCGATTCGCAATTAATGCGCGCCTTTGAGGCGGAGAGAACGAACGCGCACCGAATCTGCACGGCATCGGATGGTTGGGTTGAGCGCTTTGGCGCGGATGTCCTGGTCTCGTTCAAGAGCGAGACGGCGCGGGAGCGCCTGATCACGGAATACTTTCTCTGGGCCGATAACGTAGATTTCAGCTTGTCACGCATGTTTGCTCGGTTTCTTCCGAGGCGAAATGCTGACCGCGAGGCGCCAAGGCTGTTGCTCGGTGATCAGCACGCGAATCTGCGCATGGTCGTAATGGAAACCTGCCTCCAGTATGGGATCGACTTCGGAGCCGGCTATTCGGTCGGGCTGTTTGTCGACCAACGCGAAAATCGTCGCTTCGTGCGGCAGGTTGAGCCCAGACGACTGCTGAACTGTTTCGCTTATACCTGCTCGTTTTCGGTCGCGGCAGCGTCAGTTGGTACAAGGACTGTAAGCGTGGATCTTTCGCGCAGATCACTCGAGCGTGGACGGGAGAATTTTTTGCTCAACGGTTTGCCGGCGGAAGAGCATCGCTTCACGACCGACGACGTTTTCGAAGTGCTGCCGCGGCTCGCCCGCGGAG
>WNGI01001576.1_pt1 | contig 19157 bp, 20 predicted proteins | sample 5400621 | NCBI WGS metagenome assembly WNGI01 (sample SAMN13153374, study PRJNA577476) | soil metagenome | isolation source: 20 cm soil or saprolite under Garry oak tree replicate 1 | place: USA:California | collected 2016-06-15
GTTCGCCCACCTCGAGCTCGGCTGGTCGCCGGGCCGGCCGCTCCCGCTCGGTCGCTGGACCACGGCGCTGTGGCCCGGGCGGCTCTTCTACGAGGCCAACGTCATCGCCGACGATTTCCTCGACCGCGCCAACGTGCGGCGCGTGTCGAGCCGCGTCCTGCACGAGGTCGGCGTCGAGCTCACGCTCCCACTCCACGGTGTGCGCCTGACCCTCGAGGCGAAGAACGTGGGCGACGACCGGACGCGCGACGTGCTCGGCTTCCCGTTGCCGGGACGCGCGCTGTTCGCCACGGTGTCGTACGGCTTCGGGGGGCGCGAGCCCGACGCTCCCCGTTAGGTTTCCACGCGACTCAGCGCGTTCCCGTGGCGGCAAGCTCGGTGACGGAGGCGCCGGTTCGCGCAACCCGGAGACGATGCTCGGTCAGAAGGAAGAGAGTCGCGAGCCCGGCCGCCGACAGCACGTTCGCGACCGCGATGGTCGTGAACACCGCCCGCTCGCCGAGACCGAGCGCATGGGTACAGAGTACCGCGGCCGCCAACACGGCGACGACACGCCCGATCATCCAGACGAGCGGGATGATCGCGCGCCCGAGTCCCTGGAAGGCGAAGGCGACGACCATGCTGACGCCGACGAAGGCGTACGACGGGCCGATGATGCGGAAGTACTGGGCGCCGACGGCGTGAATGCCGGCGTCGTCCGTGAACAAGCCGAGCCAGAGCGCGGGGCGCCAGCACAGCACGAGGCCGGGGATGCCGAGCAGCACGACGGTGATCGCGGCCGCGCGCGTCACGAACGCCTGGACCCGGTCGGGTCGGTTCGCGCCCGTCGCCATCCCGACGAGGGTCAATACGGCGGCGCTCAGCCCGTAGCCGAACGACATCAGGAGGAAGTCGAGCCGCGTGCCGAGGCCGTAGGCCGCGAGATCGGCGGCGCCGAGGCGCGTGACGACCGCGGTGAGCGCCATCAGGCCGACGTTGCTGACCGACGTGGAGAGCGCCGCCGGGACGCCGACGCGAAGGATCTCGCGCACCGGCGCCAGCGTGAAGCGCGGGAGCCGGAATACGGGGCGCACGAGCCCGCGGCCGCCGAGCACCCAGAACGCGCGGGGTACGGTGGCGACGCCCTGGCAGGCGAGCATCGCGAGCGCGGCGCCCACGAGGCCCCAGCCGAACCGGAACATGAAGAGCGGCGTGCACGCCATCTGCAGGACGAGCGACGTGGTGGACCAGACGGCGGGCACGCGGACGTTCCCCTCGCCACGCATGACGCTGTCGAACATGCCGCCCAGAAACGTGATGGCTGCGCCGCCGAACAGGACGCGCGCGAAGAGCGTCGCGCTCGCGTGGACGGCGCCGTCGGCGCCCATGAGCCGGAAGAGCGGTCCCGCAAGGCCCTGCACGGCGAGCCCGAAGCCGAGACCGATGACGACGCTCAGGACGAGCGCTTGCCCTGCCAGCGCCGCCGCGTCCTCTCGTCTCCCCGCTCCGAGGGCCCGCGCCACGGCAGAGGCCGCGCCCGCGCCGATCCCGCCGCCCATCGCCGTGAGCGCGAGGAGCGAGACCGGAAACACCAGTGACACGGCGCCGATCGCGTCCACCCCGAGGCGGCTCACGAAGTACGTGTAGACGACGTTGGAGACGGCCGAGACCGCCATCACCACCGTCGTCGGCGCCGCGAGCCGGACGACGGCGCCGAGCGGCGCCATCGCCAGCAGGCGCTCGGGCTCGGAGCGAGCGACGCCGGCCGTCTTCACCCCGCAGGCATGTCCGATCTACGCGTGCTGTTGCAAGGGGCGTAGAGCGGACATCAGAACATTAGCGATGGGTCGACGAATGCGCCGCTCGGTGAACCGCCGCATCGTGCATGGCAATCGTCGAACGATGCGGTGCATGCCGCGCTCCCGGCGTTGGCGGCCGCGAGACAGGATGACACGCAGGAAGGACGACCGGATCCCGGCTTGCACGTGCGGATGCAGTCCTGCTGCTTGGTCACGACCGTCTTGATGCACGTCGCGAGATTCTGGCCGCAGCTGCCGCCGCACGGGATCGGGGACGGGATGCACGCGTCGCGACAGCCCGCGAGACGCGTGCGGCATGCGAGCTTCGCCTTCGTGAACGTGTCGGTGCACGCCCGCGAGCAGGCACCCACCTCGGTCGGTTTCTTGGTTGCGCGGCAGGTGGCCTTGCAGGCGGGCATGGCGAGGTTCGCGTTGCCGAAGCACGCTCGTTCCTGCGTGAAGCAGCCGCGCTGGCACTCCTGCGCGCTGGCGACTCCTGCAACGGCAATGAGACCTGCCAGAACGCACAGCAAGCGAGCGAGGGATTTTACTTCCATGATGTGATCCTCCGTACAGCGCCTCGTGCAATGAATGCGCCGGCTCAAGTCATCGGTGAACGCTCGTCGTCCGCTTTGCTGCGCATGCACGATCGGGCATTTGAGCCGGCATGCTGCGGCACGCCGAGCAGATGCGGCCATGCGGATCTCTGTGCGCGACTACTTGACTCCGAGTTCACGCTCGCGGTACACGCGCGCTCGACGCAGACGGGTTAGGGAAGGGGGTGCAAAGCCCCCGCTGCCCCGCAGCTGTAAGGGGGGACGACCCCGGTCACAACCACTGCCCTTCGGGGTGGGAAGGGACCGGGCGAGGATGATCCCCGAGCCAGAAAACCTGCCCGCCTGACGCCAGCAGATTGGCCTTCCGCGGGGAAGGGGCTGGGGTCGCGCGCGCGGGTTGCCCGTCCGCGCTCCTCTCCGTCCTTGCGGCAGGCGGGAGGGAGGTCCGCGACGACTCGGCTCGGCTCTGCGCGTGTGTACGCCGCCTTCGTCGTGCTCGTCGCCGCGCGCTTCGCGGCAGCCGAGCGCGACTGTCGCGTCGAATGGCGGGTCACGACGACCATCTGTCGCGACGGCGACTCGAGCTGCGACACGGACGCGGCCACCGACGGCGCATGCACCTTCGCCGCGGCGCTCTGCGTGCATTGTGCACCAGGGACGATCGACCACCTGCGCGCGAGCGGGCGGGGCGCGGCAGCGGTATCCGCGGCCGTCGCCGCGCTCCACTTCCCGCTCTCGGCGACGGACGTGTGCACGGCCGAGGCGCCGGTCCGCGTGACGCTCGGTCGACGCGCGCGGCGTGGCGTCGTGCTCCGGGCCCGGGGGCGTGACGTCGCCTCCAAGCGCACCGCGCGCGCCTCGCTCCGGCTCGCCTGCACCCGCGGGGCGGCGCTGACCACGGGGCCGCCGCGCGCCGTGGTCGTCACGACGGACTTCGAGACGGGCCTCCTCGCGACCGTCGGCGTGGCCCGACCGCACGCCGTCGCGCATCCCGGCTCCCCGATCCACGCCGACGCGGTGGTCCGGGCCTTCGGGGATCGCATCTACGTAGTGAACCGCTTCCTCGGCGACAACCTTCAGGTCCTCGACCCGGCGCGCGGCCTCGCCACCGTGCTCCAGTGCTCGACGGGTCCCGGCTCGAACCCCCACGACGTGGCCGTCGTCGGGCCGCACAAGGCCTACGTCACGCGCTTCGACCGTCCGGAGCTCTGGATCGTCGACCCCGGCGCGGCGTCGTGCGCCGGTTTCTTCCTCGGGCAGGTGGACCTCGGTCCCTACGCCGATAGCGACGGGCTCCCGGAGATGGACCAGATGACGCTCGTCGCCGATCGGCTGTTCGTGAGCCTCGAGCGCCTCGACCGCGCTCGCGACTTCGCGCCGGCAGGGAAGAGTCTCCTCGCCGTGATCGACACGACGACGGACACCATCGTCGGGACGGTCACGCTGAGCGGCGGCAACGCATTCGGCGAGACGGCCGGGCTCGTACACGAGCCGCGCACGGGCAAGCTGGTCGTCGCCGAGGCCGGCAACATCTTCCGTACCGGTGACGGCGGCCTCGAGCGCGTCGACCCGTTCGCGCTTCGCGCCGAGGGCTTTTTCGTCACCGAGAACGACCTGGGAGGCAACGTGACCGACTTCGTGCTGGTCTCGCAGACCAAAGGCTACGCCGTGGTGATCGATGACGCGCTCCGGAACGTGCTGCTCGCCTTCGACCCGAGCCGCCATGCGGTGACGCGCCGCCTGCTCGTGCGCCGGGAGTTCCTGCCCGAGATCGACCTCGCTCCCGACGGCACGCTCTGGCTCGCCGACCGCGGCCTGCCCGCGCCCGGCATCCGTATCTTCGACGTGACGACCGATCGGCCGCTCACGCGCAGTGCGATCGACGTCGGGCTGCCGCCGTTCGCGATGGTGTTCGTCCCATGAGGCTCGCTCTCCTGATCGCCTTCTGTGCAGGTGTCACCGGGCGGGCGCTCGCCGATCCGTTCGCGGACGCGGTCGTCTCCCATCAGATCGGAACCGGGGGCGGGGCAGGCGAGAGCGCGCTCCCGGGAATCGTGCTCGGGCCGCCGCGCGGGGGCGGCGCCTTCCAGGGGTCGACGGACACGCTCTCGCTCGGCCTCGGCGGCTCGATCGTCCTCGCCTTCACCGACAACGTGATCGTCGACGGCCCGGGTGCGGACTTCACGGTCTTCGAGAACGCGTTCCTGACCCGCGGCCTCAACACCGGCGGCCCCTTCGCCGAGCCCGCGACAGTGTCGGTCAGCGCTGACGGGGTGCACTTCGTCGCCTTCCCGTGTCGGGCGGACGAGATGCCCTACTATCCCGGCTGCGCCGGTGTGTACCCGGTGTTCGCGGACGCGCGCGACCCGAATGCGCCGTCGCCGCTCGTGCCGACGACGACGCCGATTGCCGACCTGGTCGGCGTGCCAGTCGATGGCTTCACCCCGCCGCCGGGGTCGGGTGGCGACTCCTTCGATCTCGCCGCGGTCGGCCTCGCCATGGCGCGTTTCGTGCGCATCGACGCGAGCGACCTGAAGCCCGGACTCGCGGGGCTCTCGGGGTTCGACCTCGACGCGATTGCCGCCGTGCACTCGATCGAGACCGCGGGCGTTCCCGACACCGACGGGGACGGCATCCCGGACGCGGCCGACGATTGCCCGACGGTCGCGAACCCGGATCAGCTCGACAGCGACCACGACGGCGTCGGTGACGCGTGCGAGACCGGCAGCGACGCCGACGGGGACGGCGTACCGGACGCGGCTGACAACTGCCCGCACACGCCGAACCCCGACCAGCGCGACACCGACGGCGACGGCGCCGGAGACGCCTGCGATCCGTGTCCCGGCGACGCGACCTGCCTGCCCGCCGTCGCGCCCCGCTTCGGCGGCGGCGGCAATCACGGCGCCGCCGATGCGTTCCTCACGTACGTCGACCCGATCGCGCGCGTCACGTCGGTGGCGCACGACGCCACGAGCGCCAGCATCGTGCTGGAGGTGGCCCCCGCCGTCGAGGTGTCGACCTTCCGCGTCCGCGTCCGCGGGCACGATCTGGACGCCGGCGACGTCGTCCCCGCTTCGACGAAGATGATCTCGATCCCGCTCACCCACCGCCGGACGACCGTGGCGCTCCGCGCCGCGGGCCGGCTCGCCACCGGCCGGCGCGTCGTCGACGTCGACCGGTTCACCTTCGAAAGGAGAGCTCAATGAAGGCAGCGACGAAGGCAGCGACGAAGGCAGCGACCATCCTGTTGGCGGCGTGCATCGCCGCGCGTCCCGCGGCGGCCGCGGTCGTCGCCGCGTCCGGGTACGCGGCGCACGCGATTCCGACCGCGGACCCCGTCCAGGGCGGCGTCGTCCGCCGGGGAAAGGCGGTCCTCGTTGGCCAGGGCGCCTTCGGCGCCGGCGGCGAGCGGATCGTCCGGCTGGACGGCAGCGGCGCTACGACCGTGGCCACCGGCTTCAACTCGCTCGGCGGCTTCGACCTCGACGCCGGCGGCACACTCTACGTCGCCGACAACGGCGCCGAGCAGACGGGTGCCGTGACGGGAGACACGCTCTTCGCGATCCCCGACGCCCTCACGCGGACGGCCGCGCTCTCCGCCGCCGGGCAGGAGGTGGTGGCGAAGAACACGATCCCGTCCGCAATGGACGTCCTCGTCGCACCCGACGGCTCGGTGCTGGTCACCGATGCCGCAGGACCGGGTGCCGGCCGCGTCGTGCGCGTGCGGAAGGGCGTCGCCGCGGATCTCGTCAGCGGGCTCAACATCCAGGGCATCGCGCTCGGCGCGAAGGGCGTGCTCCTGGTGAGCGCGCTCGATGCCAGCTACACCGTCGGCACGATCCTGCGCTACACGCTCCGCGGCGCAGCGCGCGGCACCTTCGCGAGCGGCCTCTCGGGCGCGTTCGATCACGTGCTCGACACCGACGGCGACGTCCTGGTGAGCGGCTCGAGCAAGGTTGTGGCGCTCGCTCCCGACGGCTCCGCGCTCCCCGACCGGGCGAGCGGCTTCGGCTTCTCGACCGCGATGTTCTTCGACCAGCCTCGCGACGAGGTCCTGGTCCTCGATGCCGGCGCGAGCGCGATTGCCGCCATCTGCCGCGACCGCGACGGCGACGGGGTGTGCGACGTCGACGACGACTGCCCGACGGTCGCCGACCCGTCCCAGACCGATGCCGACGCGGACGGCGTCGGCGACGCGTGCGCCTGCAGCGGCGGGACGATCGGCAAGGCGCACGTGACGATCGGCAACCTCGCCACGCCACCCGGCGACGAGACGCTCGTCGTCAAGGGCACGATGACGGCGTCGCCGGCCGTCGACCCGGTCGCGACGGGCCTCCGGCTCCTCGTCCGCGACGGCTCCGGGACGGTGCTGAACGCGACCATCCCGGGAGGCGCATTCGATCCCCTCCACGAGGCGGGCTGGACCGCCGGCAAGCACGGGGCGTTCATCTATCGAAGCCCCCGCGGCGTGCTCGGCATCGCGAAGGTGACCGTGAAGCTGTCGAGCAAGAACCCCGGGCAGCTGACCCTGGCGGTCGTCGCAAAGAACGGCAGCTTCGCCGTCAACCCGACGCAGCTGCCGCTCAGCCTCTTCGTGACGTTCGGCGGCGCGGCGCAGTGTGGGGTGGCGACGTTCCCGGGCGCGGCGCCGGACCCGCACTGCGCGTACGACGCGACGCGCGGCAAGGTGAAGTGCGGGTAGCGGGATGATAGCGTCATGCATGCGTGTGCTCTCGGCGCTCGTGCTGGCGGCGGCGTGCGGCGGGGCACCGCCGGCGCCGCCGGTGATGCCGCCCGCGCGCGTCGTCTCCCTTGCGCCGTCCATCACCGAGATCGTCTACGCGCTCGGCGCCGCCGACCGGCTGGTCGGCGTCTGCGCGCAGTGCAACTACCCCGAGGCCGCAGCGCAGCTGCCGCGCGTCGGGGGCTACCTCGTGCCGAACGTCGAAGCCGTCGTCGCGGCGCGGCCGGACCTCGTGCTCGTCGTGCCGTCGCCCGGAAACCGCGACGCCGTGCACGCCGTCGAGCGAACGGGCATCCGGGTGGTCGTCGTCCAGGACCGCACGCTCGAGGATCTCTGGACGTCGATGCGGACGGTGGCCGCGGCGCTCGACCTCGCCGAGCGGGGCGAGGGGCTGGTGACCGACGTGCAGCGGCGCCTCGAGGCGGTGCGGGGACGGGTCGCGGGGCTGCCGCCGCGCCGGGTGCTGCTCGTCGTCGGGCATACGCCGCTGGTCGTCGCGGGTCGCGGGTCGCTGCAGGACGAGCTCGTCTCGGCGGCGGGCGGGGTCAACGTCGCCGCGGACGTCGGCGGCGTCTGGCCGCAGATCTCGCTGGAGCTCGTGGTGGCGCGCGCCCCGGAAGTGATCGTCGATGCGGCGATGGGGAGCGAAGCGGGCCGACGCGATCTCTTCGCGGGCCTGGCGACGGTGCCGGCGGTGCGCGACGGACGCATCGTCGCGTTCGCCGGCGACGCCGTCTTCCGGGCGGGCCCGCGCGTCCCGGAGGCGGCGCGCGCGCTCGCCGCTGCCATCCATCCCGAGGCGTTCGCAGCCGGTTGACGCTCCGGGCGCCGTACCTGAGCGCTCGCCGCCTCGCGGCGACCGCCGCCGCGCTGACGGCACTCCTCGCCCTGTCGATCGTCGCGGCGATGCTGATCGGACCGGTGCCGACGAGCCTCGTGCGGGCGCTCGCGGAGCCGGCGGGCACCGACCGCCTGATCCTGTTCGGGACCCGGCTGCCGCGCATCGTGCTCGGCGCGGTCGTCGGCGGCAGCCTCGGCGCGTCCGGGGCGGCGCTCCAGGCGCTGCTCGCGAATCCGCTCGCCTGTCCGCATCTGCTCGGCATCTCCGGCGGCGCCGCCGTCGGCGGCGTCATCGCGCTGATCGTCGGCGCCGAGGCGATCTCGGCAATCGTGCCGCTCGCCGCGTTCGCCGGGGCGCTGGTCGCGATCGGCGTCGTCTACCTCGGCGCGCGCGCCGGCGGCCGCTCGACGCCCCTGGCGCTCCTGCTGGTGGGCGTCGTGTTCAACGTCCTCGCCTCGGCCGTGATCATGCTGCTCAACGCGGTCGCCAGCTACGCGCAGGCCCACGGCGTGCTCTTCTGGCTCATGGGGTCCCTGTCCGGCCAGAGCTGGGGGCTCATCGCGGCGGCCGCGGCGTACGCGCTCGCCGGGCTCGCGTGGCTCGCGGCGCATGCGCAGGACCTGAATCTGCTCGCCGCGGGCGAGGAGGGTGCCGCGGAGCTCGGCGTCGACGTCGAGCGGGCGCGGCGCGCCGTGTTCGTGGCGGCATCGCTGCTCGTCGGCGCGGCCGTATCGGTGAGCGGCATGATCAGCTTCGTCGGCCTGATCGTGCCGCATCTCGTCCGACTCGTCTTCGGCGCCGACCATCGCCTGCTCCTGCCGGCGTCGTTCCTCGGCGGCGCCGCCTTTCTCGTCTGGGCCGACACGCTGGCGCGGACGGCGCTGGCACCCGCGGAGCTTCCCGTCGGCGTCGTGACGGCGCTCGTGGGCGGTCCCGTGTTCCTCTTCCTGCTGCGCCGCGCGCTCGTGCGAGAGGCCTCGTGACCGCCCATCTCGAAGCGGATCAGGTCGGCTTCGCCTACGGCCGCCGCGCGGTGCTCGACGCCGTGAGCTTCGCGGTCGCCCCGGGCGAGCTCGTGGGCGTCATCGGCCCGAACGGCGCCGGCAAGACGACGCTCGTGCGCGTCCTCGCTGGCGTGCTCGCGCCGAGCACGGGGACGGTCCGGCTCGACGGCCGCGCGCTCGGCTCGTATCGTCGTCGCGACGTCGCGCGGCGCCTGGCGGTCGTCCCGCAGGACGCCCACGTGCAGTTCCCCTTCACCGCGCTCGAGATCGTGCTCATGGGGCGCGCCGCGCACCTCCCGCGGCTCGGCTTTCCGCGCGCGCGGGATCTCGCGGTCGCGCGCGCGGCGATGGAGCGCCTCGAGGTCGGCCACCTCGAGGAGCGGCCGCTCGACCACGTCTCCGGCGGCGAGCGGCAGCGGGTGCTGCTGTCGCGCGCGCTCGCCCAGGAGCCCGACGTGCTGCTCCTCGACGAGCCCACCACGCACCTCGACCTCCGCCACCAGGCGGGCATCCACGAAGTCCTCCGCGATCTCGTCCAGACGCGCGGTACGGCGATCGTCTCCGTCCTCCACGACCTGAACCTCGCGGCGATGTACTGCGACCGCCTCGTGCTGCTGGCCGACGGACGCGTCGCGCGCATGGGGCCGCCGTCGGAGGTCCTGACCGCGGAGGTGCTCGGCAGCGCGTACCGCACGTCGGTCTACGTCGGTCCGAACGCGGCGACCGGCAGCCTCGTCGTGCTGCCGCGGCGCCCCGCGCGTTGATTCACGCCGCCGGCGGACGGACGGGGTGCTCGACGCCGCCGCGTCCGCGCGCCGGACCGACGGTCTCGAGACGCCGCCGGCCCGGCCGCACGGTGTCGGTGACGGGCAGCGACACGACGAGCACGCCGTTTCCGAACGTGACCGTGCCCGCCTGCGCATCGACCGGCCGTGGCAGCACGATCTCGCCCGGAGCATCGCGTAGGATTTGGGCCGGTCGGCCTCACCGACGAGGGAGGCGGGCCACGGCGAGCCCCAACCGGCGAGCGGCGTCGCACAGGTCGCGGTCGGCTCCGACGAAGACGACGTCGGACCACGCGATGCCCTCGGCCGACGCGAGATGCACGGCGTCATAGCCGCGGAGGTCGTGGTCATGCGCGAGCACGCCGGCTCGCGTCGCGAGGATGGTCGACACGCCGACCCGATCGAAGTGCGCCCAGAGGCCTTCGAATTCAGTGATCGCGAGCTGCAGCTGGGCGTCCGTCAGCCGCCGCTCACGCCGCGCCCTCTTGAGCGCCGCCCGCGATTCCGGGTACATCATCACGGAGGAGACGACCCTGCGGGCGTCCCGCCAGATCCGCGCCGCCTCGCTCGACCCCGGTTCCGCGACCACCAACTTCACCGCTGCGGAGGTGTCGAAGTAGGCGGTCACCGCCGCTGCCGGGCGACGTAGTCCGCCATCGACGGTCCGTCGCCGTGCAGGTGGACGCGTGTGCTCGGCTGGCGCCGGCGCACGCCTTTAGGCGCCGGCTCGATCACTCCCGCCTCGATCAGCGCCTCGAGCGGATCGACGCCCCGGACCGGAACGAGGCGGGCGACCGGTGCCCCGCGATCGGTCACCAGGACCTCCGTCCCGCGCCGCGCCCTGGCCACCCAGCGGCTCAGGTCGTTCTTCAAATCGCGGATGCCCACCACCGCGCGTGCCATATGCGGCTACATTACCCCTCGCTATGTAGCTACATCAAGCCCCCGAGTCTCCAGGCTGTAGAGCGACAACCCAGGGAAGTCATAACGGCCGAAGTTGTACGTTCCCCCCGCCCCCCCGCGCGGCGCGGCTGGCAGGGTCGACGGCGCGTGCCGGGGTACTTGCGGCAAGCTTGCGTGCAATCGTCTGGCCGAGCGCCGCCGCCAGCGGCCGCCCCGGCTCGAGCGCCTCGTCGCGGAACGTCCCGACCAACAGCAGCCCCAGGTCGGCCACGGTGCGCGTGAGAAACTCAAGCAGGCGTAGCGACGGCGTGTCCGCCCCCTGGAGCGCGTTGCCGGGCGGGGGCGCCGCTGTTAGGTTGGGAGTGCGACCGCGGTGTCGTTTGACTCCCGAAAGGGGGGTAGTATACGCGCGCAGTCCCTATGTACTTCCAGTTCGCTAACGTCCTCGTCTTCTTCCTGCTCGCGTTCGTGCTCTGCGGGCTGATGCTCGGCCTCGGGCTCCTGCTGCGGCCGTCCAATCCGCATCCGGGCAAGCTCACCACCTACGAGTGCGGCGAGCCGCCGAGCGGGAACGCCTGGATCAACTTCAACATCCGCTTCTATCTGATCGCCCTCGTGTTCGTGATCTTCGAGGTGGAAATCGCGTTCATCGTCCCGGTGGCCGCCGTGTTCCGCGACTGGATCGCGCGCGGTCAGGGCGCGTTTGCGCTGGCGGAGATCACGGTGTTCGTGGCCATCCTGGCCGTCGGCCTGGTGTACGTCTGGGTGAAGGGGGACCTCGAGTGGCTGAAGCGGTTGCCCCAGTACCGCGGCGAGCCGGCGGCCGAGCCGCTCCGGCGCGACGCCGCATGAAGGAAGGTCAATGTCGCTGATCAACACCGCGCCCGAGATGGCGCTCACCACCAAGATCGACGACTTCCTCAACTGGACCCGCAAGTCGTCGGTCTGGTACATGCTGTTCGGGCTCGCCTGCTGCGCCATCGAGATGATGCAAACCGGCGGGCCGCGCGCCGATCTCGACCGATTCGGAGCCGCGCCGCGCGCTACGCCGCGCGTCTCCGACTTGATCATCGTGTCGGGCACGCTGACGCTCAAGATGGCGCTCCGGACGAAGGTGCTCTACGACCAGATGCCCGATCCGAAGTACGTCATCTCGATGGGGAGCTGCGCCAACTGCGGTGGCCTCTTCCAGCTCGCCTACTCGGTCTGCGACGGCGTCGACAAGGTGATCCCCGTCGACGTCTACGTGCCGGGCTGCCCCCCGCGGCCCGAGGCGCTGACCGAGGGGCTCATCAAGCTCCAGGAGAAGATCCAGCAGGAGCGCTGGCTCGTGCGGAAGCCCGTGGCGGCGAACGCCTGAGCTGCATGGCCGTCTCCGACCCCGCCGCCGTCCACGCCGTCCTGAGAAGCCACTTCGGCGACGCCATCGGCGATCTCGCGGGCACGCGCCCGGACAACGCGGGCACCACGGTCGCGCCGTCTGCACTCGTCGAGGTGTGCCGGTTCCTGAAGACGGAGACCGGCCTCGCCTTCGACTGCCTCTCGAACCTCTCGGGGGTCGACTACCCCAAGCGCAACATCATCGAGGTGGTGTACCACCTCTACTCCTACCGCTACCGGCACCTATTCGTGCTGAAGGTGGAGGCGCCGCGCGACAACCCCGCGGTGTCGAGCGTCGCGGGCGTGTGGTCGGCGGCCGAGTGGCAGGAGCGGGAGGTGTTCGACCTGCTCGGTGTCACCTTCGAGGGCCATCCCGACCTCCGCCGCATCCTCATGCCCGAGGACTGGCCGGGACATCCGCTGCGCAAGGACTTCGTCGAGCCCGAGGAGTACCACGGCATCTCGACGTCGCGGGAGAGCCTGCTGAAGACATGAGCCTCACGGGATTCGAGGTCGAGATCCAGCGCGAAGTCGACGGCGGTCTCACCACCGAGGACATGACCCTCAGCATGGGGCCCCAGCACCCCTCGACGCACGGCGTGCTCCGCTTCGTGGTGCGTGCCGACGGCGAGGTGATGAAGGAAGCCATCCCGGACATCGGTTACCTCCACCGGTCCATCGAGAAGATCTCGGAGAAGGTCGGCTGGCACGGCTTCATGCCGTACACCGATCGCGTCGACTACGTGGCGGCGATGTTCTGCAACCAGGGCTGGGCGATGGCGGCCGAGCGGCTCGCGGGCATCGAGGTGCCCAAGCGGGCCGAGTACTGCCGCATCATCGCCGCCGAGTTCAACCGCATCCAGAGTCATCTCCTGTCCGTCGGCTCGATGGCGATGGACATCGGCGCCTACACGCCGTTCATCCATACCGTCCGCGAGCGCGAATACATCAACGACCTGATCGAGGAGCTCTGCGGCGCGCGGCTCACGTTCAACTACATGCGGATCGGCGGCGTGGCGTGGGACATCCCGCCAGGGTGGCGCGAAAAGGCGCTCTCCTTCCTCGAGCGTTTCGAGCCGCTGATCGACGAGTACAACGCGCTCATCTCCTACAACAAGATCTACACGGAGCGGCTGCGAAACGTGGCCGCCATCAGCGCGCAGGAGGCGATCGACTACAACCTCGTCGGCCCGAACCTGCGCGGTTCCGGCGTCCGCTACGACGTCCGGCGCGACCTGCCGTACTCCGTCTATCCCGAGCTCGACTTCGACGTGCCGGTCGGGAGCGGCGAGCTCGGCACGCTCGGCGACTGCTTCGACCGCTACATGGTCCGCATGCGCGAGATGAAGGAGAGCTGCAAGATCCTCCGCCAGTGCCTGGCGCAGCTCCCGCAGGGCCCGGTGATCGCCAAGGTGGCGCGCAACTTCAAGCCGGCCGCCGGCGACTGCTACGTGCGGATCGAGAGCGCGCGCGGCGACATGGGCTGGTACGTGGTGAGCGACGGCACCGCGTTCCCGCACCGCTGCAAGATCCGCACGGGCTCGTTCGCCGCGATGAGCATCATCCAGAAGGTGAGCCGGAATCTCATGATCGCCGACCTGATCGCCGTGATCGCGAGCTTCGACCTGGTCGCGCCGGAGATCGACCGGTAGCCCGATGCAGGAGCTCGTCGACAGCCTCGTCGCCGACGGCTTCGTGCCGGGCGGCCTGCCGCTGTGGGTCGCCTACCTCGGCGCGATGCTCGTCTTCGGCGGCATCGTCGTGTTCGTCTTCATCCTGCCGATCGCCGGCGTGACCACCTGGGTAGAGCGCCGGGTTGCCGGCCGGATCCAGAGCCGCATCGGCCCGAACCGCACCGGCCCGGCCGGCTTCCTCCAGTGGCTCGCCGACGGCATCAAGAGCGTGCTGAAGGAGGACATCGTGCCGTCGGCGGCCGACGTCCCGCTCTTCAAGCTCGCGCCCTACGTGGTGATGACCGGCTTCGTCGCCGCGTTCGTCGTCGTGCCCTTCGGCGGCCCGCTCATCATCGCCGACCTGAACGTCGGCATCCTCTATCTGACGGCCGTGACGGCGCTCGTGGTGGTCGGCATCCTGATGGCGGGGTGGGCGTCCAACAACAAATGGTCGCTCCTCGGCGGCATCCGCTCGGCGGCGCAGATCGTCAGCTACGAGATCCCCGCCGGGCTCTCGATCCTCCCGGTCGTGATGCTCGCCGGCACGCTCAGCATGCAGGGCATCATCGGCCACCAGGGCTGGGCGCCGTGGACGTGGCACGTCTTCGACAACCCGTTCACCTTCTTCGCGTTCTTCATCTTGTTCGTCTCGGCGCTGGCCGAGGGCAACCGCACGCCGTTCGACCTGCCCGAGGCGGAGTCGGAGCTCGTGATGGGGTTCGCGACGGAGTACTCGGGGCTCCGGAACCTGCTGTTCTTCATGGCCGAGTGGGGCAACCTCTACGTCATCGGGGCGGTGGTGACGACGCTCTTCCTCGGCGGCTGGCAGATCCCGCTGGCACTCGCCGACCATCCGGTGCCGCGCATCGTGCTGCAGTTCGCGATCTTCTTCGCCAAGGCCTACTTCTGGGTCTTCGTCGCCGTGTGGCTCCGGTGGACGCTGCCGCGCATCCGGGTCGACCAGATGATGATCATGTGCTGGAAGTACCTCGTGCCGATCGCTTTCGTGAACTTCATGGGGACGGCCGTCTGGATGGTCCTCTTCCCGGCGGGGGTTCCGGCGGTGCGCGTCCTCCTGTCGCTGACCGCAGCGGGACTCCTGGTTGCCTTCGCCCGTCGCGTCGTCTTCCACGTGCGGCGCGCGCTCCTCACGCGGGAGGAGCTGAGCTTCAATCCGCTCTCGACGGCGCGCGTGATGAGCCGAGGCTGATGGGTCTCGGGACGTACCTCCGGAACATCAAGGACGCCGCGCTGACGATCGGCGACGGCATGGCCGTCACGTTCTCGCATCTCGTCCGGAAGCCGTTCACCCTGCAGTACCCGGACCGCCTGCCCGACGGCGTGCGCGTGCAGGACACGCTGCCCTTCCGCTACCGCGGGATGCTCGAGGTGGACCTCGAGATCTGCACGGCGTGCCTCGCGTGCGAGCGCGCCTGTCCGATCGACTGCATCGTGATCGAGGCCGAGAAGGACAAAGCCGCGGGCGGGCTCGTCATGACCCGCTTCGACATCGACATGGCGAAGTGCATGTACTGCGGCCTCTGCAGCGAGCCGTGCCCGACGGGCTCGATCCACCACACGCCCGAGTTCGAAGGTGCGGACTACTCGCTCGAGAGCCTGGTGCGGAAGTTCGTGAAGGCTCCGGTCATCGCCTACAAGCCGAAGAAGGGTGGCGAGACGGACCCGGAGATCGCGCCCATCCTCGAGCGGGGGATGCGGTACGTGAACGAGTTCGCGTCGCCGGAGGGTGGCTCGACGGACTAGGGACCGGCGCTCCAGATATATATGGAGCGACGTCTCGGCGTATCACGTCTGTCCCGAAAGCAGACCGTCATCCTCGCCGACGGCCGGGACCTTGAGGCCGAGGTCGGCCTCGTCATGGTCCGGATCGGTGACCGCAGCGCCGCAAGCACCGTCGTGATCACCGATTGCGACGAGCCGCCGCTCGGTGTGGAGGCGCTCGAGGCTCTTGGCCTGGCGGTCGATCCGACGACGGGCTCGCCGAGGCCGACGCGCGCTTACATCGTTCGTCTCGGCGGCGTCGGGTAGGGCTTCGTTCCTCGCAAACCGCGGGCGTCGCGGCAGCAGCATAGTCCCTCTAGGGCGCAGTCGCTTCTATGCGCAAGCGGCGGCGCCGTTGTCCTACGCCGCCTGCCCTCGAACGGGCCTTTCAGCTTTCTTGCCTGAGAGAGTCTTGTCTCGGCGAACCGGCGGGACCTATACTCCCGCCCCCATGTCGGCGGTGACGTGCGAGGCGCGCGGCAGCGCGTCGTACGTGAGCGAGGGATCCGCCCTCGTCCCGCGTAGGCCCCGGCTACTCGACACCGTCCGTGATGCGCTCCGGCTCCGCCACTACAGCCGCCGGACCGAGCGCGCTTACGTGGGATGGATTCGGCGCTACATCCTGTTTCACGCGAAGCGCCACCCGGCCGAGATGGGCGCGACAGAAGTGTCGCGCTTCCTCTCTTCCCTCGCCGTGGAAGGAAGGGTCAGCGCGTCGACGCAGAACCAGGCGCTGGCGGCGCTGCTGTTTCTGTACGGCCCCGTCCTCGGGGTAGACCTCCCGTGGCTCGATGATCTCGTCCGGGCGGTGCGACCGGCGCGGTTGCCAGCGGTGCTATCCCGGGACGAGGTGCGTGTCGTGCTGCTGGCGTTGCGGGGAATGCCGAGGCTGATGGGCGTCCTTCTCTATGGTGCCGGCCTTCGGCTCCTGGAGTGCGCGCGGCTGCGCGTCAAGGACCTCGACTTCGCGGCGAAGCAGATCGTGGTTCGCAGCGGGAAGGGCGATCGTGACCGCGTGACCCTTTTGCCGGCTGTCGTCCGGCCCGCGCTGGAGCGTCACCTCGCGCGCGTTCGTGCGCAGCACGAGCGCGACGTGCGTGCGGGTGCTGGGTGGGTGGAGCTGCCGCATGCCCTCGCCCAGAAGTACCCCAATGCCGGCCGTGAATGGCCGTGGCAGTGGGTTTTCCCCGCTACCCGGACGTATATCGAGCGGACGACCGGCCAGCGGCGGCGGCATCATCTGCATGAGACGGTCATGCAACGCGCCGTGCATCGGGCGGTCCGCGAGGCGGGCCTCACCAAGCCGGCGTCCTGCCACACGCTGAGGCACTCGTTCGCGACGCATCTCCTCGAGGACGGTTACGACATTCGAACCGTCCAGGAGTTGCTGGGACACCGCGATGTCAGGACCACGATGATCTACACGCACGTCCTGAACCAGGGACCGGCGGGTGTGCGCTCGCCGCTGGATGGACTGGTGAAGGGGGACGGAGTGCGAGTGCCGAAGCTGGTGGGACCTGGCGGGCGATACCCTGTCGAGGCTCGCAGGCTAACACGCACGGGGCGAGCGTTGTGGAAAGGCGGGAAGCTACCGGAATGACTCGGCGTGCGCCGGTAGTCGAGCTCGGTGTGCTTGGAATTGGGCTGCACGCCTGGTCAGGGTTTGGGCGTTACACGGAACTGTCGAATAGTCGTTAGGCGCATAGCCAGAGAGGCATCGAGCCGATGAAAGGTGAGGTTCTACATCGATCGAGAGTCGGGAGAACCTCACATGGCGCGGCACGGTGTCAGCGAGCAGGAAGTACGTGACGTGTTGGCCCGGCCGCTTGAGGATCGGCCTGGTCGAGAGGGAACCAGGGTGGCGCTAGGACAGACCCGTGCGGGGAGGTATCTTCGGGTGATCTACGTCCCTGACCCGGAACCCGATTCGGTGTTCGCCATCACCGCTTTACGAGTCAGGGCCGAAGGCCAAGCACGCGCTCCGGCGTCGACGGAGGAAGAAGTCATGAGAAAGCAGAGCCAGTTCCCACCTGGCTGGGACGAAGCCCGTGTCCGGCGCGTCCTTGAGCACTACGAGGCACAAAGCGACGAGGAGGCTGTCGCCGAGGACGAGGCGTCGTTCGAGGCGACGACGCACACCGCGATGGAAGTTCCGGTTGACCTCGTGCCCGCTGTTCGCGAGCTCATCGCCAAGCACGGGCTGAACGGTCGGGGACATGGGTGACGGTTAGTCCGACGACATGGGTGACAGTTGTGATGTAGCGGCCTTCATCGATCTGAGGTTGCCGTAGAGCTTCTTGGTGCGTTCGTCAAAGCGTCCGAGGAGCAACGGTCCGAAGTGCAGCGCCCAGATGCCGTCGTGAAGCTCCTCGAGGCCCACGTACTCCTCGGCGAGAACAGAGCTGACGTTCAGCCAGCCGTTGTTGGTGGCGATGATGCTATTGTGCTTCCAACGGATGCCGCCGTTCCGGCTCACCCGGCGCACTTCGAAGTGCGGAGGGTACTCCACCCGGGGGAGCTTCGCGGGGTACGGACGCGGTGAGGGGACGTAGAGCATCGCTGGGCAGTTGCCCTGGAGAGCGCGATGAGGACGCTCCTGGTTGTACTCGATGCGGAATTGGTCGAAGCGCCTCTGCTGGCAGCCCAGGTTCGCCCGGGAGGGCCGAGCCGTCTCGTCCTTGAGGGTGCGATGGAAGCGCTCATGCCGTCCGTTCTGCTCGGGGTGGCTCGGCTCGATCAGCTCTGGCGAGATACCGAGCCGGATCCACCACACAGCAAGCCGCGAGATCCGCCGGATCGCCTGGCTGGCGAACGGAGAGCCGTTGTCGCTGCGGATGATCTCGGGGAGCCCGTATTCGCGGAAGGCCCGTTTCAGAGCTCGGCGCACACCATCGTGGTTGGGAGTCGTGAGGCCCTTGCAGACCAAGAGATAACGGCTGAAGCCGTCCACGACCGTCAATGGATAGCAGTAGATCCCATCCTGGGTCCGAAACTGCCCCTTGAAGTCGATCGTCCACACGGCGTTCGGCGCCGACATCGGGGTCTCCGGCTTGCCGGGGTGGCCGGGCCGGGGCCGTCGCCGTCGGGGTTGGACCAGCCCGTGGCGTTTGAAGAGCTCGGCCACGGTGCTGCGTGCCGGCCAGTGCTCGAGCTCGTGACGGCGGGAGAGGTAATCCAGGATCGTCTGTGCACCCCAGCGCGGATGCTTGTGCCGCGCCGTCACCAGCAGCTCGACCACTTCGGCGGTCAGCTGCTGCGGCGAGCTCTTCGGAGCACGCGACCGGTCTCGAAGCCCTGCGAGGCCGTCGGTCTCGAACCGTTCGAGGAACTTGTAGCCGGTCTTGCGGCTGATCTGGTACTTCTCGCACAGGGCGCTGAAGCTGTAGAGCCCGCTGCGATGCTCAACGATGAACTCGGTTCGCTCTCTCATGGGCGACGTCTCCTTCCACGGCATGGCAACACCTCCCCGGTGCGCCATGCTTCGCGAAGCTGTCACCCATGTCGCTGGACTTAGATGTTACCCATGTCGCCGGACCGTACCCTGTCGCCACCTAACCCGCGGCTGCAGCGGCCCGCGGCCGCGACCGCGTTGACCGGCGCGGCGGCAGGCGTGCTAGGTTCCAATGCGGCGGCCGCTGAGCCGCCTGGTCGTTAGACCGCGCGGGTCATGAATATTCGAACACGCAATCCTCAGAACCGGAAGACCAACC
>WNGI01007295.1_pt1 | contig 19152 bp, 24 predicted proteins | sample 5400621 | NCBI WGS metagenome assembly WNGI01 (sample SAMN13153374, study PRJNA577476) | soil metagenome | isolation source: 20 cm soil or saprolite under Garry oak tree replicate 1 | place: USA:California | collected 2016-06-15
CCTGCCAGTTCGTATTCGTCGCGAAGCTCACCGCGGTGTTGAACGACGAATCGGGCGAGACGGCGCCGAGCGCTTGTGGGTTGAGCGGCAACACGCCCTGCAGGCGCTGGAGGGCGTAGACCGCGAGAAGGCCCGCCAGATTGAAGAGGAGCATCGTCGCGGCGTACGTTTTCCAGCCCATCTCTTCGGCTGGCCGGATCCCGGACAGCTTGTAGATGAGCCGCTCGAGCCAGCCGAAGAGGCGGTCGAGTCCGCAGGGCCGGCCTTGGTAGACCCTGGCCATGTACGCCCCCAAGGGCTTGGCCAGCGCCAGCAGGACGACCACATAAAAGACGAGCCGAAGGATCGCGTTGCCCGTCATCGGAGCTGCCCCCACTGGAACACCGTCGCCACAAGGTACATCGCGAGGGCGAGCAGGACGTTGAACACGACGACGCCCAGGGTGTAGGCCTTCCAGCCCACTGGCTTGCCGGGCAGAGGCTTCATCACGAGAACAGCTCGGGCTTGAGCAGCGCGAGCGTCAGGTAGACAAGCAGGCCGAGCGACACGACTCCGCCGACGATGTAGAGCCACGGCATGGTTGGCTCCTACACGCGCTCACAGAGCTTGACGAGGCCCCATGACAGCCCGAAGAAGAGCACGGCCAAGCCCACGTACAGGACATCCATCGCACTCCTCCAAAAAAGTCAGAATCGTCCTACCGCCCAGTTTGCGGGTGACACACGTTAAGACGTCATCAAGACCCGGCTCAGTTACGTTAAGAACACGTCAAAGCCCGTCTTGATCTCGCCTTAACGCCGAACGGCCGGACTTTGACAGCGGCTTGACCTCCTCCAGCCGTTCACTGGAAGCGAGGAGGAGAGAGCCGTGAGACACGACTGGCGGGATACGAGGCCGGCGTGGTCGCTCCTGTATGTGATCGTTCTGCTCCAGACCGGTATCGTGACTGAAAGCGATCTGATCGTCCGTCTGATCCCCCGTCGGACGCCGCGCTGGTGGGATCTCATGTTTCGTGATCGCGAGGCGTTGGCCCGCGACTATCGCAAAGCCGTCGGCACGACCGTGGCGACGTCATGACGTCGGCGCCTGCCTCGATCGAACCCGACGCATCGGTCGGCGCGGCGGCCGCCCTCATGAACGCCCACGACATCAGTCTGCTGCCCGTCGTCGAGGCAAGCGTCCTCGTTGGAGTCGTGACTCGGGCCGCCGTGATCAACGAGGCGGCGTGGGGATCGGAACCCCGCGAACAGGCGGTATCGGACGACCAGCTCGTTCAGGAGATGCACGAACGCATGGAGGAAGAGCCCTGGCTTTCGGGGCGGAGTGTTCACGCTCGCGCTGACCATGGAATTTTGGAGCTCCAGGGCCTGGTCGACAGTCAGGCCGAGCGGGCAGGCGTGGTGGCGATGGCCCGCGCGATTCCCGGGTGCACTCGTGTCGAGGATCACGTGCTGGTACGCGCGGAGGTACTGCGGCGGAGTTGACGCTTCGCGCACGGCGGGGGCTACACTACGGGCCGTGGACGCTCGGCCCGATCCCGACGCGCTCCTGGTGCGGGTCCAGGAAGAAGAGGCGCGGCGACGCCGTGGCAAGCTGAAGGTGTTCTTCGGTGCGGCGGCGGGCGTCGGCAAGACGTACGCCATGCTGGAAGCTGCTCGTGAACAGCGCGATGACGGCGTCGACGTGGTCGTCGGTTTCGTGGAGACGCACGGCCGGGTCGAGACAGAAGCGCTGCTCCAGGGCCTTGAGGTGCTTCCCAGTCGCTCCGTCGAGTACCGGGGATCGACGCTCCGCGACCTCGACCTCGACGGCGCCCTCGCTCGCCGGCCGACGTTGATCCTGGTCGACGAGCTCGCCCACACCAACGCCGCGGGCTCGCGTCATGCCAAGCGCTGGCAGGACGTCGATGAGCTGCTCGCCGCCAGCATCAACGTGTACACCACCGTCAACGTCCAGCACGTGGAGAGCCTCAACGACGTCGTCGCCAAGATCACCGGCGTCGTCGTCCGGGAGACGGTGCCGGATTCCATTCTCGAGGAGGCCGACGAGGTCGAGCTGATCGACCTTCCGCCCGATGACCTCTTGCAGCGCTTCAAGGAGGGCAAGGTCTACGTTCCGGAGCTCGCCGAGGAGGCTCTCCGTCACTTTTTCCGCAAGGGCAACCTCATTGCCCTGCGCGAGCTCGCGCTGCGTCGCACCGCCGAGCGCGTCGACGCGCAGATGCGCGTGTACATGCGCGAGCACGCGATCGAGAAGGCCTGGCCCGCCGGCGAAAGGTTGCTCGTGTGCCTGGGGCCGAGTCCCGCGTCCGCGCGGCTCGTGCGCGCCGCCAAGCGGATGGCCGACCGCCTCGGCGCGCCGTGGATCGCGGCGTACGTGGAGACGCCCCAGCAGACACGGCTTCCGCAGGCCGCCCACGACGGAGTGATCCAGACGATGCGGCTCGCCGCGCAGCTCGGCGCCCAGACCATGACCCTGAGCGGCCAGCGGATGAGCGAGGAGATCCTCGCGTACGCCCACACCCACAACGTCACCAAGCTCATCGTCGGCAAGCCCACGCGAGGATTATGGAAACGGATCTTCATCGGCTCCATTGTCGATGCGCTCGTCCAGGGCAGCGGTGACATCGACGTCTATGTGATCAGTGGCGAGCGCGAGCCCACCCCGGCCGTGACGCCGGTGCGTCAGCGCGCAATCCCGACCGACTGGGTTGCGTACGCTCGCGCCGTCGTGGCGGTGGCGCTGGCCACCGGCGTGGCGTGGCTCATGTCGCCGTTCTCCGAGCTGTCGAATCTGGTCATGGTGTACCTGCTCGGGATCGTCCTCGTCGCCATGCGCCAGGGGCGCGGTCCCTCCCTGGCGGCTTCTGTGCTCAGCGTGGGCGCGTTCGACTTTTTCTTCGTGCCGCCGTATTACACCTTCGCGGTCTCCGACGTCCGCTACCTCTTCACGTTCACCGTGATGCTCCTCGTCGGCCTCGTGATCAGCGGCCTCACCGTACGGGTCAGGACCCAGGCGGTCGCTGCGCGCGAGCGTGAGCAGAGGACCGCGGCGCTCTACGCGATGAGTCGAGAGCTGGTGAGCACGCGCGGCGTCGATGCGCTCTTGACCATCGTGGTCCGGCACATCAGCGAGGTCTTCCGCTGCAGCGTCGCCGTGCTCTTGCCCGAAGTCGATGACCGTCTGGTGGCGTGGCCGGGCGGGCAATATGAAGTGGACGGGAACGAGCTCGGTGTCGGCCGCTGGGTCTACGAGCATCGCCAGCTCGCCGGCCTCGGGACCAGCACGCTCCCGGGAGCGTCGGCGCTCTATTTGTCTCTCGCTGCCTCGCGAGGCCCCGTGGGCGTGCTCGGCGTGCGGCCCACCAATCCTCACGCACTCGACGCGCCCGAACAGCTCCACCAGCTCGAAACGTTCGCGAACCAGATCGCGCTGGCCATCGAGCGGGCGAATCTGGCTAACGAAGCTCAGGACGCCCAGGTGCGCATCGAGACCGAGCGTCTTCGCAACTCGCTGCTGAGCTCGGTCTCCCACGATCTCCGCACCCCGCTGGCGACCATCACGGGGGCGATCAGCACGATCCTCGACGGCGGTACCCGTCTCGACAGCCAGACGCGTCACGAGCTCCTGGAGTCGGTGCGTGAGGAGGCCGAGCGCCTGAATCGTCTCGTCCAGAACCTTCTCGAGATGACGCGGCTCGAGTCGGGCGCGCTGCAGCTCCGCAAGGAATGGCACCCTCTCGAGGAGGTGATCGGCGCGGCGCTGACCCGCCTCGGAAAGCGGTTGGCCGATCGCCGAGTCACGACCAGCATTCGGCCCGACCTGCCCCTGGTGCCCATCGACGACGTGCTCGTCGAGCAGGTTCTCGTGAACCTCCTCGACAACGCGCTCAAGTACACGCCGCCCGGAAGCCCGATCAGGATCATCGCGACCGCGACCGATCAGGCGATCACCGTGGAGGTCGCCGACCGCGGTCCTGGCTTGCCGGCCGGCGAAGAAGAAAAGGTGTTCGAGAAGTTCTACCAGGGAGACGCCGCGGGTGGCCGCGGCGCCGGCCTCGGCCTCGCCATCTGTCGCGGCGTGGTCAAGGCGCACGGTGGGCGCATCTGGGCCCAGAACCTGCCCGAAGGCGGCGTGGCCTTCCTCTTCACGCTGCCACTGAGCGGGACGCCACCGGCGTCGGTTCCGCTCAATGCCTGATCCCGTCGTCGTTCTGGTCGAGGACGAGCCACAGATCCGCCGTTTCCTCAGAGCCACTCTCATCGGGCAGGGCTACCGCCTCTTCGAAGCGGGGACAGGCGCCGACGGCCTCGTCGAGATCAGCTCGCGCCAGCCCGACGTGGTGATCATCGATCTGGGCCTGCCCGATATCGATGGTCTCGAAGTCATCCGCCGGATGCGTGAATGGAGCGACGTGCCGATCATCGTGCTGTCGGCGCGCGGGATGGAGCGGGACAAGGTCGCGGCGCTCGATGCGGGCGCTGACGACTATGTCGGCAAGCCGTTCAGCGCCGGCGAGCTGCTGGCCCGCATCCGCGTGGCCCTCCGGCACACGGCCCGCGCGTCCCACGAGACCGACGACGCGACCTTCAAGGTCGGCGAGCTCCAGGTGGACCTGTTGCGGCGTCGGGTGGTGCTGGGAGCCGCCGAGATCCGCTTGACGCCGATCGAGTACAAGCTGCTCACCACGCTCGTCCGTCACGCGGGAAAGGTCGTCACCCACCAGCAACTGCTGCGTGACGTCTGGGGCCCGACCCACACCGAACAGGCGCACTACGTGCGGGTGTACATGGCGCACCTACGACACAAGCTCGAGGGCGATCCTGCGCGGCCGCGCTATTTGCTGACGGAACCCGGCGTCGGCTATCGCCTCGCCGTCGAGTGAGCCCCGGCGCGCCTAGCGCGTCGGTCCCGGTGGCGGCGGAGGTGGCGTCCCAGCCGGAGGCGGTGGAGTGCCGGCGGGCGGAGCCGCCGGCGGCGGCGGTGGTGGAGGCGTCCCGTGAGGCGGCGCAGGATGAGCGGACGTGTACGACGACGGCGCCGAGCCACGAGCCACGGGGATCTGGTTACCCTTCGCATACATGCACTGCATGTAGGCGGCGTTGTAGCGCTGCTGCACCGACGCGTTCGCGCCCTCGGCGCGGCCGGCGCCGACGGCCGTCCCACCGAGAAGACCGATACCCGCACCCGCAGCGGCGCCGGTAGCCGGGCTGCCTGCGGCAGCACCAAGCGCAGCGCCGGCGGCCGCACCAACCAGCGTTCCAATCGCGGCGCCGCTCACGGCGCTGTCTGTCGACGCGCTGCCCGTGGTTGTTCCCGTCTGCTGCAATGCCCACTGCCTGCAGATGACGTCATCGCCCTGGAACTGTTCGAAGCTCTTGCCGTTGCCCGGGAGCACCATGACGGTCGGGCCGGTGGGGATCGTCGCGCACGCACTCAGCAGGAGCACCGCGGCGACGGGAGCGACTACGCCCCGCGTCACCATCATCATCGAGGCGCCACCCGGACCCAGGGCTCACTGCACGACTGCACGTTCGGGTAGTACGCCTTCGCGTTCGGGCAGTAGTACCAGAACGATTCCGGCGATGCCGCGGGAGGAGCCGGCGCGGCAGCGGGGGCCGGGGCGACCTCTTGCTGCACGTACACGGGCGGAGACTGCTGAACGATGATCGGAGCCGGGGCAACCACGACAGGCGCCGGCGGGTAGTACCAATAAGGATACGGAGGACCCCACCACACCGGTCCCACCCCGACGAACACGCGAGCTCCGGCGTGATGGAAGGAGCGGTTCCAGGCCTGACTCGGCACCACGGCGGCCAGCAACAGCGCGACCGACAAGCAAGCAACCGTCGCTGTCTTCTTCATGGCTGTCCCTCGCTATGCCTTCGACGTGAGGAGGTTATCCCCTATTCGCCTGACAGATATTACCCCGATCACCCCCCGGCACGCGAGGATCAGAGCTGATGGACTGACGGAAGTTGTCACCGCGCTATGAAACGCTTTTCCCGTTGTCTCGCCCTGCTGACCGGTGCTACTACAGGACACTTCCCTATGACCCTCTATGGAGGAGACACACAATGGCCGACGCGTCCTGGGGGTTTTGGCGTGACCGCCGAACGGGAAAGCTTTGGGGTGTGGTGACGGCGAGTAACGGCGACGTGGTTGCCTGCTGCGGCCCACTTCGTCCTTCGCAGGCGAATCCGGCCCTCTTGCCGTACTTGCGCTATAGTCGTCGCGGCGTCGACTGGATCGAGCGGAACCGCACCGAGTTCGTCCAGGTCGCCACGCCGCTTTACGCGTACGCGTCGTAACGGCGGCCACGTGGGCCGCGACGTGTTCGCAGGCTCGGGCCGGCTCAGGTCGGCAGGCGGTCGTACATGGAATGCACGTCCGCCGCATGGAAGCGCGCTACGTGGTTCGTCGGCGGCACGGGCTCCGAATAGAAGAACGCAGGCAGCTCGTCGTCCTTCTGGGTGAAGCCGGCCCGGCGGTTGAACTCGCGCTCGAGCCGCAGCGTCTCGCGGCCGAGCTCGGCGAAGAAGTCCTTCGTCAGGGCCGTGCCGTGCGCGGCATTGATTGCGTCGGCGAGGAACTGCGTGTTGGGCTCGGTGACCGAACGGCCGAAGATGCAGAGGCCGAGCGAGTCCGTAGCCGCACAGTTCGTCTGTACCACGAGGCTCTGACTGATCAGGGCTTCCAGGTCCATCTCTCGCGTCTTGAGCCGCGGCAGATTCCCGGTCGTGTGGTCCGCGCCCTGAGCCGTGGCCATCATCGAGATGCCGGTCGCCTCGATGACTCGGGGGTCGTACGCACTGATCGCCTGCTTCTTGATGACAGGAACTCGCCCGACCTTGTAGTGATCGCCGACGCGCGCCGTGCCCTGGGCCCAGAGTCGGCCGCGGTCGCTCCCCGCGCGAATCTCGGCGAGCACGTCCGTCATGAACTTCACGTCGCCGAAGCGGCCGAGACCGGCCTCCATGAGCACGCCGATCATGCCGCCGAGCTCGATCGTGTCCACGCCGAGATCGTTGGCGACGAAGTTGAGCTGGGCGAGGTCGTCGGGTTCGGTGAGGCCGCAGTTCGACCCGAGCAGGCCGAGCGTCTCGTACTCGACCGGAGACACCACCTCCTTGCCGCTGGCGTCGTGATAGACGTTACTGCACTGAATGACGCAGCCAGGCATGCACGCGTGAGTCTGCTCCCCGCCACGGGACGTGTTGAGGGGGCCGATGTAATCGGCGCCCATCTTGAACGACTCCCCCGCCTTCACGTCGGCCAGCTGCCCCGCGCTGAAGTTCCGGGTCGGCAAGCCGCCCATGTAGTTCTGGACGTCGGCCATGCCCATGGTGCCGAGCTTGGCGTAGAAATTCGTGATGATGCCGTCGGCCAGGAGCATCTTGGAGTAATCCTTGACGGCGGCGTTGACCTTCTTGGGATCGTCGAACGGCGGGATCTTGTCGAGGTCCACCACGATGGCCTTCACCTTCTTCGACCCCATCACGGCGCCGACGCCGCCCCGGGCCGACAGACGCGACGGCCGCCCGTCCTTGTCGGTGAACGCGATCCCGGCGATCAAGCCCTGATACTCGCCGACGGGGCCGCAGAGCGCGTAGGCGACCTTCTTGCCGTACTTTTCCTGCAGCAGACGGCCAGCCTCGAAGTTGCCCTTACCGAGATAGGGCCGGGCGTCGTCGAAGGCGATCGTCCCGTCCTTCTTGAAGTGCAGGACCACCCAGTCCGCCGCGGCGCCGCGGAGCGTGAAGCCCGCGATCTTGAGCTGGCCGAGCGCGTAGCTGAAGGTGCCGCCCCCGTTGGCCTCCTTCACGCCGCCGGTGAGCGGGCTCTTGCAGCCGACGCTCGTGCGGTTGGCGTTGGAGAAGCTCGTGCCGGCAAAGGGTCCGGCCGAGAAGATCAGCGGATTCTGCGGCCCGAGCGGATCCACGGTGGCGGCGTCCCGCTCCAGCAGCGTCCTGGCGATGAGATACCGGCCTGCCTTGACGACGGCTTCCCCGTGCAGCTCCCGCCTGGTGATCGTTCGGTCGGCCAGATTGATGTCGGTGTAGATGCGCATCGAGGCGGCCTCCTTGCGGGCAGATGATAGCACCGCGCCGGTGCAGTGCTGCATCGCCGGGGGTGGGCCGGCCGGAATGATGCTCGGGCCGCTCCTCGCGCGAGCTGGCGTCAGCGTCGTCGTGCTCGAAAAGCACGCCGATTTCCTGCGATTCCAGGTCCCGCTCGATGAACACGGTGACCCGCGGCTCGTGGTAGCCTAAGCGCCCTACAAGAAGGGCGGAGGGTTCATTCATGGCCTCGACGGAGAAGGTTGCGATCGTCACTGGAGCAGGGAGCGGAATCGGAAAGGCTGTCGCGCTGGCCCTCATGAAAGAAGGCTATGCGGTCGCCCTGGCGGGCCGCCGGAAGGAAGCGCTCGAAGGCACGGCGACCGAGGGCAAGGCGTCGGGCGCCCGGTCACTCGTCGTGCCCACCGACGTCACGGATCCCGCGTCGATCCAGGCGCTCTTCGCCCGCACGAAGGAAGCCTTCGGCCGGCTCGATCTGCTCTTCAACAACGCGGGAACCGGCGCCCCACCGGTGCCGCTCGAGGACCTCACCGTCGAGCAGTGGAAGACTGTGATCGACACGAATCTCACCGGTCCCTTCCTGTGTACGCAGGAAGCGATCAAGATCATGAAGAACCAGCAGCCGCGGGGCGGCCGCATCATCAACAACGGCTCGATTTCGGCGCATGCCCCGCGGCCGTTCTCGGCGCCCTACACCTCCACCAAGCACGCCATCACCGGGCTGACCAAGTCCACCTCGCTCGACGGCCGCAAGTACGACATCGCCTGCGGGCAGATCGACATCGGCAATGCCGCGACACCGTTGACCGAGCGGATGAAGCGCGGGGTGCCGCAGGCGAACGGCTCCATCGAGGTCGAGCCCACGATGGACGTCAAACACGTGGCCGAGGCCGTCGTCTACATGGCCAGTCTTCCTCTCGACGCCAATGTGCAGTTCCTGACCGTCATGGCCACGAAGATGCCGTTCGTGGGACGAGGGTGAGTGTGCAACCTTTTTCCTCTTGCACGACGCTGGAGAATGGGAGACAAAGAGTCCAAGGATCAGTGGGAGGCTCTTCACAGTCGGGATGACGCCGCCACCCTCGTCGCTGAGTCCGCCGCAGTCGTGGGAACGCTTGCTCCGCACACCACACCCCCGCGATCACGTCGTGCAGCTCTACACCGATGAGCAGTTTCTCGGCCGCGCCGTCGCCCACTTTCTCGGAGCCGGCCTGCGGGACGGCGGGGCTGCGGTCATCATCGGGACACCGGCTCATGTCCGGGTGATCTGCGATCGTCTCGACACGGCCGGAGTCGAGGTTCCCAAGGCCGTGCGCCGCGGGCAGCTCGTCATCGCCGACGCCGAGCAGTGTCTCGCCCGCTTCATGAAGGACGGCCTGCCCGACCGGGCGGCGTTCCTGGCGACCGTGTTGCCGATTCTGGAGACCATCCGGGCGGCGGGGTACCGGAACATTCGTCTCTTCGGCGAGATGGTGAACCTGCTCTGGGATCACAACCTCGAGGCCACCGTCCAGCTCGAGGAGATGTGGAACGAAGTACTGGCCGATCAGGGCGTCTCGCTCCTCTGCGCGTACCGCATCGACCCGTTCGACGTGCGCGCGCATCGCGGCGTCCTGCATCAGATCAGCCGCTGCCACTCCCACCTGGTTCCCGTGGACGACTACGACCGACTGGATCGGGCTGTCGAGCGCGCTCTCGGGGATACGTTCGGCCAGGACGCACCGGAGCTACGACAGCTCATCGCGACCCGCTACCCCGTCGCCACGTCGATGCCCGCGTCGGAAGCCGCCCTGTTCGCGGTCCGCAAGCTGTCGCCCAGCATCGCCGACACGCTCCTCGAGCGGACGCGGCACCACTATCGCGCCGGCTAGCTGGCCTCGGTGGTCAGCCAACTAGCGCGAGTGTGCACCGCGCTGCAGGGCAAGCAGCAGTGTGAGTCCTACCAGTGAATCCTTTTCCCTATCTTCGAGGCGACGGGCCAGGCGCGGAGACGTCCGGGCTCGCATCGACTCCGCAGGCGCCGGATCAGAACTCTGCGATCGCGACGATCACGCTGATGCTAAGAGTTTTCATGGCAAGCCTCGATGCGCAACATGCTGTTGAAATAGAGCAAGGTAGGTGCCGGGCGAGAACTTGACGCTCGCCTGCGATGTCCTCTAGTGTGATACGGTGACGCCGCAGCCTTCCCCCCGGACCACGACTGGGCCCTGATGTACCTGTCGTACTTCCAGTTCACCGAGTGGCCCTTTTCGACGACACCGGATCCGCGGTTCGTGTACCTAAGCCCCCGCCATGAAGAGGCGTTTGCCCATCTCCTGTACGGGGTGAAGGAGCACGGGGGGTTCGTTCAGATCACGGGCGAGGTCGGCACGGGTAAGACGACCATCTGCCGCTACTTCCTCGATCGGATCCCGGCGAACGTCGACGTGGCGCTCGTTCTGAATCCAATGTTGACGCCCGAGGAACTGCTGGCCACGGTGTGCGAGGAGCTGGGAGTCCCCCACCCCGCGGAAGCGCCGAGCCGGAAAGTGTACGTCGACGCCCTCTACGGCCACCTGCTGACGGCTCACCAGCAAGGGCGGCGCACCGTCCTGATCGTCGACGAGGCTCAGGACGTCAGTGCCGAGTCACTGGAGCAACTGCGCCTGCTCACCAATCTCGAGACGGAGAAGCAGAAGCTCCTCCAGATCGTGCTCATCGGCCAGCCCGAGCTCATCACGCTGCTCGCTCGGAAGGATCTGCGTCAGCTCGCGCAGCGGATCACCGCCCGTTATCACCTCTTGCCGTTCAACGAGGCGGATACGTGCGCCTATATCCTCCACCGGCTGCGCGTTGCCGGATGCGCGGCGAAGCTCTTCTCCGATCCGGCCATGCGGCAGGTGCATCGGGCTGCCCGCGGGATCCCGCGGCTCATCAACGTGGTGTGCGACCGCGCGCTGCTCGGCGCGTACGCGCAGGGCCAGGCCCGCGTCAACGTCGCGACGATTCGCCGGGCGGCCCGCGAGGCGCTCGGTCCCCAGGCCGGCTTCCGTATATGGTGGCGGAGCGCTGCCGTGGCGGCCGGAGTGTTGCTGCTCGCCGGTGCCGCCGCGTACGTGTGGGGGCTGTCTCCGCGGCGCCTCCTGCCAATGGGCGCGTCCGCCCCGCAGGCTGCTCCTGTTGCGCCCGACCCACCGGCAGGCGCCCTCGCGGCGACTCGCGAGCGGGTCGCCGGCGCCACCCCCCTTGCAAAACCCCGACTCGCGGCCGTGCTGGCCGATGCGACGCTGACGGCGGACCAGGCCTCGGCCTTCCGCCGCCTGCTCGCGCGATGGCACGTCGTGGTGCCGGAGAGCGAGACCCGACCCTGCACCGTGGCGACGCGCACCGGCTTCGAGTGCGTCGAGATGCGCGGCACGTGGATGGTGATCCGGCGCCTCGACTTGCCGGCCGTCATCAAGCTGGTCGGCGGCGAGGGCAAGCGCAATTACGCGGCGGTGACCGCGATCGGCAGCGAGACGGCGACGCTCGAGTTCGGTGACCGCGTCGTGACCGTCCCGGTGTCCGACGTCGAATCGCGCTGGGACGGCACGTTCGCGTTCGTCTGGAAACCGCCACCGTTCGTCAAGCGCGTGCTGAGCCCGGGGATGCGCGGTCCGGACGTGGAGTGGCTCCGGCGACGTCTCGACGCGCTGGACGGAGCTCAGGCGGCCGCGAAGTCCGACCTCTACGACGACGAGCTGCGGGCGCGGGTGCAGGCCTTTCAGCAAAAAGAGCTGCTGGAGGCTGACGGCATCGCGGGCGTGGAGACGCTTGCCCGGCTCGGCGCGCGACTGGAACGCGAAGCTCCTTTGCTCTCGAGCGCTCGCTGATGTCCTACATTCTCAAGGCGCTGAAGCAGGCTCAGGAAAGTCGCAGCATCGACGGCACGCCGGTCACGGCGGCCAGTCAGCGGCTGCGCAGCATGGAGCGCCCGCGGCAGATCCCGTGGCGATGGATCGCCGCGGCCGCGCTCGTGTTGAATGGACTCGTGCTCCTGCTGCTCCTGGTGCTGCCGCGCTTCGGCTCCCAGTCTCCGACGAGCACGGCGCCACCTGTGACCACGGCAGCGCCCACGACACCGGTTGCCCCGATGGCCCCTGAAGCGCCGCCCGCGGCAATCCTGCCGCCCCGCTCTGTTACACCTCCGCCGTCCGCGCCGAGAACCGTCGCTCAACCGCCGCCGCCTGCGGTCCGGGCGCCCGGGATCGTGGCGCACGCTCCGGTGACACCGATGCCACCGCCCGCACGGCCCGTGGCGCCGGTTCAGCGACCGAAGCCCGTTGAGCCGAAGGCTGTCGAGCCCAGGCCCGTCGAGCCGATTCGACCACCAGGGGTCGCGGCGCGGCCCGCTGAACGGACGCTCGCCGAGCCCGCCGAGCGTCCGGCCGGAGACCGCACGGCCACCGTCGCGCCGCAAAATCAACCGGCGCCCGTCACGGCCGTGGTCACGCCGCCTCCCCCGCAACCGCAACCGGAATCCGACGCCGGCCCCGAGCTCCGCGACGCGATGTCGAAGTTCAAGCTCGAAGTGCTGGTGTGGGCGGCCGATCCGAGGGACCGCATGGTCTTCCTCAGCGGACGAAAGTTCGTCGAGGGCCAATCGCTCGACGGTAAGGTCATCGTCGAGCGCATCAACGAAGACGGCATCGTCCTCGGCTATCAAGGGCAACGCGTGCGAGTGAAGCGGCCATAAGACGCGCCGCGATCGTTGTCGTCGGGCTGTTGCTGACCGGGTGCGCGTCCTCGCCGCCTCAGCAGTCTTCGGATGCATGGGAAGGCGCCCGGGAGATCGTCGGGGCCTTGCCACCGCTCGGTCTTCAGAAGTGGACGGCGCTCACCCCCGAGCAGCAAGATGAGCTCGTCCGATCCACCGAGCCCTTCCTCCTGAAGTGGAACAGCGAAGCCGATCGCCGCGTCCTCTCCGTCATCCTCGCCACGTTCTCGGCGATGTGGAACGCGCGGACGCCAGAGCCCGCCGTCCACTGCACGCTCCTCGAACACATCGTCTGTTACTGAGCGCGTGTCGATCACCGGCCGTGCATTGCGGCCGGTATCGGACTGTGCTATCTCGCTGCCGAGCGCATCGCTCGGCACGGCGCCCCGGGTCGATGGCGGCGTTCCGGCAGCGTTCGGACGAAACCCGCAACGAGGAGGCGGCCATGGCTGGCGAGAGCGTGTATCGGGTGACCGACCTGGTCGGAACGAGCAAGACGTCGTGGGAGGAGGCGGTCAAGAACGCGGTTCTGACCGCGTCGAAGAGCCTGCGCGACCTGAGAGTGGCCGAGGTGAGCCGGCTCGACGTGACGATCGAGAAGGGCAAGGTCACCGCGTTTCGCGCGCGCGTGAACGTGTCGTTCAAGTACGAGAAGTGACCGTCACCTCCGCTCTGCCAGGTGGGCGTCACGGCCCGCCTGCAGCGCGGGGTCGGCGTAGGTCATCAGATCGGGCCGGGCGCGTCCGAGCATCACCTGCAGGTACGCCGGTTCGAGGCCGACGTTCTCGAAGCCGTGGATCACGTTCGCCGGGGCGGACACACAATCCCAGCGACCGAGCACCGCCTCGGCCCGGCCGCCCGCGCCGTCTTCGAAGAAGACTTTGACCTTGCCGTCGAGAATGAAGAACACTTCCTCCACCTCGTGACTGTGGGCGGCGTTCCCCTGTCCAGGCGGGACGAACATCACGCTCAGGGTGAAGTGCTCGGCCGGGATCGTGCGCGTGTCGGTCTTGCCCGAGGCTCCTGAGCCGATGTAGCGGTGCTGCGCTCTCCGATAGCCCTCGACCCGCGCGTCGGCGAAGGCGTCCCAGTCTGGCGTGCGGTCCACGTATCGCGCCACGCGCGTGCGCAGCAAGTCATCGAGGCTCGTCGTCATGCACGGTCTCCTCGGGCGAAGGATAGCAGGGCGACCCCCCTCCGGAAACGCCCGGCGGGAGCCGATCACCGCGCTGATGTCCAGTCCATGTCATCTCGCGGGGCGGCTTCGTGGCTGACCCGAGGCCGAGGCTCCGGGTGTAGTTCGCGGAGGACGCTCGGGACTTCCGCGAGCTCGTGCGCGACGAGCTCCAGGACCGAGGCTTTGCCGTGACCGCCGTCGAAGATGGCGTACGGGCCGTCGAGGCCTTTCGCTGGAGCACCTTCGACGTCGTGCTGACCGACCTCGCCATGCCAGGGCTCAACGGCCTCCAGGTCGCAAAGGCGTGCAAGCGGCACCGGCCAGGCGTGAAGGTCGTCGTCCTGACCGGCTGGGACCTGCTCCTCGAGGACGCAGAATGCATCGACCACGGCGTGGACATGGTCATCGCCAAGCCGGTCCAGTTTCACGTCCTCACAGCGGCGCTCCGTCAGGTCATCCACGAGCCGGCGCCTTTCCAGCGGTCGAGCGGAGTGCTCCGCTAACTTTCCTCTCGACCCGGCCGGACGCCCCGGGCCGGTTGCGGTCACATCATCGCAAAGGCGACGATCACCAGGATGAGACCGCCCAGGAAGACGACGCCGTAGACCACAACGAAGACGCGGCTGAAAGCCAGCAGACGCAGACGGGACGTTTCTCTCGTCGGCGGCCAGCCGCTCCGCACCACGAGCAGGACGGTCAGGATGAGGATCAGCAGACACCAGACCATGACTGCGACCGGTAGGGCGCCTTCAGGATTCTGCAGGAAGAGACGAACCAGGCTCGCGGTCCCGGCGAGGACCGACGCCGCGGCAAGGAGCCGCACAACCAGGCCCATCAGCGTTCCCTCCTGACTAGCATTGACGAGAAATGCGAGTGGAAGGTTTACCGGCAGTTCCGAGGTGCGCCGGAACGGCTTACATTTCAGGTGTCGGGGCGACTCTCTCCGGTCCGAAAATACCGATGAGTGTGGACTTGGTCGATTTCTTGCTCTTCGTTCACCCTGACGCCTGCCGACCAGTCGGGGGCCCGCGGCGTCTTACAAGACAATGCGCTGGCCTCATACTCGTGTGGACAGGGCCTCTCCGCCGCCGTACGTCGGCACTGAACGCCGCCGGACGCCGCGGTACTACGTTCAGCTTCCCGTCGAGTCTGCGCGCGGCACCGGGGCCACCCTCGATGTCAACGAGGACGGGGTCCGCTTCGAGACCAACCTTCGGTTCGTCTATGGCGAGGTGGTGACCTTGCGGCTGGTGTTCCGTCACATCGCCGGCGACTACACCCACATCGACGTCACGGGTGCGGTGGTCCGCGTGGAAGAGGTTGCCGAGATGTTCGTCGTCGCCCTTCGAGTCGACGAGATCCACGTCGACTGAGACCCCGCCCCCGCCGGAAGCGCTTACACGGCGCGGCCGGTAGTTGATCGAGCGCCCCCAAAACACCTCGAAAATCGCAGGATTCGCGGCTTGGTCAGGTCTTTGCAATTTCCTCGTTGCGATGCTCGCTGGGCCTACTCGGGGGCCGCAGCGTCCCATCACACAATGAGACGTTCACCTCGAGACCAGGAGCGGTCATTGCGGTTCGCCGGCCCTGAGCGCCGGCGGATGCCGCGCTACTACGTCACGGTCCCCGTGGAGTTCGATGGAGGGACCGGGACGACCAAGGACGTCAACGAGTCCGGCGTCCGCTTCGAGATCGATCAGCCGCTGGTCCCGGACCAGTCGGTCACCCTCAGGCTCGTGTTCCGCGATTTCCAGGGCGGCGATCCCTGGCGGATGGCGGCTCGCGGCAAGGTGGTACGGGTCGAGACCAACGGGACGGCCTACACGGTGGCGGTGCGAGTCACGTCCTACGTGCTGGCGGAGGCGCCGTCCTCGGACTGAGCCGTGACGTTCTGTTGTCCTTGAAGCCGCGGTATCATCCTCCCATCGTGAAGGCCGCCTGGTACGAAAAGAACGGCCCCGCCGCCGAAGTCTTGCGCGTGGGCGAGATGCCGGTCCCCGAGCCCGGCCCGGGCGAGGTACGAGTGCGGATCGTCGCCTCGGGCCTGAATCCGACCGACGTGAAGTCACGCGCCGGATCCCGGCCGATGGGCTTCCCGCGTGTGGTGCCCCATCAGGACGGCGCCGGTGTCATCGACAAGGTCGGGCGCGGCGTGCCCGCCTCGCGCGTCGGCGAGCGCGTCTGGCTCTACATCGTGCAGTGGCAGCGCGCGTGGGGGACAGCCGCCGAGTACTCGGTCGTTCCCGCTCGCCTGGCCGTGACCCTGCCGAACAACACGACGTTTGCTCAGGGCGCGTGTCTCGGCATCCCGGCCGTCACGGCGCACCGCTGCCTGTTCGCCGATGGCCCGATCAGCGGACTGACCGTGCTCATGACCGGTGGGGCCGGCGCCGTGGGACATTACGCCGTGCAGCTCGCCAAGTGGGCCGGCGCGACGGTCATTGCCACCGTCAGCTCGGCCGACAAGGCGGCGAGCGCGACGACCGCCGGCGCCGATCACACGGTGAACTACAAGACGGGCGATGCGGCCACGGAGATCCTACAGCTCACGGGTGGCGCCGGCGTCGATCGCATTGTCGACGTCGACTTCGGCGGGAACCTGTCGGTCAGCGCCCGCGTCATCAAGACGAACGGCGTCATCGCGAGCTACGCCTCGATGGGCGATCCCGAGCCGAAGCTCCCTTTCTACTCGCTCATGGCGAAGAACGCGACGATGCGTCCCGTGCTCATCTACACGATGCCCGACCGCGCGAAGGACGAAGCGGCGCGCGACGTGTGCCATCTCGCCGAGACTGGCCGTCTCGTTCACGCCATCGGCGCGCGATTCCCCCTCGACCGTATCGTCCAGGCGCACGAGGCCCAGGAGAGCGGCAAGGTCACCGGCAACATCGTCGTCGACGTCGCGCCGGACTGAGGCGTCGCGCCGAGGAGATCGTCGTCAGCGGATACGCTGCGGAGGCAGGTATCCGAGCAACAGCACGCTCAGGTTGACGAGCAGGAGCTTGTTCCACGCCGCGCTCGCCGCCGCTGCCTCCGAGCGCTCGAGCTCACTGTCGAAGAGACCGGCGAGGGCCGTCTGCGCGAGGCTCATGGCCCCGACCATCAAGTGCGGAGGAATCTGCCCGCCCGGGTCGTGGGCGCGATGGCTGTGGGCGATGCCCACGTTGAGCAGGTAATAGGAAAACTCCGCCGAGGCGGCGGCTTCCCCGGTCTCGCGTAGCCACCGGGCCAGGCTGTGCTTGCGCCGCTCCAGCCGTTCGGTGTCGACGGTGCCGTCCTCACGCAGGAAGAAGCGGGCCGAGCATGGCAGGGCGAGAAACTTCTCGTAGAGCGCGGCGGTGAGGGCCTCGGCGTGCCGGAGCACGACGGGTGCCGAGCTCCGGATCGCGACGACGTCCCGCTCGGTCAGCTCGACGAACTCCATCATGTCGCGGATGAACCGCGGCATGTCGGTGGCAGGGAGATAAGGCTCCGCGTCGTCCATGCCGGGAGCATGGTTCCGCGGGATCACTCGGTCAAGTCCTCCTGCGAAGTGTCACCTCGGTGTCGTGGCGGCACGTCGGGTAACACTCGATCGAGCGCCTGAGCGTCAAATGCCCCCGTAAACTCGAGAAACTTGGGCCTGAACGCTTGGCACTTCCCCTGCACCCCGACTGCGAACTCGACGAAGGGGGCTTGCCATGAAAGGGTTCGCCAGGCTGTCGGGTGTCGTTACACTTTCCGCCGTCGCGATGCTCAGCACGTCCTCACCCGCGTCCGCCGGTGACCTGAGCATCGGTATCCGCATCGGCACGCCGCCACCGCCGCGGCCGGCGATCGTCGTCGCTCCCCAGCCGCAACCCGTGGTCGTCGTTCCTCAGCCCGAGCCGGTCTTCATCGCGCCCGAGCCGGTGCTCGTCATCGAGCCCGGTGCTCCGGTCTACTTCCACGCCGGACAGTACTTCCGGTTCTTCAACGGGGCGTGGTTCGTCGCGGGAGGGTACGAGGGCCCCTGGCTCTTCGTGCCGCCGCATCGAGTCCCACCGCGCGTGCTCGCGCTTCCGCACGCTTACAGCAGGATGCATCCGAGCCACGTCGAGGTGGTCGGGCCGCATCCCTGGCACGCCCAGCATGAACACCACGGGCATTCGCACTGGCACGACGGCCGCGACTAGCGAGTCGGTCAGGCGGGGCGCCCGACCGAGAGGCCTGAGGAAGGTTGATCAGTCGGAGAACTTGGCGGTGGCGTCGTTCGTGTCGTGCCGCTGCCAGCGCTCGACGCATCCACTGTGAAGGATCTGACCGAGCCGGGACGTGACGACATCTTCCGAACGAAACGCTTGGCCACACGCAGGGCACGCACTCATGACGACTCCTCCGTGCCCTGTAACTCTGCAATCGAAATGCCGTTCTGCAACTATCGAATACGACGTACCGACCGCGTTACGTCGAAAGCGGGTTGTCTGGAAAAGCGTCTCTTCGCTCGGGTGCCGGATCGCGAGCCTCGGCGCGATCTTCGATCCGGTCACTGTCGGCAAAGTTGACGAATCCGCGCGCCGCCAAAGGCGGCTGACGTAGGCCGTTCGTTATATCAACACGTTGGCCGTTCGGCCGGTCGTTTGCACTTCCACAGGCCGACCGCTCGGGGGTTGCAGTGGGGTGAAGTTGAAGGGGCGACCCGATGCAGCCTTGTGTGGAACTCGCGCCGCCCGTCGAGCTCGTACCGTCGGCGGGCGGCGCTCAAGATCCTGATCGGCTGTCAGTCTCCCCGAAGCATCCGTTGCAAATCGTCGCGCGTGCGCGCGCGTTCCTCCAACGCCTTGTTGATTCGGTTGGTCTGCTCCTGGTAGGTCGACAGCAAGCGTCGATCCCGCGCGTCCAGGAAATCGAGGACGGCCAGGGTGCTCTCCGCGTAGCTTCGCTGGGCCTGCCGGAGTTGTGGCAGCGCCACCGCGCGAAGCTCGGGACCGACAGCGGCGTACCGTTGCTGAGCGCGCTCCAGCTCTGCGATCGCCTTGGCCCGCGCGTCCCGCAGCGTCACGTAGCGTTCAGCCGCGGCTGGATCATCTTGACGGAGCGCCTCGATGAGATTCGATTCTCCGGCGTTGTCACGAAGCTGGCCACGCGCTTGCGCGTGAGCGTCGGTCGTCCCCAGAAGGATCGACAGCAGCGCGATTCCG
>WNGI01001580.1_pt1 | contig 19137 bp, 15 predicted proteins | sample 5400621 | NCBI WGS metagenome assembly WNGI01 (sample SAMN13153374, study PRJNA577476) | soil metagenome | isolation source: 20 cm soil or saprolite under Garry oak tree replicate 1 | place: USA:California | collected 2016-06-15
TAAGACGTGCTGCATAATTTTTGCGACGTGGTAAAGGATTCCGTCCAATACGTAGCTTTGGCGCTCCATTGCGAAATCCTGCGTGAGCATTGTTTAAGTTTTTTGGCTCATCGCGTAATCGAGTGGGTAGATTTTAGTAACAAAAAGGGTTCAAAGCCGCATGGGAACTGACTGTGAAGTCTTTGGGAGTAGTGAGAAAACAGGCAAGGTGTTTCCATGGCGACAGCAAAGAAGCGGGCACGACGATTGTGGGACGCGTATGCGCTTTCGGGATTTCGACCAACGGCAACGGTGCGAGGAGTTTTCGGTGATCCCAAGGCACGCATTGTTAGCCTTGTTCGGCGCTCAAAAAAACTACCTGTGGCAACTGCGGGAGCATGCAGCAGGGTTGGTACGACCGCAGAGTTCGTCAGCTTCGGGATTTGTCGTGCGGCGATACGCGGGTGTACCTGGAATTGGAAGTTCGCCGGGTGCTTTGTCGAAGCTGTGGCAAAGTGAAGCGCGAGGAGCTGGAGTTTTTGGCGGACAATCCGTTTTACACCAAGCGCTTTGCTCACTATGTGGGGCGACGGTGTCGCACGGCGACCATCAAGGATGTGGCCAAGGAGCTCAAGCTGGATTGGCATACGGTCAAGGATCTGGACAAGCAGTACATGAAGGCGCAGCTCGCTAAGGCGGGAAAGCCAAAACCAAAGGTGATCGGCATCGACGAGATATCGATTCGCAAAGGACACACGTATCGGATTGTGGTAAGCGACTTGGAGAAGACTCGACCGATCTGGTTTGGCGGTAAAGACCGCTCCGAGCCAAGCTTGACGGAGTTCTTCGATGAGCTGGGAAAGCCCAAGAGCGCACGGATTCGCTTGGCGGTCATGGACATGTGGAAACCGTTTCGAAACGCTACCCAAGTATGCGCCCCGCAAGCGGCGATTCTCTATGACAAGTTTCATGTGATGCGCCATTTGGGCGAGGCGTTGGATCAGGTCAGAAAACGTGAGTACGGGCGGCTGGCAGGCAAAAATAGAGGCTTTATCAAAGGGCAGAAGTACACGCTGTTGTCGCGCCGGGAGAACCTGAGTCTTCAAGGGCGCCGAGCGTTGAAGGCTTTGCTCCGTGCCAACAAGCGACTGAACACCGCCTACCTGCTCAAGGAGTCCTTTGGTCAGTTGTGGAGCTACGAGCGCGAGGGTTGGGCCAGACGCTTCTTTGAGAACTGGATGGCGGCGCTCAAATGGCAGCGGCTTAAGCCCTTTGAGAAATTTGCCGAAATGATTGAGCGTCACTGGGATGGGGTTGCCGCTTACAGCAGGCCACAAAACAAAGTGTCTCTGGGATTCGTTGAAGGGCTCAACAACAAGATTCGCGTCATCCAAAGGCGCGCTTACGGCCTGAGAGACAAAGAATATCTGCGCCTCAAGATACTGACTTCGATGTTGCCAGAGCTGTGAAAACATCAAAATCTACCCACTCGAGTTCACGAAGAGCCAAAATAAAAGATACCCTCAACCGCATCGCGCCGCGGGCGCACGACTCGTCGGTCATCCTTTCGCCTGCTTTGAATCGATGGATTGATCGGGCGCCGGCACACGGTCTACAAGCGCTGAAGTGTGCTTCACCATCATGACGCCGACCGGATCATTCGTCAGATCGTAAACGAAAATGGAGTAGCCGATCTTGGCGATCGGCTCGCGCAGCCGAAGCCAGCGGAACAGCGGATCTGAGGCAGTTGAAACGTCTTGCAAGTTGTAAACGCTGATCGCAAGAATCTTGCGTGGCGCATTGTCCGGGACCTTTTCAGGCGGAGGCGGCGTTAAGGTGCCTTTACTCGCGACATCCTGGTAGCGAATGCCGTAATAGGACGGCGGCGCCGTGCCGAAATAGGACAAATAGATAATTGGCAGCTTTTCTTTTTCGATGTACGCTTTCAGTCCTTTTAGATCTTGGCCCCAATCTAGATTGGAATCGCTTAAATAACGGTAACCCTGCCCCGAGCCGCCGACCGATTCATTGAAATACGCAAGCTGATGCGGCGCGATCCAGAGCACAGAGAGAGCGGTTAAGAGTACCGGCGTGCCGATCAGCGTCGGCGCCAGCCAGATGCGGCTTAAGCGGACCGTCGCCAGCCGGGAGGCCAGGACGAAGAGGAACGGATAGACTGGAAGAATATGGCGAATCCCGATATTGACCTTCGCCTGAGTAGTCGCGATAAAAAAGATCAGCACCGGCGCCAGCAGAAACAGCGCTTCACGCCCAGCAAGCGATCTGCCAGCACGGTAAAAAATCAGCGAGGCCGCGATGAGAATCAAGGTCCCGATCGGTGTCTTGAGGAGAAAAGAAAATATAAAATAACTCCACCATCCATGCGGCGAATGCTCTCCCATGAGGAAGCCGGGCAAGCCTTCTTCCGATAAAGTCAGAAATTGCTGAAGACCCGCGAGCCAGGGGCGAAATCCTTGAAAGAAATAAACCGGGAGAATCGGCAATAGAGCAACAAGTAGTATGAACGCAAGGATGATTGCTGATTGCAGTAACCTGTTCAGAGGGCCGCTTTGCTTCTGTCTCGCTGGCAAAAAAGCAAATAGCTCGCGGTTCATCAGGGCAGAGCCGGCAACGACGAGGCCAAGGATGGGGATCAGAAGGATCCCGGAAAATTTGCAGAGCAGGGCCATACCTGTGGAGATTCCCGTGCCTGCCAAAAGCGACCAGCCGGGCGAATTGAGAAACTCCCAGAGCAGGTAAACGGCAAGAAACATGAACAGAGTTGCTCCGATATCGGTGGTGACGAGCGAGGAGTGAGCGACGAGATTCGGATCGACACAGGCAAGCGCAACGGCCAGCAGGGCTGCGCTATCACCCCAAAGCCGGTAAGCCCACCAGCCGCTGAGAGCCACCAGCAACGACCCAAGAAAGAGATTCGGCAGACGACCCCAAGTCAGGATCCGATCGGCCGGAACTGTTGATCTGTATAGCAGATCCTGCCCAATCAAGTAGCCATTTGCGTCGTGCCACTGTTGAGGGTCCGGATTGAAAGGCAGTCGATAAGCTAGGAAAAGTGGCAGGGCTAGAAGCTCTTTGATGAGCGGCGGGTTTTGTGGCTCGATGCGAAAGTCTCCTGTTGCAAGATATGAATAGCCCGCCGCAAGATGCATGGCTTCGTCGATCGTTTGAGAGTTGGTCCGAATAAAAACAATTCCCTGGCCGATGAAAATGCTTAGTAAAAATAGTCCGCCGAGCACGGCAAATTTAGTTCTCGACGTCGAGCCGGAGTGGTTTGATGCATGCGAACGAACCTCACTAAAACCAACATCCGATTGCGCTACCATTTTCCTCACCTGGCGAAATGAGCGCGGCCATTCGATCCGCTGGGCAGCTCCTCTAGGACATAAATCTTGTAGTTTAATGATCGGAAGGGAATAAACCAGCTATATTCGCGAAGCACTTTATACCCCGAAAGCGGGGACGCTGCGATTACGTAAGGTTTATTCTCCCTTGAGGTAACAAGAGGAACATCTGTCTGGGGTACGGCACCGGCCGATAGATTTTGCGGATGGGCGTAGAGGTTCCAGCCGTTGAACACGTAACCGGCATCAATACTGGCCAGGGGAATATCCTTTGCGCGAAGCCACGCCACTCCCTGAGCGATGGCGCGGCTGGTTTGATTCTCGTTCCATGTTACGAGCAGGGATACAGCAAAAAGAACCGTGACGCCGGCGAGCGCCACTTTTGAGTTAAATGATCCGCTGGCGGCTATCGCGATGAGAGGCGGAAGCAGGACTAGGGAGTAGCGATCAGAGCCCCATGGACCAAAGAACCAGAGAGCCATGATAATGGCAAGTTGGATGGACGCATAACAAACGAAAAGACCGAGTGGGTTTGCAATGTGAGCGCGGATTATATCGACAACTTTCACAATAATCACTGCAGAAGAAAAAAGCGAAAGTACGAAAATAGGAGGATTCAACCACGGCGGTAAGAAATCAGAAGCCGGTGGACCCTGCAGGAGGTGACGTTCTCTGCCGAGTGTATTCAACTGCCACATCCCATCTTGCGGTTTGGGAATTTCGCCCGCAAACAACATCGAGCAGCCCGTTAGAATAGATAAAGCGGCAACAACACCCCAAAACAAGGGCCGCCTGTAGACCGAGGTGACTATGGACATGCTCAGAGGGAGAAGGGCAAGGCCGGTATGCATAAAAATTCGCAATAGGCCGGACACTGCTTGGGTATAACGATGGAGCCAAAAATCGATCACCCAAGTCGTCAACGCTTTAGACGCAGATGTCACACCAAAGATTTGAGCAGTTAAAATAGGGGCAAGGCAGAACAGCAGACAAATTCCACTGGTGGGTAAAAGATATTTCCACGACCTGTGAGATGGCGTAAAAAGAAAATAAAGTAGTAGGCTGGCGGGTATCGCAACGGCTATTTGTCTAATGAAGAGGGCACACGCTGCAAGGATGCAGCCCCCATAGAGTTCAAGAGACCTTCTCCGGGAGAGTCCCCGCGCGATGAAGAAGAAAGCTATATTGGCAAAGCTCAGAAACGGGACATCCGTCATAAAAGAGAAGCCGAGAACAAAGAACACAGGATTGGCGACAAGGACAGCAGTCGCAATCAGACTTTCACTGCGCGCACGCCCCAACTCGCGCAACGTGCCGTATAGAGCCAAAGCTCCAAGCCACGCGAGCACCGCTGTGGAAACTCGAAGAGCAGTAAATGAGAAGCCGAAAGGCAGGCAGAACAAGGCGCCCCAAAGAATTTGCGCGAAGGGATAGTGAACGGACCAGTCGAGAACTCGAAGTTCACCCGTGTGCAGAAAATGTTCAACACTCCAAGCGTACGTCCAGTCGTCGTGAAAAGGAAGATTGGCGAGCGGATGAATCAGGAAGGCGACCGACGAGTAAGCGAGGAGTAGAACCACACCGGGAATTGATCTCTTTAGCGCGACAACGAATAAGGCGCGGCCGGTGCGCAGATCCAGTGAAGGATTTACGGTTAGACAGCTTTGGGCCATTGCAATCTTTGGTGTGGACGGCGCGCCGCACAAGTAAAATAGTCCTTGAGAGAGTTGATTGGGTTTTCAAAGAAGTGCCACGAAAGCGCGGCGATGCCAAATGTGATTCCAACCAGCAACCCGAACTGGATCGTGCGCGGCAGAATAAAAAAATCGAAATTTATCTGACCTAATAAAAGAGGGACGAGAAAATATATAAATAGATGATAAACATAAATCCCGTAGCTTATCGTGCCCAGGTAAATCAAAGGTTTTGACCCGAGAATCTGGCCCACCATGCCGCCGAAACCCGACGATGCACGATTGATGACCCAGGCAAGAACGAGCGGCCAAGCGGCAGGTTCCAGAACAAACCAGAAATGCTGCATCGCAGCGGGAAGGAGATCATAATGCTCCAGGCGCTGGAGGAGCAGAACCAGAATAACGCCAGGCACGCCGAGCCAAGAGATGCATTGCCTAAAATGTTTGATAAACGTCGGTCTCGCTCCGAGGTGGTGTGAATAGTAGGCCAGAAGCGCCCCGATGCCGAGCGAATCGAGGCAGGCGGGTGAAACTGCGTACCGAGTAACCCAGTTAAAATCAAGAAAATGACCGAAAAGACGGAACGTCGGGCCAACGGCGATTGCCGTGATAATAACTTTCAATAGAAATCGTCGAGGAGCAAATAAAATGAGCGCGGGCCATAAAAGGTAAAATTGTTCCTCGACGGCCAACGACCACAAGTGTCCCGTCACCGACCCATATTGGCCCTGGATCGCAAAAAGATAATTTGACGCATAAGCCAAATGCCAGAAAATCGTGTCGCGCACGTCACTCAAATCAAGGAGCGCAGCGATAGAGAGCACCAGATAGTATAAAGGAAAGATACGCAGAAAACGCCGGATATAGAATTGTCGAAGCTCGAGATACCTCTGATGGCCATGATATTCAACTTGATCTCGTGATCGTAACAAGATTCCCGTGATCAAAAAGCCGCTCAGAACAAAGAATAGCCAAACAGCTAAAAGCGCGAAATCGATGCCGCCAATCCTTTCTGGATAAAAAAAATGGCGTATCAGCACAGCGCCGACAGCGAAGGCACGCAGGCCATCAAGCTGGGGCATATAATGCGCTGAACTATTTGGCGTCTTGATCTCCATCAAGTCATGACCGTTTTTGCGGCCATCCGGTTCTATGGAGCCGAGGGTGCCTAAACGGCTTTGTTGCTGTGGCGGTTACCTTTATCGGTTCGCTTCGTTGCTCTTAAATTCCTTGTCTTATTTGGGCGAATCACCTCATAAATAACGTTTTGCCGATCGGCCCATGGCATCCAGGGATCTCCCCCGCCTTGGCGCAGATGAATTCGAATCTCACTAGGTGCGGGCGAAAGCTCGCTTGAAAGGTGATGAATGAATTTTCCTAGGTCGTAGGTATGATTATAAAAATCACGCTCAAACTTTTCATCCCGCTTGTGGCCAGAAGCAAGCGGCTGAGGAGGTAGAAAAAATACAAGAATCAACTTTTTCCTAGCGCAGGAATAAAGGTACTGTACTGCGGGGACGTAATCCGGTAAATGCTCAAGCACGTGACGGCCCACGACCGCGTCAAACTTACGCCGCAATTTTTTTAAGTCATACAGTGACATTTGCTGGAATCGATGCGCATCAGCAGGAAACAGTTCGCGTGCTACCGCCAAGAGTTTTTCGGTTACATCGATTCCGAGATAGTCGAGATCAAGCCCTTTCTCGCGAATCATTTCAAACATGACGCCATTGCCGCAACCGACGTCGAGAATGGATGACGCACCGTCAAGCAAGCTGAGGACTTTCGCGCGGGACCGGTGGCTCTTTCCCTCCGGACCGCTGCGCAAAAAAATCTTGGCTAGCTCGGGCGTCCAGTGGCGCCAGTTTTCTTTCACTTTCAGACTTTGTTTAGACATTTCATTTCTATCCTATATGGCTTGGCTCAACATGGGACCCAGGACCCGATCCGCGGCGAAGTATTCGCGCGCCACTTCGCTCGCGTGAGCGCTAGCTCGGTCATAATCGCGCTCGATCATCTGCACGGCTTCCGTCGCCTCATCTACAGTATTAAACGCGTGTAGCCCGGGGCCGAGAGGGAGCACCTGGCCGAAGCCGGTGTCCTGTTCCACGACCGGTCGGCCTGCGGCGAGGTAGCAGGCCGCGCGATCGCTAAACCAGCCGCTGCGAAGACGAACATTCATGTCTTTCGCGACCGTGAATTCGCCTCGAGAACCGCGCAAATAATCACGATACCGCCATGGATCGATTGAGGTCTGGATTGGATCAACTATATGCCAGCCCTTCGCAGTGAGTAGTTCGACGTCCCCCGGTACACTGTCGACATCCATCGCCAGTTCAAAAGTCTTTGTGGTTCGTTGAGGGACATCCAAGAAGCGGCACCATTCGGATCGTTTGCACCACTTAAACGTCTCGCCCTGGTATTCTAGGTCTCGCCCTTTCGAATTCCACGTTCCGACGGTTGTATATGCACGTCCTAGTGACTCAGCATTTTCCCAGAGGCCCATTGTTATAGGTTGACGAGTTGGATGCCACATATAACCCCCAGTCGGCAAACTCGACCCCGCCTTGCCGATATTTTCACCAAAAGTGAAATGGAGTGTATGAGCATCGAGAATAGCCGCCAGACTTCTGTCTCCCTTATCTAATTTGAGCTGCAAATAGACAGGGTCTGAATCAATGAAAATGGAAGGGCGCTCTCGAAATAGCTCGATGGGAATTCGGTTGACTGGCCCGAAACTTACAAGGAGGTCGGATTCGTGCAAAAGCGTATCTATACGATTAGCCCCTGGACCATACTTAAGGCCCCGATCAACATCAAAGAAAAGCCAGTGATCTCCAAATCCAATCTTACTGAAAAAGTTTGCCGTCGCCTTAATCCCGTATTCGTAAGAGGTAGCAAACTCATTTGTAAGGGGATTGTATGCCAAATCACAGTTCAGCTCCCCGGTGTCTTCGTAAAACCAGATATCATGCCCGAGGGAACGAAGCCCTAAGAGATAGTGGGCCATTTGCCAGGCATAGCCACCGACGGGATAACGGACCAGATAGCCAGCGAAAATGATCCGTGCCATTCGTTAGAACCCACATTGAGAGTCAAGTGCGCCGTTCAGGCGTTCTTGTATAAGCACGGAGTCGCCCCGATCACTGGAAAGAGGCGATCACACCATGCTCGACGTTCGCAACTGCTTCCAGTGCTCGCGCTCAAAATCATAGTGCGTCGTCAGCCGCTTCAATTATCTCCCAAACCTACTCGGTCCATTAAACTGCCAAGTACCTTCTCCGCCGCGAAATACTCTTCCGCGATCTCACGGGCAGTACGGCAGTGGCCTTCGTAATCGCTCTGAATCGTGTCGATTGCCGCCAGGATGTCCTCCATATTCCTAAAGGCAAAAAGCCCGCGGCCGGTTGGCAGGATGTTATCGAAGGCGGTATTCTGAGTCACGACGGGTTTTCCCGCAGCTAAATAGCAAGCGCTTCGGTCGCTGAACCATCCACTCCGAAGGCGAATATTCTGGTCCTTAGCAACCGTGAACTCGCCCCGTGAGCCAAGAATGTAATCGCGGTAGGGCACGATGTCTTTCGACAAAGAGATTGCATCGACAACTCGCCACCCATACGACGTCAACTGGGGAATCGCCTCTTCGTCTTTCTTGTCTTCCCACGCCAAGGCGATCTCGAACTCCTGTCCGGTTCGACGCGGCAAATCAATGAATTTTAGAAACTCGACATGCTTGCTCCAGGAATACGTCTCTCCTTTCCATTCGATATCCTTGCCCGGTTGTCGCCACTTCGCTATCGTCGTGAAACGGGGCGAAACGTTGGGCTGTTCGTTTCCGTCGGACGATAATCGTGCATCGGGCGTCCACCAATCCAGAACAACGGGCTGGCGCGTGGGATGGTAATGGAAGCGACTCAAGGGCACGCTACAATCCGACGCTCCGAGGTTTTCGCCATAGCTGAAATGATGCGTGTGCGCTGCGAGGAGATCGATTGCCTTATGAGCGCCTTGAAGCACCTCAATCTGACGTATGACAGGATCAGTCTCAAGGTAAATACGTACCGGCACACGCATGTGCTCTTCGGTCAGCCGCGTCGAGCCGGTTAAGTTTAATAATGCATCGGCCTTTTCGAACAAGCGCGACACATGCGTCTCCGACAGGCCAAAGACTTGGCCGTCTACCCGGGACCAGTAAGCCCAACGATCCTGCAAGCCGTAAGATGACATGAGTTTGGCCACATAGTTGACGGCGTATTGGCAGTTGACGGTATAGGCATATTCGGACTCATTCTCCTCTTTCGTGTGCAGAGGATTATACGCCCAGCCCCCCGTGTCCTCGACATAGTAAACGTCGTAACCGAGTCGTCGGAAGCCTTCAAGATAGTGCAACACCTGCCACGACACTCCTGCTAAGGGGGTTCGTCCCAATATCCCCATTATGACAAGGCGCAAACCTCTCGTCATTGGCGACCCACGGATCGGTTTGTCAGCGGGCGTGTAGCAATCAATTCAGTTACAATTATCCGCAGAGACGCATTCATGACTGAACTTAAGACAACGCTCGGTCCAAGAGAGTCGCAACGACTTTGCGCGCGTCGAAAAACTCCTCTGCAAGATTCCGAGCTAGCTTACATTGGTTGTCATAATCGATCACGACTCTCTCAATAGACTGTGCGGCTTCTTTTACGTCGCGGAACCGAAATAAGCCGGCAGAATCCGGAAGGAATCGGCTCGCCCCTGTATGCTGGACAACGGCTGGTTTGCCGCTGGCCAAATAGCAAAGTGTTCGGTTGCTCACCCAGGCATTTTCGAGTTTCAAACAAGCTGGCTTGGCGCAACTAAACTCACCGAAGGAGTCTTGAATGTAGCGCTGATAGTCCCAAGGGGTCGCCGCAATTCTATGAGAGTCAACTACACGCCAGCCTCGGTCTTCCAACATTCGCCACTGGTCGTCTGCTGGCTTCAAGTCGAGAGCCAACTCCAACGGGTGATCCGTGAGACTCGGTATCTCCACGAATGGTAGAAAACCACTCCGTTTGTCGTCCAAGTGTGCGTGTACATCGTCCTCGAGCCATCCGCCGGCGTACCAGTGTGCCACGGTGGTGATCGGTGCTTTGGTCGTTGCTTCACACGCTGGCCACCAGTCGAGAGCCACGCATGGACGGGTATAAACCCAATTCAACCCCAGATCAGGGATCCGTGTTTCCGCCTGACCCACGGTCTCCCCGGTCGTAAAGTACACATCGTGCGGAGTCAGCTTTTTTCGTCCTTTGCTGATCCAGGCCTGCGATAAACCCGGATCAATGTCTAATAAGGCTGACCTCCGGAAACGCTTTACAACATGCAGCGGAGTGTCATAGGGAAACTCTAACAAGAGATTCGCTGCCGCGGCGGCATCCAGGTCCAGACATCCCAGGGTGGTTAAATCCAAAGGCGGTGACCCGTCACACGAGCAATAGAGGGCCAAACAATTCACAAAATCATAGCGCTCTAAACGGAGCTTCAGGGCGGCAACGTTGGCTCGCAGTTGGGAAGGCGGAGAGCTTGGGGCAACGGCTTCGAGCCAGATTACTTTACAGCCGGCTGCACGTAACCCGAGTGCCCAATTCAAATATTCCCATAGATGACCACCGCCCTCAGGGTACTCCAGGGTTCTTACCGGCGCGATACAGACCGTAATACCCATGTGAGCTGCTTAACCCGAAGATGAAGTCGCGCGATAGTGCCGATGTGTCAAGTCTACGGGTTGGTTACCCTCCAAATTTCTCTTCTCGGGATAAGGGGTACGTGTGAGGTGCCACGAAAACAGACGGATCTCCTATCGCCTTTGAAACGTCGGACCTGATAAAAGCGACCCGGCCATGTTCAATGCCCAGGAGTAGATCGCAGTGTTTCAAGGTAGACAAGCGATGGGCGATGATAAAGACAGTGCGCCCAATGCTGAGACGCTCCATCACCTCGATAATTTCTCTTTCTGTTTTTATATCGATGGAGCTTGTCGGCTCATCCAGGATGAGAATGGGAGCATTCTTCAGAAAAGCTCGTGCGAGCGCAATCCGTTGGCGCTGTCCTCCGGATAGTTGCATTCCACGCTCACCCACCATTGTCCCATAGCCGTGCGGGAGCCGAGTTATAAACTCATGTGCGTTAGCGGCTTTGGCAGCCTCAACGATTTCATCTTGCGAGGCACCGGGACGTGCATAGGCAATGTTCTCGCCGATGCTGGTCGAAAAAAGTATAGATTCTTGAAGGACGATGCCGAACTGATTGCGAAGCTCCCCAAGTTTGTAATCCCGAAGATTAACACCATCGAGCAGGATTTGGCCCTGAGTCGGGTCGTGAAATCTGGTCAACAAACTAACAAGCGTTGACTTCCCCCCACCGGTCATACCCATGATGCCGACTCTAGTGCCAGGCTTGATTGCGAACGAGATGTCACTCAACACTGGATACTCGCCGTTGTATGCAAAGCAAACGTCCTCGAAGGTTACCGCTCCGCTAGCATGAGATATCGGCACTCCATTTTTATTTTCAACGACATCGTGGGCTTCATCCAAAAGCGCGAATGCGCGCTCGGCGCTGGCAAGCGAGCGTTGCGCACGCGCCGTCATCTCGCTAAGGGACGCCAAGGGTCCGAATAGCTGTGCCAAGTAGGACATGACCATCATCAACTCGCCCAATGTTAAGCTTCCGGACTGGACATGTCGCATGCCCAAGAATAAGACCGCGGCTGTTCCAGCTGCGGTAGTAATTCCAATCAGAAGATCGAAAGCCCCTTCCGACCATGCAGCCCGAACTCGTACTGAAAAGGTCTCGTTAGAATGACGAACGAAACGCGCTTGTTCTCGCTCTTCTTGGCCGAAAGCTTTAACCACGCGCCGGGCACTTAGGGCCTCTTGCACTACTGAAAAAGCGGAACTTTCCAAGTGCATAATATCGCACCACTGGTTACGAAGCCGCGAATTAAACGTTCGCGCGCCAAGGTACAAAATAGGTGTAACTGCGGTTGCGACTACCGCCAACTGCGAGTCGAGCAGGGCGATAATGTAAATCATCCCGGCGACAGTCAATCCTGAAGCGACAAAGGGTATGAAACCATCGACGGCTATCCACTGAATCGCAGGAGCATCATACTGGATCCGGTATGTGGAATCAGTTGTTCCTCTGGCGTCGTGATATGAAACCGAAAGACGCTGGACGTGGCGAAACAGTTTGTTTCGGAATGCCAATGTTAACTTTTCCCCCGTATAGGTGCGCAACAACGTGCTTGTGACCCGTTGGAGTCCGCTGAGAAGGGCAACGAGCATCGTTAGAGTCACGACGAACGTCAGCATGCCGTTAGGAGAGCCGGTGACAGCCTCAGGCACCACTTGGTGTAGAAATGCTGGTATTGGACGGGAGCCAATGAAGCTATCGACCGCAATTTTCAGCGGCAATGGGATCAGCAGAGCGAGGGGGGGCGATAACAAGGTTATCAACAGAATCGCCCCGATGTGCGTGTAATAAGGCCTTACTTCGAGTAACAGCCGACGGTAAAGCTCAAAGCTATTGTGTTTCTTTTTGTTTGTCATGAATGGCATCCGAATGCTGCAAGGTGCGCAGGATTGCGGCAACGGCGCTCCCGCAACCACGCAGACTGTATATCGCTAGAAAAACGCTCAACAGACCCAGGATGGTGGAAGCCACCCATGCGTTATCAAGCGCTGCCGCAGCGGAAAGGGAGACGGATAAAACGGGAAGAAGAATCTCCAGCAGTGAACACTTAGGCCAGAGCCGAACTCGCACAAATTGGTTGCCTGCACCGTGATCCTCCACCGCCATGAGCAAGCGCGCGAAGCCGAGCAACCCGGCACGCACTTCCAAGTCCCATCGATCGTAATCTCCGCCGCGTCGAACGTAAACCCCCGCTTTGCGCAAATCCGCTTCGAAAGATTTCAATCTTTCATTGGGATCACGCCAATGTTCCGTCCAAACGGCAAATTTCCGCGGCCAGGGCATCACAAAACCGGACGCCTTGTATCTCCAGAAAGTGAGGCCGGAACGCAGGCGTCCGCTTAAGCGCGCAAGAGGTTGGAGTAAATGAAGCAATGCTGTGACGGTGCGCAGTTTAATCCGGTCAAAGGGGGATCTTCGCGAGGCTGAAAAGCAGACTCGTGACGAACTGATCACGGCTTGGAAAATAGGAGCGTAAAGTACTAAGGCCAGGAACGGCAAACCATAGAATAAGGGAAACCAAAGGAAGCCGAGCGCAACGATCGGAAGAAGCGCGGCGACAGCCAGGTACCATTCCGGCATGGACAGCCAAGATTCTAAGGCCCCGGCAGGTGATTGGTAAATAGACTGGAAGGGCGCACTGCCCCAGACGCCATGATAAATCCGTCCTTGGCTCCATGCCTTATATTGGTGGCCATTTCCGTAGACTCGGCCGGCCCACGTGACATGGCCCGCGAGATTGTATTTCTCCGGCCATTTCTTCTCTAAAAAGGATTCCGCTTTGCCGTAATTGCGCTGCTGCTTCCAGTAGGTTCTAATCGAACTACGCCTGTGGTGCCAAACCATGGCACCTGGGCTAAATCCGAGAGTCCATCCCTTTTGCTGCAGGCGCCAACAAACATCCACATCGTCTCCCGCGATGCGAAATTGCGGATCGAATCCGCCTATGGCGTCCAGAGCTGCTTTGCGAAAAGCCATATTACATCCGGGAATATGTTCGGCCTCAGTGTCGGACAGCAGAATGTGAACTGGGTTTCCCGGCGAATGGGCGACGCATTCGGCAATCGGTCCATCGTAGGGAGGTGCGATGTTCGGGCCTCCGACTCCAACATGTTTTGAATTCATGAACGTGTGAGCGAGATATCTTAACCAATGGGAGTCGGGGTAGGCATCATCATCGATATAGGCGACGATTTCTCCCGTAGCTGCGTTCAATCCCGTGTTGCGCGCGGAGGAGAGGCCCCGATTTTCGGTTGTTATCACTCGAAAGCCATAGCTATGGGCGATTTTTGAAGTTGTGTCCGTCGAGCCATCGTTCACCACAATCACCTCGTAGTTTGGATACTCAAGCCCTACCAGGCTGTCCAAACATCCAGAGAGAGTGCGGCTCCCATTAAAGGTGCATACGACGACAGAAACCTTCGGCCAGCGAAGCTCCTTTGCGAAGGGGACCTTGGTGAATGCCTCTCGGACCGCTTTGAGAGCAGGTTTGGGACGACGATCCCGAGCGGTGATGCCAAACGCCCAGTCTTCGACTTCGGCACCAGCCCTGTGCCACTCATCAGTCCATGAAAATATAAAGGCCCCCGCACAACCCGGCGCGAAGGTACTTCGGAGTTGCCACTCGAGCGCTTGTGCTTGCGTTGCCTCTCCATTTCTGAGGCTGTCGAGACCAATCTCGCTCATCAGCAAGGGTCGATCGCCGGCAATATTATGAAGTCGCGCTAAGTAGCCGTCAAGTTGATTCTCCGATTCAAGGTAAACATTGAAAGTGACGAGATCCAGGAAAGGAAGATGTAGATATTCGGTTGTGGGATAATTTACGTAGGTAATGAGGGCGTTCGGGTCTTCTGCTTTGACCGCCCAGTACAGGCGCTCGAGGTAGCTCTCGACTCGCCCACGACCCAGCCACCGAACAACCGGTGCGGCGATTTCATTCCCAAGGGCATAGCAGAGAAGGGCGGGATGCCCTGCGCAGGAACGCGCTTTTGCACGCACCAATGCTTCGATGTCAGGAGCTCCCTTTCGGTCAATCAAAAAGCCCGCATACTGCTCTGCAGATAATCCGACCATGACGCGCAGGCCATGTTTTTGGGCGATGTCGAGAAGCCTCCGCGGCGGCATCGTATGGGGAATACGGACTGCATTGAGTCCGTTCGCAGCCATCAGAGAAAAGTCTCTCTCTAAAACCGTTGGGTCATAATACTCTTGACCGTTATGATCCGGTCTGAATGCTCCATAGGTAACACCGCGCACCCAAAATTTATCGTTGCCAAGGAATAAGAATTTACCGGCGACACGAATACGTGTGACTGTTCTACTGGAGGATTCTTGCTGGGGCAATACGAAATTTTCGTGGTGAACTCCATTTAAGAAAAACTTTGCATCGTGCGTGAATGCTCGTCGATGCAGTGCACCCCTATGGGGGCCGTTCAAGCGCGTGCGAGAACGCTCAAACGACGATCGCGGCGGCATATCCACGATGAAAAGCTCCCTTCTCTCTCCGCAGATTGATTCGAAAAATGTTGGAACGAAATGTTCCCATTTACGTTTAGACGGCCAGAGATAGCGCAACAATGGTGCCATTTCCGAAGAAGGATCATTTCCGCTGAATTTACACGCATTTGAGGTGCATAGATGGTTCATCTACTGCAGGGTTTAACCTGCAATAAGCAGAAAAATTCTTGCTTGTGTATGCTGTGTTAATCGTCAAAAGCGAGTCGGTCGAGAAAAAAGATTTTCGCCGCCCCACCACGCAATGCGGCTGCTTGCAAAAAACCGAGACAGCTTCTTCTGACGAGAAATCCGCTACGACAACAAGCGCGATGTTGAACGACCAGTAAAGTTGCATTCTATGTGAAGAACGGAATCGCCATTGGCAACTCGTAAGGGAACGGCGCGCCTGATCTCAATCGCTGCGAGCGGTGAGGGCGCTCGTGCTACCTGTTGATAATTTTGCCCCGCGTCAACATTCCGCAGATCGTGTCGTAATCGACGGCATGAATCGCGCAACAAAATGAGCGGCCTCCTGCCAACCGTGGCGGACCGGCGCAGCAAAGTGGATCTCATAAGCAGAGCCCGGATGAGCGAATCTTGATGTCTAAATTTCTTAATAGCGCGCCTGGAAAGGGCAAGCCGCTGCGCCGAAGTGCTTGAAGATCTAGAGCGCAGAGACAAAGTATTCGGAGACGAAAAAATTGAACTACGCTGGCAGTAGTCAGCGGATCTTCCTGCATGAGAAAAATGCACTGCCCAGGAAGAGCCATACGACGGCGCCACTGCATCATTTTCCCCGTTGCCGACTAAATCATTTTCTTACATTGCGTTCATAGTAGGACTTGCCATAGGCAGTTTCCTCGAGGGCGAGACTTGGCAAAAAATGAGCGAGATTTCGCACAGCCTGGCGCGTGTTGATGACCGGTGAATCCTTCGGTCTCGCACCGACGGCCGCATATAACGAACAATATGGTTTTTTTCCAGCCTTGAGGCAGGTTTCTCGACCCGCGCCGTTTAATTGCGCATTTATGGCCATTGATGGCAAAAGTTGCCCCTCAAAAATCAGCCGGTCAGTTAGGGAAAATCTTTACCGCATCTATTCAAAGGTCGCCATTTCCGAACGTTATGGAAATTCTCGGCAGACGGCATATCATTTGCGGTGATCCTTATTCGCTTTTCCATCTTTTCGTAGCTCTTGCGAGTTCACGCATGGTCAAACGGAGTGAAGAAATACAGGAAACCATCAAACGGTTTACCGCGCCGGGGGAAATTTCTGCGCTTGGCCCAGCAAGCGTTGACGGCAATGTCGCTAGGGAGCGGCAATCTTCGCCGAGCGGTTCTGAGTTTATCTATCGCGCTCTCACCATTGTTTGCGTGGCTGCTGCGTATTTTATCGCGGCAAAGCTCGGCTTGAGACTCGCCTTCATGTATCCCAGCGCGAGTTCGGTGTGGCCGGGCACCGGAATCGCGCTGGCGTCGCTGTTATTGCTGGGTTACCCCGTGTGGCCGGGGATTTTTCTCGGCGCATTTCTGGCGAACGTAACGACGGCGGGATCCGTGGCGACTTCACTCGGGATAGCTGTCGGGAACACGCTCGAAGGAATTATCGGCGCCCGTTTTCTCAACCAGTGCGCCAACGGCCGCAATGTTTTTGATCGTGCCCGGGATATCATGAAATTTGCGTTCCTCGCCGCCACGCTCAGCACTGTAATCAGCGCCACCGTGGGGGTGACAAGTCTATCCATGGGCAACTTCATTGCACCGAAGGATTTCGGTCCGGCGTGGTTTACCTGGTGGTTGGGCGACACCATCGGTTCGATCGTGCTTACGCCGCTGCTTGTTCTGTGGAGCATCAATCGCCGAATTCAGTGGAGCCTCCGGCAGGTTTGCGAAGCCACGTTGTTTCTTTTTTCGTTTATCCTTGTGGGTTTGGTCATCTTCGGCGGGCTGACCCCTTGGTCACACGAAAATTATCCGTTGGAATTTCTTTGCATCCCGTTTTTTATCTGGACGGCTTTCCGCTTCAGTCAACGGGAAACGGCGGCGGCAATCGTGATTTTATCTGTCCTTGCGATGTGGGGAACGCTGCATGGTTTTGGTCCCTTTGCCAGGCGCAACTCGCAGGAGTCGTTATTTCTATTGCAGTCGTTCATGGGCGTCACGGCCATCATGAGCTTGGTGCTTGCGGCCATCGTCGCCGAATACCGCCGGTTTGAGACCCAGCTGTTGCATCTGGCGATTACCGATCCCCTGACGGGGCTTTCGAACTATCGCAAATTTATCGATATGCTCGATGGCGAAATCAAACGCGCCGAACGTAGCGAACGGCCGTTCGCAATGCTCTTCTTGGACGTCGACAATCTGAAGTCAATCAATGACGGACTCGGCCATGTGGTCGGCAATCTGGCGCTCTGCCGGGTGGCGAATGCGTTACGAGGATCATGCAGGTCGATCGACACGGTGGCGCGTTATGGTGGGGATGAATTCGCGGTAATTCTACCGGAGGCTGAAGAGGCGGCTGCCTGGCGAGTCGCGGACAGAATCGCCAATCGGCTCGCACAGGATCATGACGGGCCGCCGATAACCGTGAGCGTCGGCATTGCCGTATATCCGGCGGACGGAGATCGAAAAGAATCTCTCGTCAGTGCCGCAGACAGCATTCTCTATCAAGCCAAGAGCCGAGGACGTCCGGATCGTAGTGAAAGGTCTTGATCTCGCGAATACTTCATCGCATGCCCACGCATCGTTGAACCGACCAACAAAACAGATCAAAGCTCGGTGCGCGCCGAAGATTTCGCGGTAAATTTTGCTATAGCGCTCAAAGTGACGGTCGAGAAATTCCGGCGTGATTACCTTGGTTTTTGGTTTTCCCAGCTCGATGTATTTTTGTTTGGCGCGGCAAGCTCCGAGCGCTGATTTCCAGCAATACCCGGCACAAAATCATCATTCCTCTGCCGTCTCGTAAGCCGGATTTGCCACGCCGACTGACGGGCGTTCAAACCACGATATCGGCGGCCGGTAGATTATAATAATTTTTCTTCATCGTTGGCATTTCTTGTTTGAATGCCGATCGAAAATCGGTCAGATTATGTTAGAAATCAAGACTGCCCGGTAAGGAGTTCACTATGTCTGCGAGCGCATGGGATTTTCAAAACCAGCTTACGGCGATTTTTAATGGCGCCCGGAAAATCGGCAAACCGTTTGTCGACGTGACATCGGGGCATTTGTGCAAGCAGGCTGGCGGGCAACCGGTTTCCGATCCAAAGCTGCCGATCTGTTGCGATGTGATGCGAAAAATGATGCGCGCCGGTGATTCGGTGCTAAAGGAACCAGCGCGCGGACAAACGGCGACCCTAACGATTCGCTATATGCTATGAGAACTGAGTGGTTGGCTAATCAAGCGCGGTGAGTCGCAACGGTTCTTACTTCCTGTCCCAAAAATCCTGTCTGTAATTTCCTTCCTGAAGGCAATCCTGATTATTTCCTGCCGCTGCAGAGCTGCCGTAAGTAGTTGTTAGTTCGAAGAACTATGATCTGGCATGTAATTTGTTCCTAATCCAGACGTGTCGCCGGGACCGTCTCGTACTCGTCGAACGAATGTTCTGCGAATGATTCCATGATGAAACCTGCGATTCTTTTTTTTCTAATTGCCGGACTACCGATTCTGTCTTCGACGCCAATTTCTGGTGCGGAAGCCAACAAGAAACGCGTGTCCCCAGCGGTCAAGCGCTCAACCGCGGCCGCCTCACCGCAGAAGAAACTCCAGGCGACGCGCAAGATGCTCATTGAGCGCATGAAAGCGTCACGGCAACAGCTGAATGATGCGCTGCCAGTCTACGAGACAAAATTGGCCAATGAGACCGCCGATTTTGAAATAAAAAGAAAACTCTACG
>WNGI01001581.1_pt1 | contig 19132 bp, 16 predicted proteins | sample 5400621 | NCBI WGS metagenome assembly WNGI01 (sample SAMN13153374, study PRJNA577476) | soil metagenome | isolation source: 20 cm soil or saprolite under Garry oak tree replicate 1 | place: USA:California | collected 2016-06-15
TCCGGTGTGTTGGCATCGCGCGCCGGCACTTTCACATCTATCGCACGGTGGCGCACCGGATCGAGGATCGGCACATAGTCGGTGCTATCTTCGGGTGAACCGTAGATCGGCCCATTAGCGTTGATCGTCGGGTTGCGTTTGTCGCTGGCGATCTCGTCATGGAGATAAGCCTTGGGCGTCGCCCAGTCCCACAGCGTGATGACAACGTTGCGCTCTTTGCCTTGCGGCCGCGGCGGCTTCGCCTTGGGCAGCTCGCCCGCCGCGATCCGATCGGTCCAATCGGCAAACAATTGCAGCGCCAAGACGGGCTCGAGGTCCTTCAAGTTGCGGATCATGATTTCGCTCGCCTGCCCGGATAGTACGCGCCGCTGCCAGGCGTCGAGGGAAGAGTTGAAATGACCTAAATCCTTGGAGATCACACGCGTCGCCTTGTTGCCGAGTTGATGGCACGAGTTGCATCCGAGTGTTTTGATGCCCGCCAGCCACTGCCCCTGGCTTCTTAAGCGGCCCGGTATGCCGTTGCCATCCGCGCCCGTGCCAGGGAAGTTGCTTTTATCCGGTATCTTGAGCATCGAGTACCAGTAAATCGACGGGTAATATTGCGCCGCGGCGGATTCGCTCGGTGCGGTCACCGCTTTCAGGTTGACCATCTTTCCAGGGGTCGCGCGCGCTTTCGGTCCATCGATCAAGCCATAACCGCGCACCCAGATGTTGTAGTTGGCTTTAGGAAGATCGGGAATGACGTAGCGGCCAAGATCGTCGGTGACGACGATCTTCGCGTACTTGGTCGGCAGGTCGGTGGTCTCGGCAATGACCCAGACACCGGCTTCCGGTCCGTTGGCGCTTCTTACAACGCCGCCGATATCGTCATTGTCGATGCGCACGGCTGTTCCGCCGCCTTGTTGGCTGCCCAGCGGAACCGGCGCCGCAATCAGAAACGAGCCCATACCGATCGCGATCATACCCAAGTACAACAGTTTCGTTACCTTCATCTGCTGCTCCTTACGTCTGTTGGCTTTGTCCGCGGGCGCCAGTGTCAGCCGCTGGAGACTATCCAAGAAAGAATCGTCGTGTCAATGCGAACTTATCCGGACGCCAACGGGTCAATCGAAACCGTAAAAGATATACAGGAAATGGTTTTGGAGTAATCGCGATTGACTCACCGCAGGGAACTAGAATGAGTCAAACATACAAATATTTGCGCAGCGTTGTCTAAGTACAAAGAGATTTCGGACGGGAAAGGGCGAGAATGCAAGCGGCCTGACGATTAGCAAACCGTCAGACCGCTCGAGGAGATGTTATCGACGGTGTGAGTCCTCTCGAAGCTCTTTGCGGGCGGCTTGGAGTTTCTCTTGACTCTGTTGCAGGTCTTTCTTGTTGGCCGAGACTTTGCGCATGTCGTCGCGAATCTCGCGGCGATCCTGAGCAATCTCTTTTCGGCTCGCGCCGCTGCGAATGTCCCTTCTTAACTCGGCCCGATCTTTATGCAGCTCATCGACGTTCTTTTGCAGTTGTCCGTGATCTTCGCGCACGTCTCTGCGAGCTTGGTGGACGTCCTTAATATCCCCGCGGATCTCCTTGCGACTCGTATTGCCACGGTGGTCGAAAACATCATGTCTGAACCGGCGATCGTGCAGCTCGGCGTAACTCCATCTTCGATCATGGCCGATCAGTGTCGCGCCCCGAGGCACTTGGCGGCTTAGCGTCCGACAATCTCCGGGCGGAGGTTGATGACCGGGGGGTGTACCGGGATACCAAATACGACACTTACCTGGCGCTGGCATATGACCCGGCGGAACCCGAAAGTCATGATCGTCCTTCGCCAACGCCGGGACCGTAAAAGCGCCCAGCGTTCCGGCTATAATCACACCTAAAATGGTGCTCTTTATTGTCTTCATTCAAATAATCCTCCCTCGGATACCGCTCTGATTGCGAGCATTTAAAGCAACCGATATGCCATCATTCTCGGAATGGTAAATCCCTGATTTTCTCGCCTCTTTTCCTGGGGCTTGGTTCTAACAAGGGAAAGATTTACGCGCTCGCGGCAAAAATATTCGGGGGCAGTGAAATACCGCTAAAAATCACTCTGCGGTCCTGAACGAATTTTATGGCTCGCTTGGGAACCTCTGAGCCAAGCACGGGATGGAATAGCCGCCTCACGAGAACCGCGCTATCGATTCACCCGACACCATATTTTCCGATCGGTGCCAGAAAACCTAGAATCATCGAAAGCACGTAGATAAATGCGTGATGAGGACAAATTTGCACGAAATTTTGCCCCGCTTGACCCGCTGCTCCGGAAGCATTGGCGATGAGATGTCGCAACGCTCTCGAACTACTGAATCCCGGCCATCTTTAGATAGTGCAGGTCGACAAACCGATCAGCCGGCATGACCGGCGTCGGGATAACGCCAGCTTCGCCCATCAATGCGAGGACCTGATTGAAGGCTTTGAGATTCAATTCGCCGCGCTTCGGCAAAACGTTCTTGTCGGGCTGTGTGTACGGCGAAAAAATCTCACGCGCGATCTCGTCGGAAACCTTCAGAGATTCTTTGACGATGTTCGTCAGCTCCGCGCGGTTTTTGGGATCGTTCATATACTCGTAGGACGCCGCGAACGCGCGCACGAAACGCACTAGAGCGTCCCTATTTTTTTCACCCCACGCGCGCCGCGTCATATCGACGTTGAAAATAAGATCCGCGCCCGCCTCGTACGTGAAGCCGAGTCGAGGATAACCGTCTCTAATCGCACCCAGATCTTCCGGCTGACCCATCGGCACCGCGGCGCATTCGCCGGATTTCAAGCAGTCGAAGCGCGCGCTCGTGCCGACAACCGCTTTGGCCTGAAAATCCGCCGGCTTGATCTTGTTGTGAGCAAGCAGGCGCAGTGCCGACAGCGTAATCGTATCGCCGGGCGTCGACAAACCAAGCACTTTGCCATTGAGATCGGCGAAGCCTTTGATCTCCGGCCTGACAATTAAGCTGTAAACCGGGTTGGTCGTCTGGGCGATAATGGCCACCGCGTCGGAACCCTTGAGCACAGCTTGAATCAGATACGGCGTCGCGTTCTTGCCGGTGTCGATCTCGCCTTTATCGAGCGCTGCCACGATTCGATCCGTGCCGCCAGGAATCGGCACGACGACCAGATTCAATCCTTCACGAGTAAAGAATCCCTTGCGCTCGGCGACGGTGAGCGGCAGCGATGACAAGCTGCCGGCGGAAGCGGCGTTTTGCCCGTAGCGCAGCATGATCAATTCCGCTGCTCGCGCGAAGTCCGGATAAATTGCCCAGAACAGCGCGCAAACAATCAATGGTATACGATGCTTCGTTTTCTGCTCCGAATTGTTCTAAAAACCTTTCTGCAGTTGATCCATGAATCCTGAGCGGCGAATTTCGTCGAGCAGGCTCAAGTCCCAGTAATCCTTCTCAGAGACGCGCTGCGCCTGCGGCAGATCCAAAGCGATGAGATCGAGCATATAGCGGATCGCTTCGCTGCTTGGCCGGAGATTCCTGTCGATCCGGCTGGTAATATCGTCGTAGAGATATGCGTTCACGACTGGATCGGGGTTTTGCAGATATTTTGCGAAGGCCTTTAAGCTTTCCTCCTTGTTTCGGATCATGAAGTAAACGCCTTCGAGATAACCTTTGAGAAAACGGATGAACATGTCGCGATTCTTTTCCAGCATGGGCTGGCTGGTATTCAGGCCGCCGGCCAACGTCGGCACATCGATCTTCGCCAGCACTTTTAATCCGGCTTTCTCCGCCACTAGATGATTCGGCGGTATGATCAACGAGGCTTGAACTCTGCCGGCCTTGAGCGCCGAAATATAACCGCCCGGCCCGCCGCCGAGCGGCAAAATTTTGACCTCGGTTTTTGGATCAATGCCGTTGTCGCGGAGAATCTTGGTCAGATGTATATAGGGCAAGTCGCGCCCGAGGCCGACGCCGAGCACCTTGCCCTTCAGATCGGCGATGCTGCGAATTTCCGGCGCAGTCATAAGAAAATAGCCGAGCGTATTCATCGTCACGCCGAGCTTGACGACTTTCGCGCCTTGGATCGCAGCGACGTAACCGGCGGTGTCGGATCCCATGAAAAGCTGAATGCTGCCGGACATGAGCGCCGGCACCGAGCGCGAGCCACCGCCGAGATAAACCAGGTCGACATCGAGGCCGTGCTTGCGCCAGATGCGCTTCTCTGAAGTTACCCACCCGGGGCTTAGAGCCGGCCCCAACGTCGCATAGGCGACTGTCATTTTGTCGGCCGCATGGAGCGTTGATGACCAGTAGACAAATAAGACGGAAATCAAGATATTCGGCATTATTCTTCTACGTCTTTGGTCCATGCGCCGAAACTTCGTGTTAAAAAAATTACCCAACCACCACCGTCGCATTGATTTAAAGGAGGAGCTCGAGTCGCGCCAATGCGACAACCTGCACCATCGTGCTGGTCGAGAAATCGGATCCCAACACCTCCCGTCCCGTTTTATTGATGTCGCGATGGTAACAAACGTCGGTGGTGAAAACGTTCAACGAGCGAATAACTGCCGCGCGGCACCGACAGTCCGCCGGGATTCATCGTCGCCTTCGGCATTCCTATGTCCTCCTTCTTGCTCGACTAAAGTAACGAGAATCTGCTCTAAATGGCTGCGCAGCCGGCAGACCGGCGTCGCATCGATGTCCGGGCAAGTTAGCCGAAACGATTCGGAGGTGTCAATCGCAACTCTTGGACAAGTCGGTTTGGCGATTGGATCATGACAACTTGTTTGCGTCGGCCAGACTTTTTCTTATTATATAGATGCACGCTGTTACCCGAAGTTGAATTCGTCGCAAGAGAGTCTCTTGCGATTTGAAAGGAACGCCCTATGCGCGAGCGATTCGTCGAAATCAGCACTGCCGATGGAGTCATGGATGCGTTCGTCACTCATCCGGAAGAGAACGGTCCGTTTCCTGCGGTAGTTATTTACATGGACATCTGGGGCCTGCGCGAAGAGCTCTACGATATCGCCCGGCGCGTCGGCACTGTCGGCTACTATTGTCTGGTTCCGGACTTCTACTATCGGAGCGGCAAGAGAATCCATTTCGAATTTCGGAACGAGCAAAATCAAACCATCTCTATCAACCGGCTTGACGGTGAAAAACTTCGCGAGATCCAGGCGCGGCCAGAACTGACCAACAAAATGGTCACGAATGATACCGGTGCGATTCTGAAATTCCTCGACGGCGCCGAGTTCGTGCGCCGCGGCGGCATGGGCGCGATCGGCTTTTGCATGGGCGGTCGCTATGTAATGGCCGCCGCCGGAACTTATCCGGAACATTTTATTGCTTCGGTATCCTTGCACGGCACAACGCTCCTCTCCGACCGAAACGATTCGCCGCATCATTTAGCAGCCAAGCTGCGTGGCGAATTTTACTGCGGCTTTGCCGAGCACGACTCACACGCGCCGTTGGCGATGGTGCAGGAAATGGAAAACATATTGCAGCCTTGCCAGGTGAAGTATCACTTCACCGTGCACCCAGCCACGGAGCACGGCTACTCACTGCCCGACCGCGACGTCCATGACGGGCAAGCGACCGCGCAAGACTGGGAACACATCTTTGCAATGTTTCATCGTCAACTGCCGCCGTATTGTCGTTGAACTTCTACTGTTTGTCGGAAACGGTTTAATTGACAACCACAGCCTAGCTGCAATAGTTTAGGCGAACACGATTGGCGAGGAGGAAAGACCATGGAGTTCATCAGCTTGAACCAAAAGATCGAAGAAGCCGGCAAGGACAAGCTCCGCAACGTTCAACTGTTTGGCACCGATAATTTCCGCTCATGGATGCTCCATTTCGAGCCGGGTGACGGTACGCCGATGCACTACCATCAGTCCCCGGAGACCTTTCTGGTCGTCGACGGCAAGTGTTCGGTCAAAGACATCAAAGGGTATGAACGGGTGCTCGAAAAAAACGACATCGTCTTTCTGCCCGCCAAGGAATACTACCAGCTCACCAGCGTCGGCCCCGGCACACTGGTGCTCTTCGGCAACCGCGCCGAACCGTTCGGCGTGCGACCGGTGCGAGCGGAAGAAGAGAAATAAATACATCTCGCCGCCACAAACTAAAAAGTTTGGCGCGCAAGCTGCGATTTCCAAACCTGTCGTGACAGGAAAATGACCCTGAAGAATTTCTATCGGTGACGGCTGCAATGTCCGCGCACACGCATCCAGTCGAGTGCATCCGGATGAATCGGCCAAAGACTGGATTCCCGCTAAAAACATGCGGGAATGACGAGCAGAACGATACTCCGAATTCAGAACAGGCGTTGTTCTTCTTTCTCGCGCCTGCTCAATTTTCTCTCCTTACTCGGGCTACTCGGCTGACCTGAGCACCGGCATGACTTGCCGTGTGAACAGGTCGAAAGACCTTTCGCAAGCCTCACGGGAAATCCCTGGCACCGAAAATCGACAGACCAGATGCTTCACGTTTAGTGATTTTCTAAAGCGGCTCAATTCCTCGACGCATGTCTTCGGGTCGCCTAAAATAATCCGGTCTTCAGCGAGCTGCTCAATCGTCAATCGTCCCTGCGGGCGCTTGACCACCGGGTGCGGCCAGCGAAAATACATTCGCTCAAATGCCTGGATAAATGCGCCGCCCGCGGTATCGATCGCTTCTTTCACAGATTTCGCGACGAACACGTAGCGAAATAGAGCGACATCCCCTTCGCCTTTGCCATTCTCGAGGCACGCATCGCGATACATGCGTGCGCTCGGCGCGATCTCGGTCAGACTGGCTGACGGCCCGACGAACCAGGCGTCGCCGAGTCGAGCCGCCCGGCGAATCGCCGGTTCCGCCCATGCGCCAAACCAGATCGGCGGCCGCGGTCGCTGCACCGGTCGAGGCGCGACGGTGGCATTGTCAACGCGGTAAAATTTTCCGTGATGCGTGACCTTCTCTTCCGTCCACAGGCGTCGAAGCAGCACGGTTCCTTCCTCCATTCGGCCGCCCCGCTCTTTGAGCGAGTTACCGAAGGCGGCGAATTCCTCCGGCGCATAGCCGGCGCCTACTCCTAAAATCAATCGGCCGCCGGAGATCATGTCGACCATCGCGCCTTCCTCGGCAACCATCATCGGATGATAAAGGGGCAGCAAGAGCACGCCCGTGCCCAAAAGAATGTGCTGCGTCCGGCTCGCGATTGCGGCGAGTCCGATCAAAGGCGCGGGATGCAAGATTGGATTGTTGTGATGTTCGCCGAGCCATACCGAGTCGAATCCCGCCGCCTCGGCGCGTTCGCATTCGCGCAGCGTCTCGTCAAAGCTCGCCTGTCCTTGCAAAGGGCTCAAGCCAAGTTTCATCTTGGAACTCCTCACGCTCCATGTGTTTTTGGACTCCCCGAATAGGACTATTCAAGCCTCTACGCTCTGTCAACGTGACGCAAGTCGAAAGGTCACCCGAGTGATCGTTCGAGAGTACGCGCAAAAAGTGCATCACTCATCGATATAGCGCTGGCGGTTTTGAATTCAATCGACGCGGATGATACCCATTGCAAGTTGCTCGACGAAAACTGCACAACAAAATTAAGACCGGCAACGCAATGGAAAATTTCACCGTTGACGGACAGCGTCGCGCCGTACTAAACGAGAGCTTGTCGAGAGTAGATTCACGACTGTGAGCTGCCCCGCTGAGATTTGCGTTGGTAGAATCTGAGGCGGACGAGCGAATCACGTTAAGCATCCGCCGAATCCAGGCGGTCATTGGAGGTCATAATGGGCCGAGTCACGGGAAGTCATCTGATCTGCAAAGCGCTCAAGCTCGAAGGCGTGAAAAATATATTTGCCTTGGCCGGCGATCATATTCTGCCGGTCCTCGACGTGATGGCCGATCAGGATTTTCAGATTTACGATACACGCCATGAGCAGGCGGCGGTGCACATGGCTGACGGCTGGAGCCGGATTACCGAGCAGCCCGGGGTTTGCATGTACACCACGCCCGGCTTCGCCAATGCGATTCCGGGTCTCACCAACGCCATGCATACCGAGGCTCCGGTGATTTCCATCGCCGGCTGCGCCGACACGCACGACTTGGGGCGCGGCGCGCAGCAGGAAATCGATCAGGTCGCCATGGCCGCACCCATGTGCAAGGGTTCGTTCATGGTCCATGACGTGCGAAGAATTCCTGAATTCATCGCTCGAGCGATGCGCCTGGCGTTCAGCGGCCGGCGCGGACCGGTGCACTTGACGATACCCATCGATATCCAGGAGCAGAGTGTTGAAGAAAATGAGATTGTGTTCACCCATCCGGAGGGCTACCGTCCCAAGGCGCCGGTGCTGACCGAGCCCGAGCTTGTGCGCAAGGCTGTCGCCCTTCTCCGCTCAGCGCAGAAACCGCTGCTCATTGCCGGCAGCGCCGCGGGCTACACGCTTTCGGGTGAAGCAATACAGCGCTTTGTCGAAACGACGCGCCTGCCGATCCTGACCGAAGAACAGTCGCGCGGGTTGATTGCCGATGATCATCCTTACACCTTCGGTTATTTCGAGCGCGGACTCAATCGCGCCGCGGCAAAAGTACGCGACGCGGACGTGGTCGTGCTGCTTGGCCGCAAGCACGACTTTACCATCGGCTTTTGCCGTCCGCCGCATGTGGCCGCGAGTGCTAAAATCATCCAGATCGATCCTTCGCCACTGGAGATCGGCCGCAATCGCGGTGTCGATGTCGGCATGATCGGTGATGTCGCCGCCGTCCTCGAGCAAATGACCAAAGAGGCCGCGAATTTCCAATGGAATGAGCTCCCGTGGCTGTCAGACCTGCGCGCCGCGCGGGCGGAGCAGGCGGAGTGGGCCGAAGGTTTGACTAGGCCCGAGACCCCGATGCATGCTCTGTTCGTGCATAAATCACTCCAATCCATTCTCCGACCCGATGATTGCCTGGTTTTCGACGGCGGCGACTTCTGCCACTTCGGCCGCGCGTTTCTGCCTGCGCTAAAACCCAAGCGTTGGTTCAATGTTTCTAGCCTTGGAATGCTAGGGTCTTCGCTGCCCACTGCATTGGCGGCAAAAATTGCTTATCCCGATTCGCGTGTTTTCATGCTGAGCGGCGACGGCGCGTTCGGCTTTAACGCGATGGAATTCGACACCGCCGTGCGTCACAAGCTCAATATCGTCGCCATCCTCGGCAACGACTCAGCTTGGGGTATCGACCGGCAAATTCAGTTGGGTCTTTACGGCCGCGCGGTCGCCACGGACTTGCTGCAGACCCGCTATGATCAGATGGTCCAGGGCCTTGGCGGTTACGGTGAATTCGTCGAACGGTCCGAGGATCTTGCGCCGGCGCTTAAACGAGCGTTGACCTGCGGCAAGCCCGCGTTGCTCAATGTCGCCGTCCAGCGGGCGATCAGCCCGCGTGCCGAAGCCGCTATCGGCAGGCGCAAAACAGCCGCGAAAAAATAGGAGCGTGGCTACACACGCAAAGGGAATCGGCGATAGAAGGATGTCTTCATCGGATTTTTCGTTCCAAGGGAATTTCTTACAAACCGGAGGTCCCATGGAAAAAGATCAAGCGCGCAGCGCAAAGTGCCTTAGACTGATCCTTGTCTTTGGCTTCATCGTCATCATTCAATCGGCACCGCTGCGGGCCGCGGAACGAATTCACACGGCCTATTTTTCGCCCGCGCCCGGCGCCTCTGCGGTCATCTGGGTGGCCAAAGAAGCGCGCTTGTTCGAAAAATATGGGCTCGACGTTGCCCCCGTGCTCATTCCGAGCAGCGTGCGCACGCTGCAGGCCATCTTGGCAGGGGAAAGCGCGATCGCCGAGAGCGCAGGCCCTGCTGCGGCCAGCGCGCGCCTCGCCGGCGGCGACATCGTCGCCCTCGCGGGCAGCGTCAACATACTCACTTATTATTTTGTCACGCTGCCCGGTATCACTCGGGCCGAGGAGCTAAAGGGAAAGATCGGCGCGAACCAGAGCCCCGGAACAATCGCCGATTTCGCCCTGCGCGTGAGCCTGAGAAAGCTTGGCTTGGACCCCGCCAAGGATGTGAGCCTCCGATCCATCGGTGTCCTCTACGACCGCATCGCGGCGATGCAGAAGGGCATCGTGCAGTTTACCGTCTTGACCGAAGCCGAAAAGCCCATCGTCGATAAATTCGGCTACCCGGTCTTGCTCGATCTGATCTCGCTCAAGATTCCTTTTCCCCAGCGCGGCATCTACACCACGGGGAAATTCATCAAGGAGCAACCCGACACGGTGCGGCGTTACGTCAGGGCATACGTGGAAGCGATCCACTATTTCAAAACGCGCAAGGAGGAAACCATCCAGATCCTGCGCAAGTACTCCCGCGTGGAGGACCGCAACGTGCTGGAGCATACCCAGAGCTGGTTCAGCCAAAACATGCCGGAGTATCCCTACCCACCGGTCGACGGCTATCAAGTTGTCCTGCAGGAAATGGCGTCGAGCAATCCCAAGGCCGCGGCGTTGAATGCCAAAGAACTTGTTGAAGCCCGCTTCGTCAAGGAACTGGAGGATAGCGGGTTTATCGCCAGCCTCGGCAAGAAATGAACGTTCCGTGCGAGACACCACGAGCAACGACGCGCGGCCCCGGAATATTACCCCCATTTCTCGATTTTTAAATTGCGCTGGAATCACGAAACGAAAGATAATGCAAAAATTACAGAAATGAGCGGGGAGCTCCACCGACGGTAATATCTCGATCCATGCTTAAGTCCGGCAATATGCCATGTCGAAACCACATCCCCCACGAAACTAGGCTGGCTTGGGCCAAGCCCGGCTTCAAGCTCGCATCTGCAGAAAGTCCAGTCATTTATTCCCGCTGATCGAATTGACCTATTCAGGGATCGAAGGGATCTCCGCAGGGACGAGCTTGAGCTGCGCCGGAATCTTCGAAGGGGCGCAAGCCCGGCCGAGATCGCCCGGGAGCGGCGCGACATATTCGAGGATCGAAGGGATGTCTTCCGGGATCGACGAGATCTCAGAGAGGACTTTGGCGAGCTTCGTCGAGACCGGCGTGACTTCTTCTGGTGGCGGGATCGGTAACGGCTTCTCGCACTGGTGCGGCTGGTAAAGTCCGTGTGTTGGCGGGAGCCGATAGGGTGATCAGATACTGTGGCGGTTTGCTGATGGGGCAACGCTCGATCCTAGGATTGAACTGATTTCTCCATCAAACTAAGCTTGCCGCGTGCGCGGTTCTATGACTGCTTCCGCCGCTCTTTGCTTCCACCTTTGAATTTTTCGCGACACGTCCTGAGCTCATCTTGAGTCGCCGCTCCCTGAATACAGGCTTTTTCATCGCGAAGATGATCAATTCGCTGGTCAAGTCTTCTCAACTGTTCGGTCCTTCTCTCTTCAAAGTTTGCGGCCACTTTGCTGGCCGCATATCCGGTTCCCACCGCAAAATCGAAAACTAAAAGCGCAATCAACAAAATCAAAATTGCAGTTAATTTGTTCATTCTGTCCTCCCCGCATATGAAATTGTTTTTTGGACGTGGCTGGAAGAAAACGTTGACGTCCGAAAATAGTAAAGTAGGCGCTTACGCTTGGACTATTTCTCTTATCTTTCGACTGGGCCGGGGCGCTTTGGGGATAACTTTGTTCAATTGAGTTACTGTCAGATCGAACTGAGACTGTAACACTGCTGAGATGAGCTCTCGAAAGTCCGTAGTAACCGCTAAATCTCGTCCTTCATAGAGTTCATTTCCCGATAATCCTGGCCATTCGCCGTATACTTTGCCGCCTCGAACCGTTCCTCCCGCAACCCACATCACATTTCCGTGTCCGTGGTCAGTGCCGGTATTGCCGTTCTCCTGCGCGGTGCGGCCGAATTCAGACATCACTAAAATTGCCGTCTCCGAATAAGCGGACCCCAATCCTTGAACCAAAGCAGCAAGAGTTTCGCCCAGCCCCGTTAGTCGATTAGCGAGTTGTCCTGTGCTTGACCCCTGGTTCACGTGGGTATCCCATCCGCCAAGCGCGACGAAGGCCACCTTGATCGTCGAATCGCGTGCGATCAAGCGCCCAAGCTTCTGTGCCTCTCCGGCAAACCCATTGGGCGAGGGCGCTCCGCCATCAGACATCTTCATGTCCTCGGCGATCTGAGCCAGTAGCTCTTTGCGCGCAGACTGGCCTTCCCGGTAAGCGATGCTGAGTGGATCATTGCCAGTATAAAGTCGGTCGAAGGCCGACTGGATCTCCGGCCGATCGAGCGGTGTTGGGCGTGTTCCGGCCTCGTTCAGAGTGAAATTCGTTGTTGCGATTTTGCCGGACAGAATCCGTGGTAGGGTCGGGCCAACGCTAATCGCTTCAGTGGCGCTCCGCGTTCCTGGCAATACTTCCAGCAGACGATTTAGCCAGCCGTCCGGGGTGCTCTTAGCGCCTGGTGTGGCGGTTTCCATGTAGTCTTGGGCATCGAAATGAGACCGACTGGAATCCGACGAGCCGGAAGCGTGAACAAAGGCCAACGTGCCCTGTTCCCAAAGCGGCATGATCGGCGAAAGCGCCGGGTGTAAGCCGAAATGATTATCGAGCCGAAACGCTCCGCCGTTCTCACCAGGGCGTGGGATGGCGATGGTTGGACGCGCGCTGTAGTAAACGGTTTCGCTGTAAGGAACGACCACGTTTAGCCCATCGACCGCGCCGCGAAGGAAAACAACGACCAATCGCTTCCGTGTTTTCTCCTCACCGAGCGCCTTTGCCGCCCACCCGTTGCCGGTAAGGAATAGCAGTCCTGACGTGCTGAACGCCATGGTCTTTAAAAATTCTCTTCGTTTCATTTTAGTCTCCATGATGCGAAGCCTTAGCGTCGCATAAAATCTGGGCTTCCAAGGACCAGCGCCGCGCGAATTTGGGCTGGTGAACCATCGATTGAGGATCGCGTGTTCCCAGACATCCCAGCGCCTAAAGTATTGATTAAATCTTTGGCTTCTAGCGGCCTGATATGGTTTGACGGAGTCGCGGGTTCCGGTTTCTTGCTGCCATCCATTTGTTCCATTGAGTTGGCCGGCTCCTGGTTAAGAGGCAATCTACCGGATGCAAGGGCAGTAGCAAAGTTTAAACGCTGCGTCATCGCATTCGGATTTAACCATGCAGCCTGTGTGTTTTTATATCCATCAGGAGTTAAGCAGCCATAGAAAGGCATTCCCAACAGACCTAGGGTGCCTCGCAGAGGACGGGTGTTTGATAAAGGGAGACCGGATGCGCGCACCGCTGAGATCACATATTCATAAGGGGTCTTGAATTTACTGCCGGCATACCGTTGGTCCCAGAACTCAGCACTATGAAATAGGGTGTTCAGTACAGAGCGAATATCACCGCGGGTCTCCAAGAAGCGTTTCGCGAGGCGGTCGACAAGCTCTTTCGGCGGATCATCGGTGATGAAATATTGCGCGAGCTCAAAGCTTATGAAATGCGCGGTACTGGGATGTTGAGCCAAAATATCGAGCGCCTCTTCTCCTTCAGCGAAGCCGGTGCCCTGTATCGTATGGCCAAGGAAAACTTTGATACTAAAATCGTGTCGATTTGAGTCGAAGAAAAAGCCGTTCGCTTCGGCCGCATTTGCGCTGTCCGCAAGCGATAAGGTTTTGCGCTGAGCGCTTACTTGAAGCGCTTGACCAGGTCGTCGATAGCCCCAACCAGTTAAGATTCTCGCCAGTGTAATCACGTCGGCCTGTGTGTAGCCGCCATCGACTCCGAGCGTGTGCAGTTCCATCAGCTCACGCGCATAGTTTTCGTTTAAGCCTTTGAATTGACCACGAGCCCCTGGTGTGCCCGGCGCTGTGTTCTGCCAGTTATCCAGATAGAAGAGCATGGCGGGATGCTTGGCCGTGGCGCCGAGAAGATCGCGGAAGCGGCCAAGCGCATACGGTCTGATCGCTTCTTCTTCATACGAACCAATCCACAAATGATCCAGCCCTTTTTGCGAAAAGATATTAAAATGGTTGAACCAGAAATTGACCATAACCTCTTCGAGTTGTCGGGGACTTTCCACGGCTCTTAAGAGGCGAGCGTCGGCGGCTTGGTCCAAGATCACACGTGCCCTCTGACGCGCCATTTGTGCTGCTTCCCCTTTCTTGCCGGCATAGGATGGCGGACCATACTCATTGAAAAGTTCAAGGGAGCTTTGGCGCAAGGTTTCGAGGCTGTTGAGTTTTGTTATCAATACTTCTGGCAAGGGGATAGATGTAGGGGAAAGCTGTTCCTCTATATATCGGTCAACGCCCTTGGATTTTACTCGCTCAAGGTCACCGGGACGCGGACCAAAAGCCAGACGGTTAAGCAAGTGGGTTTCGCGCAGATCTGACGGAATATTACCTCCCAGGACCGTTGAGGTGACGAAACCAAGCACGAAGAGAACGGACCAAAACGCGATTTGCTGCGTTACTCCGAGCGTTTTTGCTATCTTAGCCATGTGAATCATTCCCCCGAGGCGAGGCGACGGATCTGAGCTCTCAGAATTAGACGAATGAACCTGCAAAAGAGTTTATCTAAATACTCAGATGAACTTAAACCTTGAAAGGCGCCAAGCCCACCGCTCTGCCTGTGGAGCAACCCACGAAGTTTGAGCTGGTGATCAATCTGAAAACAGCAAAGTAGATCGGCCTCACGATTCCTCCGAACGTGCTGGCATGGGCGGATAAGGTGATTCGGTGAAGGTACATATACCTGGAGAAGCAATGAATTCTAAATTTGTCTGTCTCACTTGACCGCTGTACTCTTTGCACTTTGCTTTTCCGCCGAGGCGGAACGGTCGGGTAAAGTCTCGCGGATCGGATATCTGACCGCGGGCACTCGGCTCGGCGCGGAGGCCCGCGAGTAGGCATTCCGACAAGGTTTGCGTGACCTTGGCTATATTGAGGGAAACAGAACTTTACCGTTGAATATCGATATGCCGAATCGAATAGAGACAAGCTCTCAATTCTTGCAGGCGAACTGGTTAGCCTAAAGGTTGACCTCATTGTTGCGGTTACCACAGTCTTATTGCAAGCCTTGGACGCCCTGGAGGAAACATCACCGGAGTCACATCCATAATCATTCAGTTAGGTGGGAAGTGGCTAGAGCTACTCAAAGAGGTAGTGCCGGCCTGCTATATTGAACCGCTGCTTCAATTGGGCAATGTCGAGGGCGAGGTTTAACGGTATCCGAAGGTCATGAAATTCTCCGGGGGAATAGGTGTATCGGCCGCACATATAGCACTCCTCCCCGGGGAGATGCTCGCGGGGGTTAAATTCGTGCCATAAAGAGACTTTGATGAGCCGTACCACGTTTTCTGCCGATATGTCTTGGGCGAGGGCTCAAATTTTCTCCTGCGCTGGAGTGGTCTCTGCCATTTCTTGCCTGGAGGCCGGACTAATTGCCCCTCCCGGCCTCGCCGCGGATCGGCTCAAGATACTTCGGCACGCTTACGATCAAGCGCTCAAAGAACCCGATCTCGTGGAAGAATCGAAGAAACGGGAGCTCGATCACATTAGAGGAGAAAAATTGGCAGCGCTGGCAAACTCGGTGATGGACTCATCGCCGCAGCTCGTGGAACGATTGAAGGAGCTGCTGGCGCGATGATGAAAGAGTCCTGACTCAGGTCCGGCATACAGAATGGATAACCTTCCGAAAGCCAATTCGAATCGTAAAAGTTGGCGCCCCAGCCTGCACTAGTAGTGCATATCCGCGTTGACGCCGCCGGAAACCGAAATTGCCTCACCGGTGACGCTGACGGCCAGCGGTGAGCAAAGAAAAACCACGACGTAGGCCATGTCCTCCGCGGTAACCAGATGGCGGATCGGACTTCGCTCGCGCAATTCCTCCAGATAGGCGTCGAGCGATTTGCCCTGACGCCCGGCCAGATCGCGCATGCGCTCCAGCACGGCCTCCGTAATGGTCGTGCCGGGGTAGATAGCGTTAACGTTGATCCCGAAGGGCCCGAGCGTGTTGGCCAATGACTTCGTCAGCGCGACGCAAGCAATATTGCGCGCCGGCGTGCTAATCGCGGTCCCTGGCGTGCGACCCGCGCCGCCACTTAAGTTGATGATCCGGCCCCAACCGTTCTGCTTCATATACGGCGCCGCCGCACGCGCACAGCGATAGTAGCCGAGAAATTTTTCTTCGAAATCCTTGACGATCTGCTCGTCTCTGATCACGTCCATGTTGTCGGGGATAGTGCCGCCGACACGAGCGGCGCAGTTGACGAGGATATGGACGCCACCCAACGTGTCGATCGCCTGACTGACGAATCCGTTGATCGATTCTCCACTCAACGTATCCACGACGAGCGGCTCGATCCTGCGTCCGGTTTCTTGAGCGATCTCCGCGGCCGCCTCGTGCAGCGGCGCCTCGGTCCGCGCTCCGATGGCAACGTCGCAACCTTCCCGCGCCAACTGGCGCGCTATTGCCTTGCCCATGCCACGGCTGCCGCCGGTGACGATTGCCTTTTTGCCCTGCAGCTTGAGATCCATGCGTCATCCCTATCGCCCGCCGCGTCAAGTTGTCAACGTCCGATGAAAATACTGCGACAATGATTCCGTATTGCAGCGTGTGACTTGCCGTGCCTGCGACGAAGAAACCGACTCAGGAATATTGTGTCGCTACTTGGCTTGAAAAGACTCGCTGAAATGACATAGGCGTAGGGCGGGAGGTTTCCATGAAGTTCGCGCTTGCCTCGGTGGTATTCGCGCTGATTCTTGGCTTTGCGGTCCGAAGCGTGCCTGCGCAGGAAAAGATTCGCGTCGCAATCCCCTTGTTCCCGACGGCGGCGTTTCCCGTGCTTGTGGCCAACGACCGGGGATTTTTTCAGAAAGAGGGTTTGACCGTCGAGCCGATCCGCATCAACAGCGCGCCGACAACTTATCAGGCGCTGATTTCTGGTGATGTCCATGTCGCGGCGGGCGCGCCTACCGGTCTGCTCCCCAGCCATCTACAAGGCGCGGACATTGTCGTCCTTGGCAGTTGGGACAATCTCGTGCCCTACGTTTGGGTGACGCGAGAAAAACTTTCTGACATCCGCGAACTGCGCGGGAAAAAAGTCGGCGTCAATCGTGCCGGCAGCAAACCCTGGCTGATCATTCAAGTACTTTTGCAGGACGCCGGACTGGATCCGGTGAAGGATCTCACTTTGTTGCAAATGGGCGGCGGCTCCCAGGAAAGAGTGAGCGCCTTGATGCGAGGCGGGATCGATGCCACCCTCGCCGACGCCCTGCTCGAGCCGATTATGAAGAAACGCGGCTTTTTTGTCCTGCGCGGAAAGCCAACGCCGTTTATGAATGCGCCGATCGGCGTAAAACGATCCTACCTCGCGAGCCAGCGATCGACAGTAAAAAAGTTCGTCAAAGCCTTTGCCGACGCGACCCGTTTCATCGTCGAGAATCGGGAAGGCACGATGCGTCCGCTGATTCAAATGTTGAATACCGACGACACCGAAGTCGCCGACTTCGCGTACCAATATCTGCACGCCAACGCTGAAGCGACGCTTTATCCGCCGGACGACGCGGTCAAAAATCTGATCCGCATGTCCGCCTACGTGGATAGAAAGCTCGGGGCGATCAGCGCCAATAGGGTCGTTGACTTGTCGATCCTCGACGAGCTTGGCACCAAACGAAACCAGCGCGTGCCGAAATAACCGCGGCAAGCCGCGGCGACACCAGCGCAATGCATCACACCAATGGCGAAACATACTTGCCGATCCAGCGTGACACAAACGGCGGAAGATACGCGCGGGCTGGCCGGGCGGCGGTGCCGGTTATCTGAGCGTCGGTAGGACATTTATGGAAGACACTGAGGCCTGGAAAACTAATCCAGTCGTTGGGGATATTCACGAGCTACTATTGTCGCATCGAGCCGGAGAGAGACTTCGTCCTCGTGTATGCGCTAAGCGGCGCATCAGACATGAGTTAAAGTCGGCGAAGTGCAATCCAGCGAGACCGTGTCGCGAATTAATCGCTTTTCTTTGACGGTCGTGGTCGCAGGGTCAACTTTCGAGGGGCTCAAAGTGTCAATGCTGGGTCTTGTTTGTTTTTGCAGTCTCAGGCGTGTCCTGCGATAGGAGAGCCGTTAGGTGTTGCTGCAGGCTCGAAATCGCGAACGGTTTCGATAGGAAGTCATCGCAACAAGCTCGAAAAGAAGTCTCGTCGGCCTCGGACATGGCGAACCCACTCGTGCCCAGGATCGGAATATTTCTATAAACGGGGTGCTTTTTTAGCTTCTTCGCGAACTGGAAACCGTTCATGCCTTCCATCCACATGTCTAAAAGAATAACCCGCGGCGAGTTTTGCTCGATCTGTTTCCACGCTTCGGCGGCGCTGTTGGCAAGAGACGGATCCCAACCAAGTCGTGTAAGCGCGCTGCCGAGAAGCGTGAGCAGGTCGGAATAATCGTCGACAACAAGAACCGTCTTTGATGACATCTCTGTCTTCGCTTGACCGACTGCAGCGCGCAGTCGGATTATTCGAATAGCGCTGACCCCGTCAACATACTAACACAAACCACAGAACGCCATATCCTTATAATACCGTTTTTTCGAATATCCAAGGGTGCCAGTAAACCCCACGGCTGACGAGACGGACGATGACCTGATTCCGGCACGGCCCGCGGCTGAAGACTCGCTGGTTTCGAAGCAAGATGACAAACGCAGAATTTTAGCACATTCGCCGGAGACATGACTGGAAGCAAGTTTGTAGTTTCTCGCAATTCAAATCAATCCGCCGCGCATTGGCGAGCGCTACTGCGTAAGCCACTCGCGCCTACGCGGGTCGATTCAGTGACCAAACCTCCGTTCATTTTCCAAGCCAATCAATAGAAGCCTAACAGCAAGTAGGGCTCTCGACATTTCCCGGAGCCTCGGTGAAAAGCACATGGCACATTCACACACCGTGTTTCGACTCTATTCGTCTTCGCTCGCCATGATCGCTTCGGTGCGAATCCATTTCTTGGTTCGCTTGTTTTGCGAAAGGGTTCCCAACTCTCTGGTCCAGATGCTTCTGTAGAGAAGCAGTCCAATGTCGGCGCGGATTAGCCGTTCGCTCTTTCTTTCGGAGAGTGGGCCCTGCCCGACTTGAGTCACGTAATCTTGAATCCAGATCAGATTGTAACGGTCGTCGCCGTCGATGTCCTGAATTCGCAACTCACCGCGCAGCACGGCTTCGCCCAACTCGATGTAGGAT
>WNGI01001801.1_pt1 | contig 19132 bp, 17 predicted proteins | sample 5400621 | NCBI WGS metagenome assembly WNGI01 (sample SAMN13153374, study PRJNA577476) | soil metagenome | isolation source: 20 cm soil or saprolite under Garry oak tree replicate 1 | place: USA:California | collected 2016-06-15
TGATTCCGACGACGGTCCCCTTGCACAGCTTGAGAAACAGGTCGATCTCACTCGACACGGGGATGCTTTTGGCGCGCGCCTGGTTGAGCAGCTCGGAATCCCAGGGCACCCCCGGGCTGGCGTAGACGATGTCGACGCCTTCGAGCACGCCGTCGTCATAGCCGCCAAGGCGCAGCTCGACGCTCGATGGCATCTGCGCGATCGTTGACGAGAGCTCGGCTTCGGGCCTGAGATCGACCACGCGCACCTGCTCACCCCGCGCGGTGAGGTGCAGCGCGAGCGCGACGCCGCTGCGCGCCGCGCCAACTACGAGGGCGCTCACATAACCAGCTTCACGAGAGCGACCGCGGCCAGCGCGGAGATGAGACCCGCGCCCCAGAACGACAGAGCGATGCGGTTCTCAGACCAACCCTCGTGGTGGAACGTGTAGTGGATCGGGGTCATGGTGAAAACGCGGCGTCCGCCGCTGGCTTTGAAGTAAGCCACCTGAATGATGACAGACAGCGTCTCCAGCACAAACACAAGAGCCACGATCGGCAGAAGCAGCAGCAGGCCTTGCTGGATCGCCATCGCGGCCAGGGCAAAACCGATTGCGAGTGCGCCAGTGTCGCCCATGAAGACTCGCGCGGGATACCTGTTGAACACGAGGAACGCCACCAGTCCGCCGCACAACGTCAGGGCCACCGCCTTCTCGCCAGCGGATGCACCGGGCAGGAGCAGCACGATGGCGGCGATCGCTATGAACGACAAGCCGCCGGCGAGCCCGTCCATCCCGTCGGTGATGTTCACGGCGTTGGCCGTGGCCACGATGGCCACCACCGCAAGGGGAAACACGAGCCACATAGCGGCCGGCAAAAATAGCTGCGGCGCACCCGAAACGGTGGCAAGCCATGCGACCGGAGCGGCTAGCACGACCTGGATCGGCAGCTTCAGGCGGGCGGGAATGCCGATGGCACCGCGGCGCAGCTTTTGCAGGTCGTCCGTCACGCCGAGCAGGCCGCCGGCGACGAGCCCCGCCACGGACGGCAGGGCACCAGGATGTCCCGCCGCGGTGGCCGCAAGACCCGCGATAACCGCCAGAGCGACGAACAGGATTCCGCCGCCGGTTGGGGTGCCGGCCTTCCGCTGGTGGGACTCGGGAAGCTCGGCCTGGATCACCTGCCGGGATTTCCGATCTCGGAGCGTCCGGATGAAATTCGGGTACAGGATCAGGGCGAGAGACATAGAGAGAACGACTGTGCCCAGGTCGAGGATCAAGCCGCCGTCAGTTCCTTGACGAGCTCGTCGAGCCGCACTCCATGCGAGGCTTTGACCAGGACCCGATCGCCGGGCGCGGCTGTGCGCCGGACCCACTCCGCCGCGGCCGCGCGATCGGGGACCAGCTCGGCACCCGACGCCTCAGCCAGCATCCGCGCGTGGTCGCCCTGCACCACACAGATCGCATCGAAGATCTCTGCCGCTCGTAGTCCGACCCGCCGGTGCGCCTCGTCCGACAGGCTGCCCAGCTCACGCATCTCTCCGAGGACCGCCAGCAGGCGGCCGCCTTTGGGCCCGGCCGCGACGGTCTCGAAGGCCGCGAGCATGGACTCCGGACTCGCGTTGTAGGCGTCGTCGATGATCGTGTAGCCCGCGGGGGTGCTCACCTCCTGCAGCCGGTGCTCGACCTGCACTTCGGCCAGGGCCTCCGCGCCGGCCGCGAGACTGACCCCGGCGAACTCGCACGCGGCGAGAGCGGCAGCTGCGTTGAGGGCCTGGTGGCGGCCGCCGATCGACAGCCGCACGGCGATGCCTCCGACCGAGAATTGGGATCCGCCGCCGCTGAGCGCCTCATATTGGTCGACGCGGTAGTCGCCTCGCTCCTGACCGAAGCTCGCGATGCCCGCGGTCGTCATCTGGGCGAGCAGCGGAAAGAACTCGTTGTCCGCATTGAGCACGGCAAGTCCTTCTTCAGGCAGTGCGGCCACCAGCTCACCCTTGGCGCGGGCGAGCTCCTCGCGTGAGCTGAAGTACTCGATATGGACGATTCCGACGTTGGTGACAATTCCGATCACTGGTTTCGCCAGAGCGGCCAGACGCGCGATGTCGCCCGCACGCTGCATACCCATCTCGAGCACCAGGGCAGAGTGGTGCGGCTCCAGGCTGAGGATGGTCAGCGGAACGCCGGTCTCGGTGTTGAGGTTGCCCTGCGTCCGAAGCACATTGAAATGACGCGAAAGGACGGCGGCCACCATCTCCTTAGTCGAGGTCTTGCCGTTGCTGCCGGTAACCGCAACGACGAGGGGCTGCACCCGTCTCATGGCGTGCCCGGCCAGCGCGTACAGAGCGTTCCACGTGTCAGGCACAAGAACCTCGACCACACCTGACGGAATCTCGGTCCGGCGGTCCACCACGACCGCGGCGGCGCCTCGCGCGACCGCGTCGCCAACGAACTGATGCCCGTCCTTCTCCGCGCCCCTCAGCGCGAAAAAGACGCCACCCTGCTTGACCTCGCGCGAGTCCGTGTGAAACGTCGAGAACGTCTCACCCACCTGCGTGCCCCCGACTTCGCCTCCGCCGGTGACCTCGAGGATCTCGAGGAGGCTCAACCTCATGCCTAAAGTGTCGCGGCTCCGAGGTCCGCTGCATGTTTCGCGGGATCGGCGGCGGGCCGAAACCTCCGGATAGTCCGGACTTTGCGGCTTCTACCCTCGCGAGATCCCCGGATAGTCCGGACTATCCGGGAGCTAGTGCGGTTCAGGTGTTATGTGCCAGTCGACCACGATCGACTGCGCGATCGTCTTCCAGATGGGCTCGGCGGTCATGTAGCCGTCATTCAAGGTCCAGTCGCGGTCGCTCCCGGGATAGTGCGGCTTGCGGATCACGACCAACATCGTGAACTTTGGATGCTGCGCCGGCAGGAAGCCGACGAACGAAGTCCACACGTCCTGCGTGTACTGCCCGTTGACCGGTATCTGCGACGTCCCGGTCTTGCCCGCCTGGTTGAGCTCGAACCCCTTGATACGGGAAGTCCATCCCGAGCCCTTCTGGACGACCTGCTTCATCATCTCGGTCATCTTGGCAGCGGTCTCGGGTGAGATCGCCTGGCGCTGAGGCTGGAGCAGCAGCGGGTTGATGTGCGTTCCAACGCGCTCGACCACGTGCGGCGGCGCGTACTTGCCGCCGTTGGCGACCACGTTGATGGCGGCGAGCATCTGGACCATGTTGACGTCGATACCCTGCCCGAACGAAGCCGTCGCGTACTGCGAATCGCTCATCTTGTCCGCGGCCGGTGGGAGCAGGCAGCTCTCACCTCCGACGTCAATGCCGCTCGGCTTGGTGAGCCCGAACGCCTGCAGGTTGTTGTAGAAGGCGGCGTGGCCCTCCGCCTGCATCGCTTTTATGGCGCCGACGTTCCACGAGTGCGCGAGCACGGACGTGTAGTCGACGTTGCCGTGGTTGCGCCGGTCCCAGTCGTAGATGCGGTAACCGCCGACGCTGATCACGCCGGGGTCGTTGATCACCGTGTTGGGGGCGATCGCGCCGGCGTTGATGGCGCCTGACAGGGTCACGACCTTCATCACCGAGCCCGGCTCGTACACCGTACCGGCCACGCTGTCCTTGAAGAGCGCAGAGTCAGTGTGGTTGAAGTCGTTGGCGTTGTAACTCGGATAGTCGGCCCAGGCGACGATGCCACCTGTGTTCGGGTCCATGATCAGCACGCTGCCGCTCTCGGCGTTGTCTCGCTTCACACCGTCGGCCAACGCCTGCTCGGCTGCGTACTGGATGTTCGCGTCGACCGAAAGCACCAGATCCTGGCCGTTGATCGGGTCCTGGTGCGTATGCGAGCCAAGGACGATCTCGCGATTGGCGAGGTCACGGTAGCTCGAGATATAGCCGGGGGTGCCGGCGAGGACCTGTTGGTATTTCTCCTCGAGTCCGTAATTGCCCTTGCCGCTCCAATCGACAAAACCAAGCAGGTTGGCGGCCAGCGTCGTTCCGGACGCGATGCCGGGTAGGTAGGCCCGCTGCGTCTCCTCCTGCAGACCGACGCCCGGAAGCTTCAGAGCGCGAAGTTGATCGGCCTTCGCTTTCGCTAAGCGCCTCTGGACATAGGCGAACTTGGACTTCGACGCCAGCGTCGTCATCACGTTGGCCTTGTCCACGCCAAGGACAGAAGCCAGTCCCGTTGCGACGCGGTCACGGTCGGCCGATGCGACCTGATCGGGTGAGATGAATGCGGAATAGACGGTCGTGTTGACTACAAGCTGGGTCAGGTTGCGATCGAAGATCGCGCCGCGCAGCGCCGGCAATTCGACCAGCTCGCGGTACTGGGCCTGTGCCTGCATGGCGAGCTTGCCGTGCTCGAATACCTGCCAGTACGCGAGCCGCGACCACACCATGCCCGCGAGGATCGCCGCGACCACGAGCATCGAAACCACGCGCAGGCGCGCCGATCCGACGCGCTCGATTCGTCCGGGGCGCCTCGAAGCGAGGGCCCTGGTGCTCACTAGTGTTTGGTGGCCGCCATGACGTCGCGGGTTCCGCCTACCGCATTGACGACGGTCGCCACGGCGCGCATCCACAACGGTGTCGTATCGGCGGGCGAACCGCCCAGCGGCGCGGCGAGGTCGATGGCGACCGGTGGGCCCGCGACAAAGTTCGACGGGACAAGTCGCTGCATTCCGCTCTGGGCCGCTTGCTGCTGGACCTGGGCCGGGGCGTGGAGGGTGACCTCCTGGTAGCGCAGCTGGTCCTGCTCCGCGATGAGCTGGCGCTGCTGATCCTGCAGCCGGCTGATGTCGTATGAGGACTGCGTGATCTGCGCCGCGAGCGCGAGGTAGAAGAGGATGGCGATCACGACAGCGCCCACGCCCACATAGGCGTGACCGAACATGTTCAGCCGCAGCCTTTCGGCCGCGACCGTGCTGGCAACCTGGACGAAGCCGCGCGTGCGCCGTCGCCGCCGCGGTTGGGCGGTGACGTGCGGCGTCGCGCCGGCCGTGCCGAGGCGCCGTCGGGCCAATATGCGGGTCGATGTCAAGACGTGAACTTCATCCTTTGCTGTTGGTTGGCCAGAAATGCCTGGTGGCCGGAGGGGTTAGGCCGGCCACCAGGACTTGTGATTTCAGATCGGGAGCTTTTCCGCGACCCGGAGGCGGGCGGACCGGGCGCGGGGGTTGGCGGCCACTTCCTCATCGGAGGGCCGCACGAGATGCCGGGTGACGATGCGGAGGGATGCCCGGTGGCCGCAGGTGCAGACTGGCTGCTGGGGTGGGCAGATACAGTCTTTGGACTCGACGTTGAAGAATGACTTGACCAAGCGGTCTTCCAGGGAATGGAAGCTGATCGTCGCCATACGACCACCGGGCTTAAGTGTCGATAGAGCTGCTCGAAGTCCTGTCTCGATCTCGCCGAGCTCGTCGTTGACCGCGATTCGGAGCGCCTGAAAAGTCCGGGTCGCGACGTGGATGTCTCGCGGCCAGGCGCGACGCGGTACGGCGGCCTCGACGGCTTGCGCCAGATCGCGGGTGGAGCGCAGCGGGCGGCGCGCCACTATGAACTGCGCGATCCGGCGGGCCCAACGTTCCTCGCCGTACTGCTGCAAGATGCGCTCGATCTCGGCCACGTCGTCGTCATTGACGATCTGCGCCGCGGTGAGCTTTGCGTTGGGGTCCATCCGCATGTCGAGCGGGCCATCGGCGCGGAAGCTGAATCCGCGACTCGGGTCGTCGATCTGCGTGCTGGAAAGACCGAAGTCGAAGAGGATCAGGTCCGCTGGGCTGAAACCGTTTTTCGCAGCCAGCTCGCCAAGCTCGGAAAATCTTCCGTGCACGACCACTGCTGAATCGCCGAACGGGACCAGCAGCTCCCGCGCGGCCCGGAGCGCCGAGGGATCGCGGTCGATCCCCAGCAGCCGGCCGCCGGGTGTGATCCTCTGCAGGATCTGGCGGGCGTGGCCCGCCTGCCCCAGGGTGCAGTCGATCGCGACCGCCCCTGACCGGGGCTGGAGCAGCTCTATTACCTCTTGTGAAAGTGCTGGAACGTGCGGACTAATGTCCGGAGATCACCCTGTCAGCGAATTCTGTGAAGCGTCCTTGCGCGTCGGCGCTGTAGCTGTCCCATCGGGCCTCGGGCCAGATTTCCACCCTCGGCCCGGCTCCGATAACCACGACCGTCGAGGGCGTCTCGATCCCCGCCAGTCGACGCTGTTCGGGCTGCAGGCTGATCCGTCCCTGGCCATCCGGCTCGAACGGATCCGAGAGTGGATAAAGGGTTCGCGCCAAAGCGCGCTGGTCCGGTCCCGGAAGCGGGCTGCGCAGCTCTTCGCCGAGCGCGGCCCAGAGGTCCGGTGGATAGATCGCGAGCACGTTGTCCTGGCTCACTGATACAAAACTTCCCTCGCGGAGCTGTTTCCGAAACGGAGCCGGGATCGCCAGCCGCCCCTTGTCGTCCACCTTGACCCGATGCGCTCCGGTGAACACTCATCTGGCCTCCCAGAAGTTGAGCAAGCGCCGCTCGCGGCGGGCGCAGAGGCTGCAGCCGCAGCCGTGGAGCTCGAGTGGCAGGCGATTGCCGTTCTTGTCGAAACGGTGGTTGACGCTTATTTCCAGGTCATCGCGGCTGCGGGGAGAAGTGGCGTAGAGAAGGTGTATGGCGTGCTTTACCTGGACGTAGGGTGCGACGTATGGTTCCATGTCTGCCGGATTCACCACTTCTCCCCACTGATCACCGCGATTCGCCGCGAAGAGTAACGACGCCGGTTAAGCCTGTCAATACCTTTACCACAAGATCTAGAGAGGACTAAACCGCCCTTCCAAGGCCTGAATCCATCATGTTGTGTCTGGAGTCAATCCAGCCCCTAGATTTAGGGTTGGAAGATGATAGCGACGAACATTAGTTTGGTCAAACGCAAGGCCGGCGGGCCGGAGCTGCTCACTTACCTTTACCCGCTGCGCTTGAGCAGGCCAAGTCGCTTGGCCCGCTTTTCCGCCCAGGTGAAGACCGCAAAACCAAGTGGGATCAGCACGGCGCCCATGCCCAGCAGGATGGCGACGGTCGGCAGCTGGTCAGCCGGGGTGGCTCCCTGGAGCAAGCTGCTTCGCATGCCGGCCAGGGCGTAGGTCAGCGGGCTCGCGTACCCCGCAAGCTCGAGCGGCCAGGGCAGCACCGTGAGGGGGTAGTAGACGCCGGAGACGAGCAGCATGAAGCCCTGCACGGCGAACGACATCTGCTCGCCCTTCTGGGGTGAAAGCAGGGGCAGGACCGAGGTCAGGATCGCAAGTCCAATCAGAGGCGCCATCGACGCCGCGAGGACGACAAGCGCACCGGCGATGTCGGCGTGCGAGAAGTCGATATCAAAGATCGCAATGGCGACGAGCAGCACAATGAACGTGCGGCCGAGGCCGTACACGATTGCGAAAAGACAGATCCCCATCAGGTGGGTCACCCGGCGCACCGGCGCCATGAACGTGTACTCGATGGTCCCCTCCCACCTCTCCCAGGCGATCGCGTATGCGGCTTCCATGAAGACCAACGACAGGTAGCCCCACAGCAACGCGCCGATGAGCAGGTAAAGCTGCGCCTTGCGCAGGTCGAAAGAGCCCCCGCCGGCACCCAGCGAGCTGAGGCCCGAGGCCAGGAAGCCGATCGACAGCACGCTGACGATGCTGTAGAAGAGCCAAACAACCTCCCAGACCCAGTACCGCTTGTAGACGTACAGCTGCCGCTCGGCAAAGCCGAACAAGGCGCTCATCTCAGACCCGCGCACCCCGATCACAGGGTCACCTCCTCCGCCTCTTCGGCCTCCAGTGTCTTGCCGGTCATGTGCATGAAGACGTCCTCGAGCGTGCCCGCGCCGTGTCGAGCGCAAAGCTCATCGGGCGAGCCGTCGGCGAGAACGTGGCCGCCATCAAGCATCAGCACGCGGTCGCACAACGCGGCCGCTTCGTCCATGTCGTGCGTACAGAGGAGGACGGTGATCTCGCGCTCCGCACGCAGCGTGTCCAGCACGGCCTGGACCTCCTTCTTCGAACGCGGGTCTAGGCCGGTGGTCGGCTCGTCCATCAAGAGCAGGGAGGGCGCCGTGAGGAAGCTGCGCGCGATCGCCACCTTCTGCTGCTGGCCGCGCGAAAGCTGCTTCATCGGCTGATCGACCACGTCCTTCGACAGACCGAGCAGGTCCAGGATCTCGATCACGCGCCGACGGGTCTGGCGCGAGGTGTTCCCGTAGAGGCGCGAGGCGTAGACCATGTTCTCCCAGGGGCTCAGCTCCTTGAAGAAGGCGGCTTCGACCGAAACGCGATTGACGTGGCGGCGCACCTGAAGCGCGTCGGTGACCACGTCGCATCCGAACACCTTCGCGGTGCCCGCGTCTGGGGTCAGGAGAGTGCCCAGGATGCGGATCAGCGTCGATTTGCCGCTTCCGTTGGGGCCGAGGATGCCTGTGACGCCGCCCGGCTCGACCGTGAGGTCGAGCTCGTGAAGAGCGACCTTGTCCTTCCAGCCGCGCCGCCACCAGGGCGCACCGGATTCGCGCTCGCGGCGGCGAAACGCTTTTCTCACCCCCCGGATCTCGATCGCTGGACTGCTCATCGCTGACTCCTAAAAACCTCGAAATGACAAACAAAAAGGACCGTGGCGGTGCCCAACAACCGCACGGTCCTGGTTTGACTTCTGGTTTCTAGAGCTTCGTTACCAGACCAGCGTCAATGCGCGGTTAAGGGCAGGCGTGCATCACCCGTTGCGGTGAAGACGACCAATCCGATGCCTGCCAATGAACCGGCTCCTGTTTCAGTGGACACACCCGGGCGGGTGTGCAGGCCAGCTAGATTACGCCCGCCCGTGCTTACCCGTCAAGGCCAAGCTGCGTGACGACAAACGCCATGACGAAAGCCTCTTCACGCCATGACTCGTAGCGGCCGGACGGTCCCATGTGGCCCGCTCCCATCTGCGTCTTGAGGACGATCGGCCGCTCGCCCCGGTTCAACGTCCTCAGCCGGGCGACCCACTTCGCCGGCTCCCAGTACGAGACGCGAGGGTCGTTAAGCCCACCCATCACGAGCAGCGACGGATACGCGGTTGGCCGCACATTGTCGTAGGGCGAATAGCTCTTGATGTAGCTGTAGAACTCCGGTTCGGCGGGGTTGCCCCACTCGTCGTACTCGTTGACGGTCAGCGGCAGCTTGTCGTCGAGCATGGTCGTGAGCGCGTCGACGAACGGAACCTGGGCCACCGCGCATGCGAACAATTCCGGGCGCTGATTCAGAACAGCCCCGATGAGAAGGCCGCCGGCGCTGCGGCCGCGGATCGCCAGCTTTGCCGGCATCGTGTAGCCGGCTGCGACCAGATGGTCGGCGCACGCGATGAAATCGTCAAACGTGTTGCGTTTGTGGAGCAGCCTGCCGTCCTCGTACCACTCCCTCCCCATCTCGCCCCCACCACGCACGTGCGCGATGGCGAAGACGAAACCGCGGTCGAGAAGACTCAGGCGCGCGGGGTCGAACATCGGGTCGTTCGAGTGTTCGTACGCGCCGTAGCCGTAGAGCAGGAGCGGTGAGCCGTCGCGGCGCATACCCTGCTTGAAGACCAACGAAATTGGAATGTCGACGCCATCGGGCGCCGTCGCCCACAAGCGCTCGCTGACGTAATCCTCCCGTTTGTAACCGCCGCGCACCGGCTGCTCCTTGACGATCGTGCGCTCCCGCGTCTCCATGTCGTAATCGACGGCCGACCATGGAGCCGTGAGCGACGTGTAGAAGAAGCGCATGACACGACTGTCGTAGGTCGGACTCCCGCCGGGAAACGCCGTGTAAGCGACATCGGGCTGCTCGACAACGTGAATGTCACCGGTTGCGATGTCCAACACCTCGAGCCGCTCCAACCCGTCCGAGCGCTGGCCGAGCACGACGTGCCCTTTGTGCACGTCCGTCAAGTTGAGACGTACGCCGGATCGCTCGGGCACAACTTCGGTCCACGAATCCCTGCCTGGGCTGGACACCGGCGCGGCCATCAATCTGAAGTTCGTCGCGCCTTCGTTGGTGAGAATCAGGAAGCGGTCTTCGTGATGCTCCACGGAGTATTCGACGTCCGCGCGGCGCGCTGCGATGAGGGTGGGGTCATCCTCGGGCCTGTCGCTGGCCAGGAAGCGGCATTCGCTGGTCACCTGGCTCGAGGTGGTGATGAAGATGTAGCGCTCGCTCTTCGAAAGCTCGACGTTCAACTCGAAGCGCTCGTCGTCCTCCTGGATGACCAGGACGTCGTCGTCGGGTGACGTCCCGAGCCTGTGCCGCCAGACCTGGTAGGGACGCACCGCCGCATCAGGCTTGACGTAGAAGAACACCTCGCTGTCGGCCGACCAGGCAGCGCCGTAATAGACGCCGTGCACCACGTCATCGAGATCGCGGCCTGTGGTGAGATCTCGGAAACGAAGCTCGTGCACCTCTGAGCCGTTGACATCCATCGCGTAGGCGACGAGGTTCTCGTCGGGGCTTCGCTCGACGTAGCCGAGCTCGAAGTACTCGTGACCTCGCGCCAAATCGTTGGCGTCGAGGATGACTTCCTCCGTGGCGTCCATCGAACCGAGGCGCCGGCAGTAGATCTCATAATCCAGACCTTCCACAGTGCGCGTGTACTGCCACCAGCCTTTGAAGTAGCTCGGTGCTGAGGTATCGGTCTCCTGGATCCGGCCGATGATCTCGTGATAGAGCTTGTCTTGCAGCCCGGCGGCGTCCGCCATGACGTCATCGGCGAAGGCGTTTTCGGCTTCCAGGTAGGCGACGACGTCCGGGTTCTGCTTCTCCCGGAGCCAGTAGTAGGGATCGACGCGACGGTCTCCATGCGCTTCGAGCACGTGCGGGCGCTCCGGCGCGACCGGCGGCGGAGCGGGGGTGACTTTCACCCGCTCCACTGTAGGGAGCCGCCGGAGTCACCCTACGAATCCGCCTGGCACGCCCAGGTCTTGGCCGTATACCAGACCACCGCATGCATCCCGGTCGGACAGGCGGTCCGGCAGAGACGCGACGAGCGGCCAGTCGCGAGTGCTTACTCCGTCTTAGATCCTCCGCGGGCCAGCTTGAAGGCCCCCCGGGTGAGCTTCTTGAGCTGGGCGCTTTCGGCGTCGGCCGGCATGCGCAGATTGATGAACCGCGTGTCCTTGCCGGTGCCTTGCAGAATGCCGCGACCGTCATCGAGTTCCCGGCCGCGGTAAAACCAGATGTTCACGTGGTCCGGCAAGGTGCCGATCCCGACGACGTTCTTGCCATCGACTGCGAAACGGACGTGCTTCCACACCATGCGCGTGGAGCGCGGGGACTCCATCGCGTAAACGATCTCTTCGGCTCGGGGGGCTACCTCCCTCACCATCCGGATCGCCGCCTGCAGCGTCGGGCGGACTGCAGGGGGAACTTTCTTGACTTGTTCAGCGACTGTGCTCATGACTGGCATCTCCTGGCCAAACCTGGAACGACGGTTGTCGGGCTAGGCTCCTGCGGACGCGAAACGTCGTAGGTCTTGTAGCGAAGGGACGAAGTAGTAAGAACCCGTCGTGACGCGCGCGAAATATGTGAGGCGGTCGCGCATGCCATCTGCCTTGCCGGCCATGTTTTCCAGCATCGTGACCAGACGCCGTTGTTCGGAGCTGAAGCCGACGAACATGGTCCCGTGGTCGGTCACGGTGCCGAAGGGCATATTGCGTCGAAAGATCTTTCCAAATTGATCCTGATCGGTGCGCGCCGCGTGCGAATCCTTCGGCCGGTCCTGTAGTTCGACACTGTCGACCTTCGTGCGCCCGATGACTTTTTCCTGGGCCGGGATCGGCTGTGACTCCCACGCGGCCGCGTCATGCGTCCACTTCTGAAGCAGCAGGATCGAACCCCCAGCACCGGGACTGCCCTCGGGGATGAGCGCGATCTCAGGCGCGTCGATCAGGCTGGGATTCTCGCTTCCGTCGATAAATCCAGTGAGGTCGCGATCACGGTGGTAGGGCCAGCTCGACGTCTCGTCGGCAACCTGCGCCAACGGTTCCAGCGCAGCGATCGCCTGCCTCGCCACGTCGAACACGACGTCGTACTCGCTGCCCGAGATCCACAGCACCGCATCGTTCTGCTTGGCGGGCATCCGATAGTCGCCCGGCCCGACAACGTCGTGGTTGAAGCCCTCGACCCCGCGTGGTGAGGAATCAGCGGCGACCCCTCGCCAGAGCTCCGGCCGAAACCCCGCAACGAGGTTGACGCCGCCCATCGTCGTGCGCGGCTCGCGGAGGCTTGCGATCGCCGAGACGAAGCCTCTCTCCTCCATCCCGCTCCGGATGGCGAACTCGACATAGCTGTGAGAGGCCGTGCCGAGGGCGAAGATTCCCGCCTGTGGGCTGACTGCCGTTCCCTTGATCGTGGCGTCCGTGATCAAGCCATCGTAAGCCTCATCGAACGTTCACCAGTAGAGTGCCTGCTCATGTACCGCACCATCGTCAGAGACCGATACAAGAAGGCGTGGGCGGCGATGAACGCCCACGACTACGAGGCGATCATCTCGTTGCTGGCGGAGAGTTTCGAGGTTCGGTTCATCGGTGACACATCGCTCGGAGGATCGAGGCACACGCGCGAAGCCATGCGGGCGTGGTTCCAGCGATTTTTCCGGCTTTTCCCTGACGCGCGCTTCGAGATGCGCGACGTCGCGGTCGACGGATGGCCGTGGAACACCGGAATCTTCGGTTCGTTCGAGATCAACGCAACGGTCCTCGGGCAGCGGTACGACAACGTATTCGTCCAGTTCGTGAAGATGCGTTGGGGCCGCGTCACGTACTACGCCGTGTACGAGGACTCGTTGAAGTTCTGGAGGGCGGCGCAGGAAATGAGCCGGCAGGGAATCGCGGAAGCGGTTGCGCCGCCGATCACCGACTGACCGAGTCAAGGGCGGCTACCTGGCTGGGCCGGTTGATCAGCAGCGTCCCCGCCACGCCGGCCAGGGCGAGGACCTCGACCGCGACTCCATACCAGAGCGCGGCGTCGTGGAGACCGACCCGGGTCACCGCGTAACCCGCCACCACGGCGGGCAGCGCAAAGGCGAGGTACGCCACGATGAAGATGGCGGCGAGGAGCGCACCGCGGCCGGTCGGCGAGGCGAGCCCGACAAGGCTTCGCACCACGCCAAGCCAGGCGACTCCGAATCCGATGCCGGTCGCCGCGGTGCCGCCAAAGAACAGGAGCGGCGCTTTGAGCGCAACCCCGGCGACGGTGAGGGCCAACCCGGCGGCCAGGGCCACAGCCCCGAACCTCATCGCCCTGGCTGCCTGCCACGTACGAACCGCGATCACGCAGACCGCGCCAATACCGGCGAGAAGTGCGATCGCCAACCCGCCGAGAGTTCGATTGTGCGACGCGGCGAGCTGCAGGGCCAGGCTCGGACCCAGCGAAAGATAGAACCCGGCGACGCCCCAGCCCGCAATCAGGCTGGGCAGGGCCGCGAAGAAGGCAGGTCTCGTCGCCGGCTCGACACCTACGCGAGGCAAGAGTCGAAGCCCTCGACGTTTCGTTGCGGGCTCAGGAATCAAAACGACCGCCACGACCGAGACGGCGAAGCCGGCGAGCATCAGCCAGTAGATGAGGTGAAGAGGATCCGGGGCGTACTGCACGATCGCGGCCGACGCCAGCGCGCCGAGTGCGAGACCGAGGATCGGCGTGGCGCTGTTCACGGTCGAGGCAAGGGTCGGGCGTTCAGGCGGCTGGAGGTCGACGAACGACGCTGCGAGCGCGCTCGTCACAACGCCGGTGCCGATGCCCTGGGCGATTCGCGCGGCAAATAGCCAGCCGACGCTCGAGGCGAAGATGAACATCAACATGCTGGCGATCTGGATCACGAGCGCCGCGAGGACCACTGGACGGCGGCCCAGCGAATCAGACAATGACCCGGTGAACAGAAGCGCGATGAGGAGTGCGATCGCATACACCGCAAAGACCTCGGTGAGCTCGATCGCCGAGAAGTGCCAGCTCGCCGCATAGACGGCGTAAAGCGGCGAGGGGGCGGCCGCGGCGAACAGGAACAGCCCGAATATCGCCGCCACGATCCAGAACGCCTGGCTTCGGCTGACTCTCCCCCGTAGCTGCGCCGTGTCTGTCGTCATGTCGACCATCGGGTGAACAGATAACAGGCCGAGCCTCGCCTTCCATTCCCACCCAACGGAAGGTGGGTCAGGCGCGCGCCCGCTCGAGGTCGACCCGATCGCCGCGCATCGGCACGCCGTCCTGGATCAGGAGATCGCGCTGGACTGTGCCTTTCGGGATGGTGCCGTCAGCTCTCACGACTCGAAACCACGGAAGGTCGTCGTGCGTCGTGGCCAGGATGCGGCCCACGAGACGGGGCGCGATCGAGTCGAGGTCGCCGTAGGTCTGGACGTGACCGGCTGGTATCTCTCGAATTCGCTCGATGATCGCTTCGATCCGAGACTCATGGCGTTGGCGTTTCACGGTCCCACTCACAAGCGCGAGCTTAGCTCTGCCGGTTGAGTGAAGCGGTGGCGAGGCACGAATCGACCTCGCCACCGCAACGGAGCGGTCACCCGCCGAAGTTTTGCTCGGATCGGTTGTGCGCGATCTGCTCGCCGCCCGCCGACGGTGCAACGCCAAGGTTCATCTCGGACCGGTTGTGCGCGATCTGCTCAGCGCCGACGGCCGGAGCCGAAAATGTGACGTTGGAGCTGTGGCTGGTGGAGAGCGTGGAGAGCACTGCGGGTGCGCTGACGGCGAGCAAAGCCCCGGCCACGAAGGCCAGCAGGCCTCCGGCGGCCGCGGTTCCGGTCCGAACGGGACGGTTGATCAAGGTATTGACGTTCTGCATCTGACTTGACCTCCAGTTTTTTCGACCTCTGCGCACTTCGTGGGGCATGTGGTCGTGATGTACCCAGGATCGGCGGGAAGGCTCGAGCGTTCATCGGTGAGCTCCCTCATTCCTGAGCTGGAGGTCTGCTTTAGGTCCTGCTGCTCAGCTGCCGGGCCAGGTCGGTCCGGTTGCGAGCACCTGTCCTGGCCAGGATGTTGGACACGTGTCGTTCCACCGTCTTACGCGATAGAAACAGCCTGCTCGCAATCTCAGGGTTGCTGTGGCCGGCCGCGATCAGCGTCCCGATCTCCCTCTCCCGCTGGCTCAGCCTATCCAGCGGATTTTCTCCGGCTCGGGCCTGACCCCGTCGCCAGGTGCGGACGCCAAGACGGCGGAGCGCGAGTTCGGCGAGCTGTTTCTCAGTGGACGCACCCACGGCAGCGGCGGCGTCGCCGGCCTGCCGGAACTCTTCCGCCGCCCGCCGGCTATCCGTTCCCACCAAGGCGGCGGCGAGATCCAGCCGGTTCCAGATCAGAGCGCTGACCAACCCGAAGCGAGTCCTCTCCGTCAGCACTGCTTCGAGCTCGGCGATTCCCCTCTCCTTTTGCCTGGCCAAGGCGATCAGCGCCGCGACGTGTTTCCGCCAAAGCGCATCGTTCACATGCGCCGAAGGGCCTGTCTCGTCCCAAAGTTGCAGCTGCTTCTCGGCGTCCTCGGTTCGGCCGAGACGGACATAGGCCTCTGCCGTTCGCAGCGCCAGCTCGCGTGTGCATCTCCGGCAGCCCCCGGCCAGAGCGTCTTGATGGCCCGCGACCACATGGCGATCGACCTCCGAGCTTTGGGTTCGATCGCCACATCTGGCCAGCCAGAGAAACGCGTGCCAGTGAAGAGCGATTCGAAAGTGGGGGTCGGGCTGGAGCGTCAGCTCTCGCTCGAGGCTGGCGACAGCGTCGCGCCAGTCTCCACGGGAAAGCCAGATCTGATCGCGGAGCATATGGATCGACCAGTTGCCCGTCTTGCCGATCGCCAGACGCTCAGCACTTCCGGCGATCCGCCGCTCAAGCTCGAGGCATTCCGAGATCACGTCATCCGCTTCCTCAAAGCGGCCGACATCGATCAGCTTGCTCGTCAGCGTTGCACCTGCCTCAAGAGTGAGCATCGGAAGCATTCGTGTACGCGCTTGAATCCAGGCACGCCGCGCATTGTCGAGGGCCTCGCCGACACGGCCTGCGAACATCAACGCGTTAGCGTTGTTGTGGGCGGCCCAAATCGTACCCTCCTCTGAACCGCCGGCCACCTGCGCCATCTCCTCAGCCATGCGCAATTGCGACGCTCCATCCTCTTCGACAATTGAGGCGTCGAAGGCGCCCTGCAAAGCATCGATGTACGCGTGGCGCTCGCGGGATGTGACTTCGACCGGCGGATTGCCCCAAAGATTCCGAGCCTTATCCGCTGCCCGAAACGCGGCGGCTCGACCCTCTTCCCCGCGATGAATCACAACCTGGAGCAGCCTTCCGCGATGTGCTTCGATCTCGACGTCCAGCACGGGGTCATCACTGGCTTCATGGGCGGCGCGGTCGAGGAGGGGAAACGCCTCCTCCTTGCGATCAATGATCTGAGAGGCGGCGCGGGAGGCGGCAAGGTACGCCGTAGCGCGGAGAGTGGGGTCGGCGACGCTGGAGGCCAGCGACGTCCACCGATCAAGCGCAACCTGCTGCTCACCCAGCTCACTCGCCAGCAGCGCTACCGCCAGGCGGAGGGCGACCGCGAGCGGCTCGGACAATCCGCTCGCGTCCGCGATTCGCGCCAGCTCTTGAAGGCCGTCCCGGCCGAGAAGCCTGCGTCGCGGGGATTGAAGGACGCGCAGCGCCAGCTCGTTTGCGTCAAGGCCCGCTTCGCGCCGGTGAACGAGTGCTTCATGCAGCAGCTGCACATCAGATGCGGCCTGGCGTTCGAGAAATGTGGCGATTTGCGCATGCAGCTCGCGGCGAGCTTGCATCGATACCTGGGACATGGCCGCCGCGCGAATCAGGTCATGGGCGAGGCCGACGGCGACACCCTGTATGACCATGAGACCCGACCGCTCGAGCTCTGACATCGCCCGCTCGGCCCTGGGTTGGTCCCATCCGATGATCGCCTCCAGCTCCGAGACGGCCAATGGACGTGTGGCGACGGCAAGGAGCGCGAGAAGTCGGCTGGCGTCTCGGCCGAGTCCACGGAGTTTCGTCGCTATGTGGCCGGCAAGGTCATGCTCGCCGCCACCGCCGGCGAGGATGCCAAGCCAGAAAGGCGACCCTTTTGCCTGCGCCCAGAGCTCGGTCGCTCGCTGTGCGTCGAGCTTTGGGGCCAGCTGCCGGATCAGCTGTACGCCTTCATTGCGTTCCAGCGGGCCGAGGTCCAAAGTCGAGACTCGGTCCGCACCCAATTCTTTGATCAAGGTGTCTTGCCAGGCCGCGCCGGCGCTGGCAGGCCTGCCCGCTGCGATGACCGCCAACCCTTTCTGCTCCGCTTCGGCCGAGCGGATCAGGTAGGAACAAAGTCCCAGCGAGAGGTCGTCGACCCACTGGACATCGTCCACGATCAGCAAGACCGATCCGTCCAGCCCTAGCAGCGCGCGGCGGGCGGCCTCCATCAAACGCAATGGTTCGAGCGAACGATCGACGGTCGGTTCGGGGGCAAAGAGAAACTCCTGGAGCATCTCGCCCGCGCCGCTTACCTTTCCGAGGCCGCGAAGTAGATCGGCGGCTGCGGCCATCGGCACCTGCGTGGCGGACTCGTACCCGGTGATGTTCAGCTGATGGGTCGAGCGCTCCCGGTTGCGCACCTCAGTCAACAGGCGAGTCTTACCCGAGCCCGGTAGACCCGTGATCAGGGCGGCGGCAGGTCGGTCGTCAGTGATGGCCTTCGAGCACGTTGCCTCCAGCAATGCCAGCTCGACTTGCCGTCCGACGAAGCTCGCGCCCATCAGGGACGCGATTAGACTACCTCCGCCGGAGCCTCTGACTGATGCGATCCCGCCGCTGGCATCAGCAGCGAATCATGCCATCGAAGTTGCTAGATCCGTGCGCGACGATTTAGCAGTCTGCGGCGATATTCAAGGCGGCGGAGGATATCCCTGCGCTCGGGCACGAAATGCGCAGCGGCAGGCTCTATTTCGGGGACCCGCTGGAAATCCCTCGACCTTCGCTCCGATGAGCGCCGATCGATGCCGGTCCGTCTGCTGGCGCTCCTTCTTTCGTCCGTCGTCGCACTCCCTTTTCACCGTGGATCTCCGCCTCATTGCCCCTCCGAGGCAACTCGCTGCGGCCAGGGCGACAAAGCGGCGGCTTGGTCGAATTAATTGCGAGGGAGACTGAGCGGGTCAGTCTCCTCGCTGCTTTGAGAACGCCTGGAACGTCATAAACCCCGTATAAGGTTCAGGGCGGTCAACAGGAACCGCCTCCCGAACCATCTTGCTGGTGGCGATGACAGCCGCATCAATTGGACTATGTATGGGGTGCCACCATCGGTCCGGCGGAGCTATACACAGGCCGCAACCTTGTTGCAACGGTCAGGTGTGATCCAGGTAAAACCTCCGGTGGCCCGATTACGCTGGCATCGATGGCTCGAGGTTTCCAGGCAAGTTTGCCCGACAAGAGCTTGGAACCAACTCCACGACTCGTAGAGACCCACGATCAACCACGCCCTTGGACCGCCACGTGGTTCGACCCGCCATTTCTTCCTGAGCTCGATCACGTCGACCAGGCATACGGCATTTGCTTCACGAACGAAGGCAAAATCCTTTTGATCTGCAGCCACGACCTTGACGGCGTCACGCCCTACTGGAATCCGAGGCATGAGGCGTTCGAACGCCGGCTGGTTACGCCTGCAGAATTCCTTTCCGTGCTTGCTTGGGGGCCTTCGCTTACCGCTGCGGTCATCCTTGAAGACGGTTTGCGACTAGACGCAGAGGCAAAGTTATCTGAACGCGTGACCGACACCTAACGACAATCCCGATTGAGAGCGGCTGCGTGTGCTGATACGCCGAACGCTGTTGATGACGACGATCCTCATGGCTTGTTGATCTCCTCCTGGTATGCATCGCTGAAGAACGTGCTCAGATTCAGGAGCGAACGTTCGCCTAAGTGCCCCAGGTGTAACCTGGCTGCGACCTCTATCGTCTTCATATGCTGCGCGCCCGCCGCTCCTCGGCCGCCAGGTGCCGCAGGCCGCGGGCCGAGAGTGGCGCCTTAGCTGGGTTCTGTCCAGGTGAGATGGATCCACTCTGAATACGAAACGACACCTAACGGCATCCCACGATTGAGGACGGGTGCGTACTGGTACGCAAAACTCTCTGTGTCAC
>WNGI01006794.1_pt1 | contig 19125 bp, 19 predicted proteins | sample 5400621 | NCBI WGS metagenome assembly WNGI01 (sample SAMN13153374, study PRJNA577476) | soil metagenome | isolation source: 20 cm soil or saprolite under Garry oak tree replicate 1 | place: USA:California | collected 2016-06-15
AAGAGGGAGAGAGCAGAGCAACACAACATGCAGGCGCATTGGCGCCGTATCCGGATTGGCTACTCGCCCAAGGTAGCCTTGAGCAATTCAAACGCAACTACGTGAGTGCCCAGCGAAAGGGGACGAACACTCGTCCACGCTATATTTAGACGAATGTCCGCAACAAAATACCCGGACGTGATGGAGAAGCTCGTGTCGCTCTGCAAGCGGCGCGGCTTTGTGTTTCAATCCTCAGAGATCTACGGCGGCACCGGATCCGTCTGGGATTACGGCCCGCTCGGCGTCGAGCTAAAGCGCAATCTTCAGGACAGATGGTGGCGCTCGATGGTGCGCCAACGCGACGACATCGAGGGCCTCGACTCAGCGATCCTCATGCATCCGCGAGTTTGGGAGGCAAGCGGGCACGTCGGAGGATTCGTCGATCCACTCGTTGACTGCAGCAATTGCAAGAAGCGATTTCGCGCCGACGATCCGAAGATAAAAGGCACGCCCGGCACGCCAGATGCGCAGTGCCCCGCCTGCGGAATGAAGGGAACGCTGAGCGCGCCGCGCCTATTCAATCTCATGTTCAAGACGTTCATGGGGCCGGTGGAAGACACGGCGGCGATAATCTATCTGCGACCGGAAACCGCTCAGGGAACGTACGTGAATTTTCTCAACGTCCAGCAGTCGACGCGACAGAAAATTCCCTTCGGCATCGCGCAAATCGGAAAGGCGTTCAGAAACGAAATCACTCCCGGGAATTTCATTTTTCGAACGCGGGAATTCGAGCAGATGGAGATGCAGTTCTTTGTCGAGCCCGGCACGGACATGGAGTGGTTCGAGTACTGGAAGGAAGAGCGAATGAAATGGCATCAGGGACTCGGTCTCGCGCCGGAGCGCCTCCAATTTCATCAGCATACGAAAGACGAGCTCGCTCACTACGCTCGCGCGGCATTCGACGTGCAATTCGACTTCGGCGGATCACTCGGCTTTCAGGAAATCGAGGGAATTCACAACCGCGGAGACTTCGATCTCTCGCAGCATCAGAAATTCTCCGGAAAAAAACTCGAGTACTTCGATCACGCGTCGAACAAGCGCTACATCCCGTACGTCGTCGAGGCAGCTGTCGGCCCCAATCGCACGCTGCTCGCACTTCTCGTCAACGGCTATCGAGAGGAATCCGTTGAAGGCGAGACAGAAGGTCGCACGGTACTCGGTCTGAGTCCCGCGCTCGCGCCAATCAAAGCCGGCGTGTTTCCACTGGTGAAGAAAGATGGCATGCCCGAGATTGCGCATAAGATCGCGAATGAGCTGCGTGAAGCGTTCCCGGTTTTCTACGACGACAGCGGAGCAATCGGCCGGCGTTATCGAAGGCAGGACGAGATTGGCACGCCGTTCTGCATCACCGTCGATGGTGAGTCATCGGGCGACAGCACAGTGACCGTTCGCGACCGCGACACGTTGGCGCAGGAACGAGTCTCGATCGATCGGCTGCGCGATTACATCGGAGAGCGAATCTCCGCATGAACGAGCTCAGCCTCGCCCGTCTTCGCACCGACGGGCAGGCGTTCACCGAGGAGATATCGCATGAAAGCTATCTCGCACACTCGGGCCACAAACCGGTCGCTGAGCTCACTCCGATTTACGAGAAATACGCGCACGTACTTGGACCGGACGCGCTCGATCTGACTCTCGATCTATTTCGCGACACCACAAAAGGAACAGAGGAGCACCGCTCGGCGCGTTACCTCCTCGAGTGGGAGCTCGAGTCTCAAGCTTCGCGATCGCTCGCGACCCTCGACGAGAAAGAGATCGCGCTCGAAAGCAAAGCGTACGTCGAGACGAATGACGGACGCCGGGTTCAGTATCAGGCCGCGGCAATCGAGATTGCAAACGAGCGCGACCGTGCGCAGCGACTCGCGCTCGACGCCGCGCGAGCGAGCTTCGTGGAGCGAGAACATGCGCCACTCAGACTCGAGAGACTTCAGCGCGAGAAGGATTTCATCGAGTCGCTGCAAATCGCGCCGGGTTACAACGCGACATTCGAGGAGATAACAGGCATTTCACTTCCGCAGCTTGCCGCGGAGTGCTCTGCATTTCTCTCAGACACTCAGTCGATGTGGGACGACACGCTACCCCGGTTCCTGAAGATGAACCTCGGAATCAAGCCTGCCGAAGCAACCCGCGCAGATGCGCTGGCGCTTCTTCGCGCGTCGGAATTCGATTTCGCGTTTCCAGGTACGACGATGCAGGATTCCATTCGACGCAACGTCACCGAGCTGGGACTCGATCCCGACGCTGGGGGAAGAATCATCTACGACCTTGGCGAGCGATCGGGAAAGAGGTCTCGCGCGTTTTGCGCACCTACTCGGATCCCGCAAGAAGTTTATCTCGTCCTCCGTCCACATGGCGGACAAAGCGACTACACGACTCTGCTTCATGAATCAGGACACGCGCTCCACTTCGCGAATGCCCGCGACGACCTTCCTTTCGAGTTTCGATGGCTCGGTGACAACTCGGTAACCGAATCCTTTGCGATGCTGTTCGACCATCGAATGCAGGACGCGCATTGGCTGCTTCGCTACACTGAGCTCGGCAAATCGAGGACTCCCGAGTTTCTTCGCCTCGCAGGCTTCGAGGAGCTTCATTATCTCCGGCGTTACTGCGCGAAGCTCATCTACGAAGTGGAAGCGTACGGGCGCAACGGCGATTGGCACGATCTTCCGGACATTTACGTCGAAACGCTGACTCGTGCGACGACGTTTCAATATCACGGCGCCGATGCGTTCGTGGATTTCGATCCGCGGTATTACTCAACGCGATATTTGCGCGCGTGGCAGCTTCAGTCGCTGATCAACGAATCGCTCGTGGCGCGATTCGACATCGACTGGTTTCGCAATCCATCAGCCGGACCATGGCTGACTCGCGAGCTTTTCTCCGAGGGTCAGCGTGAGACTGCGGAAGAGGTAGCTGCGCGCGTTGCAACGACAGGCGATGGATTGTCGTTCGCCCCGCTCGTCAGAAGCATCGAGAAACTGCTTGAAAGCTGACTTGGCGGAGGTTCAGGGGGAGACGGTCGCTCTTCTCCAGGCGCTGATTCGATTCAACACTACCAATCCGCCCGGTAACGAGCTCGCGCTCGCACAGTACATCCACGATCTGTTCGCCCGCGAGGGAATCGAGAGCCGCCTTCTGATTCCCGCGGAGAATCGAGCTGCCGTGGTTGCGCGGATTCCCGGAAATGGAAGTCAACGCCCGGTGATGTTACTTGCCCACATGGATGTCGTCGGAGTCGAGGCCAAGAAATGGACGTGCGATCCGTTCGCTGGTGTGATTCGGGACGGATACGTCTACGGGCGCGGCGCGTTCGACGACAAGGGAATGCTCGCGGCGAACGTGATGACGATGCTGCTGGTCAAGCGCGGCAGCGAGAAGCTTCCTCGCGATCTCATTTTTGTCGCGACATCAGATGAAGAAGGCGGCGGCGAGGCTGGAATTCGATGGCTCGTTGCGAATCACCGAGATCTTCTCGATGCGGAATTTGCAATCAATGAAGGGGGCCGCACGCGAATCATCGCCGGCGGCAAGCGTTATCTGGCGATCCAGGTCGCCGAAAAAATATCACATCTGGTGTCAGTGACTGCGCGCGGTCCGGCGGGGCACGCCTCGGTTCCGCTCGAGCAAAACGCGATCTTCAGACTCGGTTGCGCTCTCGAGCGGCTGAGTCATTACTCCGAGCCGCTGGTGCTGAGCGAAACGACGCGCACTTTCTTTCGCGAGCTCGCACGTGTTTGGAGTGATGAATCGGAGCGCATGGCGATGCTTGCAATATCATCGAGTGACGCGGAAGAGCAGAGCAGGGGAGCCGCGGTGATCTCACGCATCCCGATGTTCAACGCGGTCATTCGCAACACCTTCTCGCCCACGATTCTCGCAGGTGGTGTTCAAGGCAACGTGATACCGGCCGAGGTCCATGCATTGCTCAACGTTCGGACGATTCCCGGGCATTCCCTCGACGAAGTCGTGACTCGGCTGACCCAGATAATCGAAGATAAGGATGTCGACGTGACGGTCAGCTTCCGGAGTGACGACTCTCCGCCATCGGACACCAATTCTCCAATGTTCAGAGCAATCGCCGAATCCGCGAAAGAGCTCGATTCAGAAATGGCTGTATTGCCTTATCTCGGTGCGGGCGCGACGGACAGTGCGGCGCTGCGTCGCATCGGCATCAACGCTTACGGGATTCTGCCATTTCCCATGACGGTCGATGACGAGAAGAGAATGCACGGCCACGATGAAAGACTATCCATCGAATCACTGATGTTCGGAGCGAACCTCATTCATCAGTCGGTCCTACGCGTCGGAAGAACTGCGTAACGCAGAACCCCGTCGTCTGCCGGGTTCTACGTTACGCAGTTCCGCAGTTACTTGCCTTGCAGCTCATCGGCGATGCGTGCCCCATCATACATTTTTCTCAAAGCTTCGATGATTCCCGCGGAGTGAACACTGATTGTGCGATCGATATCGGGATTCACGAGGAACCGGTTCGCGATTCCCTCGAAATTCGAGTCGAAGGCGAGTCCGACAATTTCCGCATTTCGATTGATCACCGGACTTCCGGAATTTCCGCCGATGATATCGTTGGTCGAGGCGAAGTCGAACGGCGTTGAGAGCGAGAGTCGGTCTTTTCGCGTCACCCACCTTTGCGGCAGGTTGAACGGATCCTTGTTGTCGAAGGCCGTCGCGCGCTCGTACAAGCCGTAATAAGTCGTCTTGTACGGAGCGAGCGTTCCGTTTGTCGGATAGCTTTTTGGAACACCGTCGCTGATTCTGAGAGTGAACGTTGCGTCGGGTGGAAGCGCAGTTCCATATGTTGCGTACAACGCCTGACCAATTCTCGCCGCGTTCGCCGAGATGATCGCGTTCAATGAATCTGCGCGGGCAAGGACGCCGCGGTTCAGTGGATCGATCGCACGCGCGAGCACAATCAACGGATCATTCGATGCTGCGACCGCTGCCGCTCCACCTTCAACTAGCGCACGACGCACGTTGACATCGGCGAGATGTGTTCCGTTGACGAGCGCGTCGGCTGCTTCTTCCGGAGTTCGGCCGGCAAGTGTTGCGCGCAAAAACGGATCGTTTGGAGGCAGGTCCTGCTGTGCAGCGCGCAGCTGAGCTGCAATCGCGAGCTTTTCGAATGCAGGATTTATCGGCCTGTCGGCGACCAACGCTCGCTTGATGTTCTCCAGTCCAGCTCCGCGATACGCCGGCAATCGTGCCGAATCAGGTTTCGATGATTCAGCTGCCACTCGTACGATTTGAGCGGACATTCCCATGAGCGTCGAGCCCGCCAAGCCCCCGCTTGGACCGAATCCATAATTGCGTGCCTGCACTGCCATTGCTGTCACGCCGCGCTCGGCGGCTGCGATTGAATCCCACGCAGATCCGTACCGTGCGCGGAGGGCAGGATCGGCGTTGACGCGCGCGCGGAACTCGCTCTCGAAGTCCCGCTTCTTCGCCATTCGCGCACTGTCGATCAGGCCCGCACGATATCCCGTTACTGCTTTCTGAGAATTCATGATGCCGAAAATTTGATTCTCATACTGCCGTGAGAGTGCGCTGTCACGGGCGATCGTGGTATTGAAAATCGCGAGCGCACGTTTGTACGCTGCGAGCTGCGCCGGATAGCCGATGTCGCGCAAATACTCCATCTGCGCGAGCGTGTTGAGGCGTCCGGTCGAACCTGGATTCCCGACCACGAAAATCGCTTCGCCTTCAGCTGCTCCTTGCGTGCTCCACCTCAAATAGTCGGCCGGATGAAATGGAGCGTTATTTTCGTACACGCGCAGGAGCGCCATGTCGAGGTTGTAACGTGGATACGTGAAGTTGTCGGGATCGCCGCCGAACGCAGCAATCTGTTCTTCAGGTACCATCACAAGCCGCAAATCGCTGTAGCGTTTGTAGCGATACAGCGAATAGATGCCGCCCTGATAAAATGAAACGACCTGACAGGTGAGATTCGTCGCCTGCGCGCATTCACGCTCGACGGTGCCGATGATCGCAGCTCTCTGCTTCGCTTGATCTGCCGCCGCGGTCGCCGTCACAGCCGCGCGCACTCGATCAGTGACCTGCTCGATCGAGATCAGTTGATCGACATAAAGCCCCATGCATTTCTTTTCATCTCCGAGGTTGGCTGCGGCGAATCCAGTCTCGATGTAGTTGCTATCTTTTGGCGAAACCGAAAGTGTGCAGTCACGCGCGCAGTGGTGATTGGTGAGAACGAGTCCGTTGGATGACACGAACGACGCAGAGCAATTGGGCAGACGAATGGCTGAGAGTCGGACGTGATCGAGCCAGCGCTGATCGGGGGCAAACCCGTATGTCTTTCTCCAATAATCGATCGGCGCTGCGTCGAAGGTCCACATCGTTCCGAACTCCGAGCGATATCCGACCGGAGAAAGACTTCGGGTTCCAATGCCTGCAGTCGGCGGTATTGCGCCTGGCAGCGGCGTCGGTGCAGTGGAGGGCGGCGAGGATGAGCAGCCAATTGCAATGAATGCAAGTGCGGTGAGTGAAGCCGCACGAATTCGGGCAGTGAAAGTGGACATCGAGAATCCCTGGTAGAAGTTCAAATGGGACCGCGAGCGCGTAACGCTCAACTTGTTTGGCCTTTCGGGGTCCGATAGATTCCGACTCGAACAAGCAACGCATAACCTATACCGGTGACTGACGTTCTGCTTCGCCCCCCCAGACATAAATGGCTCCCCGAAATTCGCAGCTTGCCCGCACTCTGCAGGAGACCGTGACCTCGCTTTCTCCGTCAGAAGTGTTGAGTGAGGCGAAAATATTTTTCTCGCGCCAGAGTGGTGTGTACGCCGCGTTTGTCGAGCAGGAAAGCCCAACACATCTGACGCTGCGCGGACAGGGCGGAGAAGAAGTCGTAATCGCCACAGCGCCCGCTGACAACGGTAGGCGTGTCACAGCGTCCAGCTATTTGTTCGATCAGCAGATCGCGAGATTTCTGAGCACACTCCCACCGGCCGACTCGCGCGTTGGCCCGGCCATTCCTCGAGAAGCAGCCGCTAGCGCATCGTGACCGAAGCTCCCTTCGTAACTCGCCTTCGCACCAACGGCGAGCTCATACAACTCGCAACCGGTGATGAACCCGCACTGCACATTCGCGTGCAGGTCGCCGAGCTTTGGGATTCGGTGCGCGTCGATGCACCGCCGTCGGAGCCCGTGATTACAGTGAAACGGGCCGCCCTCGACGCACTTTATCCAATCCGCGTGGACTCCGACGAATATGTCGTGCGTCTTCACGGGTTCGAGATACTCGATGAGAACGTGAGCCTCAGTGCAGCCGGCGTTCGCGACGGCTCGATATTTCTTCTCGTTCAACGCCGGCGCCAGCCGGTTAGATAGCAGGCAGGCGACGTGGCCGTCGCCTTCATTTCCCACTCGGATTGCGGTCGCCACGACACAGGGTGGAATCACCCGGAGCACGTTGGCCGATTGCGCGCGATCACCCGCCTCCTCCGTAATAATCCTGAGGTGTTCGATGCAGTCGAGCAAATCGAAGCTCGACACGCAACCGCAACAGAGCTCGAGCTCGTTCATGACTCTACCTATGTCGCGAGCATCGAACACATTTCGCAGCTCGGCGGCGGACAGCTCGACGCGGACACGGTAGCGAGCGAAGGCACGTGGGCCGCAGCGACCGCGGGTGCCGGCTGCGTGCTCACCGCGGTCGATAGAGCAATGGCCAGCCCCGATGCTAGATCGTTTTGCTCAGTTCGACCTCCGGGGCACCATGCGCTTCGAAGTCGCGCGATGGGCTTCTGCATTTTCGGAAACGTTGCGCTCGCGGCGCATTACGCGCGCGCGTTTCGTGGAGCGAGCCGAGTGCTGATTGTCGACTGGGACGTTCATCATGGAAATGGAACGCAGGCGCTCGTGCAGGACCAACCAGGAATTCATTTCGTGTCGATGCATCGATGGCCGTGGTATCCCGGTACCGGCGCGGCCGATGATCGTGGCCCACACAATTCTGTGTGGAACGTGCCGCTGTCGGGAGGACTTCCGCCGGAGCGTTACGTCAGTGCCATAGAGTCAGCGATTGATGCAGCAACTGAGGGATTTGTCCCCGATATCGTTCTCATCTCGGCGGGATTCGATTCACTTGCGGGTGATCCTCTAGGAGGATTTACGCTTGAGCCTGAGCACATTGCAGGATTGACTGAGCGATTGGTGTCACGTGCGCGTGAATGGTGCGATGGCAGAGTAGTGAGCGTTCTCGAAGGTGGATACAATCCCGACCGGCTCGCTCAAGGTGTACTCGCGCATCTCGCGGCACTCGCGTGATCACTAGCCACCCTATTTTTGACAGGGCTATACACTAGCTTCAAGTCCTATGTCCGAGAGCACCGACGCAACAATAGCGGTTGAGTCTCCACTAATGGCAATGGCTCTCCCTGGCCCAAGCGAGCCTGAACGCGACCAGCCCTGGAGCTGTTATCGTGCGCCCGACGATCAAACCCGAACCAACCTCTCAGTCGATGAGATCAAGCGCGCGCTCGAGTCCCAAACGGGAATGCTGTGGGTCGATGTCGATTATCGAAATCCGGCGCAGACCGCAGTGCTCAACGACGTCTTTCATTTTCATCCGCTGGCAATCGAAGACAGTCTCAATCCGAACTCGCGCGTCAAGATCGAGGAGTACAGCGGATATCTGATTCTCATAGTGCGCACGATCGCCTTTAACGTGGAGACAGAGGATCCGTACGACATCGACACGGTAAATCTCACGTTTTTTCTCGGAAAGAATTTTCTTGTCACCGTGCACGGCCAGCACACGAAACCTGTGCAGGCGACAATCGAGCTGATTACCAGAAAGCCCGAGCTCGTTAACCAGGGGCCGGCGAGGCTGATGCACGCCATCGTCGACGAGGCGGTCAACGCATATTTTCCGATCGTCGATGAGCTCGACGAATTCGTCGATGGACTCGAGGCGAGAATCTTCACGTCGTTCGATCAGAGTGCACTTCGCGAGATCTTCAGCGTCAAGCGACTCGTGCTGTCACTGCGACGGCACCTCGCGCCGGAGCGCGACGTCTTCGCTGTACTCACCAATCGACCGAGCGCGCTGCTGACTTTTGACACCCAGGTTTATTTCCGGGACATTCACGACCACATTCTTCGCATCAACGACGCACTCGAGACGTATCGCGAGCTTCTGAGCAACACGCTCGACGCTTACCTCACTCAGGTGTCCAACCGTCTTGGTTCCATCACCAAGACGTTGAGTGTCGTCGCGACTATCAGTCTGCCGTTCGTCGTGATCAGTGGAATGTGGGGAATGAATTTCGACAAGATTCCGCTGCACTTTCATCCCGATGGATTCTGGATTCTCGTTGGAATCCAGCTGGCTTTCGGCGCAGTGCTTCTCATCGTTCTGAAATGGCGCAAACTCCTGTAGACGGTCTTCGCCTTTACGGTGTCGCGGCAATCGATTCGACACCCGTCGAATCTTTGGCCGAAGGCACGAGTCTGGTCGCGTTTCGCATGCTGGCTGCGATTGTGTCTCCAAGCAAATACACGCGAGTAGCGCTCAACGAGAAGGAAATGAACGACTACACCCGCATTCTCGAAGAGGTTCAGTCGAATGCCGCGGTTCTTCCCGCGCCGCCGGGAACCACGTTCCGAACCCGCGAAAGTCTCGCCCGATGGCTCGAGCTCCACTACTTCACTCTGACGCAAGCGATCGGTTTGGTGGAAGGTCACGGGGAGGCCCGTGTGCTCATCACGAAGTCGCTCAATGCTGACCCCGATGATGCTACCGCCGCCGAGATAAAGGAAAACAGCAAACAGCTGGCTGCGGTGGCGTCGGACAGCATGCGAGTGTTGCGCGGCCAGGCGGCGGCAACAATCTCATTGCCTCTTTCGGAGGAGGATACTACCGTAGTCGCGCATGCATCCTTCCTTGTCGACATGGAACGCTGGGGATTGTTCAGCGAGCTAGTCGCGAAGGAGGACCAGCGCCACGCGGAGCTCGATTTTCGGTTGAGTGGACCGTGGCCCCCGTACGATTTCGTCCGGATGGAGTTCGGCAGTTAGATGTTTTGTCCAGATTGTGGCTCGTGGAATCGGTCCGCAGCGGCGCGATGTCTCCGCTGCAGCGAGCTGTTGCCGGTCATGGCCAACAAGAACTCGCAGCCGCCCGATCCGGCGATCACTGCGCTGCGCCACATAACCGGCGGTCGCTACAGCATCATGCACCGCGTAGGCGAAGGTGGAATGGCGAATGTGTACTACGCTCTCCACATCGTTCTCGATTGTCCGGTGGTTCTCAAGGTGATGCATGCACATCTCGCGCGCGACGCGGACATGCGCGAGCGATTCCGTCGTGAAGCTGAGTCGGCGGCGCAGCTGGTTCACCCGCACATCTGCCAACCGGCGATCATTTCCTCCTGAGCGAACCGCCGCGATCGCTGCGCAGGTAGCGTGCGCACTCGACTACGCGCATCGCCACGGTCTTGTGCACCGTGACATCAAGCCGGACAACATTTTGTTCGATGAAGACGAGAACGCTCTTGTAACTGATTTTGGAATTGCGACGGGCCATTTTCGCGCGCGCATGACCGGAACCGGGAACGTCATGGGAACGCCGCATTACATGTCGCCGGAGCAAGCTCGCGGAAAATTGCTCGATGGCCGCAGCGACATCTACGCGCTTGGCGTGGTGATGTACGAGACTCTTCTTGGCTTCCCCCCATTCGACGGCGCGGATGGCTACTCGATCAGCTACAAGCACGTGACCGAGACCGCGGCGTCGCCCGAAATTGTCGATTCACGAATCCCGGCCGAGCTCTCTGCTATCGTGATGAAGTGTCTCGAGAAGCGTGCGGCAGATCGGTATCAACGGGGCAACGAGCTTGCGGACGCGCTCATTGGATATCTCTCCGGCGCCCAGGCTCCTGACGAGATGCGGACGGCGTGGAGCGCGCGAGTCGTGACTCCGCGCGGTTCTCTTGCGCCGGCCGCCAGTCGCGCGTGAAGCTCTCGCACGAGGTAATCTCTCTCCACACGCGGTATCCGTTCGTTATCGCAAGGGGCGGCTACGCGGCACATGAGAACGTAATCGTCAGAATCGAAGACAATGAGGGCGTCGAAGGATTCGGCGAAGCGGCACCCAATCGCTACTACGGCGAATCCGCCGGCTCAGTCGTTGCGGCGCTCGAGCGATTCATTCCCGTGCTCGCCACTGCGGACGCGTGGTCACTCGAGTCGATCGAAGCGCAGCTCGATCGAACTCTCCGTGGAAATGGCTCAGCGAAATCGGCAGTCAGCTCTGCGTTGCACGATCTCGTCGGAAAACGACTGGGAATCCCTGTCTATCGCATGTGGGGACTGGATCCATCGGATGCTCCGCCGTCGAGCTTCACAATTTCAATTGCCGACAACGAAGGTCTTCGTCGCCGCGTCGCGGATGCAGCCGAATATCCGATTCTCAAAGTGAAGCTTGGAACCGATCGAGACATGGAGATTATTCGCGTCGTTCGCGAGGCGGCTCCAGACAAGAAATTGCGAGTGGATGCGAACGCGGCGTGGAGTCCGTCCGATGCGGTGCGGATGAGCGACTTTCTCGCGGATCACGGTGTCGAATTCATCGAGCAGCCGGTGGTTGCTCACGACATCGAGGGACTTCGCTTCGTTCGTCAGAGATCGCGGCTGCCCATTGTGGCTGATGAGTCATGTCTCGTCGCGACTGACATTCCACGGTTGTCCGGCGCAGTCGACGGCATCAACATCAAGCTCGCCAAGTGCGGAAGTCTCCGCGAAGCGGTTCGAATGGTTCACACTGCGCGCGCGTTCGGGATGTCCGTGATGGCCGGATGCATGATCGAATCGAGTCTTGGAATCTCCGCGATCGGCCAGCTCGCTCCGCTCCTCGATCACGCCGATCTCGATGGGGCCGCGCTACTCGAGGACGATCCATTTATCGGCGCGACGATCGCTGGCGGAAAGATCAAGCTCGTCGACAAACCCGGCCTTGGCGTCGCATCAACTCAATCAAACGAGCACCGGTTAGCGAGCGCCGGCAGCAGGTAGATCATGCCCCAGGATTCACAGGGGCTGGTGGAAGTAGCTCTCCCCGTTCCTCTTTTTCAGACATTCACCTACGCGGTCGATCCGGCATCTCGGATGCCGGCGCGAGGATCGCGAGTCGTTGTTCCGTTTCGGAGCGGCACGGAGATAGGCATTTGCCTCGGCGCCGCGAACGGTGCCGCTCCTGCGCGCAAATTGCGCCACGTCCTCAACGTGCCCGACAGCGATCCGGTGCTGAGCGCGGATATGATCGAGCTCTGCCAATGGATGGCTGACTACTACATCGTGCCGCTCGGGCTCACGCTGAGAACCGCTCTTCCGTCGTTGTTAGCCGGCGCGGAAAAACCGGAGCCGCTGCGCAAGACGCATCGCATTGTTCGGATACGGGCAGATCTGCCGACACTTCTCGAGCGCGAGAAGGCATTCGCGCGCGCTCCGCAGCAGCGCGCCTTGTTCGAGCTGATCGAATCTCTCGGCGGACGAAGTGCGCTCGGTCATTTGCTCCAACGGCTCGCGTTCTCGTCCTCGGTGCTGAAGGGATTGGAGAAACGCGGACTGATTGTCGTCGAAGATGAAATCGTCGAGCGCGATCCTTTCGCGTCGCGACCGGCTAAGGCGGCGGATCGTCATCAACCCACTCCCGCACAGGCCGCGGCGATCGCTGCAGCAAGTGCGGGAAAGGGTGGCGATGTCTTCCTTTTGAACGGCGTCACCGGCAGCGGAAAAACGCTCGTCTACATCGAGATCCTGAAGCGATTGGTGAGCGAGCAAGGCAAAACAGGAATCGTTCTCGTTCCCGAGATTGCTCTCACTCCGCAGACGGTCGATCGCTTCCGCGCCGTTTTCGGAGATGACATCGCTGTTCTTCACTCTGCATTGAGCGATGGCGAGCGATACGACGCGTGGCTCGCACTCGAGCGCGGCGATAAACGCATTGCGGTCGGCGCTCGATCTGCCGTGTTCGCGCCGTTAACGAACCTCGGCGCGATAATCGTCGACGAAGAACACGAGACGAGTTACAAGCAGGGTGAAACGCCGCGGTATCACGCGCGTGAAGTCGCGATCGTGCGAGCCCGTCTCGAGGGCGCGGTGGTTGTGCTCGGCAGCGCGACGCCTTCACTCGAGAGCTGGGCGAATGCAGAGACCGGGAAGTACACGCTGTTGAATCTTCCCGAACGCGTCGGTGGTGGTCGTTTGCCTCGCATCGACGTAGTCGACTTGCGGAATCGAAGCGGACCAAATGAGCCGCGCGAGGGGCCCGCATCGCCTGCCTACGCGCATGTAATTCGTGAGGATCTCGACAAGGCGATCGAAGAAACGCTGTCGCGGCGTGAGCAGAGCATTCTGCTTCTCAATCGGCGCGGCTATTCCTCGTTCGTGATGTGCAGCGAATGCGCAACTGTCGTGACCTGTCCAAACTGCAGCATCACGCTGACTGTTCACCGCGCGCCGGAGCGACTGCTTTGCCATTACTGTGGCCATCAGGAAGAGCCGAGCCAGGTTTGCCGCAAGTGCGGTGGTCGAACGCTCCGCCAGCGGGGACTGGGAACCCAGCAGGTGGAGCGCTTGCTCTCCGATCGATTTCCGTCGGCATCGATTGCCCGCATGGATCTCGACACGACAAGTGGAAAATGGGCGCACGCGGAAATTCTCGATCGAGTTGCAAGCGGCGCCGTGGATATTCTCCTTGGGACGCAGATGATTGCCAAGGGGCTGGATTTTCCGAATGTCACTCTTGTCGGAGTGGTCGATGCCGACACTGGGATCAACCTTCCGGACTTTCGCGCGTCGGAGCGCTGCTTTCAGCTGCTGAGCCAGGTCGCGGGTCGCGCAGGCCGAGGTCCCAAAGGTGGACGCGTTCTCATTCAGACGCGCGTCCCACAACACCATGCTGTCGTCTGCGCGGTGACGCATGATTATTTGCGATTCGTGCGTGAAGAAATGCCCGGGCGTGTGAGTCCGCCGTATCCGCCGAATGTAAGGTTGGCCAACATCGTGTTCAGCGGAACGAAGGCCACTGCGGCGGGGAACCTGGCGATTGCGGCCGCTGACTGGTTGCGCGATCTACTCGATAAAAGAGAAATCGATTCGGTGATGCTCATCGGTCCCGCACCGTGTCCCATCGAGCGCATAAAGAATCGCTGGCGCTGGCACGTTCTCCTCAAGGCAACGCAGGCTAGCGAGCTGACTCGAGTGTCACGCTATTTCATGGAACGCTTCGAGGTTCCGAGCAATCTCCGCGTGACGTTGGATCGAGATCCTGTCGCGTTGCTTTGAGAAGGGGAGAACAACGTCTGCCGCGAAGGCGCGGAGACGCGGAGCAAACACAACGGCGCCTTCTTTTCTTTTTATTACAACGTAACTGCGCTTGCCGGGCGAAGTGCCGCAGTTGCGCCGTTTAAAGAAAAACTTTCCGTAGTTCTTACGGTCTTACGGTCTCCCTGCGCCTTGTGTTTGCTCCGTGCCTCCGCGCCTTCGCGGCAATTGTATTTCTCCCTCTCTCGCTGTGTACCTTATTAGCTGATGAACACCGCCTCTCTCACTCGCATTCTCCCTGATGCGCCGAACGCATCGTTTGTCCCGGCGCCCGCAGACGGTGTTCTCCCAGAGAATTTCTTCGCAACAACGAATCTTCCGACTTATGTGAAGCTCAACGGCGAATGGGTGATGCCGCGAGAGCCGCGGATGGATGGATCTCTCCTGCTCGATCGCGAGGGACTTCTATGGGTGAGAGAGGGACGTCGTGTACATCGCGGCGACAAAGTGGCGGTCGGAAGTGCGGAGGACGGAAGCGAAGGGATTTACGTCCAGGCATCTGTGCTGCCCGAGGAAGAATCGGAAGACGAATTCCGTTTCATGTCCAGCGTGGTATCACGCGAAAAGCCTATCGACTACTCGTTGATGGCGCGCATTCTCATCGATGAGCGAAATCGCGGCGGATACCCGATTTGGGTGGCCGGCCCCGCCCTCGTGCATGCGCGCGCGCGAGCCGACATGGTGTGGTTCATCGAGAATGGTTTCGTCGGCGCCTTGCTCGCAGGCAATGCAGTCGCGGTTCACGACATCGAGGCCGCGATTTTCGGGACGACACTCGGAATGACGAACACTGGTGTGTCCGTGCCCGGGGGTCACGGCTTGCACATGCGCGCGATCAACAAAGTCCGGGCTGCGGGTTCAATTGCCGAAGCCGTGAAGCGTGGAATCGTCACCAATGGAATCATGTGCGCTCTCGTCAGGCATGATGTGCCTTTCGTTCTGACTGGCTCGATCAGAGACGACGGGCCCCTACCCGAAGTGATCACGGACAATCTCGCGGCGCAGGATGCGATGCGTCGTCACACCATCAAAGCAACTATGGCGATCCTTGTCGCGACTGCACTTCATTCAATTGCAACCGGCAACATGTTGCCTTCTTTCGTAGCGAATTCAGACGGAACGCTGCGCGAGCTCACGACAATTTGCGTCGACTCGTCAGAATTCGTTGTCAGCAAGCTGAAGGACCGCGGAACGCGGCAGGCGTTCGGAGTCGTCACAAACGCGCAGGATTTCATGCAGATTTTGAGACTATACGTGGAGAGGGAATTGATCGGAGCGGCGAAATGATCAATCCATGGCACACAGTCTACAGCGCGCGTTACCGGCACACACTCAAAGGCGCCGACAGAGGAAAGTGGGAAGTCGAAGTCACAGCCGAAGCTGACGCACCGCTGATGACCGTCGACGAGGTTGTGCGCGGTGTTATGAAAAGAGCAGGCGAGCAATTCGAACCTGAGCGAATAACTGCTGGAGAGTTCCGAACCATTATCGGGTACCACGCTACCGGCTAACGGCTAACGGCTACCCGCTAGGGGCGGCGCGGTCAGTCCGTAGCCGGTAGCCGGTGGCCGGTAGCCGGTAGCGCGTATTTCTCTAGCACGACCCGATGAATGTCACGGGCGTCTTCTATCCTTTCATCAGGTGCAACAAGGCCTCTCGGCGTAATGAGAAAAGGGTATACCTGATCGCCTCCCGCGGAACCGTGGGCGCCCACCTGATCGTCAAACGAGATTATCTCGTATCCGTCGAACGCCCCGAACAAAACGCAGTCGCCGCAATTCGACTGACCCACGAGGGATTCGATCGCGCGCAGCTGATACGATTCTGTCCCGTAGGGCTCGAGCGGATTCTCTCCCGCGATGACCGTTACTTGCTCTGATTGTATTCTCGCTTTGCCGTTCGACGACTCTGCGTGAACGGCTCCATCCTGTCGCGTCAGCACGAGCCCAATTCCGGGATGCGCCACCAGCGCCTCGTACAGACTGCGGCGACTCGCGTCGGAAAGAATCGAATCGAGCGAAAGCTGATTCTCGTCGTCGGCGAAATAAACGAGCGCAAGGCAGGAGCTGTACGTGACGACGACATCGTGGATCGTGTCGACACGATACTTCTCCGGAAGGATTATCTCCCTCAGCCCATAACGACTGCGAACCCAGTCGCGAACGTGCCGTAGCGTCCGGCGAAAGCGCGCCATTCGCGCCGGTGTTGCCTGAGCGACTGCTTCGACAATCTCCGCGCCGAGGTCCGAATACTCACTCCGTTCCGAATGACTGATCAACGCTTGATCAGCGAGCAGGCTTTGCACGGTCGCTCCGAGTGACTCACCGAACTTCACGCGGTAGCTCGCACTTCGCGTCATTCCATGATCGGACAAGATCACGAGATCGTATCCTCGGCCGCCGACCACTCGCGCCATCCGCCAGATCTCTGAAATTCGCGAATCGGTGCGGCGCAAATCCGCGAGGGCCGGCCGGCTCGACGGGCCGAAGTGGTGAGCGAGCTCGTCGTACTGCATGAACGTGCTGTAGATGATCGGCACGCCGAGGTAAACGTCGAGCAGGATTGCCATCGTCTGGAGCTCGCGCACAATGACGTTGCTGAAAATTCTTATGAGCGGAAAAATTCCTTCCGAATGCGTCGCCCTGCCGAGCAGCTCGCCACGTGTTCGCTCGACTTCTTCGCGAAGCCATTCGACGACACTCTGCGCAATCATTCTCAGCAGGCGCACAGGGTGCAGCGCGATCAATAGTGCCATTCGCGTTCCGCCCAGCCGCTGGTAGACGGACATTTTCTCACGAGTCGCAACCGTGAACGCCACGGTCTGCGCGTCACCGTCGAGCAGATTCACATAGCTGGAGCCGCCAGCGAGCGCGCCTGGAGTCGAGATTCTGTCGCGGATGTATTGCACGCCATCGGGCGCGTTACACGTAATGACTCGATGTGCCGGCTTATCATAGAAACGGAAAGCCGGAATTCCATCGTTCTCGCCATGAAAGATTCCCGCCTGGCAATAAGGCGTTGCCGACGGCAATCCGCAGAACCAGCGGCGCAAAAGAAAGCTCTGCTCGTCGAGAAGGCGTTGAATCGTTGGACAATATCCACGCTCGATCGCTCGGCGCAGGTCCGAGTACGCGAGAGCATCGACCTGCAGCATGATGAGGCCGCGCCGCCCGTCGTGGGGTCTTCGCTCTCGGGCAAACGCGCGATACTTGATCGCGTAATAGCGCCGCAGAAACGGACCGGCGCGGCGATACCCGCGCCGCTCAGTCACGTGATCCGCTCGTCGATGATCCTCAGCAGGTCGTTGATCGGCACGGGCTTCAGGAGAACGTCGGTACAACCGGCCGCCATGCAGCGCGCGCGCGTGATGTCGTCGTCGTGTCCCGTCATCGCGAGCGTGAGCAACGGTTTCGCGTTGCGTGCCTTGAGATCGTCGAGCACTGAAAGCCCGTCACCATCGGGAAGAGTCAGATCCAGGAGCATCACGTCGGGACGTGACGTCGATGCAGCCTCGACAGCATCACTCGCTGTTCCTGTGACCACAACGTCATATCCGTTTGCCTCGAGAAGAATTCTCAGTGCGCTGGAGATGAGGATGCTGTCCTCGACGACGAGGACGCGTTTCGCCACTACTGTCTTGCCTTTGAGATGGGCAGGGTGAAAAAGAATCGGCTACCGTGGCCGAGCTCGCTCTCGACCCAGATTCGTCCGCCATGCAGCTCCACATAACGACGCGCGATCGTGAGACCGAGTCCGGTTCCATGATGTCCGCGCGATGCTGAAGCGTCGACCTGCGCAAATTCACGGAAGATCAGCTCGTGGTGGTCGGGCGCGATCCCTCTACCTGTATCGCCCACTTCCACCAGCACAAACTCGACGGGCTCACCATTCTCGTCGTGCATGCGCGCATTCAACCACACTCTGCCCCCGGCCGGTGTGAATTCGAATGCATTGCCGAGAAGATTCATGAGAACGTGCATGATCTTGTCACGATCGCCGTCGACGGCCGGAATATTCGGGGGCACGCTGCACTCGAGAACGAGCTGCTTGCGCGCGACCAGCGACTGATTGAGGGCGTTTACACTCTCCACGATCTCCTGCAGCTCGAACGGTCTCGAATCGATTGTCAGCGGCTCGCTGGAGCCCTTTGCATAGAGGAGAATCTCGGCAATCATGTCGAGTAACTGCCGTCCGCCGGTGATGATCGTGCCGACGCTGTCTCGCTGCCGGTAATCCATTTCGCCGAGCAATCCGTCGCGCAGAATTTCCGCGTGCGTAATGATGGCTGTGAGCGGCGTCCTCAAATCGTGCGCAATGTTCGAGAGAAACTGAGTCTTGAGCGAATCGCGATCGCGAAGATCGCCGATGATGCTGTTCGCCTCGGCGAGCTCGGCGGTCAGCTCTCGCAGTTTCCCCTCGGAAGAATCAAGCGCAAGCTTCTGCTTGCCCGTACGCGCGTCAGCTTTCATTTGACTCGATCGACTCGACGAGCTGTTGGCGCCGGAGCAGCGACCAGTATCGTCCTTCGGCCATCATCAATTCTTCGTGGCGTCCCTGTTCGACAATCCGTCCGTCCTCGAGAACGATTATCTGTGATGCATGGCGCAGACTACTCGCCCGGTGTGAGGCGATGACTGCCGTGCGACCTGTGAGAGCAGCGCTCAGCTCGCGCAGAATTTCTGCTTCGGTGTGAGTGTCGACGGCACTCAACGCGTCATCGAG
>WNGI01001583.1_pt1 | contig 19121 bp, 18 predicted proteins | sample 5400621 | NCBI WGS metagenome assembly WNGI01 (sample SAMN13153374, study PRJNA577476) | soil metagenome | isolation source: 20 cm soil or saprolite under Garry oak tree replicate 1 | place: USA:California | collected 2016-06-15
CCTTTACGGCCGATCACCACGCCGGCAAATATCTGAACTCTTTCTTTATCGCCTTCTACCACCCGCGTATGAACGCGTACGCTGTCGCCGACAGAAAACGGCGTCAGATCGCCCTTTTGCTGTTCTTTCTCGATGACGTCAATGATACGATTCATAAGTTTGGCCCCGACCGCGCCACTGCGGGCCCATACTCTCATTCGAAGAGCTTGATTTTGCAACTCGAATTCGTGGGGCCCAGCGCCATGGAGACTGTAGCACCAGTACCATTAGGAATAGGAGCTACGCAGAAATTATCAGTGAAACTCTGTAAGATCTATGGCTAATTCCCGTTCTCATCGCGCTCGTAGCTCAACTGGATAGAGCGTTGGCCTCCGGAGCCAAAGGTTGTGGGTTCGACCCCCGCCGGGCGCATGGCTTGGACGCGTGGAAGCACCGGCTTCTCGTTTGACTTTCAGGGCCCAATGATAATGCGAACAGGCCGACCGATTCCGAGCTACTGGCCACGTTTGATGGTTACGGTGTGAACTGTCCGTTGCAGTTCTTCGCCACTAACACGCACGATGTGCAACGCGCTCGCTTCTCCCGCCCAACTTCCATCGTCATTAAGTTCGATCCAGCGACCAGGCAGACGACTTCCGGCGAACGCCGGTATCCAAACCCAGTGTTTCCCTTTTTCTGCGGGTCTTGGTGGCTGCGATGCCGATGTTTTCGCCAGATCAAAATTCAGTCGCGTCAGCTCACCTGCTTCGATCGTTGTATTGTTGATTGCAGTTTTGACGGCTCCATTCACGACCAACGTGACTCGGTAATCGCCTGCTGGGAGACCACCTGCAACGTACCGGCCGTTTGAATCCGTCTTGACGGTTTGAAGCAATTTCCCACCATTTTTGGCTTCGATCCGAATATCTGCGCCTTGTATCGGAAGTCCGTTAGTATCCTTTACAACACCTTGAAGAGCCGAGCTGGCAGCCCATGCGCTTGCAGTCAAAAGAGTCAACCCAATCAAACCAATCCGAAATGATTTATTAAACATAAGAAGATTAAAACGCGAATGTCGCAAAACAAAAGATCCAGTTAGCGAAGTTCGATAAGGCCAGTTGCGTGTTAACGCCGAGAGCTACCGACGTCACCACAGGCCGCTCCCATTGTTTTTTGAATAAAACACGTGCAAACTGAACAATAGTCCGCTGGGGAGGCGTGGGATTGGGATATGTCCGATAGAAAATCGCTGCTGAATACGAGGCATCGACATTCGATTATCGCATTCGAGATGATTCGCCTTGATCGCACATCCTCAGAACCGCTCCACCTGCAACTTTATCGCCAGATTCGCGATGAGTTGAAGTCGGGCAGCTTTAGCGATGGTGCGTCGCGCCTTCCTTCCTCGCGCTCGCTGGCCATCGACTTGGGAATCTCCAGACTGACGGTGAATCTCGCGTTCTCAAAGCTCCACGCCGAAGGTTATCTCCGGCCGAAGTCGCGTTCGGGAACATTTGTGGCGCCCTCTCTCCCCGAGACCTTCCTGAGCGCGGACAAGCCGAAAGGGTATCCAGCGATCAACCGACCGCCCCGGATTTCAGACCGCGCGAGAGCGATTCCGGACAAGCGCCTTGGAGAACAATTTGACCTCGGGGCGCTGGGCGCCGGAGCGGGCATTTCCCTGGTTCCTGGACTCCCCGCAGTCGATGAATTTCCTATCCGCATTTGGGAACGGCTCAGGGCGGAGGTGCTCGCCAGAAGGGGTGCTCATTTGCTGCGCCACGCATCGAGCCGTGGCGACGTTGATCTGCGTAAGGCGATTGCCGCGTACCTCTGTGATTTTAGAGGGGCACACTGTCACCCAGATCAAGTCTTGATTGTCGGGGGAATGCAACAAGCCATGATGATCAGCGCCATGGCGCTGCTGAATCCCGGCGAGCCCGTGTGGATTGAAGATCCCGGTTTTCACCAAGCTCGAAGAGTCTTTATTCTAGCTGGCGCTAAATTGGTCCCGAAACCGCTCGATCACGAGGGCATTGTGATCGCGCGATCGTCGAAGGAAAGTCTGCCGAAAATCATCCACGTAACGCCCTCACATCAATACCCACTTGGCATGACGATGAGCCTCGAGCGCAGGGCTGCGCTACTCGATTTTGCGCGCGATCACGATGCATTTATTTTCGAAGACGATTTTTACGCAGAGTTTCGCTTCACTGGGCCTCCGCTCGCCGCCCTGCAGGGGATGGACAATTCCAGCCGGGTAATCTACGCCGGAACAATGAGTAAGGTCCTTTATCCCTCCTTGCGTTTGGGCTACATCGTGGCGCCAAACCAGTTGGTTGATTCATTGGTCAAAATCCGGAGCACAATGGATCAACACTCGTCGGCAATTGATCAGGCTACACTCGCGCGTTTCATCACCGAGGGATTTTTCCTCAGTCACATCAAACGGATGCGACAACTCTATGCCGATCGGAGAGAGTTCTTCATCAACGAATTCAACAAATTGCTCGGTGAGCACTTCATTCTTCAGATCCCGGAAGCCGGACTGAACTTCGTTGCCTGGCTTCGACGCGAAACAGACTTCGCAAGAGTGTCGCGTGTCCGATCAGAGATCGGAATCAAACCATCTCCGCTATCATTTTATTGCATCCAGGCCAAGCTCAAGCCGGCGTTTGTTTTCGGTTTTGCTGCCTGGACGCGGGCGCAAATTCGAGAAAGCCTCCTGAAGCTCGCATCTGCGCTGAGCTAACAAGAAGAATTTCAGTCTTGAGCTGAGGTCGTTAACGCTGGGAGTTTTCTTACCCCAGCGCGTCGATTCGGCTGACCAAATCTTTTTTGCTGGCGACGCCGGTCACTTGATCGCGCAGTTGGCCGCCTTTGAAAAACAGCAGCGCCGGGATCGCGCGAATATTGTACTTGAGCGAGAGACTCTGATTTTGGTCCACGTTCACCTTCGCAACCTTAACGGAGTCGGCTTTCTCCCGCGCGATCTCGTCCAGGACAGGCGCAATCATTTTACAGGGACCGCACCATTCCGCCCAAAAATCGACAATCACAGGTTTGTCGCCTTGGTTGACTTCGCGGTCAAAATTGGATTCATCGAGACTAATAACAGTAGAATTATTAACAGTAGAATTTTCCATGGCTTTAAGAAAGGTAAGTCCAAATCTGAATAATCAAAATTAATGCGGAAACACCCAGCAGTAGCCACCACAAAAGCATTGGACTTTTTTTCGCAGGCTCAACCGGAACCAGAGGATCCCCCGACGCCAGATCTGGCGAGGGAACGAACGGCTGAGGGGTTTTGATTTGAGTTCCAACCGGACTCGAAGCAGCCACAGATGAAAAGCGCATCGTCTCTTTTCTCGGTTCGAGAGGCACGGAATCTGACACAGGTGTGACCTGAGCAGCAGAAGGATTTGCTGGCCGGAAAAATTGGGTCGAAGCAGCATCGCGATCATCACGAAGCGGCATTTGCACGGTCTCGGGCATTTTCATGTCTGGCGGCTCGCCTGCAATGGGGAGTGGCGGCTTAAGGCGAACCGCATCTTCTTGTGGTTCGTTGGGATCTGCCATCGAGCGAAATAAAATGGATCTCCCGAACAACTTCGTCGCAGACCACGGGTTTGTCACGATCAACTTGGCCTTCTGGAGGCTTGCCCCAGCTGGGCCTATGCCAACAGATCGTAGCCTCGGGTTCCAGTGATCCTTCGTGAAACGAACTCCCCAACCCCCGCGGCGTTGGATAAGATAACGCGCGTATCCACATCGGGAGCATCTCCTTCGGTTCGGCCAATATGCGGCTGATCGACCAGTAATTTTAGTTCGCTTCCAACTTTCTGGCGCGCAGTTTCATGAGCAATCTGCTGCTGGACCGACATTGCCTTCCGGTAACGTAAGTTCTTAGTTTTTGCAGGAATCTGGAGCGACATTTTCGCCGCACGCGAGCCCTGTTCCTGCGAATACTTGAAGATTCCCAGCCGCTCGAATCGAACGTGCTGAATGAAATCGAGAAGACTTGCAAATTCGGCATCCGTTTCTCCAGGGAATCCGACGATGAAAGTGGTCCGCAATGCAACGCCGGGAATTCCATCGCGCAGTTTATCAATCAAATTTTCTATATGCGCGCGCGATGTTTCGCGACGCATCCGTCGCAACACTGAGTCATCAATGTGTTGCAGAGGAATATCGATGTAGCGCGCGACCTTGTCGCACTCTGCAATAGTTTCGATTAGTTCGTCACTCCAATGCGCGGGGTGCGTATAAAGCAAACGCACCCAGAACTCGCCTTCGATTTGTTGAATCTCGCGAAGCAGCGCTGCCAGGGTCGGTCCTTGCGTTGAGTCCACTGGCTGACGTGGTCCCGCTTTGTGGTGCCATAAATCCATCCCATAAAAGGTAGTGTCCTGGCTGATCAAGTTGATCTCGCGCACGCCTTCTTGGACGAGGGCGTGAATTTCAGCCAGCACAGATCCCGGAAGACGGCTGCGATGTTTGCCGCGCATTTGTGGAATCACGCAAAAACTGCATGGATGATTGCAGCCTTCGGCAATTTTTACATAAGCAAGATGCGACGGTGTAAGCCTGAAACGCGGCGTATCGTAATTGGGAATGTAAGTGGGCCGCGTTTCTGCGAATGCGAGATCGGCATCGTTGCCGTCGGGATCAACGTCCAACGTCCAACGTCCAACCTCCAACGCCGAAGTGTCCGCGTTCGGCGTTCGGTGTTCGGCGTTAGGCGTTGGACGTTTTCTCAAAATCTTCTCCACAATCGTTCCAAGCTCACTCACCTGATCCAGTCCAATAAACGCATCTACCTCCGGCATCTCCCGGCGTAGCTCCTTGGCGAATCGCTGCGACATGCAGCCGCTTACGATCAGTTTTTGATTTGGCCGTCTATTTAATCCGCGTTGCTGATGTGCTTCAAGAATGGCTTCGATTGATTCTTCCTTGGCTGAATCGATAAACGCACAGGTGTTAACGACCAGGACATCGGCATCCTCTGGGCGTGATGTGATTTCCATTCCGCGTTGTAAAACGCTTCCCAGCATGACCTCTGCATCGACAAGGTTCTTGGCGCAGCCGAGGCTGATCATGCCGACCCTTGTACGGCGTTGCCGCGCGGTTATTGGTTCTCCATTTGCAGCCGAGGCGGCCGCGGGTACAGCTGGCGAATTCACAACCGGCGTTAGTTGATCGTCACGTCGGCGTCGTCGTCTTCCAGCGCCTTGCCGTTTTTCGTAATTTTAACCGCGTCAGGATCCAGAACACGAATCGAGACATGCTTACCACGAAATTCGACTGGCGGATCAGTTGGCGAAACCCAGCGCTCGAACGCAGGCTTGGCTTTCTCATCACCCACAGTGACCCTCACGTACGTTCGTTTAAGTGGGCGAATAGCGACGCGATTCTGTTCGCCTGATTCTGCCGGCGGCGAATTGGACGTATCTTGTGTTTTGGCCAACTCGTCACGAGTCACAGGCTTCGCACGCCGCACCTCCGGCTGACCTGGCGCTACGGGGGCCGCGGCAATCGCAGTTGGCGCGACGGTGGGCGCAGCCGCAACCGTTGGCGCAACCGAAGGAGCGGACGCCATATTACCTGGCGCGGTTGCGGCCGGTCCCGGTTTAGAGGCTGGAACAGACGATGCGCCGGGCGACGTTTGTGCGGTGGTTTCCCCGTGCCCCGGCGCAAGTCGCCGCACATTCAGAAGTAATTTCATTACAGAAAAGCCAACTACTAATACGATGATTCCGAAAATAAGTGGCATTGGCGAGATCCGGTCGCTGCGACCGCGGGCAGCGACGGGACGGCGTGGGGCAACCGGCGTACTGACTGGTTTTGGAGGCTGATTTTCCTGAAGGTACGAGTAACCGTCGACCGTCACGCGCTCGGAATCCTCGAACGCGTCAAGATAGGGCGTGACGTCGACATCCAAAAATTTCCCATAGATGAGCAGGAATCCTTTTGCATACGCGAGGCTCGGAAATTGAGAAAAATCGTCGGCCTCAATTTCCGCAAGCCGTGCAGGACGAATTTTCGTCATCCGCGCTGCTTCATCGAGCGTAAGATTTCTCGCGCGCCGCGCTTCCTGAAATTTTTTACCGAGTCCTTCTATCGTCATTGCGCGAAATGTCGGCTAAACGGCAGCATCGAGATCGACCAGAATCTCGCGTGGTTTGGCGCCTTCGCCGGGACCCAAAATACCGCGCTGCTCCAGAATATCAACGATGCGCGCAGCGCGGGTGTAGCCAAGCCGCAGTCGTCGCTGCAGCAATGAAGTGGAGGCGCGTTTTTCCTGGCGGATAATCTCGAGACATTTTTCGACAAGCTCTTCATCTTCCTCGGTGACGTCATCGGTGGCAGTGCTGGCGGCCTCTAGTTTTTCGTGCATCGCTTGATCGAACGTGGGCGGGCTTTGCGCTGAAACAAATTCAACGACGCGATGAATTTCCTGGTCCGTGACCAACACACCTTGCGCGCGAATCAGGCGCGATGTGCTCGGCGGCAGATAAAGCATGTCGCCCTGGCCGAGCAAACGGTCGGCGCCGTTCTCATCAAGAATTACACGACTGTCTATTTTCGAGGCGACCTGAAACGCGATCCGGCTCGGAATGTTCGCCTTGATCACGCCAGTGATCACGTCTGCGCGGGGTGTTTGCGTCGCGACGATTATGTGAATGCCGGCCGCGCGCGCCATTTGCGTAATGCGCGCAATTGCGCTTTCGACATCGGCTGGCGCCGTCTGCATCAAGTCCGCCAGCTCGTCGATGATGACTACGATGTATGGCATTCTGTCCGGAATTCTCAGTTCGTCATCGCGCGGCACCTTTATCTCTTCGGACTCTTCCGGAACATCGACATCTTTCTTTTTTGCCGGACGCCCATTGAAGCTGATGATATTGCGCGCACCGACACGTGCGAAAATTTTGTAACGTTTCTCCATTTCCTCGATTAGTCCCCGCAAAACCAGCAGCACCTTTTTCGGGTCGGTGATGACCGGATAACGCAGATGCGGCAGGTTGGTGTAAACCTGTAGCTCAACCACCTTTGGATCGATCATAATGAGCTGGAGTTCTTCCGGCGTGAAGCGGAAGAGCATGCTCGCGATCATGGAGTTGATGCAGACGCTCTTCCCGCTGCCAGTGGTGCCGGCCACAAGTAGATGCGGCATTTGTGCCAAATCAGTGATGATCGTCTTGCCGTAAACATCTTTGCCGAGAGCGAGCGGAATCTTCGCGTGTGTCTTTGCCTCCTCCCAATCCTGTGATTGCAAGAGATCGCGCAGTTTTACTGTCGCTTTTCGAGTATTCGCCAGCTCGATGCCCACGGTGTCTTTTCCGGGAATCGGCGCGAGAATATTGATTCGCTCGGCGCGAGTCGCTCGAGCAAGGTCTCGCTCCAAGCTTACGATCTTGTCCACCCGGACGCCTTTTGCCGGGTACACTTCGTATCGCGTAATGGTCGGACCTTTAGTTATGTCACCAGGTGCCACTGCGATTCCGAACTGCCCCAGTGTGTCAATCAGGACTTGCTGGACCTCTTGTAACTCGGAGGGATCGGTGGCGGGCCGACCTTCAGAACTGTGTTCGTCGAGCAGATCGAACCCTGGCAAGACATAATCTTCCCAGCTTGAAGGGGCGCTTTCTGCGCCGGAATCCAGCTTCGGTTTTTGGACACTCCCACGCAATTCCGCCAGAGACGGTTTTCTGCCGACCGACACCTGCTCACTCGGTAACGCGGTTGTATCAACGACTTTCGGCGTTGGCCGGTTTGCCAGCTCCTCTGGCAAAATGCTCGTCCCCACCGGCTCAGGCACAGACATGCCTTTTTTCTTAAGCTGCCTTTCGAGTGCTCGTCGTTGCTTCGCGAGCTGCTTCCCACTGATTTCCAGTTTTTCCTTGAGATCCGACCTGCGAAGCTTGCGACGCAATTGCCATTCGCGCAGGCTTGTTCCGACTCGGCGCGTGGCGCTCACGGTCTCCCGAACAAGATGTATGGGGCGCAGCCCCGTGACTAAAATCAGCGTGGTCGCATAAATTCCAATCAAAAGAATAAGCGAACCCACCGGCCCGAGCCCTGCGCGAAGCAATCCGCGATGTTCATCGGACAAACGATAGCCGAAGAGGCCGCCAGCCCCCTGAATGTCCACCGGGACCTTCAACCCAAGGGAGTGACTGATGTCCCATAACTGGTCGAGGCAGGCTCCCGACAAGATAAACAGAACGATCCATGGAATTCGGGGCGTCACACGCAACCGAGGATAAAATAATTTCGCCGCGCCGAATCCCAGTAGCACTGCCGCCAGCAACAGCGAAGCGAACACGCCAATCAATTGATAGCAAATTCCCGCCACAATCGCGCCTACCGGCCCAATGAAATTTTGTACGGGATGATTCGAAGGCGAGATGTGGCTAAACCAAATCCAGGACGGTACATCTTTTGGCGTGTAGGAAATCAGCGCAAAAAACAGCAAAGTACCGACAAAAAGCAGAATCAGAGCGAAGACTTCGCTCCAAGCGCTCTGTTTGTCCGTGCGGGCCACCGCGTCTGATAGTAACTCCATGCCCGCGTCTTTCAATGTTTTGTAGAGACGCTTGTGCTCGGAGCAAACTGGATGTGAGGCTGCGAGCCTTCCTCGGCGGACGGGCTGCCAGCCTGCCGCTATCCTCGATTCGCCATGTCAGCCAGGCTGGCTGACATCCTATTAGCTACCCGCTTTCATTCTTGCACTACCCAGCAGAGACTGATAACTGTGCCTGCGCATTATGGGCTTCTTCCTTCGCCAGGGCGTCATTGCTGTTGCGCTCGGCACACTGCTGTTTTGCATGTCCTGCGAAAAACATCCTCTAGGCCAGATGCCTGAGGTTCAACGCGAACAGCATGACCCAGCAAAGGTCTGGTCGAAGACGGGGAAGAAAGATGAGCCGGCATCCGGAGAACGTTCGCACGAATCTCATTAGGCAAAGGAGAGCACATGGCCAAACATAACTATCTGACTTCGCCACCCAACCTCACCGGCATGCCGCCGGGTGTTCCTTACATCATTGGCAACGAAGGTGCGGAGCGGTTCAGTTTTTACGGAATGCGCACGATCCTGATCGGGTTCATGACGCAATTTATGGTGAACCAATCCGGTGTCTTGGAGGGCATGCCGGCGAACGAAGCGCAGGGCTGGTTTCATCAATTTGTGTCGTCGGTCTACTGGATGCCTTTCTTTGGCGCGATTATCGCCGACGGCTGGCTCGGCAAATACAAGACAATCTTTTTTCTGTCGATCGTTTACTGCCTTGGCCAATTCACGCTCGCGCTACTGGACACTTCGTTCGCAATTCACTTCGGACAGAAATGGGTCCTAGCGATCGGACTGATTCTCATCGCGGCCGGCGCGGGTGGGATTAAGCCATGTGTCTCGGCAAACGTTGGCGACCAGTTTGGCGAGTCGAACAAACATCTGCTTACGCGCGTTTTTGGGTGGTTCTATTTCTCAATTAATTTCGGCTCGTCGTTTTCGATCTGGCTCTGCCCCGTTTTGCTGCGCAGTCCGAACTGGGGACCGCGTTACGCCTTTGGCCTTCCCGGGCTGCTGATGTTGGTCGCGACGATCATCTTCTGGCTCGGTCGCAAGAAGATGGTGCATATCCCGCCGGCGGGACTAGGATTTCTGCGCGACCTCAAGAGTAAAGAAGGTCTGAGCGTGCTCGGGCGCGTTTGGACTATCTTCGCCTTCACGATGATTTTTTGGGCGCTGTGGGACCAGAGCAGCGGCGGCGAATGGACGATCCAGTGCCAGAAGATGGATCTGCATTTTCTTGGGGTCAGTTTTCTTCCGGAACAAGTGAACGTCGTAAACGGCGTCTTCATCCTCGCGATGATTCCGCTGTTCAACTATTTGCTCTATCCGGCCATCAGCAGCGTCTTCCCTCTCACAGCTCTACGCAAAATCGGCATTGGCTTATTCCTCACCGCATTGTCCTTCGTGGTGATTTGGGCGATTCAGCTCAACATTGATCACGGCGGACGCCCGAATGTCGGGTGGCAGTTGCTCGCCTACATCATTCTTTCCGCGGGCGAAGTGATGGTTTCAATTACCGGCCTTGAATTTGCCTACACCCAAGCGCCTAACCGCATGAAGAGCTTGCTCATGTCGATGTGGTTGCTCTCCGTAGCATTGGGCAATCAACTGCCATCCGTGATCAGCTTTCTTATTCCGAAGCTGAAGTCGATGGGCATGAACTTGGAAGGAGCAAATTACTTCCGCTTTTTCACCCTCCTCATGTTAGGCGCGGCGATCATCTACATTTTTGTCGCACGCGTTTACAAGGAACGCACTCACTTGCAATCGCAGGAAGTACCGCCAGACGAACGCGTAACCGAACCGATCCTTGCCGCCGGTACGCCGAGTTAATCCAAATGAAAAAGTTTATCGTCGCAGCTGCGTCGATATTGTCATTGGTGCTCGTTACCGCCTCGGCGACTCCGCAGGACGATCAGTTTCAAAAAATTGCGCGCGATTACATCGAGCAATATTTGCGGGCTAATCCTGAGGATGCGACCGAGCTCGGTGACCATCGGTTTGATGGCCAGTTAACCGATTACTCGTCCGATGCGCGGGCGAAAGATCTCGCAACCCAAAAAGAATTTCGCGACAAGCTCAACGCCGTCGACGGATCGCAGCTCACCGGTGCAAACAACATAGACTTTCGCATCCTGAAGGAGAACATCGACTACCAAATCTTCCAGGCAGAGGAGCTGAAAGAGCCGGAGTGGAATCCGCTGGTTTACATGCAGAGCCTGGCCAACAGCCTTTACCTGTTGGTCGCGCGCGATTTCGCTCCTGCAGAAAAACGGATTCCAAACCTACGCCAGCGCATGGAGAAGATTCCGCGCGTCATCGCCCAGGCAAAAGACAATCTACAGCACCCTCCGCGCGTTCACACAGAGACAGCCATTGAGCAAACGCAGGGCGCCATTAGCCTCGTGCGCGAAGGCCTCTCTCCGCTTCTCGACTCTGCGCCGCCAATGAAGAAGGAGCTGGCGCCTTTGCAGGAAAAAACCGCGGCTGCCCTGGAGGATTACAAGAAATGGCTCCAGAACGATCTGCTTCCGCGCTCAGACGGCGATTTCCGCCTCGGCGTCGAGAAGTTCCGAAAGAAGCTGCAGTTCGCGCTCGCGTCGGACTTGTCGATGGAAGAAATCATGAAGCGAGCGCAAGCCGACCTGCAGCAGACGCAAACCGCGATCTACCAGACTGCATTACCGCTCTACAAAAAATCTTTTCCCGACGCAGACTCTGCAACTCTCGCGGACAAACATAAGGTGACGGTCGCAGTTCTCGACAAACTCGCTGAGCAACACCCCGACGACGCTACTGTCGTCCCTTACGCGCAAAAAGTTCTTGGTGAAGCGACCGATTTCGTAAAACAGCACAATCTGGTTACCGCTTCGAGCGTTCCGCTGGACGTGATCGCGATGCCTGAATTCAAGCGCGGTGTCGCCATTGCCTATTGTGATTCGCCCGGCCCACTCGACAAAAATGGCAAAACATTTTTCGCGGTTGCGCCAACGCCAAAAGACTGGTCGAAAGAACGAAAGGAATCGTTCTTTCGGGAATACAACAATTTCATGATTCGCGATTTGACGGTGCACGAGGCGATGCCAGGCCATTACCTGCAGTTGGCGCACGCTAACGAATTCCGCGCGCCTACATTAGTCCGCGCAATCTTTCGCAGCGGGACATTCATCGAAGGCTGGGCTGTGTACTGCGAACAGATGATGGCGGAACAGGGCTACGGCGGTCCTGAGGTTAAGATGCAGCAGTTGAAGATGCGGCTACGCGCCATCGCCAACGCAATTCTCGATCAAAGCATTCACGCCGGGAACATGACTGAGAAGGAAGCGATGGATTTAATGATGGAACAAACCTTCCAACAGGAAGGTGAAGCAGTGGCGAAATGGAAACGCGCTCGGCTCACCTCGGCGCAGCTTTCCACTTACTTTGTGGGTGCGACCGAGCATCTGGATCTTCGCTCAGCGGAAGAAAAGAAACTTGGCAGGGATTTCGATCTAAAGAAATACAACGACCAGGTGATTTCCTACGGCAGCCCGCCCGTGAAATACGTGCGGGAGTTAATGCTTCAAGGAACGACGGCTTCCCATCCGTCGAGGTAGGTGTGACGGGGGAAGCCGTCATTCCTTGAGCTCATACGCGACGCTTCTTGCCAGGTTTTCGTTTGGTTGACGGTTTGGCAGCGCGCTTTTTCGCAGCCGACATCTGCACCAGTTCGTCGAGAGTAAACGTCCGGCGCCGTTTTGTTCCCAGTTCTCGGCAATCGACCTGATACCAGCCGTTCATGCGGTCCACTCGATACCGTTTTTGCCCAATGCGCACCGGTTCGTGTGAAATCACCCGATGGATGATTTTTTCGTATTTTGAGCGCGACAAACGTCGCATCCGGCGACGTCCCCAGTCGATCGTTCTTCCGACATCGTCGTAACCGTTAGGACGCGTTTCGAAGTCGAGAAGCGAGCGCGCGTTTCCATCGAAAACAGCGCTAATGTGCTCCAGAGTGCGGAAGTCGCTGAACTGCTGGATTCGGCGGCGAAACAATGTCAAAATCTCTGCCGCGACATCGCGCAGGCTCACCATTCGGCCGTCGCGTACTTTCCAAAGCGGCGCGTTGATGTCAGACGCAAATGGATTTCGGCCTAACGAGTCTGCGGTAATCCGCCAGCCACGCCGGGAAGAATGTTTTCGCAGGCGAAATGGCATGATCCGAGGGACTCCATGCCGCGCCAGTTGTCGCAACCCAAAATCTTCCCAGCGCACGACAGTTTGCACAACGCCCGCGATGAACGCGCATGTCCCCAGCATCAACGCGGGATCTGGGGTAAAATCAACCGTCACTTCGATCCGGTTTCCGCGCGGCCGCACCCCGACAGCACTGCTCTGCCGATTGGTCGCCAGCAACATGACTGGCACAGGCAAAACATGCGCCAGCAGATATGCAAGCTTCGTCGAATTGCGAAGCTTTGACCGACGCGTGCTCGGAAAGGACAAATTGTAATGCGCACTAAAACCCTGTAGACGGCAATTGCAGCGATGTCGCTTTTGCCAATGATCCAGTTCACGTCGCAAATAGCGGATCTGCTCCCACAACAAACGCGTCGCTCGGTAGCAACAGCCAGGCTCGAGTTCAACAATGGGTGTGGCAACTTCGATGACACCAGTGTCGAAGTAAATCGCGCCGCCGGCTGGCAATTGAAATGATTTGCCGGTGCGCGGAATCATTCGACGTCGCACCAAACGGCTCGGATCGCCAAACACCTTTTCCGGACGCCGTCTCCGTCCATCAACTATCAGATTGAATTCCGCTTCCAACCCAATCACAGCGCGCGGCGGCGCTGCGATTTGTGCGCGCTCGCGAAAAACACGCGTGCCGCTTGCTGTTCGACGGTCCTTCATCTGATCAACCCGGGGTCAACTCGCTTCGGTGGATTCGCGCGGAGTTAAACTCACAAAACCTAAATCGATATGAAGATGGTCATCGGTTTGCCCGCGTTCACGTCCGAACGGCCGAGCAAACACGACAGGACTGAGGGACGCGGCGATCGCGCGATATTTCTCAATGGCCCTTGCATCGTCGAGAAAGGTGTCCCCTACCCGGTATATATTGGCCGCTGTGCCCCAGGCGTGAATGCTTTTTCCACCGCCAATGCGATGCGCCGGCGATCGATATCCGCCGTTCGCGCTGATGAACACCGGCGCGTCCACTTCGCGACGAAAATCCTCCAGAAATCTCGCCAGAACGACAATTGCGCACGGCACGTAATGCGGAAATTGCGTCAGGAGCAGCGTCGCCTCACGACAGTCCACCAGCATCAATTCCGCGAGCGTAAAGTGTGGCGCCAGCCGCGTCTCCTGCGCTTCCTGCCAACTGCTAATTTCATAAAGGAAACGCGGCAGACGATGAACATTGCCGAGAACATCTGTTTCCGTTTCGGCCGGTCGCAGCAGCGAGCGGTACTCCTCGCTGAGGCGCAAACCATCGATCGCGCGCAACGCCTCAGTTCTCATTTGCTTTCGATACGTCGCCTGACAGGCAGCGATAAATCAGTTCGGAAATAGCTGCGACTGTTTCACGCCGTCCATTTCTGTCCGCATCAAATTCGGTCAAAATGACTGCTATGTACGGTTCGCGCTCGGGCAAATACACGATGCCGATGTCGTGGCAGGCAGTCGAAATCTCACCTGTCTTGTGCGCTACCGCTGCATGCGGTGGAAGACGGGCGGGAATCATTGAGTTGAATCGTTGCTCCAGTAAAATCCGGATCACTTCCTGTTTGCTTTCGTTGCTGAGAAAATCACCGCGAATCGCGCTGAGCAACGTTACCAGGCCGTTCGCAGTCGCTTCGTTGTTAATTCCCTGCTCATGCGCCGCGTGGTCCTCCACGCCCCGGCGCAATTCGACACTGTGAACCTGCGCGTCGCGCAGGACCTTTCGCGCATATTCCACGCCGACGAAGTCGAGCAGCAAATTGGTCGCCAGATTGCTGCTCCCGGAAATCATAGCGTGCGCAAGGCTGGAGATCCGGGCCGTCCGTCCAATGGAGTGATAAAGTTCCGGCGTCGCATCCCGATCGGGAGTCACGTGAAAAATAGAGCCGTCTGCTGCGCTGAAAAAACGATTTCGCACGTGTAACGAGTCATCCAGGCGGAGCCGGCTCTCGTCAGCCGCCCGAAACACAGCAAGCAGCACGGCAACTTTGATCGTGCTCGCGGCGTGAAACCAGCGATCGCCGCTAAGCGAAAACCGAAAATCAGTTTCCAGATCGTGAATGGCTACTGCGATCGCTCGCGCCTTTCTTTTGATAGCCACTCTCTCGAGCTGTTCATTCAACGAACTGGAGACGTCTGGATTTGACATGGAGCTGCTCTTTACATGCCGTCAGGCAAGTCGCAAATTCGCCGATGCCCAATCTGGCAACGTGGATTCGAGCAAAAGATGCAAATTGGTTTCGCCCAATTTTCGCCAAGCACCCTGAAATCGAAATCTGGAACGCGCGCACTCGAAATGTTGCACTGAATAAGATGGACGGGCTTTTGCTCTCCGGCGGTTCCGACATTTCCCCGGAGTTCTTGCGCCAGGAAATTGCGGACCCAAACGTGATTAATAGAGACGTCGATCCAGAGCGCGACCGCTGGGAGTTTGAGGCGGTGAAGGAAACGGTGTCGCGCGGTCTGCCGATTCTGGCGATCTGCAAGGGGCTTCAGGTTTTCAATGTCGCGCTGGGCGGCACACTCAAACTCGATATTCCCGGTCATAATCTTCCGGAGCAAAAGGAAAGTGAGATTCAACCGCTGCGTCACGAAACAGCCGCGTCCCATCGTTTTCCAAAAGTGAACAGCGCACACCATCAGGCAATCGAGCAACTCGGCAACGATTTGGAAGTCGAAGCCTGGGCCGCGCACGACGGCATCATTGAGCAAGTTCGACTGCGCAATTATCCGTTCGGGCTCGCCGTGCAGTATCATCCGGAACGCAGCCGGGCTTACGAATCGCTCTTCGAGGATTTCTTCGCGCGATTGGAATCGTCCAAGGGTTAAGCGCTACAAAGCATGTGACGAGCCCGCGAGCTCGCTTCGTCATTCGGACTTCGCCTGTCACGCCGTAGCCTTCTGCGAAGGCGGATCATTCTCGACGATCACTTCCAGCTTAATATCCTGGAATGCCAGTTGATCGTGAATCAGTCCGAGCAATTCAAGCGCCCGCGTGTCGGGCAGGTACGCGCACCGCAACTCAATACGCGCGGCTTTGCCAGCCAGATCCGGATGATCAGCTGCCATTTCGCCGTCGAGCAAAAATGAAACGTAGGCGTTGAACCGTTCCTGCAACGCCAGCAATTGTTCATCCGAGCCGTCCCACTCCTCGCACTCGTCCATCACAAGAACCACCTCGCCCGTTTTCGGGTCCTGTGCGATCAGATCGATCACGCCGGTTCGATGCCTGGCTTTTGCTGTTCGATCTTCAGTGTTCATTCAGACAATTGAACATTGGACGTTGGATCTCTGGCGTTCAATGTTCAAGAGAAACAGATGACTGGGGGTTTGACAGCAGACGAGGTTCGTCAGCTCCTCAAGCTGGAGCCGCATGCCACGTGCGGTTTCGTGCGCGTCACATTTATCAGCAACCAACGAATTGCGCCGGGCGGCCTCCCCGCACCGTTTCTTGATGGCCGGCCAGCGGGCTCCGCGCTCTATTTCATGGTCACCCCGGATGCGCCAGTGCGCTTGCATCGCATCCATAACGATCAGCTTTATCACCGCTACCTGGGTGATCCCATTGAAGTTCTATTGCTGCACGAAAACGGCACGAGCGAGCGCGTTGTGGTCGGTCCGGATCTGCAAGCGGGCCAATGCGTACAGCTTTTGATCCCAGGTAACACGTTCCACACTGCACGCGTCATCGGTCAAAGGCGCTGGTTCCTCGGCGCGAGCACAGAATGGCCGGGCGTAGAGAAAGTCGACGTGGAAATCGGCGATGTCGAAGCGCTCGCGGCGAAATATCCAGACGTCGCTAACGATCTGCGCGCGTTCCAGCAAGGTAGAGGCGATTGACCTCAATCGCCTAAAAGCGGACGTTGCCGTCGCTGTGGCAAAAACGAAGCGTACAGGCCAATTAACATTGCTTGGGCACAGCGAAGCGAGAATTCCCGCTTCGCCAGCCGAGGCGCGCCTCGAGACGTTCTCAAATCCAGCACCCAGCCGCAATTATTGGATTCATTTCGAAACGGACGATTTTACTTCCGTTTGCCCGGTCACGGGCCAACCAGATTTCGCCAGGATCGACATTGATTACGTGCCGGACCATCTCTGCGTCGAAAGCAAATCGCTCAAATTTTATCTTGCGTCGTATCGAAACGAGCACGCGTTCAACGAAGCCGTCACGAACCGCATTCTGGACGATTTCGTAAAAGCGTGCACGCCGCGCGAAGCGATCGTGACCGCGCAATTCTCCGCGCGCGGCGGAATCGCGCTCACAGTTCGCGCCGAGTACCCTGACACACTTATTGGAAAAGAGCTCTCACAGAGGACACAACGGTCACAACGTAGTCACAATTAAACCTTTTTTGTGTCCTTTGTGGACTTCGTGCGAAGTCTTAAGCCAAGTAGGAAATGAAACGCGCGGTCGTTCTTTTAAGTGGCGGAATCGATTCGACCACCACGCTGGCAATTGCAATTGCGGAAGGTTATGAAGCGTACGCGTTGTCATTCGATTATGGCCAGCGTCACCAAATCGAAACCGAAGCGGCTCGGCGTGTTGCTAACTCGTTAGGCGTAAAGGAACACCGCGTTGCAAAAATTGATATGCGCATCTTCGGCGGCTCGGCGCTCACCGACGATATTGATGTGCCGAAGAAGCGTTCGGAAGCAGAAATTGGGCATGGGATTCCGCTCACGTACGTTCCCGCGCGCAACACCATCTTTCTCGCTTACGCGCTGGCCTGGGCGGAAGTGGTTCCGGCCAATGACATTTTCATCGGCATAAACGAGATCGATTACAGCGGCTATCCGGATTGCCGGCCGGAATTCATCGAGGCGTTTGAGACCTTAGCTAGCCTTGGGACAAAAGCAGGCGTCGAAGGCAGACACTTTCAAATCCACACGCCGCTCATCAAATTTTCGAAGGCAAAAATTATCCGCAAAGCCGTCGAACTCGGTGTCGATCTTTCGCTCACACACAGCTGTTACGATCCCTCGCCCGAAGGCCTCGCCTGTGCCGAATGCGATTCCTGTCTCTTGCGGCTGAAAGGTTTTCGCGAAGCCGGAGTGAAAGATCCGGTCCGTTACATGAAAAATGAAGCGCCTGCTCAGGATTTTTGAACTTTCGAAAAACGAACAGCGCGTCGTTCTGATTGTGATGTTCATCCTGATTGCGATCGCGTTCATTGGGTACGAACGCCGCGTTCATCGCGTTCATATTCGCGCGTCAGTCACGCCGGAGATAAAAATATCGCCAAGTCCCCGAAAAGCCGAGTATGAGCGCTAGAGTTCAATCTTCTCTCAAGCAGGGAATTCGGGCGAGCTTAACTGTTCACTTTATTTGGTTCACTTTCTTGTCCGTTCAAGCAGCCGAGTACTGCCTGCGTCCTGGCAAAGACAGCGTCGTCTGCTGCACAAGCCCAGCCGAATGGCAGGCTTGGAAGGATGACCCGGACTATCAGGACCGCCTCAAACGATTGGACGCATACAGTAGAACGTGGTTTCAGAGGTTGGTCTCATTCCATCAACCGAATTGCAAGCAAGGACCGGAATGCCCGTATTTGGCACTAGATACTAGAAGCCGTGACTCTCGCGGTCAGCCTAACGTTGAGACTGGACTTCGCGAGCTTCTCGATGAATCGGAGCAACTTCAAGATCTCAGTCCGCGCAAACCTCCGTGCGTCGTCGTAAGCCGCTTTGGGTCTTTTCACATTGAGAATTCTGGCGAGGTGACAATCTGGCAAATCCGCTGTCCCTCTGGAAGCCAGAGTTTTGTGAGCTTGTTCGCTCAGCGCGACGTGCTGCTGACGGTTCAACTTGGAGGCGCAAATATCAAGGACCTCGTTCCCAAGCTCGATAGCTTGAAGGAACTGGCGCGCTCAGTGCGAGTTGACGATGTAAGCGTCACCTTGCCGGACCTGGTTGAAATCGACGCTGTTGGTGTTTCTGATGAAGCGATTAGACAACAGCTTACGCAACTCACGCCTGTAGGAACACCCATGGAGAGGGTTCATGAAGTTTTGGAATGGCGCTTCAGGCCGAAAGGCAACCAACAAATTAGCAGGCTTGAGAACCTCCATTGGGTTAAGAATAATCTGCAGATGGAAATAGATAGCTACCCTAACGCCGGCCCTTCTGCGACGGTGGTACAGGCTTTTTGGAAATCTGACAAACAGCACAAGCTGCGCGAGGTCGAAATACGACGCCATGTGATAGAGTACAAATTCAAGCCGGCGATTCCGGTCCCGCATTAGTAAGTGTCAAGTTTGAACATTCCGCAGGTTTACTCCTCGCTTAAGCCAGGAATTCGCCCGTAGCCAACAAACACAGGACTGATCTTGGCGTCACCGCTTTTGGGTGGTGGCGGCATTTTGAA
>WNGI01001584.1_pt1 | contig 19121 bp, 12 predicted proteins | sample 5400621 | NCBI WGS metagenome assembly WNGI01 (sample SAMN13153374, study PRJNA577476) | soil metagenome | isolation source: 20 cm soil or saprolite under Garry oak tree replicate 1 | place: USA:California | collected 2016-06-15
TTGAGCGCCGACATCGCGGCCGCCATCCGTGCCGAGGCCGGACAGCCGAACCGCCGCCGCGGCGCACCGTAGGGACGCCGACCGCGACCGCCGTGCGAACTGGCCACGTCGCCCGCGACGACCGCCCGATCCGTTCACCGAGGACGTACGCGCTCATCGTCCGGCGCGACCGTTTCGAGCCGCCGCGCATAGTCTCGCACGCCGCTCGTGAGCCGGCGTCTGGAACCTGGCGCCCGCGAGGTCCTACCCTTACTGCCTTCCATACGCCACCCAGAGGTAGTACGGGTTGCGGGAGTCGTGGGCCAGGACTTCTCGAAGAGCAGCCCCGGCCTCGTCGAGCTCGCCGGCGAATGCGTGGAGGGAGAAGCGGTAGAAGCTGAGCAGCTCGCGGCGCTCCGCCTCGACTGCCGGGCGCAGTGGGTCATCCACGGGCAGCGGCACGTCGGTCGCGAGAGCGAGGAGCCGGGGCAGCACCCGTTGGATCTCGCCGCGGCGAACCCACGGCGCGTGTTCGATCAGCGGGCGGTCGTCGGTCACCGGCAACGCGTCCCCCGCGAAGTGCTCGAGCCCGGCCCGATCGGTCACCCATGTGGCCAATAGCGCCTCCGGCGACTCGATGCCTACCTCCGCGAGCAGGGAGCGCACCGCGGGCTGCGAATAGCGTCCGGCGATTCGCGTCCCGTCCAGCTCGATGGGGCTCGACGATCCGACGAGCAGCACCTCGTGGATCTCCGTGCTCCAGGCGGTCGCGTGGGGGAACACGTCGAGGAAGCTGCGGACGAGGGAACGCGAGTCCTCGTCGTTCTGCGCCGACAGCGGCCACCACTGCGCCATCAGTCCACCTGGCTGCAGCCGGGTCCGGCACAGCGCGTAGAAGTCCGTCGAGTAGAGGTTCACGACGCCGGCTGCGGACGGTGGTGGTGGCTCGAGTGTGATGAGGTCGTAGCGCTCGGAGTGCCGCAGGATCTCCTGCCGGCCGTCGCCAATACGGATATCCACGCGGGCATCCGTCGCCGCGCCCAGGTTGCCAGAGAAGAACGTGGCCGCGCGCACGACGGAGGGGAGAAGCTCGGCCACGACCCGCGTCTTCAGTCCGGGATCGGCGAGGAGTGCCCCCGCCGTAATGCCGGTGCCGAAGCCCACCACCAGAGCGGTCCGCGGCTCGCCACTGTGAATCAGCAGCGGCAGGAGCGCCTGGAGACGCATGTAGCGCCTGGACGGCGGCGCGTCGCCGGAGTTCGAAACGCCCTGGATATAGAGCCGACGGAAGGTCCCGTGGCCCGCCTTCTGTTCGAGGACGGCCACGGTCCCGCCGGTGTCTTCCGCGTAGAAGACCAGCGTCCCGCCCCGCTGCTCGGCCAGCAGGGTGGCCAGCTTGTCGCGCGGCACGAGCGCCAGGCCCAGGACGGCGAGCACCATCGCCGTCGCGCCGCCGCACACGCCGACGCGCCCGTCGCCGCCCTTCAGCACTGCGACCGCACCGAGCAACGCACCCGCGACGGCCAGGCATCCGAGCGAGCGGGCGAGCCCAAACCACGGTACGAGAACGAAGCCGGTGAGGAACGTGCCCGCGATCCCACCGGCGGTGTTCAACGCGAGGGTCCTCCCGACGTCCCGGCCGACGCGGTGCGTGTTCGCGATCAGCCGGGCGGCAGCCGGGAAGGCCGCGCCGAGGAACGTCGTGGGCACGAGCAGCACCACAGCTGCGGCCACCGTAAAGCGCGCCGCGACCTCGACCGTCTCGCGTCCCGTCGCGCGCATCGCCCACATCCCGGCGAAAGTCTGGGCGTCGGGTAGCCACGAACCCAGCAACGTGACGATCGCCAGGGCGCTCGCGCCCGCGCCGGCCAGCAGGACGCCCAACTCCCGCCAGGGATCGTGACCGCGCCCGCCGAGGCGGACGAACAGAAAGCTGCCGAGCGCGAGGCCCGAGAGGTAGGTGGCCAGCATCACCGCGAACGCGTAGCTCCGGGTGCTCAGGAACTGGACGAGCAGCTCGGACCAGACGACCTCATAGCCGAGGGCGACTCCGCCCGCGGCGGCGTAAAGCGCGAGGGCGATGCGCGCGTCGCGAAGCGCGCCCGGTGCCGAAGCCACCGCCGGCACGGGCATAGCCGCCGTGCAGCCCCGGACGCGACGATCGAGGAGAAGTGCGGCGACAGCGACCGCCAAGCCCAGAGCGGCCGAGAAGAAGCCCGTGCCCTCGATGCCGAAGGCGGGCACGAGCAGGAATGGCGTCGCGAGCGTGCCCAGGACCGCGCCGGCCGTGTTTGCCGCGTAGAGCACGCCCGTGGTCGACGCCACGGCGTCGGCCTCTGGATGCAGCGAGCGCAGCAGGGCCGGCAGCGTGCCGCCCATCAGGAAGGCGGGCAAGCCGACGAGGCCGAACGGAAGCGCCCAGGCGAGCGGACCCACGCTGCCCTGAAGCGCGACGAAGAGCGGCGCCGAGCGGTCGAGCACCAGCGTGGAGACGACGCCGAGTGCCGCGACGCCCGCCTCGAGCTGCGCGTACAGTCTCACGGGGCGAGAGACGCGGTCGGCGAGGCGACCCAGCAGGGCGCCTCCGAGGGCGAGGCCCGCGAAGAAGGCGCTGAGCGCGATCGAGACGGCATGGACCTCCACGCCGACCAGCCGGCCGAGCTGCTTTACCCACAGCGTCTCGTAGACGAGCGCGGTGGTGCCGGAGCCGAAGAGAAGCGCCGCAACGGGAGGAGGCGGGGCCCCGTACCACCCGACCGCAGGATCCATGGCGGGCGCCGCCGACGTGCCGCGCGGCTTCCGTCGGCGTGCTCGTCGCGACATCGGCGCGGTCAGTCTAGCAGCGGATGGAGGGCGCAACGCTGTGGACGTGGGCCCGCTCGTCTTGGCGGGTGGCAAAGGAACGGGCGGCGGGGAGATCCCCGCCGCCCTTACGATCTGTGGTCACGCCGGCTCGGCCTACTGCGATGGCTTGCTCAGCTTCTCCATCACCTCACTGAGGTTGAAGCTCCCAGGCTTCGAACGCGGCGGAAAGTCCTTGAAGCTCTGGATCCACTGGGCGGTGTACCCAATGGCCGGACCTATCAGGAACGCGTGATTGACCCGGAAGTCAGCGTAGTCGGCGGCCTCCTTGTCGGCGCGCTCGAACGGATCCGAGCGGAGGTTGAACAGCTTGGGCAAGCGCAGAACCACCAGCGGGTCCTGCCAGACGGTGAAACCCAACGCGCGTTGGTCGAGAAAGGCCATTTTCCACTGTTCGAAACGCAGACCGGCGGGTTCGCCGTCGTCGGTCCAGTAGATGAACTCCTTGCGCGGCCACTCCTTCGCCTCGCCCTTGAGAGATGGCAGCAGGTTGTACCCGTCGAGGTGGACCTTGTAGGTCACCCCGCCTGCCGCCAGGCCGGTCAGCGCCGACTCCTTGACGTTGGGCTGGCCGACGGCGGCCAGCAGCGTCGGCAGCCAATCCTCATGGGAGATGATCTCGTTGATCTCGGTGCCCGGCTTGATCACGCCAGGCCAGCGCACGACGAGCGGCACGCGATAGCCGCCCTCCCAGTTGGAGTTCTTCTCGCCACGGAACGGCGTCGTGCCGCCGTCGGGCCAGCTGAATACCTCGGCGCCGTTGTCGGTCGTGTAGATCACAATCGTGTTGTCGACGACGCCCAGGTCGGCCAGCTTCTTCAGGAGCTGCCCGATGTGGCCGTCATGCTCGACCATGCCGTCCGGAGCTATTCCCAGCCCCGTCTTCCCCTGCGACTCCGCCTTGAGGTGGGTATGGATGTGCATCCGGGTCGTGTTGAACCATACGAACCATGGCTTGCCGTCTTGCTGGCTCTTGTCGATGAACTTGGTCGTGGCGGCGAGGACCTCCTCGTCCACCGTCTCCATCCGCTTCTTCGTCAATGGGCCGGTGTCCTCGCAGCGCTGCTTGCCCCACTTCCCGAAGCGGCCGTCGTCGGGGAGCGTGCTCGCCGTGTCCGTCGCGTAGCAGTGGAACACGCCGCGCGGGCCGAACCGCTCCTTGAACGCGGGGTTCTTCGGGTAGTCGGGGTTCTCGGGCTCCTCTTCGGCGTTCAGGTGGTAGAAGTTGCCGAAGAACTCGTCGAAGCCGTGGACCGTGGGGATGAACTCGTTGCGGTCGCCCAGGTGGTTCTTGCCGAACTGGCCGGTCGCGTAGCCTTGCGCCTTGAGCAGGTTGGCGATCGTCGGGTCCTTGTCGGAGAGCCCCTCGGGAGCGCCCGGGAGGCCGACCTTCAGCAGGCCGGTGCGAATCGGCGACTGGCCGGAGATGAACGCCGCTCGCCCCGCCGTGCAGCTCTGCTGGGCGTAGACGTCGGTGAAGATCGCCCCTTCCTTCGCGATGCTGTCGATGTTGGGCGTGCGGTAGCCCATCATCCCGCGGTTGTAGGCGCTGACGTTCCAGTAGCCGATGTCGTCCCCGAACATCACCAGGATGTTCGGCTTCTTCGCCGTGGGCTGCGCCAGCACCGGTGCCGCGCCGAGGGCGAGGGCGATGAGAGCCACCTTTGACATTAGTCTCTGTGCAGCTTCGAGTCGCCGGTGCCCGTCAAGACGGCGCCGTCCCCGACGTCCAGGACGACAGCCGGCTGCTGAGCTGGTTCGACCACGCCGTCATGGCGTTCTCGGCATCGCCCAGCTGCCATTGCGCCGCCGTCACGACGCTCCCGCCCCCGACGCGCTTGTCCACGCCGGCCGCGAGGACCTGGCCGGTCACCGAATCCACCACCTTCCCCTCGGCCTGCGCCGAGCCGACGAAGGCATAGGTGCCCGTGGCGGCGTACTTCAGCGTGGCGAGGGCCCGCGCCTGCGGGATGACCATCGACACCGTCCGGAGGACCGGGGTCGCCTTCCCGATGTCGTCGATGGCGACCTGGATCTCCATGACACCGGGTCCAGGCTGGTCGACGACCTGGAACTTCTGCGACAGCGCATCGTTGAGCGCCTTGGTAAAGTAGTTCGTCAGCGCCAGCTGATCGGCCTTGGACACCTTCGTGTCGTCACCGCCCCAGAAGCTGACCGGGGCGATGATGACCTTCTTGTACTCGGTCCACCGGGCGTTGGGGTTGACGTAGCGGAGGCCCATCACCGAGTCCCCTCGGCCGACGGCTGCGGCCGAGAATCGACCCGGGGTGTTGCTCGGAGTCAGCTTGGCGCAGACGTCACTCCCGAGAAATGGACAGTGAGCCTGCGGCTGGTCGGTGACCTTCACCTGCTGCGTCGTCGCGCATCCGGCGAGGACGGCGATCGCCCACAGGCCGGTGACGCCGACGGCCAGGCGAGAGCCCCGCTGCTTCTTGACCGAGTTCTTCCGCATTCTCGACTCCCTTCGTGAGTTAGTGGTGAGTTGACGTAGGCGGAGTGGCGCCGGTGAGACGGAGCTTCTCGACCTGCGAGTGCTCGCCTTTCGCGTCCGCGATATCCGACGACACCGCGCCAAAGTCTCCGTTCAAGATTCCCCCGTACAGCTGGAGTCAGCCAGCGGCATTCAGATCCTCTCTCCGGCCCCCCGTCTTGCCATTTGACGACAGGGAGGCTGGTCTGAAGTGCCCCCGGTTCGTGGACACCAACGTGACGGCGGTCGTCGGAAGGACGGAACATCGCGGCCGCCATCCGGGCCGCGGCCGGACGCAACGCCGTTCGGTAGCGACGCGGACCGCGAGCCGTGCGCACACCTTCCGAGACGGCCGGCACCTGACCGCGTCGCATTCTGACGCCGGGTCGGAATGACCCGGCGTCGGCGCGTCCGACGGTCCTCTCCGGCGCGCCCTTCGCCCGGCATGGCGAATGCACGAGAGCGGTGTCCATGAACGGCACGACACTGCTGCTCTCGGTGCGCGACCAGAACCCGGGACATCGACTTCGATCCTCGCGAAGTGCGCGACAACCGGCCGCGGAAGCCCGGTCGTCCTCGGACCCCGTCGCCACGACGACCATCGCGGATCAGGTTCCGTGCGTGACCGAGAGCCCGCTCAGCGAGCGAGAGCAGGAGGTCGTGCGCGCGCTCGTCTTCGGCACGCGCTCCGCGGAGGCCGCCCGGCTCCTCGGTATCACCAAGAAGACGGTCGAGACGCATCGCAGCAACATCTACCGGAAGCTCGGTATCCACAGCCTCCGCGAGCTCATGGGCCAGGCACTCCGGCTCGGGATCGTCTGAGCGAGTCTTAGCGATCACCGGTGGCCGTCTCGGGGCCATGGACCAACCTCTTCCCGCCTGGCGCGAGATGGCAAGACGCAGTCTCCACCGGCAGGTAGACGGTACGCGTTTTGTCCATATTCGAGTCCAGCGCCATCGTCGACGGCCGAAGGAACGAGGAGGAGCGACTGATGCGAACGGTCCTTGACTTCCCAATGCGCATGAAGAGCGTGACCGCGATCGGCCTGGCAGGAATCGTCGCGTTGGCCGGTTGCGCCGCCATGAACGAGCGGCGATGGGACGGCTGCGCCATCGCCGGCGGCCTGATCGGCGCCGCCGTCGGAGCCGGCACGGCCGGTGGCCTGGTCAACGCCTACGAAGGAGGCCACGGCGGAAACGCTGAAGAGACCGGTGCCGCCGCCGGCGGGGGCGCGGTCGTGGGCGCCGCCCTCGGAACGTTGCTCGGCCACCTGATCTGCGACCCGAAGGAGGCGCCGCCGCCGCCTCCGCCGTCCCCCCCTCCTCCGCCGACCCCGCCGGCGCCGAAGAAGATCTCGCTCTCGGCGGACACGTATTTCGATTTCGACAAGGCGACGCTCAAGCCCGCCGGCAAGGAGAAGATCGACGAGGAAATCGTCCCCCCGATGAAGGAGCATTCGAATCTCCGGGCCCTCGTCGAAGGTCACACCGACTCGATCGGGTCGGATGCCTACAACCAGCGGCTCTCGGAGCGACGCGCCGACGCGGTGCGCGACTACATGGTCTCGCGCGGCATCGACGCGCAGCGGATCACGACGAAGGGCTACGGCAAGTCAGAGCCGATCGCCAGCAACAAGACGAAGGAAGGCCGGGCGCAGAACCGGCGCGTCGAGGTCACCGAAGAATAGCCATTGAGCCGCGTCGTCTCCGGCCGTCGGCTCGTCGGGAGCTACGATCCCGGCGAGCTGCGGCCCACCTTGTACTGCTCGAGCTTGCGGTAGAGCGTCTTCCGGCCCAGACCCAGCACGCGCGCGGCGATGGTCTTGCTCCCGCCGACGGCTTCGACCACCCGCACGATGTAGCGGCGCTCCACCTCCTCGAGCGGCGGCAGCTCCGAGGGATCGTCGCTCGTGACGAGGACGTGCGAGCGCCGGAAGTCCCGGATCTTCTCGGGAAGGTCGTCCGCGCCGATCGTCTCCTGTCGCGTCAGCGCGATCGCCCGCTCGATGCAGTTCTCGAGCTCGCGCACGTTGCCGGGCCAGCCGTAGGCGAGCAGACGTTCGGCGCATTCCGGAGCGATTCCCGCGACGCGCTTGCCCGCCTGCGCGGCGTACCGCTCGATGAAGTGCTGGGCGAGCAGCAGCACGTCGCCGCCACGAGCCCGCAGCGGCGGGACCTCCACCGGGATCACGTTGACGCGGAAGTAGAGGTCCTCGCGGAAGCGATGCTCCTCCACGGCCGCTTCCAGATCGCGGTTCGTGGCGACGATCAGGCGCACGTCGAAGGGGACTTCCTCGTTTCCGCCGACCGGCCGTACGGCGCGCGTCTGGAGCGCGCGCAGGAACTTCGGCTGGAGCGCCAGGGGGAGCTCGCCGATCTCGTCGAGGAACAACGTGCCGCTCGACGCCTGGAGGAGGAGACCCTTGCGCGTCGCGTGGGCGTCCGTGAAGGCGCCGCGTACGTGGCCGAAGAGCTCGCTCTCCAGCAGCGGCTCGGGGAGCGCGGCGCAGTTCACCACGACGAACGGACCGGCCTTGCGCCGCCCGCGGTCGTGGAGCGCTCGGGCGACGAGCTCCTTGCCCGTACCCGTCTCGCCCGTGATCAGCACGGAGGCGTTGGAGTCCACAATCCGATCGAGCAGATCGTAGAGCCGTCGCATCGCCGGGCTGGTGCCGAGCAGCGCCCCGAAACGCCGGGCCTCGTCGACGGCGCGCCGGAGCCGCTGCACCTCGTCGCGGAGCGAGCGGTGCTGGATCGCGCGCCCGAGCGCGAGCGCGAGGGCCGCCACCTCGAGCGGCTTGGTCACGAAGTCGTAGGCGCCGCCCCGGATCGCCGCCACGGCGGTCTCGATGCTCCCGAACGCGGTGATGACGATCACCGGCACCTCGGGCTGCGCGGCGACGATCCGCCCGCAGAGCTCGAGCCCGTCCATGCCCGGCATGTTGAGGTCGGTCACCACGGCGTCGAACTCTCCCGGCGCGAGCGCCTCGAGGGCCGCGGCCGCCGACGTTCGCGCGCTCACCGCGAAGCCGAGCTCGCCGAGGTCCGAGACGAGCATGTCGCACATGCTCGCATCGTCGTCGACGACCAGCACGCGTCCCTTCACGAGGCGACCTCCACCGTCCCGGGCTCGGCGGCGGCGAGGTAGATCGAGACGCCCGTCCCCTTCCCCACTTCGCTCTGCACGTCGATCCAGCCGCCGTGATCGGACACGATCCCGTGCGCGACGGACAGCCCGAGCCCGGTCCCTTCTCCGACTCCCTTGGTCGTGAAGAATGGTTCGAAGATGTGCGGCAGGTCTGCCGCGGCGATGCCCTCGCCCTGATCGTCGATGCGGATGCGGAGGTATGGACGCGTCGAACCGCGTGGCCCGTCCACCGGACTGAGCGCCTCGCAGGCCTCGATCGAGACCAGCAGGCGGCCGCCGTGGGGCATCGCCTGGATGCCGTTCATGATGACGTTGGCGAGTGCCTGCTGCACCTGATTCTGATCGACACGCGCGAACCACTCCCCGTCGGGCGCCGTGAGCTCGACGGCTACGCGGTGCTTCTGGGCGAGCGGCGTGAGCAGGTCGATGGTCCGGGCCGTGAGCGTGCGCAGGTTGGAGAGACCGAGCTTGGGCCCATGTCGCCGGGAGAAATCCAGGAGCTGGCGGATGACGGCGACCATGCGGGCGGCCTGCTCCTGGATGAGACGCGCGTACTCGATCGCCGGCCCCCCGGCCCCCTCCGCCGCGACGATCTTGCCGGCACGGTTGGAGATCACGTTGAGCGGCGTGCCGAGCTCATGCGCGACCCCCGCCGCGAGCCGGCCGACGGTCGTCAGGCGATCCGTGTGACGAAGCTGGTCCATGGTCGCGATGCGCGCCTCGGTCTCGGCAGCCAGCCGCTCCTTGGTCGCGGCGAGGCGGTCGCTCATGGCGTCGATCTCCGCGGCGAGATCCCCGATCTCGTCGTGTTGTCGCACGCGCACCCGGCCCGTGAGGTCCCCGGCACCGATGGCTCGCGCCCGGTCCCGCAGCTGCGCCATGGGCCTGCCGACGAACCAGTAGCCGAGGCCCATCGCGATGAAGCCGCACATGGCGGCGACGAGGGCGGTGGCGAGCGCGATGTGCCGCCGGGTCATGTCGATGTAGCGGTGCTCGGCCTGCAGGGACTCGACCACTTCGATGACGGCCGGCGGGGCTCCAGGAATCGACATCGGCACGTAGATGTGGCGGACCCACTCGGCACCGGTCGTCTGACGCAGGGTGATCACGTTCCGGTGCTCGAGCTCCTGAATATCAGTCGCGGAGACCATGGCCGGCGGATGCGCCTTCAGGTCCTCGAGCGAGTACCAGTGCAGACGGACCACGTCCGGCCCGTGACGGTCGATGAGATCCAGCATCTCCCTCGCCCGCGCCTCGCCGTCGCTCGCCCAGATCGCCGCGAGCGCCGCGGCGGCCCCGCGGCCGAACTTCACATCCTTGGCGATGTCAGCGTCCAGGATGACTACCTCGCGGCTGATCTGGACGTACGCGTACCCTGCCATGACGGCCACCACGCCCACGAGGAGCGCGAGCGTCAGCTTGCGCGCGAGCTTCATCGTCCCTCTCCCGGGCGCGGCCGCCCGGGTGAGACCACCCGCGTCGCTTCTATCGCCCCGCCCGCGGGAGAATCAACGACCGACGTCCGATCCCCGGGAGAGAGAGACTCGCCGGGTGGCGAGCAGGCTCATGCGACGCCGGGCCAGAGGGCGTAGCGGTCGGCTCCCGGCGGCTTCGGCCGCGACGCGACCCATTTGTCTCCTCTTCTTTCACGAACGACTCGGCGCCTCCCACCCCGCTGCGTCCCTCGTGAGCAGCGGTGCAACCCCCGTGCCTCCGCCACTCCCGTGGCACGTGCCCGTCGTGCCCCGGAACGCGGCTGCAATCGAACCGGGCTGACGGCCGGCTTCGGGTCGTCGTGCGCCAATGGGTCACTCTGACATCGGCCGCAAACCGCCGTGCGGGTCAGTTCCTCGTGACGCCGCACGCGACCGCGGCGTCGGCCGACGTGCACGGCGTCTTGCGGGGCTTCGCCGGGTCGGCACGCCGGGTGCAACGTGCCCCTCGGGGCATGCAGCTCCGAAATCCGACTACCAGGGAGAGATCGAAATGGACCTTCGCACCGACCAGATGACCCAGAACGCGTCCGACGACTTCCCGCATCCGCTGCCTCCCCGGGAGGACACCGAGGAGGAGGGACGTCTCGTGACGCTCCGCGAGGTCGAGAGGCGTTACATCGAGCGCGTGCTGCGCGAAGTGCGGGGGACGCAGCGGCGCGCGGCAAAGATCCTGGGCATCAGCCGCTGGTCGCTCGCGCGCCGCCTGCGCAAATACAGCCTGGCGGGATAGCGAGCGTTGCGAACCGGTCTTGCCATTTGACGCCATCCGGACGCTCTGCGGTGGGAGTGACCCGGCCCGGTTGCCGAGCAGCGCGACGCCGCGTTGGTCAACCGGTGGCGCGGGCGCGAGTCACTGTGCTCAGCCAGGCGAGGCGCAACGGACTACCCGGCCTCAGGCCCAGCCCAGCTGCCCGGCTGGTCCGGTCCGCGGGCGTCCCCGGAGACGTGCGAGGTATCTTCCGGTTCGCCCGCCGGAACTCGCGCGGAGCGACCCCCGTCCACCGCCGAAAGGCGCGGGTGAAGTGGGCATGGTCCGAGTAGCCGAGATCGAGCGCGATATTGAGAACCGTGGCATTCGTGCGCTGGAGCAGATGGACGGCCGTGGCGAAGCGCGCCTCGGCGACCAGACGCCCGTAGCTCACCCCCGCGTCGGCCAACCGCCGCTGCAGCGCACGCACGCTCGTCCCGATCGCGTCCGCGGTGACACCGATGCGGGGACAGTCGGATGAAGACAGGGTCGCGATCACCTGCAGCACGGATAGAGGGAAGTCGGCCGCTGGACCCGACGCCTTCCACGCCTCGACGTCTCTCTCCTCGATCTGACGCGCGGCGTACGTCTGCAGCGGCCGACTCAACAGCCACCGCGGGAAGGTGACGGCGGTTTCCCTTTGTCGGAAGACGATCCTCGCGTCGGACACCAGGTCGACGTCACCGAAGCCGCCCGCGCTCGTCGTCTCCAGAAGCACGTCGTCACGGCGCCAGTGCGGTCCGGCGGCGAGACGTAGAAGGTTGAGCGCCAGCATCAGGCAGTACTCGCTCGCTTGCCGGTACGTAGCGGCGACGCCGTCGCCGAACTGAGGACACAGCCGAGCCCGATCTCCGTCGTGCGTGAGCGAGCAGCGGATACCGGAACTGAAGGCGGCTGTCGTGTGCATCGCGGTCTCGATCGCCTCATGAACGGTGCGAGAGCGGTGAATCAGGTGGCCGAACACCCCGAGCGCGTCGATCGATGTTTCTTGTCCAACGAGCAGCCCGAGATTCGTAATGCCGCTCACGCGCGCCGACTCCTCCATGAACCCGAACACCTGGAAGAGGGAGAGCAGGTCCTCGGGATCCTCGAAGACGGAAGTCGTCAGATTCGCGCTCGCGAGCAACCGCTCCACGGGCGCGCCGATGCGTGCGAGAAAGGAGACGACAGGTGTCAGCCAGGCTACCCGGATGAGCGCCACGGGCTGCGGCCGCGGACGTGGGGTGAGCGGCGTCTGCATTACCCGCGACCGTACGCGGGTCTCGTATGGAAAGTCCTGAAAAGGTCAGGAAATATCTCGGAAACTCTCGGCGACTCCCATCCTTGTATTGGCCGAGGCCATGTGCCACTTGCTCGCCCATGCACGGGCCGGGGGGCTCCGGGCCTGCCCCGAGGGGCGAAATCCGCTTCGCACCCTACCTGCTCGATCTGGACGCCGGATTGTTACGCTCCGGTGAGACAGCAATCTCGCTGCGGCCGAAGACCTGGGCCGTACTTTGCTACCTCGCCCAGCGCCCCGGCGTCCTCGTGACCAAGGAGGAGATACTCGACGCTGTCTGGGCGGGGACCGCAGTCACCGAGGCCACGCTCACGAAGTCGATCGGGGAGATCCGTGACGCATTGCACGACGAGGTCCGGCATCCGCGATTCGTGGAGACGGTGCATCGGCGGGGCTTCCGGTTCGTATCCGCCAGCGAGGGCGTGGGGAGGGCGGTACCGCACTCTCCCGGCTCCGCACCGCCTCCGCCGGTCCACATCGTCGGGCGCGAGAAGGAGCTGACCCGTCTACATCAACTCCTCGAGACGGCCGCCGGAGGCACCCGCCAGACCGTGTTCATCACCGGAGAAGCCGGGATCGGCAAGACGACGCTCGTCGAAGCGTTCCTCGCCGCCGTTGCCAGCCGTTCCGGTGCGGGCGAGACCATAGTTGCGGCGGGACGGTGCATGCGCCGGAGCAGCGGCGAAGAGCCGCCGATGCCGGTGCTCGAAGCCGTCGGGCGTCTGGCACGTGGGCCGCATGCGGCGCGGGTCGTGCAGTTGCTGCGCGAGCATGCACCGGCCTGGCTCATCCAGCTTCCCTGGCTCGTCGAGCGGGGAGAACTCCACGATCTGCGAGCCGGTCTTTCCGGCACCACACCCGAGCGCATGCTGCGGGTCTTCGCGCAGCTCGTGGAGGAGTTGACCAACGAGGTCACGCTCGTCCTCGTGCTGGAGGATCTGCACTGGGCCGACGGCAGCACTGTCGACCTGGTCTCGATCCTCGCCCAGCGCCCCGAGCGTGCGCGGCTTCTCCTGCTCGGCAGCTACCGCGCTGCCGAGGCGATCGCCAACGCCGGGCCGTTCGACGGGATGCGGCGCCTCCTCGGCTTGAAGCACCGCTGCGTGGAGCTGCCGCTCGACCTCCTCCCGTTGTCGGGTGTCGAGGCCTACCTGGCCGTCCGATTCGGTGGTCCCGGAACGCCGGCTCCGCTCGCCCGGCTCCTGCACGCACAGAGCGAGGGGAATCCGCTGTTCCTGGCGACGGCGGTCGACCACTTGGTGGCTCGCGGCTGGCTCGAGCAAGGCGACCAGGGAGCCATCGTGGCGACCGACTTCGAGACGCTCGAGCGGCACATTCCGGGAAGCCTCCGCGACCTCGTCGAGCTGCAGGTCGTTGGCCTGGAGGAGTTCCAGGTGGCCGTACTGGAGGCCGCGAGCGTCGCGGGTCTCGAGTTCGGCGCCCAGGCGGTGGCGGCGGCGCTCGAAGCGCACGTCGAGACGGTCGAGGACGCGTGCGAGCGCCTCGTGCGCGCCCAGCGGTTCCTGCGCGCCAGCGATACCGAGGCATGGCCCGACGGCGCCGCCGCCGCTCGCTACGTCTTCACGCACGCTCTCTATCAGCGCGTGCTCTACCAGCGCATCCCTGCGGGGCGACGCCAACTCCTCCATCAGCGGATCGGCGAGCGAATCGAGACGGGCTTCGGGCACAGGGCCGCGGAGGTCGCCGGCGAGCTCGCGGCGCACTTCGAGCGGGGCCGCGTCCCCGGACGGGCGATCCCATGGTTCGAAAGCGCGGCGGAGTCTTCGGCGCGACGCTTCGCCCCACGCGAGGCCGCCAACTACATGCGACGCGCGCTCGGACTGCTGGCGCACGAGCCGGAGGGACCAGAGCGCTGGCGGCGTGAGATCCGGCTCAGCTCTTCACTCGGCGCCGCCGTGATCGCCACGAACGGCTTCGCGGCCGAGGAGGCGTGGACGAGCCTCACACGAGCGCATGACCTCGCTGTCAACATGGGAGGAGCCGTCGAGCTTTTTCACGTCGTCTACATGCTCCTGAACGCCAGCCTCGCGCGCGCCGACGTCGCCCACACGCCGCGCCTCACCGAGGAGTTCGCAGGGGCAGCCGAGCAGCTCGGCACGCAGGAGGCCCGCCTCATCGCCACCATGCTGACGGCGAACGCCGCACTCTGGGAGGGCCGGTACGCCGACGCGGCCGCCCTGGCTGATCTCGCCAGAGCCGACCCGACGGTCCTCGGGGGGTTCGTCCCGGGTGAGAACCCCGTTGTCTGGGCGCACGCCGCAGAGGGCTGGCGCCTGTGGCTCCTCGGCCACCCCGACCGGGCTTTGGTGTCCGCCCGGGCCGCGATCACGTGCGCCCGCTCGCGACCGAACCCGGTAGACCTCGCCATGGCGCTCGCTCTGGCGGCGCCCGTCTACTTGTGGCGTGGCGATCTGCACGACGCGGATATGGTCGTCGAGGAGGGGCTCCGCCTGGCGGGCGAGCACGGATTCGGGCTCTGGCTCGCCATGCTCCGCAGCGTAGCCGGAGGGATACATCTTCAGCGCGGGGACGCCGACGCCGCCGTCCGCGACCTCCGGGAGGCGCTGGTGGATCTCCGACGCATCAGCGTCTGGGTCCACGTCCCCTCACTGCTGACCCGTCTCGCCGAGGCATGGTTGCGGCTCGGGCACCTCTCCGAGGGGCTGGCGGCGGTCGACGAGGGACTCGAGATGGTGCGTACGACCCTCTGCCGCTGGCACGCCCCGGAGCTCTGGAGGGTACGCGGTGCGCTGCTCGCAGCCCAAGATGAGTCGCCGGACGCGGTCGAGTCGGCGTTCGAGCGCGCGCTCGAGACTGCCCGCGCGCAAGAGGCGCGGGCCTTCGAGCTCCGGGCGGCAACCGCCCTTGCACGCCACCTCGGGGCTCGGGGCCGGAACGCTGAAGCTCGCGCGACGCTCGTTCCGTCATACGAGGCCTTCACCGAAGGCCACGACACCGCCGACCTCGGTGCAGCGCGCGCGTTGCTCCGTGAGCTGGGCTGAGGCCGACCCGACGCGTGGCGCACCTGGCAGAGTAATTTCCGGGATATTTGCCTTGGTTGTCAGGACTGGCAGGGGCCGCGCGCCTAGGCTCGTGCCGTGGGAGGTGACGACGAGCCTGGCGGAGTCGGTGGGGGACCGGGCGGTTCCTCCCTACCCGTGTCGAGATCTTTCGTCGTCCAGCTCACCGCCGACATGGTGCCGGCTTCCGGGGGGTTCCGGGGCCGCGTCGAGCACATCGAGTCCGGACGGTCTCGACGGTTCGCCTCGCTAGAAGACCTCGGGGTATTCCTCACGGAGGTGCTCGACGCGAATCAGAGCGGCGAGGACGTCTGAGGAGGACGATCCGCGCTCACGGGGTTTCGAGCACCATTGAGGCGACCGTGGTGGCAGCGCGCGCTGCGGGTACTCGCGGCGACCATTGCGGCGGCGGCCCTGCTCGCGGCGTTTGCGGGCTGGCGACTGTCCCGGGGCCCGGTCGACATCGGCCTGCTCACACCGATCCTGGAGCGCGCCCTCAGCCGCTCCGACGGCTCGCTCGCCGTCCGCATCGGGAGAACAGAGCTCGCGTGGGGCCCCCGCGATCACACGGTCCAGCTCCGCGGCCGCGACGTGCGGCTCCTGTCGGGGACGGTTACGGTCGCTTCGGTCCCGACGCTCGAGGTCCAGCTGAGCCTCCGGGCGCTCGTCCATGGAAGGGTGGCGCCGCGGGAGGTCGAGCTGCGCGGGCTCGAGCTCACGCTCGTGCGCGAGAAGAACGCCAGCATCGGCCTGGCCACGGGGAAGAGCCTGTCGGCACCAGGCGGGAGCGTGACGCTGGAGACGCTCCTCGGTTCGGGTCCCCCCGGCGGTCCCGTAGCCCAGCTCGAGACGATCGCAGTACGGGAGGGACAGCTGGTGTTCGTCGACCGCACGCGCGACGACACGTGGCATCTGCGCGCGGTCGACCTCGCGCTGCAGCGATCCGAGGTGGGCCTCGCCCTCCGGATGGCCGGCGCTCTCGAGGTGGGGGCGGCCCTCGTCCCGCTGCGCCTGGACGGGCTCTACCATCCGCATCCGGATCCGGCGCGCGCGACGGCTACGCTGTTCTTCGAGCACATCGAACCCGCCGCTCTCGCCCCGCGCCTGAGCTCGCCCGCGCTCGCCGAGCTGCTCGCGCGGCTGCGGTTCCCGGTGAAAGGGTCCGTCGCACTCGAGCTCGACGGCTCGCTCCGACCCCGACGGGTGCGCCTCAGCGCGGAAGGCGGCCGTGGCTCCATCGTGGCTGTCGAGCTCCCGGCGCGCGTGGTCCCGATCGAGCGGCTTCGGGGCCACGTCACGCTGGAGGTGGAGGAGAACGCGCTGGCGGTCGAGGACGTGGTCCTCGACCTCGGCGGGCCGAGCGTCGGCTTGGCGGGGCGGATCGCGCTGGACGAGGCGCGCACGCTAGACGCGCAGATGACGGTGTCGAAGGCGACCACCGCCGACCTCGTGCGCTACTGGCCCGCGGACACTCTGCCCGACGTCAGGGCCTGGCTGACCTCGAGCCTCACCGCCGGACGGGTGCGCGACGGACGCCTACAGGTGAGCGGCCGGCTCTCGGACTCGGGCGGCCCGGACATCGATGCCGTGAGCGGCTCGCTCGGCTTCGAGGGTGTCGGCGTCCGGCCTCCGGCGAAGATGCCACCCGTCACGCGCCTCCGCGGAACGGCAACCTTCGATCGCGCTGGGTGGGACGTCGTGGTCACCGGCGGGTCGATCGCAGGGCTCGACGTGGTTCGCGCCTCGGTGAAGCCGCCGCGGCGGAGCGCACGAGAAGCGCGGATCGCCGTCCGCGGAACGATCTCCGGTCCACTGTCGCGTGCCCTCACGCTCGTCGACGCGAGCCGTCCCGGCCTCGGACTCGATTCCGGCGAGATCTCGGGATCGGTGTCGGCGGACGTCGAAACGAGCTTCGCGCCAGGCCGTGCTCTCGACCCCGCGCAGCTCCCGCTCGTCGTCTCGGCCCGCCTGCATGACGTCTCCGTACCGCGCGCATACCGGAGCGCACCGCTCACCGCCGGCGATTTCACGGTCGAGCTGCGAGGACGCGCCCTCGAGGTGAAGGGTCAGGCGGCGCTCGCGGGGGTCCCGCTGTCGATCGCCTGGCGGCAGAATCTCGGCGACGGCACGCAACGGATCGACGTGTCCGGGCGGGTGGATGCGACCGCCCGGGCAGCGCTCGGCTTCGACACCCGTCCATGGATGGATGGACCGGCCGACGTGCGCGCGTCCGCCGAGCTCGCACGCGGCGCGGGAAAGGTCGACGTCTTCGCCGACCTCGCTCGGTCGGCCCTCGCCTTCCCTGTCCTCCCGGTGTCCAAAGCCGCTGGCACGCCGGGGAGTGCCGAGGCTCACCTCGCGGTGAGCACCGGATCTGTCACTCGTATCGACCGCGCGCTCCTCCGGACCGAAGGTCTGGAGCTGCGGGGCCACGCGACGTTGGCCGCGGGCGAGGCGAGCGTGCGGACGCTCGACGCGGAGGCCACCCTCGGACCCGTGCCTCCCGCTCGGACGCCGGCGCATCTCGCGCTCTCCGTCCGCCCGGGGACGAACGGTCGCGCATTCGTGGTGACCTCGGACGATGCAGGCACGCTCTTCCATGCCCTCGGACCGGAGTCCCACGCGCGCGGTGGCCGGTTGCGCTTCGAAGGCTCGCTGTCGCGCGATGCCTCCGATCTCTCGCTCGACGGACACCTCGTGGTGCGCGACATCACGATCACCCGGGCACCGGTCCTCGCACGCGTTGTTACGCTCGCCTCGCTGACCGGGGTGATGAAGTCCCTCGGCGACGGCGGCATCGCGTTCCAGGCGGTGACGGCGGACATCCGCCATCGCGACACGACGCTCACCATCACGGACGGCACGGCAGAGGGGTCCGAGCTTGCGCTTCTCGTCGCCGGAAGCGTCGACCACGCGGCGAAAGCGATCGACCTGCGCGGCACGCTCGTTCCATCCTACTACGGCCTCAACGCCGCCGGCGCACGCGTTCCCGTGATCGGCAAGCTTCTGGCCGGCTCCCAGGGCGCAGGGCTTCACGCCTTCGACTTCACGGTCCGGGGTCCCCTGGCGTCGCCGCAGGTCCGGGTGAATCCGATCACGGGGCTCAAGCCCGGGCTGCTCCGGGATATCGCGCGACGCCTGCGCAGCGGCATCCGTTGGCCCGGCGGAAGCGGGCCGTGACGGCGCGGAGGGGCGGCCGTCAGCTGGCCGCGGCCTCCAGCGCGCCCTCGCTCTCCTCGATTTCTTCCTCGCCGTCCTCGCTGCAGATCGCGATCACGGACGCGTAGCTCAGGTCGAAGCGCTCGGCGATGTCCCGAGGCTTCAAGCCCGCTGCCCGAAACTGCCGGATGCGCGCGTTCCGATCCTCCCTGAGCCGGGCCGCGAGGGCCCCCGGGTGACGCGAGGCCCTCTGGCGGGCGACGACGGGCGCCGACAGACGGAGCAACTCCACCTGCTCGAGCAGGAAGCGACGGAGGCGGTGTGCGGATATCCCCAGCCAGGCGCACACGTTCTCGAACGAGAACGGCTCGGCGACGTCCGCGCTGGTGATCCACGTGCTCGCCTCGGCCGCGAGCTCCGCGCTGTTCGCCGACCGCCCGCCGACCTCTCCGAGCGCGCACCGCACGGCGTCCATGAGGAGCGCGCACAGAAGGCCGCGCTCGCCATCTGTCCGCCGGAGCGACGTCCGCACAAAACGCGCTTCGACATCGGCTATCATCGCTCACCCTCCTCGGCCTCGCCCCCGGGAAGTCCGGGCAGCGGAACCGCCTGAAGGGTCAGGGGAGCAAGGCGCGTTCCCCGCCCCTCCGACGGTCGAGACGGGGCGGGCAGCCCGCATCACGGGTCAAAAGGACCCGACGGTCCAAACGGCCCACGGTCGGCGGGGCAAGTCCTCCACCCCCTCGTCACTTCCACCGGCACATCATCTGCAATCCTCTCCGGGCGCGGCGAGGACGCCAGGAGAACGACAATCAGATGGTCAGAGCCGGACGTGGCCCAACCCAATCAACTACGGCCGGTGGCGCGCACCTCGCTGCGCCCCCTCCCAACCCCTCGGCCCGGAAACGTCCCCGGGTC
>WNGI01001585.1_pt1 | contig 19119 bp, 14 predicted proteins | sample 5400621 | NCBI WGS metagenome assembly WNGI01 (sample SAMN13153374, study PRJNA577476) | soil metagenome | isolation source: 20 cm soil or saprolite under Garry oak tree replicate 1 | place: USA:California | collected 2016-06-15
TCCTTAAACGAAATCAAAGAGAAACTTCAGCAGCTCGGCTTGGGTCTGGGCATGAAGTTCGATGCCGGTCTGGTGGATATGCCCGCCGCTGGAGTCGACGGCGCCAGCGCAAATGGCGCATCAGCGGAGTAACGCGCTGTAGAAGGTCTACCAACATCCTGGCCGGCGCATGAGGCACCAAAAGAAGACGGTCAAACTCGGACGTACCGCTGAGCATCGCAAAGCGCTGCTCGCCAATCAGGTTTGCAGCTTGATCGAGCACGAACGTATCAAAACCACACTGGCCAAGGCCAAGGCCGTTCGTCCGCTCGCCGAAAAAATGGTAACCCTCGGAAAAAATGGCTCGCTTCACGCGCGACGGACGGCTTTCGCGGTGTTGCGACAAAAGAATGCCGTCAAAAAATTGTTCGATAACATCGCGCCGCGCTCGACCAGTCGTAACGGTGGTTACACCCGCATTATCCGACTTGGTCAGCGCAAGAGCGACTCCGCTTCGATTGCGTTTATCGAATGGGTCGACGCCGACCAGGCAGTCGAAGAGAAAGAGCCAAAAGAACAAAAAGAAAAATCTGCGAAAGCAAAAAAAGAAACTGCACCGCCGGCGAAGGAATCTGCGCCAGTGCCAAAAGAGACGCCGCCGCCGGCTGCAAAAGAGCCGGCGCCTGCTCCAGCAGAGGAGCCGAAACCTAAAAAACGAAAGTGGTTCGGCCGGAAATCAGGCGAGACGAAATAATTTCGTTTTGCGATCACGTTAACTAAATAGAAGCGGCATCTTGCCGCTTTCGGTTAGTCACGGCGCTCCGCCGCCGTGCGCTCGTAAGGCGCGCCCCGACAGAGCGCAGCGGCTACGTTTTGCCTGTCCCAAAAACGGAACGCCCGCTTCCCAGTGGCGGAACATTTGTATCAACTGACTGGCGAGATGCCTCAATGTATCATATCCGTAATGAACAACTTATGCGATTGATTCATCGCGTGGCATGGTGATTGCATTAGGGAGCTGCGTTAACCAAAAAAAACTATGAACACCACCAACGAATCTACTTACGCTCTCCTTGTGCGCTCTGAAGAAAAAGAACGCGGCCTGCTCGAAATTGTTCTTTACAGCCTTTTCATTTTGAGCGCCGTCGCCGCGATCTGGCAGTTTGCCCAGCAGCCGGTGACGATTTCGGCACCCGGCATCGAGGCTAAACGCTGTGTGACCTGCGCAACACAGAGCCCTGAAGTCGGCTTCCAGATCTAGCTCGGTAAAATCTCGTTCCTTCGGCTTCGACCGACGAATCTAGGTTTCCGTGCACGATCTGCGCTATGCCCTTCGGATGCTGAGAAAGCAGCCGGGGTTCACGACCATCGCTGTCTTGACCCTGGCGCTCGGCATTGGCGCGAACACTGCGATCTTCAGCGTCGTCAATGCACTCTTGTTGCGCCCGTTACCCTATCCGCATTCCGAGCGGCTTGTTCTGCTAAGAGAACGCTCTGAAGTTTTCGACTCCGGTTCGGTCAGCTATCCAAACTATCTCGACTGGCGCGCAGCGCAGCGCGGCTTCGCCGACTTGGCGTTGTTCCGGCGCGAGGGCGTTAATCTGTCCGGCGGAATCGGTGACGCGACGCCGGAACGCACCGCCAGTGCGCGGGTAACCTGGAATTTTCTGAACGTCCTGGGCACGCCGCCGAAACTTGGCCGGGACTTTGTCGAGGCGGACGATTTGCCCGGAAGCAGAAAGGTCGCGCTGATTACTGAACAATTATGGCAGCGTCGCTTTGGCGGATCCTCCGCAGTGTTGGGCCAGCAGCTCCTGGTCGACGGCGTGCCGCGCGAAATCATCGGCATCGTTCCGCAAACCGTTCGTCTCCCGCGCCTCGCCGAGATCTATCTGCCATTGGATGAATTGCGCTCGGACGAATCTGTTTTACGCCGCGGTAATCATCCTGGGTTTTCCGCCCTGGGCAGATTAAAACCCGGAGTGACGCTCGAGCAGGCGGCTGCCGACATGGACAATATCGCGCGAGAACTGGCGCGTCGTTTTCCCGAAAGCGATGCCGGTCGAACGGTAAACGCGCGGATCCTTCTCGAGTCCGCCGTTGCTGATTACCGGCAAAGCGTTTGGCTGCTCTTCGCCGCAGTCGGATGTGTCTTGCTCATTGCGTGCGCCAATGTTGCCAACCTGCAACTCTCTCGCGCGCTCACGCGAACCCGTGAGCTCGCGGTTCGGGCGGCACTTGGCGGGAGCCGCTGGCAGCTGGTGCGTCAACTTCTGGTCGAGAACGGCGTCCTGGTTTTTGCCGGGGCGATTCTGGCCGTGCTCTTTGCGCTCTGGAGCCTCGACACGATTATTGCGTTGAGTCCGCAGAAGGTTCCGCGCTTTCAAGAAACGTGCATCGATTTCACCGCGCTTGCTTTTACCGCTACGGTCGCCGTGGTGGCCGGAGTTCTTATCGGCCTGTGGCCGGCCTGGCGAATCTCACGCGCTTATTCGCTCTCACTTGATCTGCACGAGGGTGCTGGGCGGGCCAGCAGCGAAGGCGCGCGTCGGCAACGCGCGCGCGCTGCGCTGGTGGTGACGCAGATGGCTCTCGCCCTCGTCTTACTGGCGGCGGCAGGGCTTGCTCTCAAGAGCTTCTGGCATGCGCAGAACGCTCCTCTCGGATTTAATCCGCGCGGAGTTCTCACGATGAGCTTATCGCTGCCGAAAGCGCGCTACCCCACAGATGAAAAAATCGCGACGTTCAACGCGCAGCTGATTGAACGCATCAGCGCCATCCCAGGTGTGTCGGCAGCGGCCATCGGCGCGAATGTTCCTTTCGACGACAACGAGTGGGACAGCTACTTCCATCTGACCGGCACTCCGAAGCCGCCGCCTGGCAAGCAGCCCTCAGCGGAAGTGAATGTTATTTCTCCCGCTTATTTTCGATTAATGGAAATGCCAATTTTACGAGGCCGATCATTTGGGCCACAGGATACGGTTAATCTCCACCGGCCGGCACCGGTGCGAGATGGTTTTTCTGGGGCGCCGCGCTCGGTGATCATCGATGAAAGTTTCGCGCGCCGGTATTTCCCTGGAAAAGATCCGATCGGGCAGCAAATCGACGATAACCAGACTGATGAGAAAAAGCAGCCGCCACCGATGACGATTGTTGGCGTGGTTCCGCGGACGCGCAACGAGGCTCCCGGCGAAAATAACGTGGAGAAATTGAATTTTCCGCAGATGTATTTCTGCGCCGCCCAATATCCGCAGGACGAAAACACTCTGCTTATCCGCGTCGCAACCGGCGATCCTTTTTCCGTCGTCGCCGCAGTCAAACGTGAAGTGCAAGCGCTCGATCCTGATCAGCCTGTGGCCTCCATCTCGACGATGCAACAAAATGTATCATTAAGTCTGGCGACGCGACGATTGATTATGACGCTACTCGGCACCTTCGCCGCCCTCGCTCTCATTCTCGCCAGCGTGGGCCTTTACGGCGTGATGGCGTTGACCGTGACCCAGCGGACCCGCGAACTCGGCATTCGGATGGCGCTCGGTGCCGCTCGCAGCGATGTATTCCGCCTCGTTCTTAGCCATGGCGCGGTGCTGGTCTCGGTCGGAATTGCTTTGGGGCTGATTGGCGCGATCGCGGCAAGTCGCACATTGGGCAGCCTACTTTATGGTGTCGGCGCGCTCGACGTCCCGGCGTTTGCGCTCGCTATCATTGCCCTTGCCGTCGTAGCTCTTGTCGCCTGTTTCTTGCCGGCACGTCGCGCCACGCAGGTCGATCCCGTCGTCGCTCTTCGCAGCGAGTAACGGGGGGCGCGGCGAATTTTCCGCGCGATTTATCTTCTCGCCGGCGGGATCTCGAGTTCAGCGCAAGGCTTGCAGTTCCCAGTTTATCTTGGCGTCCGCTCCAATCGAAAGATATGCGACACTCGGTGGCGCGCCGCGATTCGGTCGGGTAACGCAGCCGGGATTCAAAAACAACACGTCTCCGCGCCTTTCATTTCGCGGCACGTGGGTGTGACCGTGCAAAACAACATCGACATCTGGTGACGGGCGCTCGGGCGGAATGTGTTGCAGGCGAAACCTTAGACCGCCGCGCTCAAGATCGAGCACTAACGGCCATTCATAATTACTATCGCAATTTCCCCTAACTAGCGTGACGCGCGGGCCAATCGCGCGCAATTCATCAAGGATTCTTTCCGCGCAAACGTCGCCAAGATGCCAGATTTCATCGGCAGCTGCGGCAAAATCGACAACCTTCAGCGGCAGCTTGTTATGCGTATCTGCCAGCACGAATATGCGAAGTGGCCTGTTCATTTATTTAACCGCGGATTACGCGGATTAAACGGATGAGTTCAAAGCATCACGGGGAAATTCTGGATTGTGATTACGGTGCAGGATTGCGCGATTCGCAATTCGGAACATCCCGTTCGGTAATCCGTATTATCCGCGTAATCCGCGGTTAGGCTCACGATGCCTCTTTGCCTCTTTCGTGCGTGGCATTAGGTTCGGCCGTGTCATTCAACAATTTCGACCTTTCAGCCGAAGTGGTGCGCGGTACCCAGGCGATGGGTTTTACCGAGCCTACACCGATCCAGCTCCGCGCTTTTCCAATTATCCTCGCGGGCAAAGATCTAATCGGCACCGCCCAAACCGGCACAGGGAAAACCGCTGCCTTCGCGCTGCCCATTCTCACGTTACTCGCCCATCATGGTAAGTTTCGCTGTCTCGTCCTTGAACCGACTCGCGAATTGGCTGCGCAGGTCGAGACCGCGTTTCGCGATTATGGCCGCTTCACCGATCTGCACGTTACCGTTATCCACGGCGGTGTCGGTTACGGCAAACAACGCGACGGAATCAAACGCGGAACCGACATCGTTGTCGCCACACCTGGCCGCTTGCTCGATCATTTGGAGCAACGCACGCTCCATTTTCGAGATGTTAATATCCTCGTGCTCGACGAAGTCGATCGTATGCTCGACATGGGATTTCTGCCCGATGTGCGGCGAATTGTGGAGCAAATTTCCACCGATCGCCAGACCCTTCTCTTTTCCGCCACCTTGCCTCCAGAAATTGAACGGCTCGCCGCCTGGGTCTTGCGCGATCCGGCACTGGTTGAGATCGGTGCGCGCCGATCACCGGCCGAAACCGTCACCCACGCTGTTTATCCAGTCGCGGCCGAGCAAAAGTTTGACCTGCTCATGGCGCTTTTGGAGCGCACCAATTTCGATTCCGTTCTTATTTTTTGCCGGACCAAACAAAATGCCGACCGCGTGGCGCATTCATTAAAGGATGGCAAACATGCGGTGGCGGTGCTGCATTCCAACCGCACTCAGCGCGAGCGTATCGAAGCGCTTGAAGGTTTTAAGAGCGGCAAGTATGAAGTAATGGTCGCGACCGACATCGCGTCGCGCGGCCTCGATATTGCCGGCGTTAGTCATGTCATCAATTATGATGTGCCCGAGCATCCGGAAGATTACGTCCATCGCATCGGGCGCACCGGCCGCGCTCAAAATGTAGGCGATGCCTTTACACTCATGAATGGCGAAGAAGTTCCCGCGCTTCAAGCGATCGAGCATTTCATCGGACAAAAGATTCCCCGTCTAAAACTCGACAACTTTCCTTATCTTTACACCGTGCTTTTCGAGCCGGAATCCTCAGCTGGAGGCAGACGCTCGATTGGCGGTGGCCGATCGCATCGCGGCTACTCCTTCGGCCGGCGGCGGCGATGAAGGAACAGGCTCTCGCCGTTCGAGTCGAGCGCCGCGTTTACCTGATTCGCGGTGAGAAGGTGATGTTGGATTATGACTTGGCCGCCCTTTATGGGGTGGAAACGCGCGCGCTCAAACAAGCCGTTCGTCGAAACAGCGGGCGTTTTCCCAAGGATTTCATGTTCGAGCTGACGGAGAATGAAATGGATTCGCTGGTATCACAAAATGTGATACCTACTCGCGGCAAGTTCGGAGGCGCAGCGCCGATGGCTTTCACCGAGCAAGGTGTCGCCATGCTTTCCAGCGTTTTGCGCAGCCGACGCGCCGTGCAAGTGAACATTGCAATCATGCGCACGTTTGTTCGTTTGCGGGAGATGCTCCTTTCCAATGCCGACCTGGCACGCAAGCTTGGCGCGCTGGAGAAGAAATACGACGCACAATTCAAAATTGTGTTCGACGCCATCCGCGAACTGATGATTCCTCCCGAGCCAGCAAGGCGGCGGATCGGATTTCATCCCGGCGACTAATCGGCCGGCGAGCATAAGATCGACATCTACTCTTCGGTTTTACCAACCCAGGGTGCATAGCCGCCGCGAATTGATTCTGTGAACGCAAATCAGGAATTTTTTGATCGCCGCAATTTTATCTCATGCTCCGCGCGCGGCCTCCTCGCGGCTGCGGTTCCACCGCGACTGCTGCGGTTTGCCGCAGCCCAGGAAGCAACCGGCTCGGCGAGCGCCGCTCCACAAAGCGCCGACCAATCAGCGCCATGGCCGATAGAAAAACAGGTCGGCTTCGCGCTTGTCGGGCTCGGCCGACTGTCGATCGACCAATTGATTCCCGCATTTCGCGTGAGCAAGAAGGCAAAGTTGACTGCCCTGGTTAGCGGTGATCCGGCGAAAGCGCAGCGGCTCGCGCAAGAGAACGGCGTCAAGCCCGAAGCGATTTATGACTACAAAACCTTTGGCCGCATTAAGGACAATCCTGAGGTGCAAGTCGTTTATGTGGTTTTGCCGAATTCGATGCACGCTGAGTTCACCGTGGCGGCGGCGCGCGCGGGCAAACATGTGCTCTGCGAAAAACCAATGGAAGTCAGCGTGGCCAAATGCCAGCAGATGATCGCCGAATGCCAGCGCTCCAAAGTCAAATTGATGATCGCCTATCGCATTCAGTACGAGCCGATGAATCGCGCGATGCAGAAAATAGTGCGGCAACAAGGCTTTGGCCCGAGCAAGTTCATCGAGTCAGCTAACGGCCTGCGCGTCGACCAAATGGGGTGGCGGCTTAAGAAAGAGATGTCGGGCAGCGGCGCGGTCGGGGACCTGGGCGTTTATTGCATTAACACCATTCGTTTTCTACTGGGTGAAGAGCCGATCGAGGTCTTGGCGGAGACGTTTCGCCCGCCTAACGACCCGCGGTTTAAGGAGGTCGATGCAACCACAACCCTTCAGCTGCGTTTTCCGAGTGGCGTGCTGGCCAACTGCGTTTGCAGTTTCGATGCGCATCCCACGCAATCGTATCGCGTCGCGGCCGAGCGCGGCACGTTCGGCATGGATCCGTCATTCCCGTATCACGGCCTCAAAATGTTTGCCAAGCCGAACGATCCGCCGCTCCCGCAAATTGGCGAGACGAATCAATTCGCCGACGAACTCGATCACATGGCCGATTGCGTGGTCAACGATCGCCAGCCCTACACGCCCGGCGAAGAAGGTTTGCAGGACCAGCGCATCATCGAGGCCATTTTTGACAGCGCGCAGCAGGGCAAGGTCGTTAAACTGCCGAAGATCAATAAGCTGGACTCATTCCGCGGAACCCCGCCCGCGTAACGCAAGATCGACAGCCATTGTTTGTCATTTCGAGCGTTCCTACCTGAGCAACACCTCCCTCGCAGTTTCGAGACGCTTTGCCTCGACACGCTCGATTTGGTTGATCGCGCGCTCCTCCAGCTGCTGGAGGTCCACGCCTCGCAGCAAAGGTGAGTTGGCCAAGGCCGCACTCAGTGCGCGCCACAACAGTTGCTTCCCGGTGATTCCCAAGACAAGCACCTCCATCGCCTGAAGCAGACCCATCTCGCCGAGCTTTTCGCCGGCAATTTGAATCCTGGCGCGGCTAAACTTCTCGACCAGCCAGGCCCCGGCTTTTCGGATGGCACTTTCCTTCGCGAATCTCTGCACCAGTTTGCGCAACACTGCCTGATCTGCGTTGATCTCGCCACGCAGCTCTTCGAAAAACTTTCCCAGCGGTTTTCCCTCGTGAACTTTAATCAAATGGTCGAGCAGCTCGATCGCCGCCACCGACCCGGCCAAATGGTCGTTCAGGTATGTCGATAGGTCATCCTTTGCCATCTAATGGTCATCGTCCACGCGATGACGCGCCGCAAGTTTCAGGTAGCGGCGGTTCACTCCCGCAGGTGCGGGACCAGGGCGATTGAGAGCCTGCTCTATGCGCAGTCAAAGCACCAAATTCCAGCATCCAAAGCCTGCCCTGAGCGACAGTCGAATGGGCTCCAGAGAATCTTCAACATCCAATTCCCAAACGCTATGCCGCCGCTATTTGGGCATTTGGAGTTTCTCTGGATGTTGGAGCTTGATGTTTGGAGCTTTACTTTGAGCACCACTGATCGACCCAATCGTTAACCGTCTTGTACCAAAGCTGGCTGTTTTGCGGCTGGAGAACCCAATGGCCTTCATCCGGGAAATACAACATCTTTGAGGGAATCTTCAGCCGCTGCAGCGTGGTGAACAGTTGGCATCCCTCAGAAACATCGAGCCGGTAATCGAGTTGACCATGCACAACCAGTGTTGGTGTTTTGAATTTATCGGCGAAGAGATGGGGCGAGAATTTTCGGTAGAGCTCGCGCTGTTTCCACGGCGGCCCTTTGAACTCCCACTCAGGAAACCAGAGTTCTTCCGTCGTTCCGTAGCCAGACTCGGTGTTGAAAATTCCATCGTGCGACACGAGGCATTTGAAACGGTCAGTGTGACCGAGGATCCAATTCGCCATGTAACCGCCGTAGCTCGCGCCCAGCGCGGCCTCGCGGTTCTTGTCGATAAACGGATAGGTTTTTTCCACGTAATCCAATCCCTTCACAAGATCGACATACGGTTTGCCGCCCCAATCGCCGCTGATCGAGTCGGTAAATTTCTGCCCGTAACCGGTCGAGCCATGGAAGTTGATCATCACCACCACGTAGCCGCCTTGGCCCCGAAAGCTTTCGGGGTTGCCGACCGCGAACAACTCCGCGTTCCAGCGATAGCTCCACTCGTTTCCCCACGCCCCTTGCGGTCCGCCATGGATCAAAAACTTCAGCGGATATTTCTTCGCCGGATCGAATCCCGGCGGCTTGATCATGAATCCCTGCACATCTTCGTTGTTCGCGCCTTTAAATGTGAACGATTCCAATGGCTGCATGCCGATCTGCGACAACAGCGCGTCATTCATGTGCGTGACGGGTTCGGGATTGACGGTTCCTCCCAGCGATTCGCCTGAAAGATCAAGGCGCCACAGTTCGTTAGGCGCGGCTATCGATACTCGCGTGAAGAACAGTCTGTTTGTGTTTCGATCCCAAATTAAATCGTCAGCGTGAAGCCGTGATCCTGGTGTTGGCTCGTTTCGATCCAAAAACAACGCGTAGATTGGCGCCTCACCGCGATCTTCGGCCGCGAAGAAGAGTCCTCCGTTACCTACGTCCGATATCCACGTAAAGCTACCGACGGAGCGATCGAACTTCTCCGCCAGGTCACGCGTTTTCCCCGTTTTTCGATCTTGCACGAGCAGCCGCCATTTATCGGCTTCGAAACCGGCGCGCGCTTGCGATCGCCAGGCGATGTATTTTCCATCCGGCGAATAGAGCGGCGTCGAATCGCTGCCGGGACTGGTGGAAATTTTCTTGGGCGTGCCGCCCGCCATCGGCACGATGAAAATTTCGTTGTTCGTGGTGGTGGCCTCGACCTCGTCGATGTTGCTGGTGTAAGCGAGCTCCTGGCTGTCCGGCGAAATCGCGTACATGTCCTGACCGCCGAGATTGAACGGCGGGACATCGTGATCGCCCGGCGTGAGATCGCGCGGCTCGTTAGGCTGGGGCACAGACATCTGGCCTGTGGGGCCGGCGGACATCTTGTCTGCCGTGTGCGATTCAGCAGGCGGGACGCCCGCCGGCCCCACAGACAAGATGTCTGTGCCCCCGGGACGCGCATCCAAGCTTACAACGAACAGATGGCTGCGCCTGAACTCAGTGAATGCGCTCCAGTGCCGATAGAACAGACGAGTGAAGATTTTCGCTTTCACTTTGCTCTTCTTCAGTTCCTCGTCGCGCTGCTTGTTGCACGCGTCGTCTTTGCAGTCCGGATAAACCGCTGACACAAACACGATGTTCTTTCCGTCCGGCGACCAGATCGCGCCATCGGCTCCGGTCGAAATCGTCGTTAGTCGCCCGGGCTTGCCTTTCAGCACACCGCTATCGGTGTCGAAATCGCACATCCAAATTTGCGACGGATCGGTCGCTTTCGACGTCCAAATGAGGCGCTTGTTATCCGGCGAAAAGCGCGGGCGCTCCTCGTGATTCGGAGTTTCATTCAACCGCCGCGACTCACCGCCGGTCGCCGGCACAATCCAGAGATGCGAAATTCTCGTGTTCGCCCCAAGATCGACATCGACACAGTCGAACACGACCCACTTGCCATCCGGCGAAGGCACCGGTGCGCCGACCCGCTTCAACGCCATCATGTCCTCGAACGTGAACGGGCGTTTGCCGTCTGAAGTTTGCGGTGTGGTTTGAGTGAAAGCTGAAGCGGCCATGAGAAAGAAGATGGCAATAGAAAATCGTGAATGCATGCGTGTCTCTGGGATGGTGAATTTGCAGACTCCCGCCGATGGAGCGTGAGCGCAAGCAGCGTAGTTGTAGAGGCGTTCGCCGCGGCGAATGCCTTGTTTTTGGCTTCGGCGCTTGATAGAAGCGCCGCTACAACATTTTCGAGCGCGGAGCTCCATGACCAGACCGAACGACGATGCCGATGATCGCATGCCGCTAACCTACCGCGGCGCGCGGCGCATTGTCTGGCTCGTCGTTCTTCTCATCGTCGCGTCGTTCATTGTGCGTGCACTCGAATCGGTGTTGTTGCTTTTCGCCATCGTGTTCCTGCTGGCGATGGTGCTCAATCCGGTCGTGGCCTGGCTGCAACGCAAACGCATCCCGCGCATCGCGGCGGTCGTTTTAGTCATGCTCGTGTTTCTGGCCGTGGTGGGGACGATCGTTCTTTTTGCCATCCCGCCGCTGGCCAACCAGCTCAACGGCCTGGTCCAGAACGCCCCGCAGGTTTGGCAGGGAATCCGCGCGCGCATGGATTCGCTCGCGCAAACGTATCCGGCGGTGCGCGATGCTTTGCCGCAGACGGACGAAATCGCCCGTAAAGTCGGTGACGCGGCGGGCACGGTGGGGAACATTCTGCTCAGATCGACCATTGGTATCGTCGGTGGCGTGCTGAGTGTCGCGCTGGCTATTCTGCTTCTCATCTTCGTGCTGATAAATCCGCAACCACTCGTCGCCGGATATCTCGCGCTCGCACCTGATCGTTACCGCGAGCAGGCACGTCGCACCCTGGCGCGACTGATGCAACAAATGATCATGTGGGCCCGCGGTGTTACGATCAACGGTTGCATCACTGGCATCTCCATCGGCACCGGCTTATGGCTTGTCGGCATTCAACCCGCAGTCATGTTCGGAGTGTTCGCCTTCGTCGGTGAATTTCTGCCGAACGTCGGGGCCTTTCTCGTTTCCATCCCGATCCTCTTTGTAGCTTTAAGTCTGGGCCCGACAAAATTCTGGCTCGCCCTTCTCGTCATCGTCATCGTCTACCAGGTCGAACTCAACCTGCTCGTTCCGGTTGTGCTCGGCAAAGAAATGCGCCTGCATCCGGTAAACATCCTCTTCTTCACCATCGCCATGGCCGCGTTGTTCGGAATTCTCGGCGCAATTCTGGCCGTGCCGGCCGCCGCTCTCGCCCAAATCGTTATCGACGAATTTTATTTCAAGCCCCGGCATCTCAATTTCGCCGAGATCGATCGTGAAGCCGCGGCGCTGGTCAAAGGAAAAAAGGGGTAGCCTACTGCCTGCCCCGAGCGCAAGTCGAACGGCCGTCTCGCTCCGAGACAATTTCTGTTTTGTCATTCCGAGCGAATTTGCCAGTCCGGCTCGGACCGAGGAATCTATCGCCATGAATTCAACGCCGCGCAGCGCACTCGTCCCGATTGCTGGTTTTGGCGTCCCGCCGAAACGAATTTTTTCCGTTTGTGTTCTCCTTCTGTTGACCTTCTCATTCTCCGCCCACGCTCAAAAACTCTCGCTCGTCGGCGGCACAGTCATCAATCCGGCTGACGGCAAAACCATCGAGAATGCGGTGCTCGTAATCGATGGTGAGAAGATTGAAAGCGTGGCGAGCCGCCGCGAAGCCGGCGTGCCGGTCGGATCAAAGTGGATCGATTGCGAGGGCAAATTCATTTTGCCTGGCTACATGGACACGCACGTTCACTTCTTTCAATCGGGCGATCTGTTCACGCGGCCCGACGTTGTCGACTTGACCAAAATACGTCCGTATCGGGACGAAGTTGCCTGGGTAAAAAGTCATCTGAGCGACGTGTTCGCCCGTTACTTGCGCAGCGGCATCACTTCAGTTGTTGATGTGGGAGGCCCATTTTGGAATTTCGAAGTGCGCAAGGTCGCGAACTCGACCCCGAAAGCGCCACGGGTCGCCGTCGCAGGGCCTTTGATTTCAAGTGTGTCGCGACCTCAGCTTGACCTGGGCGATCCGCCCATCGTCAAGATCGACACTCCCGACCAAGCGCGCGAATTCGTGCGCAAACTCGCCGCCCAAAATCCAGACCTCGTCAAGATTTGGTACATCGTCGATCAAGATCATCCGGTCGACAGTTTTCGTCCGATCGTGCGCGCGACCGTTGAGGAAAGTCACGGTCGCAAGTTGCGCGTCGCGGTCCACGCGACCGAGCTGGAGACGGCGCGCGCTGCAGTTGAAGAAGGCGCCGATGTTCTTGTGCACAGCGTGATCGACAAGGAGGTGGACGATCGCTTCGTGCAGCTGCTCAAACAAAAGCACACAATTCTGTGCCCGACGCTGGTTGTCTTTGAGCGCTACGGCCGGACATTCGCGAATAAACTGAATCTTGCGCCGGAAGAAAAAGCATGGGGCAACCCGGAGGTGATTGCTTCGCTCGATGTGACGAAACTGCCGCAAGACCAATTGCCCGATCGCATCAAAACCGCGCTCGCCAATCCGGAGGCGTCGCTTGATCGGATCAAGAAAACTTATGATGTGGCACTGAAAAATCTGAAAACCCTGGAGGACGCCGGCGTGACCATCGCGGCCGGGACCGATGCTGGAAACATCGGCACGATTCATGGTCCGGCTCTTTTCCGCGAGTTTCAGCTGATGAAAGAGGCCGGGCTTACGCCGATGCAAATTCTGCAATGCGCCACGGCCAACGCCGCCAAACTTTTCGGTGGCGACATCGGCGCCCGCCTCGGCTCCATCGGCAAAGGTAACTTCGCTGATCTTGTCATTCTAAAGTCAAGCCCGGTCGAAGACATCGGCCGCGCCTCCGATATTGACACCGTGGTAAAAAGCGGTGCGCTTTATCCGGTCGACCAGCTATTGAAATCGCCCCAGTAGTTACTGGTGGTCTTGATGCATTAGCTTTCTCATGTCGACCGAAAACCTGCCCTGAGCGAAACCGAAGGAGTGGAAGCATCTCTTAGTGCTCCTGATCGGAGAACAAAAGGCAACGAAGACAACTAAGATCGGCGGCATGTAGCGGCGGTCTATGACCGTCGCACTTAACGATCCGACGCCCCAGTAAAAATCGGCGCTGTTAGCTGATCTTTTGCACAAACCCGCATAAAAGCGGAACGATTGTTTGGCCGACATAAACACACAGGGTGTAATCACGTTACAAGGAGAAATAGTAAGAGATTTGACTCGCGCTCTCCCGAGACGCTCGCCCGTTTCCCAAACGGGCAATGCAGTCCATCCGGCGGCGTCCCCGCACGCCGTATTCTCTGCTGCGGTCGAAATGACAAAGCAAGCAGCATGCGTTGTGGTCACGGCGAAGGTCCCTTCCATTTTGCAAAGCCGTTGAACAAAGCAGCGTCTTAAACGTTCTTAGTTTCTCATGAAGATGATTCGTCTGCTTTTTCTGGTTGGCGCGATTTTCTCGGTTGCGTTGATCAATTTGTCAGCCGCCGACAGAAATCCAGAAACGCCGAAGAAACCGGTCTCGGATGAGTATCAAGGAGTAAAGGTTCAGGACGATTACCAGTGGTTAGAAAAGGATGACGACCCGGAGGCCAAGGCGTGGTCGGATGCGCAGAACCAACGGACCCGCGCTTATCTAGACAAATTGCCCGACCGCGCTGCGATCGAGAAGCAACTGACCGAGTGGTACGCGAAGACATCGCCGGGCTATTCCGGGCTCGTCGCGCGGCCAGGCATCTTGTTCGCGCTGAAGTTTCAGCCGCCAAAACAGCAACAAATGCTCGTCACGCTCGCATCGGCCAAAGACCTGAAATCGGAGAAGATGGTGCTCGACCCGAACGTGCTGGACGCAAAAGGCACAACGGCCATCGATTGGTTTGTACCGTCACACGATGGCAAATATGTGGCGATCTCGATTTCGAAGGGCGGAAGCGAGGACGGAACGCTGCACATTTACGAAACCGCGACGGCAAAGCCCCTGCCCGACGCGATCGCGCATGTGCAGTATCCGACGGCCGGCGGCAGCGCGGCGTGGGACGCTGACGGGACCGGGATTTATTACACGCGCTTCCCGCGCAAAGGCGAGCGGCCGGAGGCCGATCTCAATTTCTATCAGCAGGTTTATTTTCATAAGCTCGGCACCGCGGATACGGAAGATAGCTACTCTATCGGCAAAGACTTTCCGCGGATTGCCGAGATCAAGCTAGAAGCTTCGCATGACGGGAAATATATTCTGGCCACCGTAGCGAACGGCGATGGGGGAGACTTCACGCATTATCTGCTCGGTCCGGACGGAAATTGGAAGCAGATCACGCAGTTCAGTGATCAGATAAAAGCGGCACGGTTAGGTCGTGACAATGCGCTCTACCTACTTTCGCGCGCCGACGCGCCCCGCGGCAAAGTTTTGCGCTTGCCGCTCGACAAATCGGAACTGGCAAGCGCGGCGATGATCGTCCCGCCGAGCGACGCGGTCATCCAGTTTCTCGAGCCAACGGCCGACGCCCTTTATGTGGCCGATCTACTCGGGGGGCCGTCGCAGATCCGGCGTTTTGCATTAGACGGCAAAAACGAGACGACCGTTCCGATTCCAACAATATCGGCGGTCACGGAGATGGAGTCTTTGGAAGATAATTCACTGCTGTTCCGCGACGTCAGTTACACTGAGCCGGCGGCTTGGTTTCATTGTATTGCGGGAAAACCGCAGCCGATGAAGACGGCCTTGATCAACATGTCGCCGGTGTCCTTTGCCGACCTCGAAGTAACGCGCGACTTCGCGACCTCAAAAGACGGCACGAAAGTTCCACTCAACATCTTGCGCCGAAAAGGAACAAAGCTCGACGGTAACAATCCGACGCTCCTCTATGGCTACGGCGGTTACGGCATCAGCATGACGCCGAATTTTGATTTTACTCGCCGACTCTGGTTTGACCGCGGCGGCGTTTATGTGGTGGCAAATATCCGCGGCGGGGGCGAGCTCGGTGAGGACTGGCACAAGGCCGGCAACCTGACCAAAAAACAAAACGCGTTCGATGATTTCGCGGCAGCGGCCCAATACCTGATCAAGCAGAAATGGACGCGGCCGGAAAAGCTCGCGATCCAGGGCGGAAGCAACGGCGGTCTGCTCATGGGTGCGATGATTACGCAGCATCCCGATTTGGCGCGGGCGGTCGTCTCTTACGTCGGTATTTATGACATGTTGCGGGTCGAACTGGCACCAAACGGGGCCTTCAATGTCACTGAATTTGGAACAGTGAAAGACCCACAACAGTTCACGGCCCTGTATGCGTATTCGCCCTACCACCATGTGGTCGATGGCACCAAGTATCCGTCGATTTTAATGATGACCGGCGCGAACGATGGGCGCGTCGCGCCGTATCATTCGCGTAAAATGGTGGCGCGACTCGACGAAGCGAATAAATCGGCCAATCCGATTTTGTTGCGCACCAGCTCAAGCGCAGGACACGGTATCGGCACGGCCCTGAGCGAGCGGATTAAACAACTCGCGGACGCGTACTCTTTTCTCTTCGCCCAGCTCGACATGCCTGCGAAAGCAACCGAGTGATCGTCTTGGCGGAAAGAGGAGGCCCGGGGACCGCGCGCGTTGTGAGATGTGCTCGCCGCGGCCAGCACCTGTTTATAGCTTCGGTGGTTGGCACAACCACCGCTACAGTTGCAAACCGATAAGCTCAACGAGCCAAGCCTGAATACCGCGGCGCCGCAGTGAGTTGATACCGGGGCAAATGGCTCCCAAAAAAATATTTAAAATAACACGCCCGCACATCGCGCCTTCGGCGAAATATTAAATGGGGCAAGGTTAACTCCACTGGTTTCGGTTAAGCGGAATTGGTTCTCGAAAAGAGAAAAACCAGTGCGAGCCGACCTTGCTCTTTTTTTATCGACAACGGCCGGCTTTGCTGTGGCTCGCGCGGGCGAGAGTTTTGCGCCTTTCACTCTCAGAAAATCTGAGTTTCCCAGTGATGCGGCTGTTGCCTTTTACAAAGAGGAATTACCCAGAGCGACGCCCCAACGCCGCGCATTCTAGCTTGAGCAACGATGCGGGGGCCGTAGTTTACCGGATTATGAGTGAAAATTATGCGCATCCCGAGGCCCTGGTCGAAACCGATTGGCTTGAGAAACATCTGAACGACGACGGCATCCGCATTGTTGAGTCAAATGAGGACGTCCTCCTTTACGATACGGGACACATCCCCGGCGCGGTCCATATCGATTGGCGCGCCGACCTCCAGGATCCGGTGATCCGGGATTATATTCAGCCGGAAAAGTTTGCTGAGCTTTGCCGCAAAAACGGAATCACGCCCGACACGACTTGCATTTTCTATGGTGACAAGTCGAACTGGTGGGCTTGCTACGCGCTCTGGGCATTCCGGTTGTTCGGACATGACAACGTGAAAATTCTCAATGGCGGTCGCGACAAATGGAAAGCGGAGAATCGGCCGATGACGCGCGAGACTCCAAAATATCCGAAAACGAACTATCCCGTCCCGGCAAAGCGGTTCGACAAAGAAATTCGCGCCTTCGCTGATGAAGCGCTGGGGCAAAGTGAGGCCGGCAAGCCTCTCATTGATGTGCGTTCGCCCGGCGAATACAAAGGCGAAGTAACGCACATGCCGGAGTATCCGCAGGAAGGTGTATTGCGCGGGGGTCACATTCCAGGCGCAAAAAGTGTTCCCTGGAAAACAGCGACCAACGACGACAGCACGTTCAAATCCGTCGACGAATTAAAAAAGATTTACATTGATAACGCTGGGGTAAAACCGGGCACGGACACCGTCGTCTATTGTCGAATCGGCGAGCGCTCGAGCCACACCTGGTTTGTGCTTACCTATCTTCTCGGTGTCGATAAGGTCCGAAACTATGACGGTTCGTGGACGGAATGGGGCAACAAGGTCGGTGCGCCCATTGAAAAAGGCGCCTGATATTTAACCGCGGATTGCGCGGAAAGCGCAAATAGAACTGTCGTGGCGCTCTATGAGCGCCGCTGCAACGCAAAGGTCATCCGTTTAAATCCGCGCTTGCCGCGCCGTAGCGTTGGCGAAGGCGGGTAATCCGCGGTAGATTTGGCTGATTGCAATGTATCCGACCAAGCTGAACAAAATCATCCGGCTGTTCGAGGCGCTTCCAGAAGATGAGCGGCGGGAAACGCTTGTCTCCTACGCGGAGAACGCGACGAAGCAGGCGCCGCGCGAAGGAGAAAAGTTCGCCCTCGTCGATGTCCGCAAGGATGAAGAATGCATGGATACGGTCGGCGTTTATCTGCATGTTGATGAAAACGGGAAGGCGCAGATCCGCATGACGCTTGGGCCCGAAGTGCAAACACTTACCCGCTCCATGACTGCCATCCTTTGTAAGGGCCTCGAGGGTTGCACTCCGCAGGAAATTCTCGATTTGCCCAGCGATTTCGTGACGCGGATCGTCGGCGCCGAGCTTGTGCGCATCCGCAGTCAGACGATTTACTACGTGCTCACGCGCATCAAAAGCATTTGCAAGGTTTACCTCGATCGCCAACGCATGGCTGAGGTGGCGTAAGGGGGGGTTCGGCTTCCAGTTCGCCATTCAGACCGACTCGTCCCGCGGGCGAGCCGGACTCGGCCGACGGTCTTCCAGACTTTGGATTGAACAAACGACAAGCTGGCAGCCCGTTCGACTAATGCTCAGGGCAGGCTTTGTCCGCCGAGTCAGCCAAGATGGCTAACCTCCACCAACAACGATTCGCGCGTGATCTTCGGCTGATTTGGCTTACTGTCCGCGCTGCGTAGATGCCGCGGAACGATCAACTCAAAAAGATTCTGCTTATCGGGTCCGGTCCCATCGTGATCGGGCAAGGCTGCGAATTTGATTATTCGGGAGTGCAAGCGTGCAAAGCGCTGCGCGAAGAAGGTTATCACGTCGTGCTGGTGAATTCGAATCCGGCCACGATTATGACCGACCCGGAGTTTGCTGATCGCACTTACATCGAGCCGCTAACCGCGGAGGTGATCGAGGCGATCATCGAGCGCGAGCAACCGGATGCGATTTTACCAACTATGGGTGGCCAGACGGCCCTTAACGCTGCCATGGAACTTTATCGCAATGGGGCCCTCGCCCGGCACGGCGTGAAATTGATCGGGGCCAACGCCCAGGCGATCGCCAAAGGCGAAGATCGGCAATTGTTCAAGGAAGCGATGTTACGCATTGGTCTCGACGTTCCGCGCTCTGGTGTCGCCCGTTCATCCGCCGAAGCGGAGCGCGTGGCCGATGAAATCAAAATGTTTCCGCTCATCATTCGTCCGGCCTTCACTCTGGGCGGAAGCGGCGGCGGCATCGCTTACAACCGGGATGAACTGGAAGAAATCGCCAACCGTGGCCTCGCCATGTCGCCAGTCAGCGAAGTGCTCATCGAAGAATCGCTCGTCGGTTGGAAAGAATTCGAGATGGAGGTGATGCGCGATCGTTTGGACAACTGCGTCGTCGTTTGTTCCATCGAAAACGTCGATCCGATGGGCGTCCATACCGGTGACTCGATTACCGTGGCGCCGGTGCAAACGCTCACGGACAAGGAATATCAGATGATGCGTGATGCAGCCTTTGCGGTCATTCGCGAAATCGGTGTTGAAACGGGAGGCTCGAACATCCAACTCGCGGTCAATCCGGACAATGGTCGCATGGTTGTTATCG
>WNGI01001586.1_pt1 | contig 19118 bp, 20 predicted proteins | sample 5400621 | NCBI WGS metagenome assembly WNGI01 (sample SAMN13153374, study PRJNA577476) | soil metagenome | isolation source: 20 cm soil or saprolite under Garry oak tree replicate 1 | place: USA:California | collected 2016-06-15
CGACGCGCGCGTCGCTGGACGCCGTACGGATCGACGAGGTGATCACCAACCTTCTCGACAACGCGCTCAAGTACGGCGGACCCGGCGACCCGATCGACGTCGACGTCCGCGCGGATGGCGCGGAGGTCAGCTTCGCGGTGCGAGACCGCGGCCCGGGGATCGCGCCGGACCAGCGCGAACGCATCTTCCAGCCGTTCGAGCGCGGCGATACGAAGGCGCCGGGCGTGGGGCTTGGGCTGCACGTGGCGCGAGAGATCGTCCTGCTGCACGGCGGAACGATCGCGCTCGAAGCGCCTTCCGACGGCGGGGCACGGTTCGTGGTGACGCTGCCCAAGGATGGAGCGGCCTCACTAACGCGCGTAGTGCCGCGAGCAGCGGAACAAGAGCCTTATTCCTGAATCCTGATGGACGAACTCGATCCGCAAGTCGTCCGAGGCGCTGGCGGACCAGATTCCCTCGAGGTTCCCGGAAAGCGGATGGATCCGCAGCGAGGGATGGCGCTCGTCGTCATCGAGCAGCCGTAGCGCTTTTACGAACCGACGCTGATCGGTACGACCGAACTCTAGAAGCGTCTCGAAGAATTCGGTTGTGAATCGCAGCGAACGGTATTTGTGGAGCGCTACTGCTTCGGACGTCGCCGACGGTTGATCCGCGTGCGTCGTCGCGGCACGCGGCCGGCGAGCAGATCTTCCTCAGTGGCCTCATACACCCGTCCGGCCTTCACATCGGCGAGCGCCCGTTGTAAGGAGGCCAGGGCCTCGGGCGTGTAGGCCCAGCGGTCCTCTTCCGGGATCACGGTGGCGCGGCTCAGGCTGATCGAGTTGTCAACGACCTTGATCTCCAGCTGCGAACCGGTACCGATCCCCAGGCGACGTCGGATGTCTGCGGGTAGCGTGAGCCGACCCTGGTCGTTCACGGCTATGAGAGTCCTCGGCATGGGTTTGATGCTAGCGGGAGGTCCGCCACTTTGTCAATGTGACACTTCACCACGCACAGCGCTCAGACCGCCCTATTACGGTCGGGGCTTGTCCTCCAGCCATCCGCAGCCCATCGAGCGGCAGTCGTGGGGCCGATAGGTCACGTGACGCGGACGCCACAGCAGCATCAGCATTCCGACCATGGTCAGGATCACAAAGGCGAGCACGAACGCCACCTGTCCATCCGTCGTCAGTAGATCGAGAAGCGCGGATCCCATTCCTACCTCAACAGATCGGCTACCGCTTGTGTTACCGGGTGCGCTTGCGTGCGTACGCGCGTGTGTCTGCGTTCTCCACGAGCGCCTCGGCCGTCCGCCCGTCCATAGGGTAAGAGGAAATGCCCCACGAACGCGCGGGCATTTTGATCGATCCGCCCCCTGGAAGTTTCACCTCGGTGGCATCGAGGATCTCCATGAGCCGGACGACCACCTTCTCGGCCTCTTCACGCGGCGTGTCCGGCATGACGATGGCGAACTCGTCGCCGCCGTACCGAGCCGGCACGTCCTCGGTCCGCACCCGCTCGCTGATGGACTGACCGAGCATGCGGAGCACCTCGTTCCCGGCGAGGTGGCCATAGGTGTCGTTGACCTTCTTCAACTCGTCGATGTCGAAGAACGCTACGGCGAGGGGCGACTGGTGGCGCTCGGCGCGTGCGACTTCCTCCTCGAGGCGGTCGTAGAAGTAGCGATAGTTGTGGATCCCGGTGAGCGCGTCGGTGTTGGCGGCGCGCTTCAGACGCTCGTGCAGCTCGGCCACCTCGATCTGCGCCGCGATCTGCGCGCCGACCGTCTCCATGAGGGTGAGGTCGCGCTTGCTGAAGGCGGCGACCGCCTGGTGGCTCAGCACGAGCACGCCCACCGTCCGGCCGCGCGAGACGAGCGGCACGACGAGCTCGCTGCGCACCCGCGCGTCGCCGATGTAGCGCGGGTCGGCCCGCACGTCGTCGACGATCTGGCCCTCGCGGTGCGTGAAGACCCAGCCCGAGATACCGCGGTCGGTCGGAATGCGCGACGGAGAATCGACCGTCGTCCAGACGCCGGCGACCGCGCGTGCGACGAGCTCGTCGGTCTGCTCGTCGTGGAGGAGGATCGTGAGCGAAGCGCCGGGGACGGCACGCTGCAGCACCACGAGCGTGCGGTCGAGGAGCTGCTGCAGGTCGAGGATGGTGTGGAACTCGGGCGTGAGCTCGGAGAGGATCGCGAGCTCACGGCTGGTCGACTGCACCTCTTCCTCGGCCGCGTGGATAACGCCGCGAGCCTCGATCATCGCGACGAACGCGTTCACGACCGTGGGGTCGTACCACTTGCCGGACATGCCCTTGATCTCGGCGAGCGCCTGGTCCTCGCGCCGCGCGGGGCGGTACGGGCGATCGGCCAGCATCGACTCGTACGCGATCGCGACGGCGAGGATCCGCGCGGTGAGCGGGATCTGCTCTCCGGCGAGCGCGTCGGGATAGCCCGCGCCGTCCCAGCGCTCGTTCGCATGACGGACGATGGGGACGACGCCGCGCAGGAAGCGGATCGACTCGAGGATGCGCGCGCCGAGGATCGGATGCTCCTGCATGATCTTCTTCTCTTCCGGCGTGAGCGGGCCGGCCTTGGAGAGGATCGCCGCGGGCACACCGATCTTGCCGAGCGAGTGGAAGAGCGACGCGTAACGCAGGTCGCGGAGCTCGTTCTCCGAGAGCTCGAGCCGCTCGCCCATCGCGACCGCGTCCGCGGCGATCTTGCGCTGATGGTCTTCGCGGTAGTGGTCGCGCGCGACGATCGTCGACATGAGCGTTGACACCGTCGAGAGGTACGCGTCGTCGAGCTCGCGGTAGAGGCGGATCGAACGGATCGTCGACGCGCCGACGCCCGCGAGGATGCCGATGAGCTCGCGCTCCTCATCGGTCATGAGGTGCGGTTCTCGCCAGGTGACGAAGAGCACGCCGACGGTCTGGTCGGCGGAGCGCAGCGGATGGACGAGGACCGCCTCATGCCCGAAGCGCTCGAGGAGCTTGCGCGTGGTCTCGGGAGCGTCCTCCCGCTGCGGGATCGCGACCGGTTGCCCGGACTCGAGCACGCGCGCAATGAGCGGCGTGTTCTTGGGAAGCGCGAGGACGTCGCTCGTCGGCTTGCCCGTGGAGAACGCGAAGTCGAGCGTGTCTCCGCCCTTATCGAGGTAGATCGCGCAGACCGCCGGCTTCAAGAGATCGACGACCGATTCGGCGAGGAGCCGCGTGACGTCGACGAGCTCGGTCCGTTCGGCGATCGCGAGGCCGACGCGGTGCAGCTCGAAGAGGCGCCGCGACAACGTCGCGGTGCGTTCGTAGAGGTTCGCGCGCTCAAGGGCGATCGACGCTTCGTTCGCGATCGCCGTGAGGAGCTGGAGATCCCCGTCGTCGTATGCGCTCGGTCGGCGGCTTTGCGCGGAGATCGCGCCGACCACCAGGTCGCGTTGCCGCAGCGGGGCGACGATGATCGAATGCTCCTCGACCGCGCCCCAGGACGTGAGCTCCGGAAGACCGAGCCGCCCGCTGTCGTGCTCGACATCACGAAGGAGGAGCGGGCCGCGCTCGATGGTCGCGCCGACGAGGGTGCCTGCGCGCGGTCGCTCGATCGGAGCGAGCTCCTTCCCGCCGTCCATGAGGAAGCGGTATCGCACGGTCGATCCGTCAAGTCCCAGCGTCGCCACGAAGAAGTTGTCCGCGTCCATGACGGCGGCGACCTGCCGGTACACGTTCCGGAAGACCTCGTTCGGGTCGAGCGAGCTGCCCACCGCGTGGCCGACTTCGACGAGCGTCGCCAGAAGTCGCGCGCGGCGCTCGGCGATAAAGCGCGCGCGGATGTCGAGGTAGCCGAGCAGGAAGAGCGGGATACCTGGAAGGAGGAACCACGGCTGCACGAGGATGATCTCGACGGCGATGACCGCCGCGAGACCCCAGAGGAGCTGCGCGCGGCCGGTGCGATTGATCCACCCGAGGGTCTGCCCGCTGAGGCGCTCGGTCCCAAGCATCAGCTGCAGCGCGAGGATCTGACCGAGGTCCAGGACGACGAGCGCGAGCGCGGCGAGCGCGCCCGCGGCGATGACCTCGGCGATCGGACCGATGATCCGATCGGCCATCGACTGAAGGATGAGTTGGAACACCATCGCGGCTGTGCCCGCGCTGATCGCCTGCGCAGCGCTGTTGCGGATGATCCGTACCGGCGACTTGCGGGTGGCGAGGTCGACGACGATCCGCGCGAACGCCGCGACGAGTGCGAGCTGTCCCGGCGTGAGGAGAACGACCCCGGCCAGGACCGCCACTTCAGATGCGGAAAGCTCGACGGTCGGTGCGATGCGTATCGGCCGGAGCGAGAGGAGGACGCAGAGGGCCCAGATGTAGAAGGCCACGATGCCCGGCGGCTCGTCATTCAGGACGTCCTGGATCCCGAGCGCGACGAACGGCGCGGCGACCAAACAGGTGACCGCGACGAACACGTACGCGCGAGCCGGGACTCGTCTCATCCTTGCCCTTCCTGCGTGGAAACCGAGCCTACGCCCGGCCGATTATGACGAGGGGTCAGTCTCCTATCAGCGAAAAGTTCAGCGGGTCCTAATTCTTCTTGCCCGGCCCGATCTCGCGGGCTATGGCCTGCGTGACCCAGGTGTTCAAGCTCACCCCATCTGATTTCGCCCGACGCTCGACGTCGCGATGGAGCTGCTTCGGAAGTCGCAGCACGAACCGGCCGCTGAAGTCTTCTGCCGGCTTGGGGATCTCCAAGCCTCGCCGAAGTCGGTATGCCGCCAGCTCGCCAAGGGTGGCCTCAAGTTCGGTTAACGCTTCACGCCGAGTCCTACCGGCTGCGAAGCAGTCCGGCCACTCTGCGAGGTATGCGAGGACGCCCTCGCTCGGCGACTTGCCGTACTCGAAAGACACCCCATACGGACGCGCGAGGATCTCCTCGAGGCTGTCCTGAGTTCTCAGCGTGCCTTTTCGATCACCTTGACCACGCGCCTGACGTACACGGGCAACAGAAATCTTCCGTGCGGACGAGGGACGAGCACCGTGTGACTTCCTCGCTCGGCGATCGTCCCGTGTCTTGTCCCCGCTCGAAGTCGCCATCCGTAGGCCTCCAAAACGGGCCTCGCTTTCGGGACCACCAACTAGTGTCACTGGTAGTATCACACATTAAGTAGCGGCAGCGCCTTGCGGAGACACCAGGCCGACATACCACCGACGCAGGTCCTTCGTTAACCACGTCGTGGGTGGCCTTCCGAAAGTCGTCCTGGCCGTCGCGGCCGTTGTGGTGATGACACAGCTCGCGCCTGCGCGTGCCGCAACCTGCGCGAGCAGCGTGGGACCGGGCATTCCGCCGCCGGCTCAGCCACCGAGCGGCCTCGTGGGATTCCACGCCGCGTGGTACGGACAGAGCGGATACATGTCGCTCTGCGCGGGGACGACGGCGACCGCGACGGTCGCCTTCTACAACAGCGGATCGCGCGGATGGATCGCCGGGCGCCTGGGTCAGGTCGCGTACCTCGGCACGTGGAACCCCGACCCGGGACAGGATCACGCAAGTTACCTAGGTGGTGACGGCACGAACGGTTCGCCTTTGACCGGATGGCCGCGCTTCAACCGGCTCGCGTCGCAACCGTCTGCGTACGTCGGTCCGAATCAAGTTGCCTGGTTCCAGTTCGCCGTCGTCGCGCCGCCCGCGCCCGGGACGTATCGCATCGCACTTCGGCCGCTCATCGAGGGCGCGCAGTGGATGGAGGACTACGGTGTCTTCTGGGTCGTCACCGTGCTCAACGCCGACGGCACTCCGCCCCCGCCCCCACCCCCCGATCCAACGCCGGCGCCGACCCCCGCGCCGCTCGTCACCACCGTGACCGCGTCCTACTTTGGTCCAGGCCTTTTCGGGAACCGCACCGCCTGCGGGCTGACGCTCACGACAATTCTTCAGGGCGTCGCGCACCGCACGCTCCCCTGCGGCTCGCCGGTGACGCTCCGGTACGGCGCGAAGACGCTGACGGTGCCGGTCGTCGACCGCGGACCGCAGGTCGCGGGCCGCGAGTTCGATCTGACCTACGCCACGAAGCTCGCACTGGGTTGCCCCGATATCTGCACGCTGCAATGGATGCGCTGACCGCGCGGGCCTAGCGGCTCCTGAGCCAGCGCTCCCCAAGCAGGACAGCGAGAAGGATCGCCGCAACGCCGAGAAGCTCGACGAACCCTCCGCGCGAGACTGCCGGCAGCACGACGGCACCGAATAGCAGCGCGACGAGGACGAGCGCGACGATCGTCATGAAGACGCCGCGCGGGGTCAGGCGGATGGCGGCTTAGGCTGCGGCGGCGCGAAGTCCTCGCGCTTCCCGCGCATGCGTCGCAGCGCCCAGGCGATCGGGTCGTAGTGAGCGGTCACGACGCGCTCCTTGAGCGGAATGATCGCGTTGTCGGTGATGTGGATGTCCTCCGGGCAGACCTCGGTACAGCACTTGGTGATGTTGCAGAAGCCGAGGCCATGCTTCGCCCGGATGAGGTCGAGCCGGTCGTTCGCGTCGAGCGGATGCATCTCGAGCGCGGCCAGGCGCACGAAGAAGCGTGGTCCCGAAAAAGACTGCTTGTTCTCCTCGTGGTCGCGGATCACGTGACAGACGTCCTGGCAGAGAAAGCACTCGATGCACTTATGGAATTCCTGTACCCGGTCCACGTCCTCCTGGTACATCCGCCGCTTGCCGTCAGCATCCTTCGGCTTCGGCTTGAACGGCGGGATGGTCTTGGCCTTCTCGTAGTTGAACGAGACGTCACTCACGAGGTCTTTAATGAGCGGGAAGGTCCGCACCGGCGAGATCGTGATCTCCTCACCCGGCGCGAACTCGTTCATTCGCGTCATGCACATGAGCTTCGGCGCCCCGTTAACTTCGGCGCTGCAGGATCCGCATTTGCCGGCCTTGCAGTTCCAGCGCACGGCGAGGTCGGGCGCGTGCGTCGCCTGGATGCGATGCACCACGTCGAGCACGACCATTCCCGGATCGAGCGGCACGACGTATTCGACGTGTTCGCCGCCCGAGCCTTCCCCGCGCCAGATCTTCATGCGCACCTCGGTCGCGGTCCGCAGCGCTTCCGTGGTCACTCCTTGCCCCCGATGATCGCGGGCTCGCCCGTGGCGACCTTCTCTTGCGGCTTGTCCTCACCGATCAGCTCCCGCAGGTCCGCAGGCGGCTGCGGAATCGGCTCGGTGCTGAGAACGAGGCGCCCGTCGCGCCTGCGCGAGACGACGTTCTTCATGCCCCACTCCGGGTCGGCCCTCGGGAAGTCCTCGCGGGTGTGCCCGCCGCGGCTCTCGGTGCGCATGAGCGCGCTCCGCGCGACGACCTCGGAGATGCCGATCAGGTTCTCGAGATCGAGTGCCAGGTGCCATCCCGGGTTGTAGCGGCGCGTGCCGGTGACGTGGACGCGAGCGACGCGCGCGCGCAGGCGTTCGAGGTGCGCAAGCGCCTCCTCGAGCTCCTCCCGTCTGCGGATGATCCCAACGAGGTCCTGCATGGTGTTCTGCAGCTCCTCGTGTATGGCGTAGGGATTTTCGTCGCCCTGCCGCTCGAACGGCTCCGTCAGGCGCTTGGCGAACGCGTCCGCTTGCGCGTCGTCGATGCGTCCCGCGGTCGCCCCCTTCGCGTACTCGGCAGCGGCTTGCCCGGCGCGACGTCCGAACACGAGCAGGTCCGAGAGCGAGTTGCCGCCGAGGCGATTCGCGCCGTGCATTCCCGCCGCGACCTCGCCAGCGGCGTAGAGGCCGGGCACGGTCGCCGCCGCGGTGTCGGGGTCGACGCGGATACCGCCCATGATGTAGTGAAGCGTCGGGCCGATCTCCATCTGCTCTTTGGTGATGTCGACGTCCGCGAGCTCCTTGAATTGGTGGTACATCGAAGGCAGACGCCGCTTGATGTAGTCCGCGGGCCGGCGCGTCGCGATGTCCAGGAACACGCCGCCGTGCTCCGTGCCGCGCCCAGCCTTCACCTCGGTGTTGATCGCGCGCGCGACCTCGTCGCGCGGCAGCAGATCCGGCGTCCGGCGATTGTTCCTCTTGTCCTCGTACCAGCGGTCGGCCTCGGCCTCGTTGTCCGCCGTATCGCCGCGGAAGAACGCGGGGATGTACTTGAACATGAAGCGCTCGCCGCTCGCGTTGCGGAGCGTGCCGCCGTCGCCGCGCACACCCTCGGTGACGAGCAGGCCACGCACCGACGGCGGCCAGATCATTCCGGTGGGGTGGAACTGCGTCATCTCCATGTCGATGAGATCGGCGCCGGCTTCGAGCGCCATCGCCATGCCGTCGCCGGTGTATTCCCAGGAGTTCGATGTGACCTTCCAGGCCTTGCCGACCCCGCCGGTCGCGAGGACGACCGCCTTCGCCCGAAAGAGGACGAGCGCGCCGGACTGGCGCCAGTAGCCGATCGCGCCGGCCACGCGGCCGCCGTCGGTCAGCAGATGCCGAACCGTGCACTCCATGAAGACGTCGATGCCCTGCGCGACGGCGTGGTCCTGGAGCGTGCGGATCATCTCGAGCCCGGTGCGATCGCCGACGTGGGCCAGCCGAGCGTATCGATGCCCGCCGAAGTCGCGCTGCAGGATGAGGCCGTCCTTCGTGCGGTCGAAGAGCGCGCCCCACTCCTCGAGCTCGAGCACGCGGTCCGGGGCCTCCTGCGCGTGCAGCTGTGCCATCCGCCAGTTGCCCAGCAGCTTGCCGCCGCGCATGGTGTCGCGGAAGTGGATCTTCCAGTTGTCCTCCTTCCACACGTTCCCGAGGGCCGCGGCGATGCCGCCCTCGGCCATCACCGTGTGCGCCTTGCCGAGGAGCGACTTGCAGATGACCGCGGTCTTCGCGCCGGCGGCATGCGCCTCGATCGCGGCGCGCAGGCCCGCGCCGCCTGCGCCCACCACGATCACGTCGTAGACAGCGGTGTTGATCTCGGCCATTAGAAGACGATCCTCGGATCTGTCAGCACGCCCATCGAAAGAAGCCGGATATAGAGGTCGGTGAGGCCGACCACCACGAGGCTCGCCCACGCCCACCGCGCATGCCTGGCGTTAAGCCAGTTCGCCCAGCTCCAGAGGCGGTAGCGCAGCGACGCGCGGTGGAAGCTGTCGAGGTAACCGCCAACGAGATAGCGGAGCGAGTGACAGCTCGCGGAGTAGCCGGAGAGCAGCACGACGTTGGTCAGCAGGAGGAGCGAGCCGAGGCCGACGCCGAGGCGCCCGTTGAAGTTGAACGCGAGGAACGTGTCCCACCAGAGGAACGCGAGGAGCGTCGTCGCGAAGATGAGCGCGTACCGGTGCAGGTTCTGAATGAGAAAGGGGAAACGTGTCTCGCCCGCGTACGCCGTCCGCGCGTCCGGGACCGCGCATGCGGGCGGCGCCCAGAAGAACGCGCGGTAGTACGAGCGGCGGTAGTAGTAGCAGGTGACGCGGAAGGCCAGGGGGAACGCGACGATGAGGATCGCCGGTGAGAGGTTCCAGTACGCGCCGACGATCGGCAGATGCGGATGCACGCAGTTCGCCGTGATGCACGGTGAATAGAGCGGCGAAAGGTACGGGTCGTAGAAGTAATTCGCGTTCGCGAGGCCGGCGTACACGGAGTACAGGACGAACGTGCCGAGCACCACGACGATGACGAGAGGCTCGAGCCACCAGAGGTCCTTGCGCTCGGGCACCACACGTCGCACGCCGGCCCGGAGGGATGTCGTCGCCACCAGAGGCGATGGTGGCCGCTCGGCGTTGAGAACGCAAAGGTTTCGATGCGCTCGTGGTGATAGCGGTAGGCTATGACCGATGGAGCTCCACCAGCTCAGATACTTCGTCGCCGTCGCCGAGCTGCGCCATTTCACTCGGGCCGCCCGAAACCTGCGCATCGCGCAGCCATCGGTATCCCGCGCGATCCGCGTGCTCGAGGAAGAGCTCGGCACTCCGCTTTTCCACCGCATGAAGGGCAACGTCGCGCTCACGTCCGCGGGCGAGGTGCTGCTTCCGTGGGCGCGCCGGGTGCTCGCGGACGTCGACGGCGCGGCCCTCGAGGTCCGGGAGCTCGCCGATCTGCGGCGCGGTCGCCTCGCGGTCGGCGCGACGCCATCCCTCACGACGACGCTCCTGCCGCCGGCGCTCGCGCGCTTCCACGCCGCGTTCCCGGGCGTGGAACTCGTTCTGCACGAGGCCGGATCGCGCGACCTCGTGCGCGAGCTCGAGCAGGGAGCACTCGACATCGCGCTCGTGATCCTCCCCCTCCGCCACGAGATGCTCGAGACGACACCGCTGCTGCGCGAGGAGCTCGTCCTCGCGGTCGCGCCGGACCACGCGCTCGCGTCACGGAAGACGATCGCGATCGCAGACCTCAAGGGCGTCCCGCTCGTGATGTTCCGCGACGGCTACGACCTGCGCGCGTCGACCCTCGCCGCGTTCAGGCGCGCGGGGTTCGAGCCGACGCTCGCTCTCGAGGGCGGCGAGATGGACGGCGTGCTTCGCCTGACAGCGGCGGGCCTCGGCGTGGCCGTCGTGCCCAGCCTCGTGATCGATCCCGCTGGCCCGCTACGGGCGGTGCGGCTCGCGGATCCGCTCACGCGCACGATCGGCTTCGCGAACCGGCGCGATCGTCGCCTCACGCGGGCGGGCCGCGAGTTCGTCGAGATGGTCCGCGCGCTCCTGCGCGGGCGCGAATGGCTTCGCACCCGTCCGGCAGGCCTGACGGTGCTCGACGCGAAGGCTGACTGACATCACTACCAACGCTCTGGGGTATTTCACGCGGTCGCGGTGGGCAGCTGGGCGAAGAGATCCACCACGTTGTCGTCGGGGTCGACTATCTGCGCGTAACGCTGACCCCAAAACGCGTCCCACGGATCCTTCTTCGAGCGAAAGCCAGCCCGCACGACGCGGGCATGTGTCGCGTCGACCTCTCCGGGAGACGAGCACTCGAACGCGAGCCCCATGCGATGTCCTTTCGGCTCGACCCAGTCGGGGTCGAGCTCCTTGGTCAGCTCAACCGTGTCCCACATGAGGCGAATGCCGCTCGGAAGTGTCGCGTCGAGGTGGTCGGCGGCGGGATCAGGCATGTCGATGCCCAGCAGGCGGTAGAAACGCACCGACTCCTTCATGTCGCTCGTGACGATCCCGATCGCGGCAAGACCCGGCATGACGAGACACTAGTCCCTGGAGACCGAACGTCTACGAGAGAGTGAAGACCTCAACCGCGTTCGCCTTGCCCCGTACCGTGGCCTCCCCGAGGGCACGGAGTGCGACGCCGTCGCCACGAAGGCGATCGGCGGTGTCGCGCGAGAGGATCGAGTCGACCTTGAACTCCTTGGTGAGCGTCTCCATCCGCGACGCCGTGTTCACCGCGTCGCCGAAGGCGTCGTACTGCGAGCGCTCGGGGAGACCGATGGTCCCGACGACGACGTCACCGGTGTGGATGCCGACGCCGAACTGCACGACGTCCAGTCCGCGCGCGGCGCGCCCAGCGTTCAGCTCGGCGATGCGGCGACGCATTTCCAGCGCGGCGCGAGCGGCCGCGGCGGCGCCGTTCGTCGGATCGCTCATCGCGCCGAAGATCGCCATGAGGCCGTCGCCGGTGAACTTGTCGAGGATGCCGCCCTGGTCGAGGACGCACCGGCCCATGACGGTGAGGTACTCGTTGACCGCCGTCACGAATGCCTCGGGTGGGAGACGCTCGGCGAGCGCGGTCGAACCGCGCAGGTCGGTGAAGAGGATCGTCACGGTCTGACGCTCTCCCTCGAGCCGCAACGGATCGCCCTGGATCACGCGCTCGACGACGGTCGGCGGAAGGAACCGCTCGAGCCCGCGCCGGCGGTCGAGCTCGAGGAACAGGGCACCGAGCGCGAGCACCACGGCGACGAGCATGAGCCCGTGGTATTCCCACCACGACGGCGTCCACGTCGGACCGAGGAACTGAGACACCTGCGCCTGCGCGAGCAGGACGTAGGCGATGCCGAGCGCGCCCTGGAGCGGTAGGCCGGTGCGAAGGAAGTCCCGTCCCTGCGCGAACGCCGCGTACAGGTAGAGCACGATGACGGCGGCGACGAGAACGTACGGCAACCAGCCCGCACCACCGGTGAGGTCTCCGCCGGCGGAGGTGCCGTATCCGTACGCCGCCGGGTCGTAATCCTGATGCGACCCCGTTTGCAAAAGGATCCACCGAGCGATCCCGCTGAACGCCTCGGGCCATCCGAGCGCCAGCGCCGCATACCCCGTGAGCGCCACGACCACCGCGCCGGTCAACACACGCGGACGGACACGACGCTCGAGCCACGCGGCGAGGGGCGTGTACCGGACCGCGAAGAACACGGCGGCGACCGCAAGCGCGAGCTGGCCGGAGATCGCGACCACGAGGCCCGCGGGATTGGCCCGCTCGGCTCGCTGCAGTACGTCCGGGGTCGAGAGTCCATGGACCGCGAAGATGCCGGCCATGCATCCAAACCCCAGCGCGATCAGGAGCGTCCGAAAATGACCCACGTCGAGCGCGGCGCGAGCGACGAGGAACGCAACGAGCGCCGCGACGATCGAGACGTTCGACGTGATCACGAAGTGCTCGAGCCGGATCACGATCGGCTGATTCCGTGCCGGATCCGCCAGGAGCCACGCCAACAGGACGCTTGGGAGGAGCGCCAGCACCATCACGGCGAGCGGCCGGACAGGCGTCATGTTGGTGGGGAGGTTACGCGGCGGAGGCGACCTTCGCGATCTTCGGGAGGAGCTCGCTTAGATCGAACGGCTTCTCGATGATCTCCGCGGCGGCGAGGTTCTTCGCGTGGGTGCGAAGGTCGCGGGCCGCGGAGAGAAGAACGATCGGGATGTCCTCGTCGCGCGCGCGAAGCTCGTTTGCGAACTGCCAGCCGTCCATCACCGGCATCATCAGATCGAGCACGATCACGTCCGGCCGGAAGGTCTTGATTACCGCAAGCGCCTCCCGCCCGTTTTCAGCAGGCACGACCTCGAAGCCCTCGTCCTCGAGAGCGGTGAAGAGGAGCTCTCGAATGTCGGGGTCATCGTCGACGACCAGTACGCGTTTCCCAGCCACCGTTCGCGGTAGATTGCCACACCTCAGTGGGTCGGCGTTCAAGCGAGCGAATGCGTTCCCCGTAGCGACGCCGCGAAGACGGCCGGAATCAGTACGAAGCCGACCGCAAACAGGGCGACCCAGAGCCATATCGCCTCAAAATGACAGGTGATACCGGCAGGACAGCCCTCGAGCGACCGAGCGCGCTCGATAAGGAGCAGCGGAATGCTCGCCGGCGACGCGACCACCGATGCAGCGACGAAGGTCGTCGCGATGGTCGCGACTCCGCGCTCGATCCCACCGGCGCTTCGATCGATGACTCGCGCTTGCCATCTTGCCCACCCCAGCGCGACGGCCGTGGTGACCGCGGCGAGCGCGATCGAGAGCGGAAACCGCTCGGTAAATCCTCGGTCTAAAACGCGTGGCACTGCCAACTCGATCAGCGTGAGTGCGGCCCAGTAAGCGAGCTTGATCGTGGTGACGCGGCCGACGAGAAGCGCGAGTGTCTTTTGGCGCGGGAGCGGAAGTCGCTCGCCTTCGCGCGATTCGCGTCCTACGTACTCGCTCCGCTCAGTGGTAGCTCGTCCACCACTTCTGGAGGAAGTACATGACCGCGAGAAGGATGAACACGGTCACGAGGACCATGTAGAACTCGTTGGCTTCGCTGACTTCGGTGATCACTTGAGGCTCTGAAGATATTCGATGATCGCCTTGATCTGCTCGTCACTCAGCGAGCCGCCGGCGCTGGTGCTGAAGGCGGGCATGGCGATCCCGGGCTTGATCGACGGCGCGTTCTGGATCCAGTGCAGGAGGTAATCGGCGTCGCCCGCGGCCTTGCGGGCCTTGTTCTCGTCATTCAGCGGCCCCGCCGTGCCGTAATGCCCGAGGTTCGGCGCCTGCGGCAGCGTGCTCGGCGTGTTCGGGTCGAAGCTGTGGCAGGTCACGCAGGCGGCGGTCGGGTTGCTAAGCGTGAGCTGCTTCCCGAGCTCGATCCCGGTGAGGACCGGCGGCTTCGGCGGGTTCGGCTCGAGCGGCAGGTGTCCGTCTTCAGTGCCGTCGCTGTGCAGTCGCACGGTGACTATGTCAGCCCAGTCCGCGTCGCTGCCGTACATGATGAAGCTGATGAGCTGCTGGACCTGCTCGTCATTCAGCGGCCCGCCCTCGGTGATGCTCCAGGCCGGCATCGAGATGGTCCCCGGCGGTTTCGGCCGACCGCGCTCGATCGTCAGCGTGATCAGATCCTGCGTCGCCTTCAGCTTGACCGGGTCGCCCTTGATGTTGTCGTACTTGAAGGCCGCCTTGTTCAACGGAAGGCCAGGCAGATCCTTGCGCGATGGATCGGTGCTACCGAGGCCGGTCTTGCCGTGACAGTCGAAGCACAGGTTCGCGTAGAGGTTGCGGCCGCGCTCGACCGACTGCGCAAGCTGGTGCTGGTACGCGACCTTGTCGCGCCAGCGCTCGGTGCTCGCGTCCGCGCGGACGATGAAGAGCGTGAAGAAGTAGCCGCCAACGAGCGCGAAGACCGCGAAGAGCATGCCCGCCCCGAGAAGGATCTTCCGATCGAGGTTGGCGCTGATCTCGAGCGGGTCCGGCGCGGCCGGCACCGGCGCCACGTAGTAGGGCGTCGGCTGCTCGATGGTCGCCCCGGGTGCGTAGTGCTGCTCGATGAGCTCAGCGCCGCTCGGCTCGCGCGGCTCGACGGATTGCTGGTGGAAGACGGCGAACCCGAAGAAGGCCACGAGCACCACAAAGAGCAACAGGCTGACCGCGGCGAGGACGGTATTGAGGTCCATCAGCTCTCGGTGATCTCCAGGTCCTTCGGGTTCCAGAGGTTGGTTTGTCGGTCGATGACGTTCAGCGGGTTTGTGTCGACGATGAGTGCGCCGCTCGGATCGGCCACGATGTGGAAGAGCTGCAGCGGCTTCGGTGCGGGGCCGCCCTTCACCACCGCGGTGTGCTTGTCGTAGAGCGAGCCGTGGCACGGGCAGTGGAACTGGTCCTCGCCGGCGTTCCAGGGCACGGTGCACCCGAGATGCGTGCATTTGCGATACGCAGCAACGACGCCTCCGGGAGGGTGGATGAGGAAGAACTTGCCCTCCACGTTCAGGATCGGCGTGTCGTTCGACGCCTTGAACTGGTCGAGGACGCTCTGCTTCGTTCCGACCGCGATCTTCGCGCCGAGCCCCAGGATCTTGTTCACGCGAAAAAAGGGCACCACGATGGCGGTCAGCTCGGTGAGCGCCAGGAGCGTGCCGGCCAGAAATCCCACACGCAGCAGCTGGCGGCGCTTGATGCGGCCGATGAGCCCCTGGACCGTGGAATCGGTGTGCGGCCGGATCACGTCATCACTTCGTTGGCGCGAAGCACTGGTGCGTCGCCGGGACGCCCCATGGCGCGAAGAGGTCCATGCCTGGACCACGCATCGACGTGCCGACGACGGTGAGTACGAGATAGGTGAAGACCCAGCCCGTGAAGATCGCGATCATCCACTCTCGAGTATTCGCAAGGTAGAGCCGCTGAACGATGACCACGAGGAGGATCGAGAGCCCGATCATGAGCGCAATCGGGATGACGTAGTTCGGGAGGAGCTGCTTGCCGCCAGGGAAGTAGTCGCTCGCGAACTCGATGTACCCGTGGGCCTTGAGGAAGGCGTCGAGCAGGATGAGCGAGAACGTGAGCAACGTCGAGTAGACGGCCGCGAAGATCGTGATCCGGAGGCCGTTGGCGCTCGTGAACCAGATGCCGACGCCCTCGCGGCTGCGATCGATGTACGGGATCGCGGCCATGAAGACGAGCCAGAGCGTCGGCACCACCACGCCGGCGAGGCCCTTGTCCATGTGAAGCAGCAGCTCCTGGAGATTGAGCAGGTACCACGGCGCCTTCGACGGGTTCGGCGTGCAGTCCGGGGTCTGGTGATCCTGGAGCGGCGCGTTGAACGCGGCGGAGATCGCGAACAGGCCGATGGTCCAGAGCATCGCGGCTATGAACTCGATCGTCAGCAGATGCGGCCAGACCATCGCGGTGTCCTCGACGCGCTTGTCGACACGGACGATCGAGTCTTGCCGGACGAACGCGAGGAGGCGGAGCCGCTTCTCCTGGCCAGGGAAGGGCTGCGGTCCTCGTGGTGCCGTCATTTAAAGCGGCCCAGTGATGCCGCCGTCCTTCCTGATGCGCCAGAAATGGATGGCGATCAGGAAGCCGACAGTGAGTGGAAGCCCAACCACGTGTAGGACATAGAAACGTAAGAGCGCGTTCGGACCGAGCTGGAAGCCACCGAAGAGGATGAACGCGAACTCGTCACCGATAGCGGGCGTCGCGCGCGCGATCTCATAGCCCACGGTCACCGCCCAGAACGAAAGCTGGTCCCAGGGGAGCAGATAGCCCGTGTACGAGAGAAGGATCGTGAAGAAGAAGAGCAGCGTGCCGATGACCCAGTTGAACTCGCGCGGCGGCTTGTACGAGCCCGTGTAGAAGACACGGATCATGTGCAGGAACACCGTGATCACCATGCCGTGCGCGGCCCAGCGATGCATGTTGCGTAACAGCTGCCCGAAGACGACGACCGTTTCCAGGTCCTTGATGTCGGAGTAGGCCCACTCGGTCGTCGGCCGGTAATAGAACATGAGCAGCGTTCCGGTCAGCGTGAGGACGAGGAAAAGAAAGAACGAGAGCCCACCCATGCACCACGTGTAGGGGATCGCGAGCGCATGGCGGCGGACCTTCACCGGGTGCAGGTGCAGGAAGACGTTGGTGAAGACCGCGAGCGACTGGTTCTTCCGCGAGTCGGGGTAGCCGTGACGGAACAGGGACCGCCAGATGTAGCTCGTCTTCGTCTTCTGCCAGATCTGGGCTGGTATCTCGAGCACTTAGTGCGTGAGCTCCTTCTCTTTCACCTGCGGCTTGTGGCCATTGCCGTTCGGGCCGTGGCCATTTAGGACGGGCTTGTAGCCGGCGGCGAGCGATGGATCGTAGAGCGGGAGCGGCCGCACCGCCTTCTTCGCGCCGACCGTGAGGTCGAGGTGGATCTCGTCGTCGATCGACTCCTTCGGCAGCACATTCCCCACCGCCGGCATCACGGTGCCGTAGCGGTTCATGGTGATCGCGTCGGTCGGGCAGCGGATGATGCAAAGCGCGCAGCGGATGCACGCGGTCTCGTCGAGGAAGAAGGCCACGCCGTTTTCCCACTTCTTCGCCGCGCCGACCGCCGGGATCGACCCGTCGTCAACGATGTCGCTCATGTCGACCATGTGGATCACGTCCATCGGACAGACATCGACGCAGCCGCCGCAGATGATGCAGAGCTCCCCGATGATCTCGATGTTGAAGTTGCACTTAAGGCAGCGGTCCGATTCGGCGACCGCTTGCGCCTCGGTGTAGCCCTGATTCACCTCAAGGAAGAGGCCCCGCCGATCCTTCTTGGCGAGCTTCGGCATCTCCTGGCGGGGGATGCGGTCGTAGTCGACGGACATGTTGTGGTAGATGCGCGCCATCTCGCCCTCGAGCGCGATCATGCCGATGTTGTCGGGGGTCGATGACCGCCGCAGCGTCACGACCTCGTGGTACTCGGGGACGTTCACCGCGATTGCGTTCTCGTCGAGGAAACGCGCCATCTGCTGCGCGGCCGCGCGGCCATCGGCGACCGCTTCGATGATGGTGCTGGGTGCCGTGCGGTAGTCGCCCCCGATGAAAATCTTCGGAACGACCGTCTGATACGTCTCGGGGTCGACCTTGATCTCGGTCCAGCGCTTCACGCGGAACTCGGGGAAGTCCGCCGCCAACCAGGTCGTGTCGGGCGCCTGTCCGAGCGCGAGCAGCACAGTGTCGCAGGGGATCTCGAACTCGCTGCCCTGGATCGGCTCGGGCGCGCGGCGGCCCGACTTGTCAGGCTCACCCAGCTTGTTGCGAACGAAGACCATGCCACGCACGTGGCCGTTCGGGTCGGTGAGGATCTCGACCGGCGAGATCAGGTACACGAACTCCATGCCCTCGCGTTCGGTCTCGGTCAGCTCCTCTTCGTCGACGACCATCTCGTCGCGGCTGCGGCGGTAGGCGATGACGACGCTGTCGGCGCCGAGCCGCCACGACGTCGACGCGCAGTCCATCGCGGTGTAACCGCCGCCCAGAACGATGACGCTCTTCCCCACCTCTAGCGGCCGGCCGCGGTACGCGCGCTCGAGAAAGACGATGCCCGCCATGACGCCGGGGGCGTCCTCGCCTTTGATGCGCGGGTAGTTCGGCTCGAAGCACCCGGCGGCGACGAGCACCGCGTCGTATTCGTCGTGAAGCTGCCGCAGCGAAACATCACGGCCGACATACGTGGAGAGCCGTAGCTCGACGTTCTCGTTGACGATGCCGTTGATGTCGCGATCGATGACCTCACGCGGCAGCCTGAACGGCGGAACGCCCGCGAGCTGCGTACCGCCAGCCTGATCGAGCGCGTCGAAGACGGTCACGCCGAAACCGAGCTTCGCGAGGTCGCTCGCGGCGGAGAGGCCGGCGCAACCCGCGCCGACGATCGCGACCTTGCCGCGCGGCGGACCGAAGACCGGCGGAGGCGGCTGCGTGTAGCGGCGACCGCCGTCCAACTCGACGTTCTCGTGCGCCCAGTCGGAGAGGAACTTCTTCACGTAGCGGATCGAGAGCGGCTTATCGACCTCTTTCCGCCGGCACGCCGTCTCGCAGGGTGCGGCGCACACCGATCCGCAGATCGAGGCCATCGGGTTGGGATCGAGAGCGAGCTCCCAGCCTTTCTCGTACTCACCGGCCGCCGCGAGGTTCAGATAGCCGCGGCAGTTGGTCTTCACCGGGCAGGCTTCCTGGCACGGAATGTTCTCCTGGTACCAGGCGGGGCCCACCTCAACTACCTGGTAGAGCTCTCGCATCGGCGTCGGTCATGCTACCGGCGTGTAGTGGACAGTCAAACGCGAACGATCGCGATGGAGGAGCGTGTGGCAGAGGATCGGACCTACGTGGCGGAGAACGATGCCGAGCGCGAGCGCCTGCGCTCGCTCGTCACGAGATTGAGCGACAAAGAGTTGAGTGAGCCCATGCCCGCCGGTTGGACGGTGGCCGCGGTGCTCGCGCACATCGGCTTTTGGGACGCGCGAGCGATCTACTT